>Ga0136615_10001686_pt1 | contig 10786 bp, 11 predicted proteins | sample AntDrymUQ2882206_2_FD_106647 | JGI IMG/M metagenome (GOLD analysis project Ga0136615, IMG submission 106647) | Polar desert sand microbial communities from Dry Valleys, Antarctica - metaG UQ288 (22.06) | ecosystem: Environmental > Terrestrial > Soil > Desert | place: Antarctica: Dry Valley...
GGAAAGTCCGGGCATGCCCTAGAACTACACGGGCGTGACTACCCCGTCAAACCGGCTCTCCGCCTGGTCTCCCCGGCAGGACCCGACCCCGCCCCTCTGAATAGTTACCGCCCAAATAGATAGTCGGTTCTGTTCTAGACTTGGCCTATGACGAAACCTGCTGCTCCGTTGGTCGTGTCTGAGAGTCAGCGACAGGTGTTGAAGGCTCTGTCGGTTTCCCGAACCGCGCCACATCGGGAGGTGCAGCAAGCGACTGCGTTGCTGCTGGCGGTCGACGGGGTCGCGAACACTCAGATCGCGTCCAGGGTCGGTGTGACGACGATGACGGTTCGGTCGTGGCGGACACGGTTCGAGGCGGAGGGGTTGACCAAGTTCGCCAAGGTCGCGGCCGGTCGCGGGCGTAAGCCGACGATCCCGCAGGAGGTGATCGAGAAGATTTTGGACCTGACTAGGAACTCAACACCGTCTGGTGAGACGCACTGGAGCACCAGGACGATGGCCAAGCGGGTCGGTGTCTCCAAGGACACCGTGCAACGCGTCTGGTCAGCGCGGGGGTTGAAGCCTCATCTGGTCAACACGTTCAAGCTCTCCAACGACCCGCGGTTCGAGGAGAAGCTGATCGACGTAGTGGGCCTGTACTTGAACCCTCCCGAGCAGGCGATCGTGTTGTGCATGGACGAGAAGTCCTCAGTCCAGGCGCTGGACCGGACCCAGCCGTCGTTGCCGATGGTCAAGGGCCGCGCGGCGACGATGACTCATGACTACAAGCGGCACGGGACCACGACGCTGTTCGCGGCACTGGACGTGCTGACCGGCAAGGTGATCGGCTCGTGCCTACCAAAGCACCGGCACAGCGAGTTCTTGAAGTTCCTCAAGATCATCGATGCTGAGGTTCCCGCCGGCTTGGAGGTGCACCTGATCCTCGACAACTACGCCACCCACAAGCATCCGAACGTCCAAGCATGGTTGGGTAAACACCCGCGGTTCCAGCTGCACTTCACCCCGACCTCGTCATCGTGGCTGAACCTGGTCGAGCGCTGGTTCCGGGAACTCACCGACAAAGCACTACGCCGTGGCGTCTTCCACTCCGTGCCCGACCTGATCGCTTCCATCGAGGCCTACCTCGACACTCACAACAACGACCCGAAACCGTTCATCTGGACCGCGACCGCGGAGGACATCCTCGCCAAAGTCGCCCGAGGACGCGTCGCACTCCAAGCAGTCAACCAAAACTGAGACACACCACTAGACACCGATGAGCGTGGGAGGCCCCGCCCCTGGCCGGGCGCCACACCACGCCGGTGAAGCGCCCTCTGACGACCTACCAGCCGGGACTAAAGCGCCGTTTCGCTTGGATCCCGGCGCGCCGCAGCCCGCCGCGCAGCGAGCTGCTGAACGGGCAGCCGGGTCGGGTGTAGAACATGACGCCCTCGACCGCCAAGGCGCCCCCGTCAGCCGTCGGGGCCGCCGGCCCGATCGCACCCTCGCCCCGGCGTTGCCCGTGGGGAGCCCGACCGGACGCGGCGTGTCGGGCGTGTCGGGGACCGTCGGGGGGCAAAGTCGCCTCGCAGCCACCGTCCGCGCGGCAGCGCCGCCGCTGCGGCCGGATCGGCGGCCCGGCCGGGCGCCGGTCGGCGACGGGCGGCCAGGTAGCCGAAGCTCGCCACACAGAACGGCACGACGAAGTTCACTGCCACCCGGACCCAGGTCGTGGTGTCGGCGTCCCCGCCGGTGATGATCACTCCCTGGTTGACCGCCGACAGGAGCGTGCCGACGACGGCCGCGATCGGCAGCGCCGTGCGTACGGTGCGGCCGCGAAGGAACAGGGCGCCGGCTTCGCGCGGCGTGGACCAGTCGCGAACGGGCGGCGCGGTCACGCGACGATCCTGGTCCCGGGTCGGAAGGCGGCCCAGGCAAACCAGAACGTGTCCAGGTGCTGCACCGGCCGCAGCTGCGTGCCGGCCAGCGGCCCGGCGGTGGCCCGGCCCAGGATCGTCCAGGTCGACCCGGTCTGATGGTCGGTGAACTCCGCGTCCCCGACCGGCACGAACGTGAGCGACCGCCCGTCGACCATCGGATCGAAGGCACCCGTGGTGGACAGCACGCGCCCGTCGGCGATGGCCTCGGTGTCCAGTGCCGAGCGGAGTCCCGCGGCCGACCATAGGACCACCTCGCCCCCCTCGACCTCGACGGCCAGAACGCGTGCCTCGGCCAGCCGGACCAGCGTGACGGCGACGGGGTCGACCTCGCCGCCCAGGACGACGACGCGTTCCTTGGCCGGCAGCCGCGGATCCGCGGCACCGTCGAACAGGAACGGATCGGAGCCGGCGGCGTCGTAGCCGACGTAGGGGTTCTCGCCGTAGTTGCGGGTGACCCCGGTGTCGCGGCTGAGCACCGCGCCGTCCGGGTGCGCCGACCGCCACTGCGCCCAGGTCACCGTCTGGACCGGCAGTCGGTCCAGCTCGGAACTGGTCAGGTGGCCGGCGATGGCCCTCCCCTCGATCTGGGACCAGAGGGATTCCGTTTGCCGGTCGTACATCACCAGGGCGGACAGGTACAGCCGGCCGGAGGTGCCGAAGGTGAGAACCCGCTGGTCCAGTTGCCGGTCAAAGGCGATAGCGGAGTTGCACAGAGGGCAGTACGTGACCGACACCGGGCGGCCGCCGACGGTGTCGTTGACGATCTCGTGCCAGATCATCACCTGGATCGGGTACGCCCGGCTGTCCGTACCGACGTCGAGGGCGAGCACGGGCTCGTCGTCGGCGAGCCAGTCCACGTCCCCGGTGGCCTCGAAGGTGGGCTCGTCGATCGGCGGGATGCCGTCCGGTGGCGGGCCGCCGGAGACGATCCGCTCGGGATCCACCAACGGGTCGGGCAACGCTGGGTTGTCGATGCGGTCCAGAGCCGACGGGACGTCCTCGCGCGGCGTCCCCTGCACCACGTCGCCCGAGGTCCCGGTCGGGGCGGGAGAGGCGAGTGAGCAAGCAGTCAGGATCACGACGCTCGTTATACCGACCACCCAGCGCAGTTTCACCGGTCCGCCGATCCGACCGCCTCGGCGTCGGTACGGCGCCCGCGGCGCCGGGCGCGTCCCAAGGCCAGTGCCGCGCCGACGGCGACAAGTCCCGCGGCGACCGCCAGAACAGTGGCGCCGAGGCCGGCCACAACCCTGCTCAGCGCTCCCTGCACGGCGAGCGCCGCGGAGACCACGGGGTCCGAGGTGGCCGTGCCGGCGAGCACCCGCAGCTCGAACCAGCCGTACCACGTCACGTAGCCGCCAGCCAGCACGAGGAGCAACCCGCTCAACCGGCTGATCACCGGACTCGCGCGGCGCATGTGCCGCACCACCGTCGTGCTCGCGGTGACGACCGAGACGGCCAGGATCAGGACGACGGTGCCCATACCCACGGCGTAGGCGAGGAAGGCGGCGAGGACACCCAGGATGCTCCCGCCGCGCAGCGATCCTGACGTGACCGCGAGGAAGGGGCCGACCGTGCACGAGAGGGAGGCCAGGGCGAAGGCCACGCCGTAACCGACCTGGGAGGCCCAGGACCGGCTAGGCGCGGTACCCCAGCGGGGCAGGCCGGGCAGGGCCAGCGAACCTCCGGCGAGCAGCCAGCCGCCGAGCACCACCAGCACCACGCCCATGACGAGGGTGACGACCGGGAGGTAGCGCTCGAAGGACAGCGCCAGGGGCGCGATCACCGCGCCGAAGAGGCCGAAGACGGCGACGAAGCCGGCGGTCATGCCGGCAGCGAACCGGATCGCCCGGCGCAGCGGGGCCGCGCGGCTCGCCACCGGTTCCGTCTCGCCGCCGGGGCCGTCCACCACGAGCATTCCGAGGTACGCCGGGAGCAGGGCGAACCCGCAGGGGTTGAAGGCGGCCACCGCGCCGGCCACCAGCGCGAGGGCGATGACCCCGGTCTCGAGCACCGAGCCGCCCGATCAGCCGCCGGCCAACTCGGAGGCCCTCTGGCGCAGCTGGTCGGCGGGCAGGCTGCCCATGAAGGACTGCGCCGTACCGTCGCCGGCCACGAAGACGAATGCGGGCTGGGAGACAACACCGAACCGCGCCCAGAGCCCGCCGTCCCCGTCGACCACGTGGGGGAAGCCCTCGATGCCGGTCTCGTCGACGAAGCGGCGCATGTCGTCCTCGGGCCCCAGCCCCGGGATGCCCAAGAACGTCACCTGGCCGTCGAACTCCGCGGCCACCGCGGCCACGTCAGGGGCCTCGGCGCGGCAGATCGTGCACCACGGCGCCCAGAACCAGAGCACCACCGGCTGCCCGGACAGGGTGGCCGCGTCCAGCTGCGTGCCCTCGAGGGTCGACCCGGAGAAGTCGAGGGCTCCCGCGCCGCCCTGAACTGTCGCCGCACCGTCGGCCGCTGTCGCCGACCCGGTCGAGGACCCGCTCGAACAGCCGGCGAGGATCAGCGCCGCCGCCACGGCGGCCACCAGGGCAGGTGCGCGACGGATCCAGTAGGTGTGCCTCACCGCGCTACCTCCGAGTGTCGGTCCTACGACAGTACGTCGAGGTCACAGCACGGCGTGGGCAGTTGTCCTTACGAATTCCTCAAGACAGGCCGAAACGCGCCGCGGCCGCCGTGGCGGCCGGACAGGCACCGTCGGCCCGGCCGCACGCGCCGAGATCGCACAGCCGGCAGGTCCAGGCGCGGCCGTCCTCCGTCCTGACCAGGACGGTCCACCTACCTGGTGGCCGGTGACCTCGTCAACGCCTCGAGGAAACCCAGGACGGTTCAGTGTCGCTGTGGTTCGATCAGTGCGTGACAGAACAGGACCAGGGCACAGTCCAAGCGCTGACTGTCCACCCCGCCTTTGCGGTGGGATTGCGTCTCACAGCGGGCGTGCTGTGGCTGTCCAACGTGGGCTGGAAGGTGCCACCGGACTTCGGCCGCTCAGCGGAGAGGTGCTCGGGCCTGTGTCGCTTCGTCGAAGAAGGCGCCGACCGGGGGGTGCTTGCCCCGTGGGCCTGGTTGATGGACAACGTCGTGTCCCCCCAGCTGGCCGTCTTCGGATACCTCACGTTGCTGACCGAGTTCACCCTGGTGGTCCTGCTGCTGTCCGGGCTGCTGACCCGCGCCGCCGCTCTGCTAGGCGCGGCCCAAAGCGCGGCCATCGGGCTGAGCGTGGCCAACGCCGAAGGCGAGTGGTACTGGAGCTACCTGCTGATGATCGCGTTGCACATCGCGGTGTTCGCCATGGCCGCGGGTCGCTTCTACGGTGTGGACGCGCTGTTGCGGCAACGGCCCGATCTCCCACGGCTCGTGCGTTGGGCGACGTGACGCGGCGGTACCGCGCGGCGTACGCCGTCACGGTCGCGCTGTACGGCGTCGTGATGATCGTGGCCAATGCCCGTAACGACGTCTTGTCCAGCACGTACACGCGCGACTGGGTGCTGTTCGGCGGGGCCAACGACATCCCTGGGGACTTCGGGCGGAACGTGTTCGGCGGTTCGGTCGCCTTGGGGGTGCTGATCATCGTGATCGCCGGGCTGATGTGGCAGCTTGCGGGGCGTTCGGCGGCCGTTGCGGTGGGCGGGCTTGCGGTGGCCTTCGCCGTCGTGCTGCTGGTGCTGTACGACGCGGACGGCAACCTGCTGGCCGCCCGGCCCGCCCCGCTCGGCGTGCTGGCCGCGGCCGGGGTTGTGCTCATCAGCTCTGCGCTCGACGACCGCACCGACCGAGGTCGTGACCGTGCCGCGCGTTGAACTCCTGACCGCTGCGACGGCGCCGCTCAGCGCCCGGAGGTACTACGCAGGCGGTGACCCCGGCCCGATCGTCGCGGCGTTGGCGCAGGTGCCGGAGGTGCTGGAGGCGGCGCTGCCCTTCCTGTCCGTGGCACTCGGTCCGACGGCGATATCGATGCGACACAAGGAAATCGTCGTGTTGCGGACGTCGGCGCTGCTGGAGTGCCGTTACTGCATCGACACGCACTCCGTGGTTGCCCTTGACACCCCGTTGACCAGAGACGAGGTCCGCACCTTGCGCGGTGAGCTGGCCGCGGAGTGGGTCGACCCAGCCGAGGCCGCCCTGCTCGCCTGGGTGGACGCCGTGGCCGGAGCGGCCGGTCCGGTGCCGGACGCGCTGGGTCGGACCTTGGGCGAGTACTTCGCCGACCATGAGGTGGTCGAGCTGACCCTGCTGATCGGGGCGATCATGATGCTCAACCGCTTCTGCACCGCGCTGGAGCTGCCGACCGCGGCCGCGGTCGTCGACCGGTTGCGCACGGAGGGGTTGTCATGACGCCCGTCACGGACTGGCGCTCTACGGCGCGCCCCCCTGCCGGTCCAGCCGCCACTAGGAAGGTGGACTTGTGACCACGGTCGCGGAGGCCGTGGCGACCGGAGTCCTGCCGGAGCGGGTGTGGCTGTACAGCAACTACCACTGCAATCTGGCGTGCAGCTACTGCCTGACCGAGTCCTCGCCGAGCGTCCGCCGCCGCGAACTGAGCGCAGAGCACATGATCGAATTGGCCAGGCAGGCGGCTGAACTTGGCTTCGCTTCGCTGGGCGTGACCGGTGGCGAGCCGTTCCTGGTCTCGGACATGGCGAGCACGCTGGCCCGGCTCGGGTCGATACTTCCCACCATCGCGTTGACCAACGGCACGCTGTTCACCGGCGCCCGGCTCCGGGCCACCGAGGTCCTGGCCGGGGGGGACGTGGCCTTACAGATATCCCTGGACTCCGCGGATCCCGACGTCAACGACGAGGCGCGTGGCCCGCACAACTTTGCCAAGGTCGTCGCCGCGGTCCCGGCCCTGGTGGCCCGAGGGGTCACGGTCCGGATCGCCACCACCGGGGAGAGTCTGGACCCGGAAGACATGGCCCGGTTGTGCGCGTTGCACCGCGACCTGGGCGTCCCGGATGAGGATCACGTGGTGCGACCGATCTTGTCTCGTGGCCGGGCGGCCGAGGCCGGGCTGGGTGTGGCGGTGTCGGTCGACGACCTGCCGGCCGAGCTGACCCTCACCGCCGACGGTGCCTACTGGTCACCGTTCGGGCCGACCGTGCAGGCCGGCCGCCTGGACACCGATCTGCTGCTGACCCGGACCATCGATCCGGTGCGAGTGCCGGCCGCGGCGATGCTGCGCTTAGCCGAGAACCAGGAGATCGGCTCGGACACGACGCTCAACATCCGTTGAGCGTGACCATGGGGTCCGGTCCGGGCTCATTCGTTGCTGGGCAAGAAGTCTCGAACCGGTTCTCGTCTTCTGTCTGACCACCCGACTGGCAGAAGTCAATCGGCCGCCCGGGCTGTCCGCGGCGCTTCGGGGTGCGGCGGGATGACGAAACGCAGCACCTGCGACCCCGGCAAAATCGTGTGCGGACTGCCGTCGCCGTGGCACACGATGATGCCCGGCAGCTTCCGCTCGGCCATCAGCCTTGCCGCGGTCAATGCATCGTCGTCAAGGCCGACCGCCGGAAACGGACGGCGAGATCACGGGCACCATCGCCTGAAACTACAGCCCTGGAGCCTTGACGCCGAGCCAGCAACAAGCCACCGCAGACCCCCTGCCGAGGTCCTTGCACGCGGCGGCCGCGCGGCACGCGCCGTACGCGCCGTACGTGCCGTACGTGCCGTACGTGCCGTATGCGCCGTACGCGCGAGTCGGTCCCTCTGGCTGAGGAGGTCGCTGTCCTCTGGCGGGTGTCCCGGTGTAGTGACTCGCGCTCCCCGCGGTCGCGGGGCGGATTAAGGACAGATTGAGCCCCTCGCCGGACCCACCGTTCTGACCCGCGATCAGTGTCGATTGTTAGAGGTCAGCACAGCGGCGAGTTCGTCGCACCCAGCCCGGCCTGCCGCGGGCGCAAGCCGCGGGGTCGGCAACCGTCTGCCGGCATCAGATGCTCGGCGGGCACCAAGGCCTCGACCAGCGGGATGCTGTCTGGGGGCCGTCGTTCCCGTCACTGTTCCAGCATGCCAGCTGATCGAACGCAAGTTCGAAGGCCGCTCCCATGGGCGGGCCACGCGCCCGCTGCCTGTTCCAGTGGGCTGGTCCGCCCGGAAGGAGAACGGCGACGGAGCGTCATCCTCCTTCGCTGAGGATTCCGGGGGAGTTTCAAGGTTGTGGATCAGGCCCCACCGCGGTGATCCCGCCGTCCGCACGTCGAGGGCTGCGACGGAGTCCGGGCGGCCGCCGAAGATGACGCGTGCTCTGGAGGTACGCCGGGAGGTGCACCGCCGCCACGATGGCGGTGAGTTCGACGAACGCCGCTTCCCGAGCCGGGCGAGCAGATTCCTCGGAAGCACCACTCCCCGATGCGCAGCCCTGATCAGCGCGCATCGTTGTCATCGGTGGAGATCGCCGACCTGGTCCTGGCGAGGCGTCAGGGAATACTGACCGCGTGGCACTGCTCCTCGCGTTCTCGGTGGTCCTGCTGGTCGCCGTGTTGATCTCTGGGCTGGCGCATCGAAGCGTGCTGTCCACCGCGGTGCTGTTCCTGGTGGCGGGGTTCCTGCTCGGCGACGGCATGCTCGGGGCGGTGAACCTGCGGGCCGATGACGACCTGGTCACGGTCCTCGCCGAGCTCGCCCTGTTCTCGGTGCTGTTCACCGACGGGCAGCGGGTCGGGCTGCGGGACCTGGCCGCGGCCTGGCGGCTACCGGGTCGGGCGTTACTGCTCGGCATGCCGCTGACGTTCCTCATCACTGCCGGGTTGGGCGTGGCCGTCGCCGGGCTGCCGTTGCCGGAGGCGCTGCTGGTCGCCGCCGTGCTGGCCCCGACCGATCCGGTGTTCGCCGCGGCGATCGTGGGACGGGAGGAGGTGCCCGGCCGGCTGCGGCATCTGCTCAACGTGGAGTCCGGACTCAACGACGGCTTGGCGCTGCCCGTCGTCCTGGTGCTGCTGGCCGTCGTCGGCGGTCCGGATGTCGAGTACGCCGCCCTCTCTGGCGAACTCGGGCTCGGCCTGCTGATCGGGATCGTGGTTCCACTGATCGCGGTGGTACTGCTGCGCAGCAGGTTCAGCACGACGACGTCAACGTACGAATCGCTCAGCTCCGTCGCGGTCGGGCTGATCGTGCTGTCCCTGGCCGAACTGACGCACGCCAACCTGTTTCTGGCCGCCTTCGCGGCCGGGATCACCCTCGCGACCGCGGCACCCGAGCTGCGCGACTCGTTCCACGAGTTCGGTGAACTGATCACCGAGCTGCTCAAACTGGTCGCGATCCTGGTGTTCGGCGCGCTGATCTCCCCGGCCTTCCTGGGCGAGATTCCGGCGCTGGGCTACCTGTTTGCCGTGCTCGCGCTGATCGTGGCTCGGCCGGTCGCGATCACCCTGTCCTTCCTGGGCAGCAGGCTGCCCTGGAAACAACAGGCGGCTGTGGCGTGGTTCGGGCCCAAGGGCTTCGCCTCGGTGGTCTACGGGCTCATCGTGCTCGAAAGCGACGCGGCCCGCGCCGACGAGATGTTCCACCTCGTCGCGCTAGCCGTCGTGCTGTCGATCCTCGCGCACTCCTCGTCCGACGTGCCGATCGCACACTACTTCGCCCGCCAGCGCACGCGGGAGCCGCGACCGCGGACTGAGCGCGCCACGCTGGAAGGCGATCTCGACGGCACCTCTGCCGGGTTGCCCGCCGGCGAACGCCAGCTACGACACGACTAGTTTGAGCCTGACGGCCCGGCCGACGGGCATCCGGCAGGAGGGTTACGTGCACGAGAACTCTCACCGCCGATGAGCTTCGTGGCGCGGCTGCGGCAGAGCTTCTGGTTCCTTCCGGCCGCGCTGTGCGCGCTGGCCGTTGTCCTGGCCGAGTTGCTGATCATCCTCGACCGGCGGCTGGACGAGGTGAACCTGGGGCCTCTGAACTTCCTGATCACCCGAGTCGGTGAGTCCGGCAGCCGAGACCTGCTTGGGGCCATCGCCGGCTCGATGCTCGCCGTCGCCTCCACCACGTTCTCGATCACCATCGCCGTACTGGCGCTGTCATCCTCGACGTACGGCCCTCGGCTGGTCCGCAACTTCATGGCCGACCGCGGCAACCAGCTCGTACTCGGGGTCTTCGTCGCGACGTTCCTGTACAGCCTGCTCGTGCTGCGCTCGGTCCGGATTCTCCAAGACGGCGCCGAGGAGTACTTCGTTCCGCACCTGGCTGTCAACGTGGCGGTGCTTCTGGCGGTGCTTGCCATCGGCGTCCTGGTCTACTTCATCCACCACATCAGCGACTCGGTGCAGGTCTGGACGCTGGCCCGGCAGGTCCGCACCGACCTGCTGGCAACCGTCGACCGGCTCTACCCGGAACAAATGGGCCGGGACGTGCGCGACCTGGAAGACGCGGACGGGCCGCGAGAAACCCTCCACGGGCTCGACGCCGACGGTGGTCGGGTGCTGGCGCGGGAGACGGGGTACGTCCAGAGCGTCGACCACGAGGTCCTGCTCACGCTGGCGCACAAGCACGACCTGGTGGTCTCGCTGCGAGTCCGGCCCGGCCACCACACCATCGAGGGCTCCACCATGGCCGTCGGGTGGCCCGGAGACCGGCTGGACGACGACCTGGTGGCCGAGATTCGCAAGGCAGTCCGGATCGGCAAGGCCCGTACTCCGCACGAGGACGTGGAGTTCTCCGTCTTACTGCTTGAGGAGATGGCCGTCCGGGCGCTGTCCCCCGGCACCAACGACCCGTACACCGCGATCAACGCGCTGGACGACCTGTCGGCCGGGTTGGTGCGCCTCGCCGACCGTCGCACGCCCTCCCCCTACCGGTACGACGACCAGCGGCAGCTGCGGGTGGTGGCACCCAGGGTCATGCTGACCGACTTGCTGGAC
>Ga0136615_10001688_pt1 | contig 10782 bp, 7 predicted proteins | sample AntDrymUQ2882206_2_FD_106647 | JGI IMG/M metagenome (GOLD analysis project Ga0136615, IMG submission 106647) | Polar desert sand microbial communities from Dry Valleys, Antarctica - metaG UQ288 (22.06) | ecosystem: Environmental > Terrestrial > Soil > Desert | place: Antarctica: Dry Valley...
AGCGGGCCGGCCGGCGGGCCGTCTGGGCGCCATCGGCGCGCCTGCTGGGTGACCTCGCCTCGGTCCTGCCCGACCATCCGCTCGAGCGCGCCGACCCCCGACCTGGCGTCATCGAGCACGTGCTTGCCCCTGACGGATCCCACGACGCCGTCGTGCGCCACATGTGATTTACGAAGCGGGCAACGAGTCGGTGAGGACGACGGCCATCACGACCGCGTTGAGGATGGCGTGGGCGATGACCACCGGGCCGATCCGGTGCAGCAGATAGGCGGCGCCGCCGAGCGCCACCCCGACCGCGGCCAGCACGATGGCCAGCCCGATGTTGCCCGCACCGCGCACAGGGTCGACGTGGGCGAGCCCGAACAGCGCGCCCTGCACGCCGATCGCGGCGACCGCCGGCATGCGACTGCGCAGGCCGCGGAGCAGCGCTCCCCTGAACACCAGCTCCTCGACGATCGGGGCGGCGACGACGGCGGCGATCAACAGGGAGACGACGTACGTGCGGTCCAGGTCCAGCTCGCCGATGCCCTCAGTGTTGCTGGTCAACGGGATCTCCAATGCCTGGACGAGCACGATGACGAACAGCTCGCAGGCGACGGCCGTGATCCAGATCAGCGGTCCCCACCCAAGATCGACCCAACGCACGCGCACCCCGAAGTCGGCGAGCAGACGCCCCGTGCCCCACCGCCTGCTCGCGTACCAGCACCAGCCCACCGACGGCCCGTAACCGGCGAGGATCGAAATTGCGGTGTAGACGGCGATCGGCCAGTCGAACCTGACGATGGCGTCGAGAAGGAAGCGGCTGGCGACGAGCGAGGTGATGAGCACGACGACGGCACCGACGGCGACGCGCAGATCCAGCACTGGGTGATCGGGTGCCGGCTCGAAGGTCGTCATGCCGCTTGTCGCCGTCGTCCACACCCGACCGTCGTAGTAGCGCAGCACGGGATATCCGGCCGGATCGGGGTACCAGCCGGCGCGGGGCCCTCCGGGTGGCGCGCCGAAGCGCACGGGTCGGCGGGCGCCCTGCGGTGCGCGAGGGGATGGAGGTGGGGGCGGGGGCGGCGGGAGGGCGAGCTGCGGCGGGGTGGTCACTTGATTTCCCGGATCACGTCCCGCCGCCGGTGCACTCGCGTATCGTACGTTGTCGTGCCCGAGTCGGTCTGGGAGGTCACCATGCCGCCGGACGCCCGGGTCAGCGCCGAGCCCCTTCCCGGCGAGACGACGACCGATGTGGTGATCGTCGGTGCCGGCCTCACAGGTCTGTGGACGGCGTACTACCTCGCCGTCGCCGACCCCGCGCTGCGCATCGCCGTGCTGGACGCGGCCACGATCGGCTTCGGCGCCAGCGGTCGCAACGGCGGGTGGTGCTCCGGGCTGCTGCCGATGAGCTTGTCGGAAATGTCGGAGCGCCACGGTCGCTACGGCGCAGTGGCGATGCAGCGGGCGATGCACGACACGCTCGACGAGGTGGCTCGGGTGCTGTCCGTGGAGGGCGCGGACGCCGACTTCCGTCACGCCGGCACGCTGACGCTGGCCAGGACACCGGCCCAGGAGGAACGCCTGCGTGCCGACCTGGCCGAGGCACAACGGTTCGGTTTCGGCGAAGAGGATCTGCGCTGGCTGGCGCCGGGCGAGGTCGGCGCACGGTGCGCCGCGACAAACGTGCGCGGTGCGCTCTTCAGTCCGCACTGCGCCGTCGTGCACCCGCTGCGCCTCGTGCACGCCGTCGCCGCCGCCGCTGCCGCGCGCGGGGTCCAGCTGTACGAACGAACGCGGGTGTCCGCCGTGCGTCCCCGGGCCGTCGATACGGAGCACGGCAAGGTGCGCGCCGAGGTCGTGGTCCTGGCCACGGAGGCCTACACGGTCGAGCTGCCGGGCCGGCGCCGCGAGCTGGTCCCGCTCTACTCGCTGATGGTCGCCACCGACCCGCTGAACGACGAGCAGTGGTCGTCGATCGGTTTGGCCGGCCGGGAGACGTTCAGCGATGGGCGCCACGCGATCATCTACGGCCAGCGAACCGCGGACGGGCGCCTGGCGTTCGGCGGGCGCGGTGCGCCGTACCACTTCGGGTCACGCATCGACGGGCGGTTCGACACTGACGAGCGGATCAGGGGCCACCTCGTGGGCGCCGCCCGCGAGTTGTTCCCGGTGCTCGGGGACGTGCCGTTCCCGTATCACTGGGGCGGGCCGCTCGGTGTCCCCCGTGACTGGCACGCCGCCGTGCGCTTCGAGCTGGGGACGCGAATGGCCTCCGCCGGAGGCTACGTCGGCGACGGCGTGGCCACCGCCAACCTGGCCGGGCGGACGCTGGCCCACCTGATCACGGGCCAGGAGTCCGAGCTGTGCGACCTGCCGTGGGTCGGCTACCACTCCCGGCCGTGGGAGCGGGAGCCGTTGCGCTGGATCGGCGTGAACGCGGCGAGGGTGGCGGCCAGCCGCGCCGACCGCGCCGAGCGCAGTGCGGGGCGAGCCGCCGCGCTGCGGGCGGCGTGCTGGCGCCGGGCCCTGACCGCCCTCACCGGGCGGTGACGGCGGGCGCAGCCGCGCGCTCCCGGGGCAGACGGCGCCGAGCGCTCGCCACCCTGACTCGCGGCTGATCCCTGGCGCGGACGCGCGCTGCGCGGCGATGCCGAGCAGAACCAAGAACGGCGATGGGTGCGCGACCGGCCCACCGACGCGGCCCGGTCCTCGAGCGCGATGAGACCAGCCCCGGCATCGCCCCCCTCTGACGGGGGACCTGACAGACGCGAGCTTCCGCCAGTCGGGTCACACTTCGCGTCCCAGGTTTGCCGCGCCGCTCGTCGACGTCCTCGATGCGTACGGCGCTCCCGCACAGCGCCCGCTCGGCGCTCCGCCCGGGCCTCGTCGCCAGACAGCCGGGACCGCCGGCCCGCGAAGTCCCACGTCCGACTACGGGTAGCCGTCGGGCAGGTCGGTGGCGTAGAGCCAGGTGTCGAAGAACTCGGTCAGGGAGCGGTCGGCGACCTGCTCGGCCGTGCCCACGAAGTCGTCGGTGGTGCGGCTGGTGCCGTCGTTGTCGGCAACCCACGTCTGCAACACGGCGAAGAACGCCTCGTCGCCGAGCTCGCGCCGGAGCGCGTGGAGCACCACCGCTCCCCCGTCGTAGCGCTCGAAACCGAAGAGGTTGCCGAGCGTCGGCTCCCCCGTCGACTCCGACCCGTACTGGCGGGTAGCCAGCGTCCCCTCCGCCGTCTGCTCGAGCGGGAAGATCCCGATGTGGTCAAGCCACAACCACGCCGCATACGAGGCGAACGACTCGTTGAGCCAGAGGTCGCTCCAGTCCGCCGGCGTCACGGCGTTGCCGAACCACTGGTGGGCCAGCTCGTGGCTGAGCAGGTTGTGCTCGATCACGCCCGGTTCCCCGCCAGGCAGGTCGTCACGCGAGAACAGGGAGCGACCCTGCGTCTCCATCGCCAGCCCCCCGAAGCTCTCCGTGATCGCCAGGCCGTACCGCTCCAGCGGGTATGGGCCGAACAGCGGCTCGAAGAACGCCAGCTGGTCGTCGGTGACGTCGAAGTACGGCTGCATCAAGGCCGCGTCGTCCGTCAGGGCGACGTGGACCAGCGGCACGACCCCGTAGTTTCCACCGTCGATCACCGTGTATTCGCCGGTCAACAACTGGACGAGGTACGTGGCCATCGGGTCGGACTCCTCCCACACCCACGTGGTCGTGCCGTCGCCCGGCCGTTCCTCGACCAGTGCACCGTTGGCGACGGCGGTCAGGCCGGCAGGGACCGTGATCTCGAATCGCCAAAGTGCTTTGTCCGAAGGGTGATCGTTGCTCGGCAGCCAGGAGTGGGCGCCGTCGGGCTCGTTGAGGACGTACGAGCCGGTGGCGGTAGCGAACCAGCCCACATTGAGTCCCGCCGCAGACGCGCCGTCGTCGGCCTGGTCCTGGTAGCGCACGTCGACCGAGAGCTGACGACCCGGCGTGACCGGCCAGATCACCAGTTCCTCCCCCCGTTGCTCGAACTGGGCGTCGATCCCGTCAACGAGGACCGCATCGACGCGCAGGTCACCGGCGTCGAGGACGACCTGCTCGGACGGCTGACCGTTCAGGTCGATCACGACCTGCCCGTCGATCTCCTGCGTCGACGGGTCGTAGGCGATCCGCACGTCGTAGGACTGGACATCGATCGTCGAGGATCCGAGCTCGGGGAATAGCGAATCCCCGGCGCTGGCGAGGTCGTCGTTCGGGCCCGGCGGCCCCGCCGCGTCGGGAGGTCCGCTGCCCGTCGCCGGGGCGGACGCTGGTACGGGGGTGGACGTCGGTGCCGGCTCGTTCGGCGCCTGACCCGGTGTCGACGGCGAGCCGTCCGTCGTCGATGGCGAGTCGTCAGCGGCCGGGGCATCGGTCGCGGACGGCGCAGGTCCGCCGGGCTCCGCCGAGGCCGCGCGCTGCGCGGAGCGCGTCTCCACGCCGGCGTCGGCGCACGCTGCTGCCAGCACCACGGCGAGCGCCACCGTGCCCAGGCCGCGTCGGCGGGGGCGACCTTGACACGACACGGCGGCCGAGCGTACGCCCGAACCGTCCGCCGCGATCGGCGCCACCCGGCCGGTCCGAACGGACAGAACGGGTCGTCAGCGGTGGAGGTCGGCGTCGCCGATCGTCGCCCGGTAGCGGACCGTGTGGATCCCCCGCCCCGACAGCACGCCGCCGCGGGCCAGTAGCCGCCCCGCCTGCCAGTTCGAGAGTCCCAGCTCCGGCGTCGACAGCGCGTACTGCCCGTCGACCCAGCGCGTGAAGCCGTCACCGACGAACGGGGCGTCGACGGCGGCATAGAAACGCTCGTGCTCGCCGGCGTCGTCACTGATCAGCGACGCCACGAACCGCGGGCTGTACCGGTTGCACAGCGTGATCGCCTCGGCCATGTCGTCGACGACGACGACCGCCAGCTCCGGTGAGTGCTCCCATTCCCACTCCCACGCCAGCTCGTCACGCCCGATGACCGACGCCGCCGGCTCGTCGTGGCACCCGTCGGCGCGGGTGATGGCGACCGTGGACTCGAACCGCTCTGCGGGGATCCAGGACCGGGATGCGCTGTCCACGTGGAGGCGGGCGGCGGTCCCCCGGCGCCTGCCCGCCTCGTCGATCGCGGCGAGGAACACCGTCACCAGGTCCGGCCGAGCGCAGGGCAGGCAGCACACGTTGAGCGTGTTGCAGACCTTGCGGTCGAGCGAGTTGACGACCGCCGCCCGCAACCGGTCCGCCTCCGCCGACTGCCCTGCGACGAGCCACGCACCACCTGTGCCGTGGAGGCTCACCGGCGTGCCGGCCTGGCGGGCGACGGCACCCAGCTGGGTCACGGCGGCACCGGAACCGCGGGCAACGGCGAGGACCAGCCGGGAATCGTCGAACAGCGCCCAACCCGCGGCGCGTGCCGGTGAGCGCACCAGCTCGACCGTGCCGGGTGGGAGTCCTGCCGCCTCCAGTGCCGGGCCGAGGGCGTGATCGATGATCGCCTCCCCTGTCCCCAGCGCATCCGACCCGATGCGCATGGCGACGGTGTTGCCGGTGCGCACCACACCGGCGGCGTCGGCAATGACGTTGGGCCGTCCCTCGAACACGAACCCGACCACCCCGAGTGGCGCCTGCCGCGCCTCCAATGACCAAGCCGCGTGCTCGATCCGTTCGAGCATCGCGTCGCGTCGCAGCGGCGAGTCGCGCCACCCGCGCAGACCTTCGACCATGTCATGGCGCATCTGCTCGGTCAGCACGAGGCGGGTGGTCGAGCGCCCCGCGCCCGCCGCCCGCTGCACGTCCTGGGCGTTGGCGTCGAGGATCGGCCCGGCGGTCGCGTCGTCGCCCAGCCGGGCGGCGAACTGGGCGAAGAACTCGGTGATCTGTTCATCGCCACAGCAGCGCAGCGCGTCGAACGCATCCTTGGCGCGATCGATGGCGGAGGTCGCCGCGCCGTGAGCGGCGGAAGCGACGTGGAGCAGATCGCCCCCCTGGCCGACGACGAGCAGACGGTCGCCGTCGGCGAACGCCGCCGCAAGTGACGCCGGCACATGGGTCACGCGGTCGCCGCCGAAGACGATCGCCTGGCCGGCGGTCAGCGACGACAACCGCAAGGGCGGCACCGACGGCGCAGATCCCGCTTCCACCGCGTCGAGCGTAGATGCACCACCTTCTCGAGCGCGATCCCCGCGGGCGTATCCTCCGAGGCTTCTCGTTCGCTTGCCTCGGTATGAACGACGATCACGATGCTGTCATCCGGCGGCTGCGGCGGCTGGGAACCGCACCCGTCCCGGAAGGGATCTTCGATCACCGCACGGTGTCGCTCGGCGCGGTGCCGCGGCGCGCCCCGTCGCTCCCGATCGCCCTGACGGTCGGCGTGGTTGCCTCGCTCGTGGTTGGCACGACATGGGCGATCACCGCGTTCGACGGGTCGCCCCGTCCAGCCGTACGGAGTCCCGCAGGCCCAGTCACGGGCACATCGGACGACGCGCAGCCGATCGTCAGCGACGAGCTCGGCGCGCCAGTCGACCCGTTCCCCGACGACCCCTGCAAAGGCCCACCACCATTCGCCGGACAACCCCCGGGCCCAGGCGACGACGGAGCCGCCGCCCGCCAGGCCGAGGCCGAGGCCGAGGAGTGGAGAACGCCCGAGTGGCGTGCCCACCAGAAGACGACGGCGACGGCACCCCCGGCCAGCCCGGCGCCGTCCCCGTCGACCCGTTCCCCGACGACCCCTGCAAAGGCCCACCACCATTCGCCGGACAACCCCCGCACCCAGGCGACGACGGTGCCGCCCGCCAGGCCGAGGCCGAGGAGTGGGAGAACCAACGGGCGTCATTCCCCGACGACGATCCCGATCAGGTCTACGTCCGCTTCCGGTCGGGGTGCTCGGTACCTGCGCGCCCAGTCGGTCGAGGATCCCGAAGACCTCGCCGCTGAGGTGTCCCTCCAGGTCGTGCGCGACCTCCCACGGTTCACCGGTGACGACGCGTCGCTCCGGCGATGGGTCTTCACCATCGCCCACCACCGCCTCGTCGACCACCACCGCCACCGCCGGAGGCGCCCACGCATCGTCGCCGGCGTTGGAGCGGACGCTCCGGGCGCTGACGACACCGCACATCTGCTCGACCCCCGCCTCATCGAGGCGCTACGAACGCTGACGGCCGACCAGCGCGACGTGGTCGTGCTGCGCTTCGTCGCCGATCTCGGGGTCGCCGACGTGGCGAGACTGCTGCGCCGGCGGCAGGGAGCGGTGAAGGCACTGCAGCACCGTGTCCTCGCCAACCTCGCCGCCAGGCTGTCAGGTCATGGAGCCGATCCACTCGAGCAATGACCGGTCTCGGCGGTCGCGTCGTGGAAACGAGGAGGCCCGGTCGTCGTCGTTGCGGTGGGAGGAGAAGAGCTCTTTGAAGCAGGCGGGCGCCGGGCGCGCGCGGGGCACCGGCGCGGCACGTCGGCCTTCCCTGCGGAAGTGTGACACTGCTTAGGCCGTGACCAGGGGAAATGGCCCTGTGCGAGTCAAACGTCCATCAGATCCATCGTGACACTCTCGGCCTCACGCCGGGAGGCCCTCCAGGAGCTCGGCGATCTCGACCCAGCGGTTCTCCTCGATCGAGCGGTGCGCGGCCTCGCCGACGGCGACCGACCACAGCCCGTCCTCCAGCGTGACCGTGGCCGGCCGGCCGCCGCGGATCGCACCGAGGAAGTCGACGTGTTCGAGATAGCTGGAACCGTGATGGAATCCCTCGAAGCGCACGTGGGCATCATCCACCGTGCGCTCGGTCACGCGTCCGAGGGCCCCGTCGGCGCGGCGGCCGACGCGCAGCAGACGCTCGGTGACCAGTGCCTCGACCCGCCCCGCGTCACCGACGACGCACAACTCCTGCTCGTTCTTGGCGGCTTCGGCGAACATGCAGAGATCGAGCATCCCCCTCGCCCCGCCGTCGTAGTCGACGACGACGTAGGCGTTGTCGATCACGTCCGGCACCTCCCCGTCGTAGGACTCGTCGAGGTGGTTGACGTCCTGCGCACCCGACGCCATCACTCGCCGCGGTCGCCGGCCGACGACGAGGTTCATCAGGTCGAAGTAGTGGCAGCACTTCTCGACCAGCGTTCCGCCTGTGTTGCGGTTAAACCGGTTCCAGTTGTCGACCTTGTGCAGGAACGGGAAGCGATGCTCGCGGACGGCGACCATGCGCACAGTGCCGACGGTGCCGCCGCGCACCTCGCCGAGGAGCTGCTGGGTCGGCGGCATGTAGCGGTACTCGAGTCCCATCCACACGACCCGCTCGGGCGGCCCGGCCGCGGCGGCGGCGACCACGGCGGCGCAGTCGGCGACCGTGGTGCACAGCGGTTTCTCGACCAGCACGTGTAGGGGGGTGGCCAGCACGTCCTGGAGCACGTCGTGGTGGGTGTGGTTCGGCGAAGCGATGACGACGGCGTCACATGTGCCTGAGGTGATCAGCTCGCGGTGGTCACTGAACCGGGCCGGCGGGTGGTCTGGCCCGACGGCGTGCATGGCCAGGTCGAGCGACCGAGCTTCCGGGTCGGCGATCGCCGTGACAGCGGCGCCGTCGATGGCCAGCAGGTTGTTGATGTGCTCCACGCCCATCATCCCGGTCCCGATGATCCCGTAGCGAACTGCGCCCATCGCCGCCGAGCGTACGTGCGAATGGCGACTGCATCTGATCCATCGGATGTCACCGTCCGGCGGCTCGCCACCGAACGTTCGCCCTGCCGTCGACAGACATCACGGTGGGCTCGGCGACGACCGCCAGCGAGCAGCTCGTGATCGTTGGCCACGCACTCAGGGACCGAGGTCGACCGTACGAACCCACCGCCGCTGCCACGGCGTCTCCACCGCCCGCCGGTTGTATCGGCGCCGCACCCACATCACGGCCTCCGCGCGTGGGACGCCGGCGAGCACAGCGATGACGGCCATCGCAGTGCCGGTGCGCCCGACGCCGCCTGCACATGCGATCTCGACGCGCTCGAACGCACAGCGCTCGTACGCTTCTGCCAGCGCGGCGACGGCGTCGGCCGGCGACGTCGGTGTTCGAAAGTCGGGCCACCGCACCCAGCGCTGATCCCAGTCGAACGCCCCTGGGTCGTGGTGCAAGAGGTAGACGCCGAAGTCGGGTTCGGGGCCGTCTGGTAGCGGGCGTCGCAGCCCGCGTCCGCGAATGCTGCGACCGCCGGGAAGCTCCACGACACCAGGACCATCGGCCCACGGGTTCACGACGACCACCGTAGAGACGTGATCTGCAGGATCGCCACGGACAGTGCCGAGATCTGCCGACCGGATCATCGTCCAGAAGCCGAACGTGGCCCGTCCGGCATTATCGTCGCCCCGTGGGAAGCCCCTCGAACGACCCGCTGTACTTCCGCCAGCTGCTGTCGGGACGGGACTTCGCTCTCGGCGATCCGGTCGCCCAGCAAATGGTCAACTTCGCCTACGCCGTCGGCGATCGGCGCTCAGGAGACTGCGTGCTCGTCGACCCCGCCTATGCCGTCGACGACCTGGTCGACGCCGTCGAGGCCGACGGGATGACGGTCGTCGGGGTGCTGGCGACGCACTACCACGCCGACCACATCGGTGGCTCGATGATGGGTCACACGCTCGAAGGCATCGCTCGCTTGCGTGAACGCGTGGACTGCCCGGTGCACGTGCAGCGCGACGAAGCACCCTGGGTCACGCACACGACGGGCGTCGCCGAGAGTGAGCTGGTCGTGCACGCGCCAGGTGACACGGTCACCGTCGGCGCCGTCGACGTCGAACTCGTGCACACGCCGGGTCACACGCCGGGGAGCCAGTGCTTCCTCGTCGCCGGGCGGCTGATCTCCGGCGACACGCTCTTTCTCGACGGCTGCGGGCGCACCGATCTGCCCGGCAGCGACCCGCAACAGATGTACGACAGCCTCCAACGGCTGGCCGCCCTTCCCGACGACATTCTCGTCTTCCCCGGTCACCGGTACTCGATGCCGTCGAGCGCGTCGATGACGGCGATCCGCGAGCAGAACTACGTGTTCCGCCCGTCCAGCCGTGAGCAGTGGCTGACGATGTTCGGCTGACTGATGGCCTCGCTCGCTCGACGCGGCGGTTGCGGCTGCGTGTGGTCGCTAGCGCTTCCCTCGCCACATGGCCAACCACAGGCGCGGAGGGAGCCGGGAGGTTGGAAGGACAGTTCGGGCTTGTTCAGCGGGTGAGGGCGGTGGCGACGGCCGAGATGCCGGCCACGACGAGCAGCGCGAGGACGAGACGGCGGAAGCGGTCGGCGTCGAGGTGGCGGCGCAGCGCCACGCCTGCGGCGGCCCCGAGGGCGAGGCCGGGCACGGAGACAGCGACGGCCAACGCCGTGTCGCCGTCCAGGTCGCCGCTGACGGCGAACACGGCGACGCTGATCACATCGAGCACGGCGAACACGGTGGTGATGGTGGCTCGGAAGCGGTGCTGGTCGAACTGCCGCGCTTGGAGCACGAACACGAGCGGAGGCCCGTTGACACCGACCGACATCGTCAGCGAGCCAGCCAGCAGCCCGGCGCCGACATCCAGCGCTGGACCGGCGTGACGCAGGTCGAGTCCCCTGGCGATGACCACGACGGCGGCCAGCACGGCGAGCCCGACGAGCACGCCGAGCCAGCGGTCATCGGCGCGCAGGAACACGAGCAGCCCGATGGGCAGCCCTGCCGCGGCGCCGAGCAGCATCCGTCCGGCCACTCCCCGGTCGGTGCGGCCGCGCCCGGAGATCGCCTGGAACCCGTTCGTCAACGTGGCCAGGGTCAGCGCGACCACGACG
>Ga0136615_10001691_pt1 | contig 10776 bp, 9 predicted proteins | sample AntDrymUQ2882206_2_FD_106647 | JGI IMG/M metagenome (GOLD analysis project Ga0136615, IMG submission 106647) | Polar desert sand microbial communities from Dry Valleys, Antarctica - metaG UQ288 (22.06) | ecosystem: Environmental > Terrestrial > Soil > Desert | place: Antarctica: Dry Valley...
CGAGTCGGAACGGTTCATCGCTCTGCGATCGCATTACGGGTTCGACTCGTTCTTCTGTCAGCCCGGTCTCGAAGGCGCCCATGAGAAGGGCGGCGTCGAGGGTGAGGTCGGCAGGTTCCGCCGCCGCCACCTGGTCCCTGTCCCTCACGTCGACACGATCGCCGAGCTGAACGAGCTCGTCGCTGGCGGCGACGCCACCGACGATGCCCGCTGGATCGCCGGTCGGGCATTGACGGTCGGCGACCACTTCAAGCTGGAAGCCAACACGCTGCAGCGCCTCCCGGTCGAGCCGTTCGACACCACGCTGCTGCTCACACCGCGGGTCGACACAAAGTCGCGGGTGTGTGTCCGCCAATGCTTCTATTCGGTCCCGGTGCGTTTCGTTGGTCGCCGCGTCGAGGTGCGCCTTGGCGCTGAGACCATCGAGGTCCTCGATGGCCCCAGGGTGGTGGCCGTCCATGCCCGGCTGGTGGCCAAGGGTGTCGAGTCGCTGGTGCTGGATCATTACCTGGAAGTGCTGCACATCAAGCCTGGCGCCCTGCCCGGCGCCACCGCCTTGGCCCGGGCGCGAGCCTCCGGGGCGTTCAGCATCGACCATCAGCACTACTGGATGACTGCCCGGCGCCGTCTCGGTGATCAGGCCGGCACCCGTGCCCTGGTCGAGGTTCTCCTCGCTCACCGCAGCCTGCCCGCCGACGCCATCCGCGTCGCCCTGCGGGCTTGTGTCGAGATCGGTGTGGTCGATCCCGACGTGGTGATCGTCGAGGCACGCCGCGCCGCCGGCGGCCACACCGCAACGGTGGTGCCGATCGGTGACGCCCTGGCCCGCTACGACCGGCCACCCCCGACGATCGATCACTACGACCAACTCCTGGAGGCCCGATGACCACCACCACCACCACTGATACTGCGGCCTCAGCGGCGATCGAAGCGGCCGCCCGGGAGCTGCGCCTTCCATCGATCCGTGAACACGCCGGCCGGCTCGCCGCCCAGGCGCAGCGGGCCAAGGCCACCTATCTGGGGTTCCTCGCCGAGTCCCTCACCGTCGAAGTCGACGACCGCACCGAACGCCGCCGGGCCCGGCGCATCCACGAAGCCCGCTTCCCTCGCATCAAACGCCTCGCCGACTTCGACTTGGACGCCGCCCCGACCATCAACCCGGCCACCATCGCTACCTTGGCCACCGGCAGCTACCTGGACACCGGGGAACCCGTCGTGCTGATCGGTGATTCCGGCACCGGCAAAACGCACCTACTCATCGGTCTCGGCATCGCCGCCTGCGAACAAGGACGCCGGGTGCGTTACGCCACCTGCGCGCAGCTGGTCAACGAACTCGTCGAAGCCGCCGACGAACGACGCCTCGCCCGACTCGTCACCCGCTACGGGCGCCTCGACCTGCTTTGCGTCGACGAGCTCGGCTACGTCCAACTCGACAGCCGCGGCGCCGAACTGCTGTTCCAGGTTCTCACCGAGCGAGAAGAGAAGGCCTCCGTCGCTGTGGCATCGAACCTCTCGTTCAGCGAATGGGGCCAGATCATCACCGACCCTCGCCTCGTCTCAGCTGTCATCGACCGCGTCACCTTCAACGCCCACATCCTCGAGACCGGCACCGATTCCTACCGGCACCGCACCAGCCGCACCCGCAGCCCGAGAACCACCCGCAACAACTGAAACGCCCGCACCCTCACCCCATCGGCGCCACCCCGAAGGCCCCCCGAGCCACACAGCACCCCGTTTCCCCGCCGCAGGGTGGGGCCAACTCAGATGAGCACAGGTGGGGCCAATCCGGCTTGACATTCCCAAGCTCGTCGATCGTCGCTCCGGGCAGTGCGAAGACCGAAATCCCGAACGTGCCGTAGACATCGTGCATTCGCTGCGCATCGGCGCGGAGTATCGATTCGGCGAGACGACCGCCACGAAGCACGATCTCCTCATCGTCGCCAAGATCGTCACCCGGTCGGACAAATCGCTGTTTCACCGGGCCGAAGCTACCGATCGGGACCGAGCAACGTAGGGCGGCGATCGCCGTCAGGTCAAACGTTCAAGGGCTCGCCCGATGTGCGCCCAGGATCCGGTGTTCAGAGATGCTCGACCACCGTGTTTCGGGGACGCAATTATGGGATGGGTAGCCGAGCGCGGACGTAAGTGCCGAACTCGGGCGCGTCGGGTGGACAATCTCTCGGCGCAATATCGTGCGGCTCCGGGGGTGGAGCCGAGGCCGTCACGTTCCGAGGTTGGGCCGGTCGACTCGCTGGTCGGTCGTCTTTGGGTGGCCGACACTGACGTCGGTCATCACGCCGTCCGTCGCTCGTCATTGATGCAATTCCAGATCCTTCCTCGGGAGGTGACTTCGTAGCCCAACTGCTCCATGTGGACTCCAGTCTACGGGCGAGCTCCGTGCGAGCCCGTAGATCAGACGTCATCGCCACCGGCCGGGCGCCCGTCGTGAGGGACACTCGGATCTTCTGGTTGAGGCTGATCTGCTGGTTACCGAATCGCTACGGCACATTCAGATGCCGCGGCCTCGATCAGCGCGGCGAGCGTGTGTGCCTGCCCGATGGCGTCCTCTCGCCCGAGGAGGATCGAAGGACGACTCCTCACTGCTGCGGCGAACTCCTCGAGCTCAAGCTGGTATGAATTTTCCACCTGAGCAGCTTCGCGTCGCGGTGACCCGACCTGTGGAACGATGTCGAGGCGAGGTTCCAGACAGTGCCATGGGTCGTTGACCCGGATGGTCCCGGCGGTCCCGACGACTTCGAGGGCGCTGCGGTCGGGAAGGTGGAAGCCGCTGTCGAAATGCAGCATGACATCGCCTTCGAAGCGCAGCGTGCCGACCATCTGGACCTCGACCCCGGTCGGTCCGATTTTCCACTGAGCGTTCGCGGTTGTCGGTTCGCCAGCGAGCAGCCGTGCTGCGTTGACGCAATAACAGCCCACGTCGAGCAATGATCCGCCGGCGAGGGTCGGGTCGAGTCGGACGTCACCGGGGGCGTCGGTGGGCCAGGTGAAAGAGCTGTTGATCAGTCGGAGCTCGCCGATCTCGCCGCTGGCAACGAGATCGGCGAGGTGCAGTGTTTGCGGGTTGTATCGGTACATGTATGCCTCGCTCATCACCAAGCCGTTCGCCTTGGCGAGGTCGAAGGCATCGATGACTTCGGTCGGGTGGCGGCTGTACGGCTTCTCGCAAAGGACGTGCTTGCCCGCGTGTAGTGCCCTCATGGTCCACTCGTGGTGGAGCCCGTTGGGGAGGGGGATGTACACCGCCTCGATGGTGGGATCCGCCAACAGTGCGTCGTAGGTGCCGTAGGAGACTGGGATACCCCACTCTCGAGCGAACCGGGTGGCCCGTGTGGAGGTCCGGCTGGCAACGGCCCGGATTTCGGCAGATGCTGTGAGCGCCGCGCCGCGGAGCACTTTGGTGTTGATGAGGGCGGTGGACAGGATCCCCCAGCGAATTGGTTCGAGATCGGTTTCAGACATGTCGGCTCCGTTCGTGATTGACGGTCAGTCAGGCGAGAATCACCTCGACGCCGACTTGTCGGAGGGCCTCGACGTGTTCAGGGAGGGCACCGGCGTCGGTGACGACGATGTCGATTTCGTCGGCCGGGCACAGCCGAACGAAGGCGACAGCACCGAGTTTGGAGGCGTCGGCTACCAGAATCGTCCGTTTCGCGCTCGCGAGCGCCGCCCGTTTGGTCTCCGCGTCGTCGTATTCGTACTCGGTGACTCCGGCGACGACGTCGATTCCCCCGGACGTCAACACGAGTGTGTCGAAGGCGAGTTGTTCGAACGTGCGGATCGTCATTGGGCCGATGAAGGAACGCTCATGGGGTCGAACGGAACCGCCCGGGAGCATGAGGCTCACGTTCGGCATGTCGGCGAGCACGTCTGCGATCCGCAGGCTCAGCGCAATCGCCCTGATCCGGAGGTCGGGCCGCAGCGCGGCAGCGACCTGGACGGTCGTTGTTCCGGCATCGATGACGACGTTTTCACCGTCGCGGATGAGGGCAGCGGCCGCCTGGCCGATGCGTCGTTTGGCGTCGGCGTTGAGTCGTGCCCGAGCGGAGAACCCCGGTTCGAAACTTCGCGACAAGTTCGACACTGCTCCGCCGTGAACACGGGTTACCAGGCCCTGTTCTTCGAGTTCTTCGAGGTCGCGCCGGATTGTCATCTCGGAGACTTGGAGTTGGGCTGCGAGTTCACCGACACGTACCCGTCCGGACGCATGGACGAGCGATGAAACTCGTTCGAGGCGGTCCGATCTGCGCATTGTCACGGTGTCCATGTCAGTGTCGTCTTTCATCGCACTTCCAGTCGGCGGGCCAGTGCAGCTGCGCCGATGCAACCGGCCCAGTTTCCGAGCTCTGCCGAACGGACCTTCACCCGGGGGGGACCGAACTTGTAGCCAAGCACCGCCTGTTCGATGATGGCGAGCATTGCGGGATCTTCGCTGCGGGCATTGCCAGCGAGGACCACGACATCTGGGGCATACACGGCCACGAGCGTTCGAATCCCTTGTGCAAGGGCCTGGTGCGAGGCATGTACGAGTGCGATGGCCGTCGGGTCACCGGACTGCGCCTGCTCGTGAACCTGACGCGCGGTGCCGTGCTCACCGACCACACCGGCACGGCGTGCATTCTCGAGCAAGGCCGTCGCGGACGACATCGATTCGATACATCCTCGAGCACCGCAGTAGCACAGCGGTCCGGTCGGATCGATCACGATATGGCCTGGTTCTGGATGTGTCCGCCCCGCCCCCTCGTACAGCTGGCCACGAACAACCACACCGACGCCGATCCCCGTACCGACGGCGACACATACAACGACCTCTCCATCGCGTCCTGCCCCGAACAGCGATTCACCCATGGCAGCCGCGTTGGCGTCGTTCTCGACAACGATCGACATCTCTTCGGCGGATCGACCGTGGCGATCCAGGCCGGAACGGATCGATCCAACGAGGTCACCCTGCATCGAAGGGGGAAGGGTGTACGGGTTGTCGACCCAACCGGTGATCGGATCGACGGGCCCGGTAACCGACACACCGATCGCGTACGCGCCGGGGCGAGTCTCGGATGAACCAAGCAAGGTGTCGACCATGTCGACGAGCTGGCCGAACGCGGCGCCTGCATAGTCGCGGTCGACTTCCTCCTGGCGCCGGTGCCCGATCGTTCCGGACGCCGCGACCTGGGCGGCACGGAGATTCGTGCCACCCAGGTCCACGCCGATCACGGTCTCGAGAGTCACCCGATCAGCACCCCTGATACAAGTTGTTCGCGACGTCCGGTTCGTCGAGATTGTCGACCGTTGCCACGATCGTCGGCAGGGCTGTCTCATCGGGCACGTCGACGCCGTTGATCGCATCGATCGCATATTGAATCGACAGCTCACCCATCGTGCGTGCCTGCTGCACGATCAGCGCGCCGACGTCGCCGTCCTGCAATTGCTCGACCTGGAACGGCTGCGCGTCGCCGCTGACAAAGCTGACGTCGCCTGCCGCGTCGGCTTCGGACAGCGCGGTGACGACACCAGGAGCATCGCCACCGTTGAACGTGAAGACCCCCGTCAAGTCCGGATTGGCGGCGAGCACCGATGAAACGATCTCGGCCGACTTGCCGGCCTCGCCACTGCTGAACTCGACCTCGAGAACTTCGATGTCTGGGTGATTCTCCATCTCCGCGAGGAATCCTTCCCGACCGAGGTCGTTCGTGGAAACTCCGGGAGGCGCAAAGATGCCGAGTACCTTGCCTTCGTCGCCCATCAGGCGGGCAATCTCCTGGGCCCCCTGCTGTCCGTAGAGCACGTAATCGGACCCGATATGGCCCGCGGCGATGCTCGCGTCCGCAAGTGTCGTATCGACGAGCACGAGCTGTGACCCATCGTCAGTGAGGGACTGCAGCGGCTCGAAGAGGGCGGTGTTGTCGTTCGGGGCGATGATGACGGCGTCAGGCCCAGTTGCGGCGATGGCGTTGACGATCGGGATCTGCAGGGTCGCGTCGAATGCGGTAGGGGCTTGGACGGCGAGGTTGACGCCCAACTCCTCGGAGGCGAGTTTGGCGCCGCACTCGATCGCCTTGTAGAAGTCGTCTCCGAGCGTTCCGAGGACGAGGGTGACGTCGACGCCTTCTCCGTCCGTGGCGCCGGTCCCCGGTGGCGCCTCCGTGGTCGCGTCCGTGTCAGACGGTGAAGGCTGCGACGGCGAAGATTCGTCGTCATCGGATCCACAGCTGACTACGGCGACGAGCAGGGTGGCGGCCAAGAGGCCGGTGAGTGTTCTGTTCATGATGCTGCCTTTCTTGTTCGTCATCCTGGGTGATGGCGATGTGATGCTCGCGATGTGTTCATCGCGATGGATCTTGCTCAGCAGAGGTCACCCCGCCGCCCGCAACCGACGACGTTGATCGACGAACACAGCGAGAATCAAGACGACGCCGACGGCGGCGAACTGCCAATACGGCCCAACACCGACGATGATGAAACCTTTGGCGATCACGATCGGGATGAAGACGCCGATGGCAGTACCAAGCATCCAACCCTTGCCGCCGAACAGGCTCGTGCCACCGATGACCACGGCGGTGATGACCTGGAGGTTGGTCGTTGTGTTGCCGGCGATCGTGGTGGTGCCGAAACGGGCCAGCGACAGGTACGCACCGATGCCGGCCGTCAGCCCGGCGATCGTGTACACCGCGATGAATTGGCGGTCGACTGCGATGCCGGCGCGTCTGGCCGACTCGGAGTTGGACCCGATTGCATAGGTCCACCGCCCGAAGACCGTCAACGCCAGCACCACGCCCGCGACCACGGTGATCAGCCCGGCAACAATGGCAATGACCGGCACGCCGGCGACCCGATCGTTGCCGAACTCGTTGAGTCCCTTCGGAACCGATCGGACATCGAGCCCACCCGACACCACGAGCGACAGTCCGTACGCGGCCCCGAGTGTTCCGAGAGTGACAACAAATGGTGGGATCTTCGCCTTCGCAACGAGGATTCCATTGACGAGTCCCCACCCGCATCCAGCGGCAACCGCAGCCAGAAGCCCAACGACGATGGCATCGATGCCGGCATTGCCGAACCACTCCATCACCTTGGCGCTGACCACGGATGAAAAGACCAGGATGGAGCCGACCGACAGATCAATGCCTGCAGTGATGATCACGAACGTCGCACCCACTGCGAGAACCAACAAGATGGCAGCATCACTGAGCGTCCCTCGAAGGTTCAGCACCGTCGGGAACGCGCTGGGCTCCAGGATTGAGAAGGCCACGACGAGCCCGATCAGGATGAGGAGCATCGTGGTGGTCGGCTTGGCAATCCACGACCTCACGGCCGCAGTCACGCTGCGGTCGTCCGAAGAGTCCGACTTCACGCCGCACCCAGATCAGTCGCGCCGGTGATCGCCCCGACGATTTCCTCGGCCGACGACGTGCTGACCACGAAGCGCCCGACACGCTGTCCGAGCCTCAACACCTCGACACGGTCCGCAACAGCCATGACTTCGGGGATGCTGTGGCTGATGAGCACGACGGACACTCCCCGGTCGCGTACCCGCCGAATGAGGTCCAGCACGTTCTGGGTCTGGCGCACTCCGAGTGCAGCTGTCGGCTCGTCGAGGAACAGCACATGTTTGGCCCAGGTGACCGCGCGGCAAACTGCGACGCCCTGACGCTGTCCACCCGACATGGTGCCGACTTCGTCGCGAAGCGCCTTCACCGTGACGTTCAGCGCGTCGAAGGTGACCTGCGCCTCGCGGCGCATCGCGGCGTCGTCGACGAACCCGATGCGGCCGAGCAGTCCCGACCGGCGGATCTCCCGACCGAGGAACAGGTTGGCCACGGGATCGAGCGTGTCGGCGAGGCTGAGGTCTTGGTACACCGTTTCGATGCCGGCGTTCCTCGCCTCGATCGGCGACGAGAACTCGACCGGGGAGCCTTCAAGGCGAACCGTTCCGCTGTCGGGCGAAATCACCCCGGACAGGATCTTGACGAGTGTGGTCTTGCCTGCCCCGTTGTCGCCCATCAGCGCGACGACCTCACCAATATGGACGTCGAAATCCGCTCCGCGGAGCGCTTCGACATTTCCAAACGACTTCCTCACCGCACGTGCGGACAACACCTCCCTGGTGTCCGAATCGAACATGTCCAGACCCTATAGGTGTGCGAGTAGCTACGTCAAGTGTTCATATCGAACAGACGATGTGGTACGTTGGCGGAGTGAAGACTGATGACGAATCGCGCCACCCCCCCTACATCGTCGACATCCGGTCCCAACCCGACGCACTGCAAGCATTGCTCGATGCCGGTTGGCCGCAGGAATGCACCCGCCTGCTCGAAAGCCTCGGAAGCTTCGAACGGATCGTCCTGACGGGCGTGGGTTCGTCGCTGCAGGGCATGTACCCCGCATACCTCCGCCTCGCCGCCGCCGGCCTCCCTGTGTGGTGGGAGGACACCGGCGAACTCCTCGAACACGACCACGGATCGATCACCCCCGACACATTGGTGTGGGTGACCTCGCAGTCCGGTGAATCAGCCGAGGTCGCCGAGCTCCTGGACCGGCTCGCCGGGCGACCGACCGTGCTGGCGACAACGAACGACCTCGACAGCACACTCGCACAAGCTGCGAATGCCGTCATGCCCTTGCACTGCGGTGCCGAGCACACCGTCGGCACCAAGAGCTACCTCAACACGCTGGTCGCAGTGGGCGTGGCGGTCGAAGCAGCGCTCGGAGCTGGCGTTCCGGATTCCATCCTCCACGCGCCAGAGGCCCTGGACACCTACCTCGGCGGATGGGACGACCAACTCGGATCGATCTCCGACTCGGTCCCCGATGCGTCGCTCGTCGTGCTTGGCCGCGGCCCGTCGATCGCTTCAGCGCGGACCGCAGGGCTCATCATCAAGGAGGCAGCGCGGCGTCCAGCGGAGGGAATGAGCGTGCCCCAGTTTCGCCATGGACCACTCGAGATGGCCGACGACGGACTGGTCGCACTGCTCTTTGCCGGATCCGATCGTGATCGCGCGCTGAACGACGTCATGCGCCACGATCTCGTTGCGACAGGTGCCCACTGTGTCTGGATCGACGCGATCGGCTCGTCGCCCACAGTCATCGAGACCCCTGCGCTCACCGCGCCGATCGCTCGCCAAGTCGCCGAGATCCTGCCGATCCAGTTGCTCACCGTCGTGCTTGCCGAACGGATCGGTGCCGAACCCGGCAAATTCCAGCGAATCGCCAAGATCACGCGCACCCTGTAACCGAGCACTGCGACGTACCAGGCCATCGCCCGCTGCAGATTGGATACGTTGGCCCCGTGCATGCTCAAGCCGAGTGCGCACCGAGGTCAGCATGTCGCGGATCGGAACTACACGAGCGCATATCGACGAGGCGGGGCAGCGACCTTGCTCGTCCGGGTCCCGGCAATTTCGCGAGCGGAACCTGCTCGGAACCGCGCGCCCGGGAACCGGCGGCAAGGGGCACCTACCGGTCCGTTTCGCGCCGCGCATTGCGGGACGACGCGCCGCTCGCTCAAGTGCCTGATCTCGATCAGTCCTGAGCGGCCGAGCGCATCGTGGATATGCGTGGATCGACATCGCCGCTCACCACAGCGCACTTCCATCGCCACGCAGAACGGCCGACGAGTTCGAGGAGGCCGGATCTCGCATTGATCGTGTTCTGGCGATCGAGGGTCCGACGTCCCGGATGGCCGATCTCGACGACTGGCTCGACGACGACGACCGACGTGCCGTTCTGCTGCGAGCCATAGGCCGAGTCGAGTCCAAGGCAAGTCTGCTCGGACGCTCCAGTCACATCTTCGTCATCGCTCACCCGCAGAATGACGGTCCCGACCCTCAGCCATGAGCCGGCTCCGAGAGGCACTCACTCCCGGCGGTAGCGGGCGCTACCCGAGGTTCGAGATCGAGATCTCTCGTAGGGGGTCGCCGCCATCGATGAACAGCCGGCCACCAGGAACGAGGGCGCCCGCGATCCGGTCCATGGCGCGCACGCCTGCGTCACGGTGTCGTCCATCCAGCGCGCCAACTCTCACTGCGAACGCCAGGTCGTACCGCTGCTCGTCGGGCTCGAGCACGAGGTCCTCAATCGCACCGACGCGAACACTCAACAGACCGGCGTCGATCAGATCTCCAGCCGAGCTCACGAGCGGGCGAATCGCGCGTGGCGAACGATCGACAGCCAGAACGTGGCCACCCGGTCCCCACCCGTCGGGCAACCTCGCGAGCGGCGGCTCCCGGGCCGCAGCCGATCTCGATGACCCGGAGACCGACCCAAAGTGTCAACCAACTCCGTCAGTTTCATACCCCCGGCGTTCCACCGGTTCTGCGATCGCCGGTGGAACAGGAGCGGTGAGGCGCTCGTAGGTGCGGGCGGCGTCAGCTTGCATGCCGGCCAGGAACGTGTTGGTAGGTCTGGATGGTGAAGGCGATGTTGGCGTGGCCGAGCCGTTCGCTGACGACCTTGACCGGGACACCTTCCTTGATGAGCAGCGTCCCGTGGGTGTGGCGCAAGTCATGCAGCCGGATCACCGGGACACCGGCGCGGCGAGCGACCCGCTCGAACACCTGGGAGAGGGCGTGGGGGTGGATCGGTTGGCCGTCGCCGTCGGTGAACACCCACCCGTCATCGTCGATCCCGACTGCAGCGAGCTCGGCGGTCTGCAACGCCTTCCATCCGGCGAGGACCGACATGGTGGTGGCGTCGAGGTCGATCGGCCGGCGTGCGTTGCGGGTCTTGCCGCGGGTCTGGTGGACGTCGTAGCCGATGGCGACG
>Ga0136615_10001692_pt1 | contig 10774 bp, 11 predicted proteins | sample AntDrymUQ2882206_2_FD_106647 | JGI IMG/M metagenome (GOLD analysis project Ga0136615, IMG submission 106647) | Polar desert sand microbial communities from Dry Valleys, Antarctica - metaG UQ288 (22.06) | ecosystem: Environmental > Terrestrial > Soil > Desert | place: Antarctica: Dry Valley...
CGTCTCATAACAGTCCACCCGAAACCCCGGGCGCCGATCACCGCCTGGCCGCGTCCTCGGACACTCGATGTGCCAGAGGCACACCTTCGGTCCTGCGTCCTTGCCAGCCGGCGCCGGCATCCCGCGGTTTCGAGCACAACGTTCCTGGACGACCCACTAGCTGTTGAGCCCGGTGTCCCTGGGCACGTCAGCTAGCGCGGCGCCGCCGCCCGTCGCGCCGCCGCCGCAGCGCGGGCCTGCTCGTGCTCGGCCTGGCGCTTGAGCTCACGCAGCGAGCGGCGCAGGTTCTCCCGCACCGCAGGCGCCGCGACCTGCTCGGCGACCCAGCCGAGCAGCCCGGCGCCGGCGACGCCGTACTGCAGGCGCAGCTCGACGCGGGTGCGGGCGCCGTCGGCGCGCTCGCGCAGGCGCCAGCGGCCCCTTTGGTCGACCCCGGTCACCGATGTCCAGGCGAGGTCGCGTGGCTCCTCGTGCTCGACGACCTCGACCAGCCCGCCGACCTCCGCCGAGCCGACGCGCATCAGCGTCCGGTAGCGCGCGCCGCAGCCGCGCGCCTGGTCGGAGGCGACCTCCCAGCGCGTGACGCCGTTCATGAAGTGCAGGTAGCGGGTCGGATCGGTGACGAAGTCCCAGACCAGCTGCGGCGGCGCAGCGATGTCGATGCCCGCCTGAACCCTCATCCGAGGATCGGCAGGCGCCGCTCGGCGGCGAGTGCGTCGAGTGTCTCCTGCATCGTGGTCGTGACGTGGTCGTAGACCTCCGCGACGTCGGGATCGGGCCCGAACTGCTCGCGCAGGTCGATCGCCGGCAGCACCTCGACGGTGATCTTCGCGGGCAGCGGGATGTGGCCGAGCATGTCGCCGACGTTCAGTCCCCACGGCGCGGCGATCGAGAGCGGCAGCACCTTCAGGCGAAACAGGCGGTCGAGCATGAGCAGCTTCGAGAGGCCCTCGCCGCGGCTGAGAAACAGCGCCGTCTCCTGGCCGCCGATCGCGACCACCGGGACGATCGGCACGTCGTGTTCGAGCGCCAGGCGCACGAAGCCGCGCCGGCCGTCGAAGTCGATCGTGTTGGCCTCCCAGCTGGGCCGGTGGACCTCGCGGTCGCCGCCGGGGTAGACCAGCACCGCCGCGCCCGACGCCAGCGCGCGCTCGGCGTTCTGCGCGGACGCCGCGACGGTGCCGTACTTGCGCAGGAAGCCCAGCCCCGGCATCGAGAGCACGAGGTTGTGGGCCAGCTGGTAGAAGCGTCGCTCGACGCCGAAGTACGTGCTGAAGGCGAGCGTGAAGACCAGCGAGTCGGGCGACATGTTGCCGCCGGAGTGGTTGCCCACCAGCAGGACCGGGCCCTCCTCGGGGATGTTGCCCAGGCCGCGCACCTCGCCGCGAAACCAGAGGCTCGCGAGCAGCCACTGGGCCGGCAGGCTCTCGCGGATGTAGTCCGGGTCGCGCTCGTCGAGATCGGCGACGGGGACACGTGAGCTGATCGTCCCTGACACCGCCCGCAGGAGACGCTCGATCGGGCTGGGGCCGTCGGCGCTGGCGCGATCGCTCGCGCTGTCGTGCTCGCCGAACACGTCCTCGGCGGGCGAGAACGGCGTGCCGTTCGGGTGGTGGCCGTTGCGCGACCGTGCGCTCGCGGACTGCGTTGGCATCCCGATCGAGTCTACGCAGCCCGCTCCGAGCCCACGGCGGGCAGCGGCCCGAGCGCGCCGACGCGCCCGAAGAAGCGTTCGAGCAGCCCAATCGTCTGCTCGGGGCGCTCGACCTGCGGCACGTGGCCGCAGCCCTCCAGCACGATCTGCTCCGCCGTCGGCAGCCAGCGCGCGACGTGCCGCGCGAACGCTGGCGGGATCACGCGGTCGTGCGAGCCCCACACGAACAGCGACGGCGCCTCGAGCTGGGCGAGTCGCCCGTAGAAGCCGTTGCGCCCGTACGGCGCGTCGAGGTAGATGTTGCGGGCGGCCGCGAGGAAGGCGATCCGCCCGCCCGCGCTGGAGTAGATGCGCTGGAACTCGTCCACGACGACGTCGGCCACGCTCGGGTCGATCGCGTCGGGGTCGGCGAACAGCGACCAGAAGTGCTCGGTGACCTTGTCGCGGCGAAGCTGATGGGGCAGCAGGCCCAGCTCGGGGCGCAGCGCCCGCACGATAGGGTGATACGTGCGCTTGACGAACGCGACCGCCGGACACAGCAGCGCCAGGCCGGCGACGCGCTCGGGGTGGCGCAGGCCCAGCTCGATCGCGACCCGGCCGCCCATCGAGTTGCCCGCGACGTGCGCGCGGGCGATGCCCAGCGCATCCATCGTCTCGCGTACCGTCTCGGCGAACCAGCGCGCCGTGTAGGGCGCGGTCGCCGGCTTGGAGGACGAGCCGAAGCCGGGCAGGTCCAGCGCGTGCACGCGGTAGCTCTTCGACAGCGCGGCGGCGGTGTCGAAGAACGAGCTCTTCGCTCCGCCCAGGCCATGGATCAGCAGCACGTCGGGGCCGGCGCCCATCGTGAGCGTCGAGACGCGGCGCCCGGGCAGGCGCACGTCGTGGATGCGCATCAGCGGCTTGCGCCCGTTCTCCTGGCGGAACATGCCCTCGAAGGCGATCGCGAGATCGAGGTTGCCGCGCGCGTACAGCAGCCGCCGGCCGAAGGCGTCGATGCCCGACAGCTCGCCGCGGCGCAGGGCGATCCACGTGTCGGCGTCGGTGCCGATGACGACATCGGGGGTGCGGCCCGTCGCGCCCCTGCGGGCCCGCGCGCCGTGGGTGGTGCAGCGCACCTCCCACGTGTGACCGACGTCGCCGAGCACGATCCGCCAGGTCGCGTCGAAGCCGGGCTCGGCACCGAGATAGCGCTCCGGAAGCGAGCGAAACCCGGCCTCGACCGCTGCCAGTCGCGCAGCGTGGGGGGCTGGGGCAGCCATCGCTACACCAACTTACCCCGCGGATCGGCTGGCGGCACGTTCACATGAACGCCATCGTCCACATTGCGGCAAGCTTGAGCGAACGGGTGGTCGATAGATTCACGCGATCGCCACGATCCGCCTGTACGACACGCGCGCTCGCGCGCTGCGCGAGCTTGTCCCGCGCGAGGACGGCCACGTCGGCATCTATGCCTGCGGGCCGACGGTGTACGCGCGTCCACATCGGCAACGCGCGCCCGTTCATCGTGTACTCGCTGCTCAAGCGCTATCTCGAGCACGAGGGCCATACCGTCACGCTCGTCGCCAACATCACCGACGTCAACGACAAGATCTACACCGCGGCCGGCCAGCTGGACATCCCCAGTGCTGACCTCGCGGCGCAGATGACCGCCCACTACAAGGCCGACACCGACGCCCTCGGCCTGGGCCGGCCCGACGCTGAGCCCCTCGCCTCGGAAACGATCGAGCCGATCGTCGCCCTGATCGGCGATCTCATCGAGCGCGCACATGCCTACGCCGTCGACGGCGACGTCTACTTTCGCGTGCGCTCGGACGCCGACTACGGTTCGCTGAGCCGCCGCGCGATCGACGAGATGAACCAGGGCGAGGACGACGGACTCTCGCCGGTCGGAGCGAGCCTCAAGGAGGATCCGCTGGACTTCGCGCTCTGGAAGGCGCACAAGGAGGGCGAGGACACCGTCTGGTTCGCCCCCTGGGGCCGCGGACGCCCGGGCTGGCACATCGAGTGCTCGGCGATGGCCGAGGAGCTGCTCGGCGTCGGCTTCGAGATCCACGGCGGCGGCAACGATCTCGTCTTCCCGCACCACGAGAACGAGGCGGCGCAGACGCGGATGGCGCGCGACGCCGAGCTCGCCCAGATCTGGATGCACAACGGGATGCTGCAGTACGGCGAGGAGAAGATGGCCAAGAGCGTCGGCAACGTCGCCGCGCTGCACGAGGTGATCGACGAATTCGGCCGCAACGCGCTGATCATGCTGTTCGTCGGCGCCCACTACCGCCAGCCGATGGCCTTCGACGACATGCGCATGATGGAGGCGCTGGCGCGCGTCGCCCGGGTACGCGACGCGGCCCGGGGCCTCGTCGACGGCCCGTCGCCCGCCGAGATGCGTCCGCTGCGCGACGCCTTCTTCGCCGCGCTGGCCGACGACTTCAACACCGCCGCGGCGCTCGGCGCCCTGTTCGAGTGGATCAACGAGCGTCACAAGCGCCGTGACGAGCCCGTCGGCCGAGCCGACCTCGTCGAGATGCTCTCCGTGCTGGGTCTGCAGAACCTCGCCGAGCACGGAAGCGAGGCCGGGGCCGAGGAGCAGGAGCTGCTCGAGGAGCGTGAGGCGGCGCGCTCGGCGGGCAACTACGCCGCCGCCGATCAGCTGCGCGACGAGCTGCGGGCGCGCGGCTGGGAGGTGCGCGACGGGCCCGACGGCCCCGAGCTCGTGCGGATCGAGCAGTGATCCTCTACGGCCGCAACCCCGTGCGCGAGGCGCTGCGGGCGGGGCGGCGGACGATCGCGGGGGTGTGGGCGACCGAGCGCGCCATCGCCCGCGAGCCGTGGCTGCGTGCCGCGGGCGCGCGCGTCGCGAGCGCGGAGGAGATCGAGCGGCGCAGCGGCTCGCCCGACCACCAGGGCGTCTGCGCGGACGCCGGCGGCTATCCGTATGTCTCCGCACCCGGGCTGCTGACGGTCGAGGATCCCTTCGTCGTCGCGCTCGACGAGCTGCAGGATCCGCAGAACCTGGGCGCGATCGCGCGCAGCGCCGAGTGCGCGGGCACGACCGGCCTCGTGATCTGCGAGCGCCGCGCTGTCGCCGTGACGCCGGCCGTGGCCAAGGCCTCGGCCGGCGCGGTCGAGCACCTGCGGATCGCCCGCGTGCGCAACATGGCGGACTTCCTCGCCGACGCCAAGCAGGCCGGCGCGTGGTGCTACGGCGCCGACGCGACGGCGACGACGGCCTACGACGAGCCGGACTACAGCGGCGCCGTGGTGCTCGTGATGGGCGCCGAGGGGACAGGGTTGCGGCCGCGCGTGGCGAAGTCCTGCGACGCGCTCGTGGCGCTGCCGCTGCGCGGGCGCATCGAGTCGCTCAATGCGAGCGCGGCGGCGTCCGTGCTCATGTACGAAATCGTGCAGCGCCGCCGCTCGGCTTGACAGGGCTTCATAACCCGGGGTACTGTGGTCCTACTTCAGGGTGAACCTGAGGTACAGCATCGGACATCATCATCTGCAGTTGGCGCCCTGGGAGGGGTCCGCCACTGAGCACATCCGGCCGATCGGGGGCCGGGAAAGGACTGCTCGTGGCACGAATCTCCCAGAAGACTCAACCTCAAGTCCAGGTCGATGACTACTTCCTCATCGCGCTGGCGAAGAGCGGCGACCGCAACGCCTATGACCGCATCGTCCGGCGCTACTACGGCTTCGTCCGTCTGAAGGCGTCGTCGTACTTCCTGGCCGGCGGAGACTCCGACGACCTGATCCAGGAGGGGCTGGTCGGGCTCTACAAGGCCGTGCGCGACTACCGCTCCGACCGCGAGTCGTCGTTTCGCAACTTCGCCGAGCTGTGCATCACCCGCCAGATCATCACGGCGGTGAAGACCGCCACGCGCAACAAGCACACGCCGCTGAACCAGTACGTCTCGTTCTCGGCCACGCCGGCGGGGTCCAACGGCGACGGCGAGCCGACGCTGGAGGACGTCATCCCGGGCTCGACGGTCCATGATCCCGTCAACCAGGTGATCTCCTCCGAGGAGTTGCATTCGCTCGTCGGCTGCCTCTCGACGGCGCTCTCCGAGCTGGAGTCGCGGGTCCTCGGGCTGTACCTCGACGGTCGTCCGTACGAGGAGATCGCCGACCGGCTGGGCTGCGATGCCAAGACGGTCGACAACGCGCTGCAGCGCGTCAAGCGCAAGGTGGGGCTGCACCTCGTGCAGCGCTGCGTCCTGAACTAGTGGTCGCGTACGCGCGCCGTAGCCGCGTGATCCAAGCGGCCTATAGCATCGAGCACGTGCTTCCAATCGCCGTCTCCACGCTGGGTATCGTCCTGATCGTCCTCGCCGTCGTCATCGTCCTGCTCGTCGCCGGCGGCTACACGGCCGCCACCCGTCGCGCGAAGTCCAGCGAGGGCGCGCTGCAACGCGAGCTCGAGCGCGCCGAGCGCGAGCTCGCCAGGGCGCATGCCAGCGACAAGGGCTGGGATCCCGCGATCCTCGCGTCAGCCGCCCAGACCGCGGCCGCCGATCGCTTCGGCGACGCCACCGTCGGCAATCCGCTGCTTTTGCAGGTCGTCGACCGCCCCGGTACCGATGCCGACCAGGCCGTCTTCCTGATCAAGACCGCCGACGGCGACGAGCACCGGATCACGCTCGGCCGCGCCGGCGGGACGTGGGGCCCGGCGTAGGGCTCAGTTGGCCTTCTTGAGGTCGATGACGAAGACGAGTGCCTCGTTGGGCCCGATCTTGGGCGGGCTGCCGCTGGCTCCGTAGGCAAGCTCCGACGGGATGACGAGCATGCGGCGCCCGCCGACCTTCATGCCGGGAATGCCCTGCACCCAGCCGTCGATGAGCTGGCCCTTGCTGAGCGGGAACTGCGCGGTATCTCCGCTGTCCCAGGATGCCTCGAACTCCTCGCCGCTGGAGAACACGCTGCCGACGTAATGCACGGTCACGCTGTCGTCGAGCTTCGCCGCCTTGCCCTTGCCCTTGACGATGTCCTTCACCACGACCTTCGTCGGCTCCTCGCCGGACTGCTTGGGGATCGTCGGCTTGCTCGACAGGTCCGTCGAGATGCCGCTCTTCGTCTTGCCGCTCGCCTTGGCAGTGGGCGGCGCGGTCGTCGTCTCCGTGGGGGTCGTCTGCGCGGGGTTCGCGGGTACCGCGGCGGGCAGGTCGGCGTTGTCCTCGCTGTCTCCGCACGCGCCGAGCACGAACGCGACGCTGGTGAGCGCGCAGATGGTCAGCGTCCGAATGGTGGGCCGTTGGATCATCGGCGCAGTCTAGACACGGTCGTCCGGATGGCCCGCCCATGGCGCGTGCCGGCCGCATGCAGATGTGACGGAGTGACGGGTCTCGTGACGTAATCCGTCAAGGCTGCATGGAGAAAAGCGTCAGTACCCGACCTTCACCAGGTCGACGACGAACACGAGCGTCTCGCCGGGCGCGATCGGCCCGACGCCGCGGTCGCCGTAGCCCAGCGACGGCGGGATGATCAGCGTGCGCCGTCCCCCGACCTTCATCCCGGTGACGCCCATGTCCCAGCCCTTGATGACGCGGCCGCCGTCGAGCGGGAAGTCGAATGCCTGGCCGCGATCCCACGAGGAATCGAACTGCTTGCCGGTCGACCAGGAGACGCCGACGTAGTGGACGTGGACCTGCTGGCCGGGCTTGGCCGGGTCGCCGTCGCCGACGACGACGTCGTCGGCGACCAGCTCGGTCGGGGGCTCCCCGCTGGGCGCGGGAACCTCGGGCTTGGCGCTGAGGTCGTCGGAGATCTCGAGTTTCGTCATGGCCACAGCCTAGATATGCCGTGCCGGCGGCGCGGTGCGGCGCGGCGTCAGCGTTCCAGCGGCCGGAAGTCCCCGAAGGTCCAGTGCACGTTGTAGCCGAGCGCCGAGCCGGCCGGGCCGGCGTGCAGCGCGGGCAGCACGACCGTGCGCATGAGCTCCTCGACGATCCCCCCGCGCAACTGCGGATCGGAGATCTCGGGCAGGTACTCCTCCTGGTTGGAGGGCACGAGCAGCGTGTCGACCGTCTCCTGGTCGGCGATCTCGTAGGTCTGCGTCGTGACCTCACCCGCGAAGTGGCCCGTCAGCGCGTCGCCGATCTCGGGGCCGGTGTGCGGCCGCGGCAGGATCCGCCGCCCGGCGCGATCGTCGTCGATCAGCGGGCCGCCGGCGGCGGCGGCGCGCGCGATCGCGGCCGTGATCGCGTCGTGCTGCAGCTGCGTCGCCGGCACGGCCTCGCCGCTGAGCAACGCCTTCCAGTGGGCGCGCAGCGCGCGGTTGGGGTCGTGGAAGAGGACCGCGTAGGGGCCCGCGACGCCGAGGTCGGGGGCATTCCACAGCAGCCGGCCGCCGGGCGCCGTCACGGCCGCGAGGCCCTCGGCCACGCGCCGGACCGCCTTCGGTGGGATCAGGTGGAAGACCATGCTCGACATGACCACGTCCATCCGCACGCCGCCGGTGACCTCCAGCAGCGGCCGGAAGCGCCCGTCGTCGCCCACGAGCGAGTGGCAGCGCGTCCACGAGCAGTCGCGCACGACGTCATAGCCGTAGGCAAACCAGCTCGACGGGATGTCGGCGAGGTGCAGCTCGAGGGTCACGCCGGCGCGCTCCAAGCGCTGCTCGAGGCCCGTCTCGCGCGTGGCCTTCAGCAGCTCGATCGCCGCCAGGGCCGTGCCGGTGCCGTAGTCCAGGACGCGCAGCACCGAGCCGGACGGCAGGTCCTCCAGGCGCTGCTCGAGCACCGCCATCGCCTGCGTCACGAGCACGCTCGTGGCGGCCGAGGACCACAGCCGCGGGTGGCGCAGGTCGCCGCGCTCGTAGAGCAGCTCGTGCAGCGCGCGGCCGTCGCCGCGGTCGACACCGCGCGGCGGCTGCCACGTGTCGTGGCGCGCGACGTCGCCGTCGTAGCCGGGGATCAGCTCGTGCTCCTGTGCCCCGCCACCGAGCAGGTGGTTGAGGCTGACGGCGACGAACGGCCGCGTCGTCGGATAGCGGCGTTCTCCGGTGGCGGCCTGGCGCAGGCCCGCGCCGCGCAGCGCGGCGATGAACGCCCGGCGCTCGACGGGGTACTGGCGCGACAGCCCGTGGTAGGCGTCGAAGGCGATGCTGTGCAGCGAGCCCTGATGGCGGGCCGCGACCCGCGGTGCGACGCAGTGGGCCTCGAGCACGATCAGCCCGTGACGGGCGACGTGCGGCGCCCAGCGCGCCAGGTGAGCGGCGAGGTCGGCCTCCACGTCGGCGGGGTCGAGCGCGTGGCCGGACGCGGAGAGATAGGCGCCGCTCGACAGCCCGGCCGCCGTCGGCGGTGAGTGCGCGCCGCCGTAGCGGCGGTCGTGGTCGACGAAGGCGTGCACGTGCAGGGCCTCGTCGATCGCCAGCCCGTGCGCGGCGAGCTCGTCGCGCAGCGCGTCGGGGTCCGAGACGCCGCCGAGCAGGACGAGCGACGGGACGCCCGCGTCGGCCAGGGTGCGGCGCGCGCGCTGTACGGCGGCGTCGCCGCGATCCGCGCCGACCATCAGCAGCGGGTGCTCGTCGAGGTGGCGCCCGCGCAGTGTGCCGTCGCGCACGAGGGCGTGGATGCGCGCCAGCCAGCTCCCGTCGCCGCAGCCCGTGTCGAGCACGAAGCGCGGCTGCGCGGCGAGCGGCTCACGGTCGAAGATCTCGGCGATCGCGCGGTCGGCGTCGCCGAAGTAGCGGCGATGGGCGGCCGTGCTGGCGCGGAGGTTCAGCTCGCGCTGCACATGCCACTCGCGTGCGTCGTCGCGGGCGTCGCCGATCACGCCGCAGTACAGCTCGGGCAGGCGGCCGAACAGCGGCAGGTAGGAGCCTGCGAGCCCGAGGTGCACGACGAAGTCCAGCGCGATGGCGCCGTCCTGCGTCCATGCGCCGTCGTCGCCGAGCCAGCCGAGCGCGCGCAGCAGGCGCGCGACGAGCTCACCGGCGTCGCCGGCCGGTAGCGCGGGGCCATCGGCGCCGTCGAGGCCGCCTGTGGTGTCGAGCCACAGCAGGGCGGGCGACGCGAGCGCGCCGTCGAGGTGCGCGACGACGTCGTCTCGCAACGGCGCCTCGAGGTCGTCGAGGTCCCAGCGCGCCTCGGCTTCCTCGACGAGGTCGGCGAAGCGCGCCAGGCGCTCGCCCTCCCACGGCTGCTGCCAGGCCTGCGGCTCGTTGTCGAGGAACGTCGCGAGGTAGTCGCCGAGCGCGAGGTAGCGGTCATGGTGGGCGGCGACGGCGCGACCGGCGGGCGTCCAGTCGACCGTCGTGGCCTCCGGCGCGAGCTGCGGCCCGTCGGCGATCCAGCCCGCCTGGGCGAGCGTACGCAGGCCGACGCGCAGATGCGCGAAGCCCGTGTCGCTCAGCGCGGGGCAGAGCCGGTCGAGCGGCTCGGCGCGCGTCAGCGACGGCGCCAGCAGGTCGACTGCGTGCATCCCGCGCAGCGTCGAGGCCAGCACCATCCCGTCCTGAAACAGGAACGCCAGCCGGCGCAGGGCGTCCCTACCGATCCCCCGTTCTGTCAGCCGCACCGCGCGTATCCTGCCCGATCCGGTCGCCGCGCGACGCGCCCGGGTCGTCCGCAGCAGCTAGCCTGCCTGAGACTGCCTGCCCGCCTAGCTCAATTGGCAGAGCACTTCACTTGTAATGAAGAGGTTCTCGGTTCGAGTCCGAGGGCGGGCTTGGCGGGGTTTGCAGGTAAAACGCGGGCTCATGCCTTAGCCACCTCATCGACTGGCGCGCACATTCCGCGCACATCAGGTTCGCGGGCGGCGCGGATGGCGGCCTCCGCGCTGGTGCGGTTGGCCGGGTCGTAGTCCTCGAAGATCCCGGCGTAGTGGCGCTCGCAGATGGCCACCGAGTGGCCTGCTTGGCGGGCGACCTCAAGCATGGTCTGACCCTCCCACGCCAGCAGCGACACGAACGAGCCGCGCAGGTCGTAGGGGATGCCGGCCGTCAGCCCGACTGCTGCGGCGTGCGGCTTGTACACGTGGCGGCGCCAGTGTTGGTACTTGGAATTCCCCCGATTTTGCGGAGTCCTGAGTGCTTGCGGCGAAAGCCGCTGGAAGGATGGACTGAGAGATGCCAAAGACAAGGTCTGCCTATCCGGAGCAGTTCCGGCGGGAGGCGCTGGA
>Ga0136615_10001693_pt1 | contig 10773 bp, 15 predicted proteins | sample AntDrymUQ2882206_2_FD_106647 | JGI IMG/M metagenome (GOLD analysis project Ga0136615, IMG submission 106647) | Polar desert sand microbial communities from Dry Valleys, Antarctica - metaG UQ288 (22.06) | ecosystem: Environmental > Terrestrial > Soil > Desert | place: Antarctica: Dry Valley...
CGCGCACGCCGACGTGAACGTGAAGACTCCAGGTGTTGTTTCGCAGGGCGACCCAGCGCAGCTCGTCGCGCAGGCGTTTGTAGTGCTCGGTGTCGATGATCCGCTGGTCGAGATAGCTGGCCCACGGGTGGGTGGCGGTCGCCGCCAGCCCGATCTCGAGCTTCTCGGCGAGCGCGAACAGCCGCTCGCGGTGCTCGCGCTGCATGCTCACGGCCTCGGCGAAGCTCTCCCCCCGGCCCGAGCGGATCTCGATCTCGGTGTCGATCAGCTCACCGGCGGCGGAGCCGGCGAGCAGCTCGTCCTGCTGACAGGCGCCGAAGAGCTCCTCGAAGCGGTGGACGAGCTCGAGGCTGAAGGGGTCGACGAGCCCGAACTCCTCCTCGATCCCGACGGTGAAGTCCTTGGAGGCCTCGAAGATCTCGCGGGCGCGGTCGAGGTCGAGGCTGACCGCTCGCTCGACCACCCCCTCGCCGCCCGAGCCCGTCAGTGGCATGGACTCACGCGAGGTAGAAGTAGAGCGCGTACAGCAGGTCCACGGCGGGGCTCGAGGTATGGACCGTGACCTCAGGTGGCACCTGGAGCAGCTGTTCGGAGTAGTTGAAGATGATCTTGACCCCGGCCTCGACCAGCCGGTCGGCGACCTCCTGGGCGGCGGCGGCGGGGACGGCGAGCACCCCGACCACGACCTCGTCCTCGCTGACCGCGCGGCCGAGGTCGTCGAGGGCCCGCACCGGGACGCCGCCGTACTTCTGACCGATCACCTCGGGATCGGGGTCGAAGATCGCGACGATGCGAAAACCGTGGTCGGCGAAGATCGCCGAGCTGGCGATCGCCTGGCCCAGGTTGCCGGCGCCGAAGAGGGCGATGTTGTGCTGGCCCGAGGTGTGCAGGATCTTGCGGATCTCGGTGACCAGGGACTCGACCCGGTAGCCGACGCCGCGCTTGCCGAACTTGCCGAAGCCGGAGAGATCGCGGCGGATCTGAGTGGAGTTGATGTGGGTGTACTCGGCGAGTTCCTGCGAGGAGATCGTCTCGCGCCCCATCTTGCGCGCCTGGATCAGCACCTGGAGGTAGCGCGAGAGTCGCGCGGCGACGCCGAGCGAGAGCCGGTCTCCCTCGATGCTGCCATCGACGCCGACGGCGTCCGCAGCCGTCTGCTCGCTCGCAGGGGGCTCGATCACGGGCGGAGAGTATGCAGCTCGAGGGCCTCTCGCACCGCGACCGGGTCGAGCTCCAGCTCGGAGACCTCGCGGCCGTCGACCTCGATCACCGGAATCCGCTCGAGGTAGGCGGCCAGCAGCAGATCGTCGCTCTCGATGTCGATCTCGCGCAGCTCGATCCCGCCGAGCTCGGCGCTGAGCGCCTCGAGCTCGGCGCGGGCCTCCGCGCAGAGGTGGCAGCCATCGCGACCGTAGATGGTCAGGTGCCTGGTCGGCATCAGCGCGAGTCTAGGCCCGCGCGTCCCACTCGAGATAGCCCGGGAAGGGCGTCGGCTCGAGATAGCGGGCAGCGGAGGCGATCATCGCGGCGTTGTCGGTGCAGAGCTCGCGCGCGACCAGCTTCAGCTCGAGCCCCTCGCGCTCGCAGAGCTCGGCCACGCTGCGGCGAAGCAGCGAGTTCGCGGCGACCCCGCCGCCGAGGGCGATCGCCCCCCAACCGCCGCCGGGAAGCGGGCGCCGGCGGGTGCCGCCGCGCGCGGCGCGCCCGAGCTTGGTCAGCAGCTGGTCGACGACGGCCGCCTGGAAGCTGGCGGCGAGATCGGAGCGGCGCTCGGCGGTTGCCTCGGGCCCGAGCTCGCGGACGATGTAGAGAAGCGCGGTCTTCAGGCCGCTGAAGCTGAAGTCGAGCCGGGGATCGTCGCGCATCGCGACCGGCAGCGCGAAGGCCTCGCTGTCGCCGCCGACCGCTGCCCGCTCGATCGCCGGGCCTCCGGGATAGCCAAGCCCGAGCAGCCGCGCCGCCTTGTCGAAGGCCTCGCCGGCGGCGTCGTCGAGCGTCTGTCCGAGCAGCTCGAAGCGCTCACGGCTGGTGACCGCGGCCAGCAGGGTATGCCCGCCGCTGGCGATCAGGCAGAGGAACGGCGGCTCGATCGGGTCGGGCTCGAGGAAGTTCGCGGCGACGTGGCCGTGCAGGTGATCGACGCCGACCAGCGGCCGGCGGCCCGAGGCCGCCAGGGCCTTCGCCGTGCTCACCCCGATCAGCAGGGCACCGATCAAACCGGGGCCGCGGGTGACCGCGAGCAGATCGAGGTCGCCGAGCTCGATGCTCGCCTCGCCGAGAGCCTGGTCGACGATCGGGTTGATCAGCTCCAGGTGGTGGCGCGCGGCGACCTCGGGGACTACGCCGCCGAAGCGGGCGTGCAGCGCCGCCTGCGAGGAGACCACGTTCGAGCGGATCATGCCGCCGTCGATCACCGCCGCGCAGGTGTCGTCGCAGCTGGTCTCGATCGCGAGGATCAAGCGCCGACGCTCGCCGGCTCCAGCCACATGATCAGGGCGTCCTCGCCGTTGTCGTGGTAGTAGCGGCGCCGGTGACCGGCGGGACGAAAGCCGAAGCCCTCGTACATCTCGATCGCACCCAGGTTCGACTTGCGGACCTCGAGCGTGATCCGCGCCTGCTCGCCGGCGGCCTCGAACAGGCGGCTGATCAGGCCGCTGGCGATCCCCTCGCGGCGGCGCTCGGGGGCGACGGCGACGTTCATCAGGTGCCTGACGTCGCCGTAGCGCGAGCAGACCAGGTAGCCGACCATCCCCTGGTCGTCCTCGGTCGCCAGGCAGATCGAGGACGGCTTCGAGAGCTCGAGCACGAACATCGCCAGCGACCACGGGGTCTGGAACGAGCGCCGCTCGATCGCCAGCACCGCCGGCAGGTCGGCGTAGACGAGCCTGCGCACGTTCGCCGCCGAGCCCGGCATGGCGTCGCCGGGCTCAGTCGGACCGGGGTAGTTGGGGATCGGATGCTTGTCGCTCACGCCAGACCTCTGCATCGGGTCGTCTCAGGTAGATCGGCTTCAGCAGCTCGGCTCCCTCCGCCTCGGCCCCTTCGGCGAGGGCGCAGACATGGCGCGCCGCCATCCGGTGGGCCGGGTGCGGGTCGGGGAGCACGTTGACGCCCGCAGCCTCGAGCGGTCGCCGAAATCGTAGCGAGCCGTCACCGGCGGCAACCGGTGGGTCGGCGAGCTCGGCGAGGCGTTCGCAGAGCGCCTCGGGAGTGGCGACGAACGACTTCCACAGGCATTCGCCGCCGATGCCATGAAGCGCCGCGAAGAGCTCGCCCCGACGCGCGTCGAGCAGCGCCAGGCGATCGCTGGCGTCGCCCTCGGCCTCCTCGATGCCCCGGGCGAGCGCCGCCAACGAGTCGACCGGGGTCACCGTGAGGTCGCGGCCCTGCGCCAGCGCGCGCGCAGTGGAGATGCCGATCCGAAGCCCGGTGAAGGTGCCGGGCCCGACGCCGACCGCGATCCTGCCGATCCGCTCCCAGCCGCCGGCCTCCTCGACCGCCGCCTCGATCTGGGGCAGCAGCGCGACCGCGTGGCGCGGGCGCCCGTCCTCGCCCGGCCCGGCGGCTCGCTCGCCGAACACGCGGCCGCCGCAGGCGACCGCGACGGTGGTGTCGGCGGTCGCCGTGTCGACGCCGAGGACCGCATCGGCTGCGGTTGACGTGGTCATCGAGGCCAGACTAGGCTGCCGCCGCCGTCAAGCGCAGCCGATCGAAACCCACCGCAGGGACCAACGATGAACAGGATCGAAAGCCGTCGCGCCCTCAGCGGCGTCGCCCTCGCGGCGAACGCCGCCAGCGGCCCCGTCTGGTCGGGTTGCGGCGACGACGCCCAGGATCAGGCCAACGAGATCATCGACGACACCCAGCAGCAGGTCGAGGACGCGCTCGAGAACGCCGACCAGGAATCGATCGACGAGGCCGTGCAGGACGCCCAGGACGCCGGCGGCGCGGTTGCGGACGAGGCCGAGCAGCAGCTCGAGGACGCCCAGCAGGAGCTGGAGCAGGCCCAGAACCCGTAAGCGCCGGCGCGCGGTTCAGGCGGCCGGCACCAGCAGCAGCTCGCGCCGGTCGCCACCGGCGTGGGCGAGGGTCACCCGCAGCACCACCCTGATCGCGTCCTCGCCGAGCAACTGGTCGGCGGCCCGCTGAGGCCACTCGACGAAGGCGACCGCGTCCGGGGTCAGGTAGTCGTCGAGCAAGCCCGGATCCTCGGCGCCGAGGTCCTCGAGCCGGTAGAGGTCGAGATGCGAGACCGGGATCCTGCCGGCGTAGCGCCTGCCGATCGTGAAGGTAGGCGAGCTCACCACCTCGGTCACCCCGAGGGCCCGGCAGGCGCCGCGAATCAGGGTCGTCTTGCCCGCTCCGAGGTCGCCGCTGACCAGGACGACGTCGCCCGGTCCCAGCCCGGCTGCGATTCGCGCTCCCACGGCCTCGGTCGCCGCCGGGCCATCGCTGAGCTCGGCGGTCAAGCGAAGAGGTCGAGCTGGCTCGCCGGGTCGGCCGCCGGCAGCTCGGCGGGTGCCTGGGCCTCGCCGGCACCCGGCGGCGCCGGCTCCGCCAGCAGCGCCCGCAGGCGAACGAAGTCCTCGCGCAGGGTCTCGACCAGCGAAGGGGTGCGCAGCGCCGCCGCCGGGTGCAGGAGCGGGAAGACGAAGAGGGTGCGGCCGGCGAGCTCGTGGACCTGGGGGGTCCCGCGCACGCGGGTGATCCCGACCGGGCTGCCGGTCAGCTTCTTGGTCGCGAAGTTGCCGAGGGTGGCGATCACGCGGGGCTCGATCAGCTGGATCTGGCGCTCCAGGTACGGCCAGCAGGCCTCGATCTCGTCCGGTTGTGGGTCGCGGTTGGCCGGCGGCCTCGATTTGAGGATGTTGGCGATGAAGACCTCCTCGCGCTTCATCCCCACACCCTCGAGCAACTGGTTGAGCAGTTGGCCGGCGCGGCCGACGAAGGGGATCCCCTGCCTGTCCTCCTCGGCGCCGGGCGCCTCGCCGACGAACATCAGGCCGGCGTCGGCGTCGCCGGCCCCGAAGACGGCCTTCGTACGTCCGGCATGGAGCGGGCAGCGGGTGCAGCCGGCGACCTCGCGGTAGAGCTCGACCAGCTGCTCGCGCCGCTGCTCCGCCGAGGCGCTCACGACCGGAGAGCCATGCCCGCGCCGGTCATTGGCCAGGCCCCCTGCGAACATCGCGGGCGCGCTGGCGGCGCGCCTTGAAATCGGCCTTGGTACGAGCGTGAAGCGCGGCGTTCTTGCGCTCCTGCTTGCGCTTGTCGCCCGGGGACTTGGCCAGCTTCATCGGCGCCGCCTGAGCCGAGAACACCCGCCGGGTGCGCGGGGCCGCGCAGATCCGGCACTCGACGCTCGTCGTCCCGGCGTCGACCAGCGCCTCGAATCGCTCACCGCAGGCGTCGCAGTGAAACTCGTAGATCGGCATCGACCGCGATGGTAACCGTGGCCGGTGCCGTAAGATCGCCTGCGACGCCGCGACCCTCGTTGGGCGTGGACGACCCGCCGGCCCGGCCGGCACCCAGACCAAGATCGAAGCAGTCCCGTGTCTCGATGAGAGAACCCGAGCGGGAACCCGCGACCGGCACAGCGACGCTAGCCGCCGAGCTGTCGGCTTCGCCTGCGCTGACGGCGGAGTCGGCGCTGGCGATCGTCGGCGCCGGGAGGGTCGGGGGCTCGCTGGCGGCTGCCGCCGTGGCCTCCGGGGTGCCGACGAGGCTCGCGGGCCGTGCCGACGCGGTCGAGGCCTGCCGCGCCTCCGAGGTCGCCTTGCTCTGCGTGCCCGACGAGGCGATCGCCGAGACCGCCGCCACCCTCGCCGCCGCCGACCCCGGCCTGCGCCTGGTCGGCCACAGCAGCGGCTCCACCGCGCTGACGGCGCTGGCGCCGCTGGTCGAGTCCGGCGCCGCAGCCTTCTCCCTGCACCCGCTGCAGACGGTCCCCGACCGCGACACCGACCTCAGCGGCTGTCCGGCCGCGATCGCCGGGTCGACCCCGGAGGCGCTCGGGTACGCCCGCGAGCTCGCCGTGCAGCTGCGGATGCAGCCGTTCGAGGTCGCCGAGGAGGACCGTGCGGCCTACCACGCCGCCGCCTCGATCGCCTCGAACTTCCTGGTCGCGCTGGAGCAGTCGGCGGCCGAGCTGCTGAGCTCGGTCGGGGTCGCCGACGCCCGCAAGCTGCTGACTCCGCTGGTGCTGCGGACCGCCGCCAATTGGTCGGAGCACGGCGCGGCGGCGCTCACCGGCCCGATCGCCAGGGGCGACGAGGTCACTGTCGCCCGCCATCTGCAGGCGCTGCGGGAGACCGCCCCGGAGCTGAGCGAGCTCTACGAGGTGCTCGCCGGGCGCACCCGCGCGCTTGCCGACCGTGGCTCGCCGTCAGCCGCGGGCCAGCGATGAAGGTCCTGCGGACCAGATCCGAGCTGCGCGCCGAGCTCGAGCCCGCCCGGCGCGCCGGCAGGTCGATCGGACTGGTGCCGACGATGGGCGCTCTTCACGAGGGCCACTTGGCGCTGCTCGGCGCCGCGCGCGAGCGTTGCGAGCTGGTGGTGATGAGCCTGTTCGTCAACCCGGCGCAGTTTCGCCCGGGCGAGGACTTCGACGCCTACCCGCGCGACGAGGCCCGCGACGCCGAGCTCGCCGAGGCCGCAGGGGTCGAGATCGTCTATGCCCCCGGGGTCGAGGCGGTCTACCCGAGCGGCTTCAGCACCTTCGTCGAGGTCACCGGCGAGCTCACGGAGGTGCTCGACGGCGACCCGCGACACCGCGGCAGCGAGCACTTCCGCGGCGTCGCCACCGTGGTCGCCAAGCTCTTCAACGCGGTCCAGCCCGATCTCGCCTTCTTCGGCGCCAAGGACGCCCAGCAGGCGCTGGTGATCCGGAGAATGGCGCGAGACCTCGAGTTCGCGGTCGAGATCGTGATCGTGACCACCGCCCGCGCCGCCGACGGGCTCGCCCTGAGCTCTCGAAACGCCTACCTGACCGCAGACGAGCGCCGCCGCGCGACCGCCCTCCATCGGGCGCTGGCGGCCGCCGAGCGCGCCGTCGCCGAGGGTGCGACCGCGACCGCCGCCGCCCTGACCGCGGCGCGCGACGAGCTCGAGGCCGCGGGGATCGAGCCGGAGTACCTCGAGGCACGCGATGCCGAGACCCTGGCGCCGGTCAGCCACTTCAACGGCCGGCCGGTGCTGGTCGCCGTCGCCGCGCGGATCGGGCCCGCGCGGCTGATCGACAACGTCGTCATCGCAGGCCCGGGCGAGCGCCCGCACGGCCCAACCAAGGAGGAATCGTGAGCGTCCACAAGCAGCACAGCGGCGACCGGGTCCCGGTGACCCTGCCGCGGTTGGCGGAGATGAAGTTCGGGGCGGAGCCGATCGTCATGGTCACCGCCTACGACCACCCCTCGGCCCAGGTCGCGGAGGCGGCGGGTGTCGACATCGTCCTGGTCGGCGACTCCGCGGCGATGACCGTGCTCGGCTACGACTCGACCGTGCCCGTGGGCATGGAGCAGATGCTGATGCTCGCGGCAGCCGTGCGCCGCGGCCTCCAGACCCCGCTGCTGGTCGGCGACATGCCCTTCGGGTCCTACGAGGGCTCCAACGAGCAGGCGGTCGAGAACGCCCAGAGGTTCGTCAAGGAGGCGGGCTGCGACGCGGTCAAGCTCGAGCGCGGCGGCGCCTCGGTCGACCGCGCCCGGGCGATCGTCCGGGCCGGGATCCCGGTGATGGGCCACGTCGGCCTGACCCCGCAGTCGGCGGCCTCGCTGGGCGGCTTCAAGGCGCAGGCGAAAACCGCCAAGCGCGCGGTCGAGGTCGCCGAGGACGCGCTCGCGCTGCAGTCGGTGGGCTGCTTCTCCGTGGTCTTCGAGGCGATGCCGGCGGAGGTCACTGCGGCGCTGATGTCGCGGATGAGCCTGGCGACCGTGATCGGGATCGGCGCCGGGCCTGCCACCGACGGACAGGTGCTCGTCTTCCACGACCTGCTGGGGATCTCCGACGGTCGGGCGCCCAAGTTCGTCAAGCGCTTCGCCGAGGTTCGCGAGGAGATGGTCCGGGGGGTCGCCGCCTACGCCGACGAGGTCCGCAGCCGGGCCTTTCCGGCGCCCGAGCACCTCTACGCGATCGACCCTGCGGAGCTCGAGGCGTTTCGCAGCTATCTCGAGCGGGAGAGCCGCAGCGACACCTTCGGCGGCGACTGGGCGGCAACCGAGATCTGAGCGGCCCGATGACCGTGACCAGCAGCGAGATCCGGCTCTCCACGGCGGGCGACGGCGAGATCGTCGAGATCACCGGCGCGCTTGCGGAGGCCGTGGTCGAGGCCAGCGTCGACGACGGGCAGGCCAGCGCCTTCGTCCGCGGCTCGACCGCCGCGATCACGACGATGGAGCTCGAGCCCGGCGGCGTCCACGACCTCGGCGCGCTGCTCGACCGGCTGATCCCGGTCGCCGGTGACTACGAGCACAACCGCCTCAACCACGACTCCAACTCGCATGCCCACCAGCGCGCCTCGCTGATCGGGGCCTCGGAGCTGGTTCCGGTCGTCGCCGGGCGCCTGGCGCTGGGCACCTGGCAACAGCTGGTGCTGATCGACTTCGACGATCGCCCGCGCGAGCGCACTGTGATCCTTCAGGTGATCGGCTAGTCGGCGCTCTCGGCCTCGACGCCGAGCGCCCCGCGAACCGCCTCCGCCGCGGGAGCGATCTCGGGTTCGAGCCTGGCGAGCAGCTGACGCCATCCGTGGTGGGCGTCGAGCGCCACCCTGACCTTCTCGAGGCCGCCCTCGAGATCGCCGGCGGCGGCGATCCCGAGCCCGGCCCAGAAGCTGAGCTCGACGTTCTCCGGTGCGGTCTCCGCGGCGCGCCCGTAGAGCCGCTGGGCGAGGTCGTGGCGACCCTCGCCGGCGAGCGCGTCGGCGCGGTCGGCCAGCGCGTAGGCGTCGTGGAGGTCGAGCAACCGGCGGAGCTCGGCGAGGGGGTCGGGGTGGTCCTCGACGCGGAGCTCGACCGTCGCCCGCCACGCCTCGCCCGCGGCGGGAACCACCAGCAACGTCGCCGACTGGCGCCCGCGGACGTCGCCGCCCGCGTCCTCGCCGGCATCGAGGGCGGCGAGCAACCGTCGTGCGAGCGGCCCGTCGGCCGCCTCGAAGGCCGTCGCCATCGCCGGCCAGATCTCGGCCGAGGTCATCATGTTCGCCTGGGCGCTGAAGCCGTCGCCGGCCCGGTGTCCGGCGCAGGCCATGCAACCGGCGCCGCTGTGGACGGCGACCCGCCCCGCGGAGTCGACCACCGCGACCTGACGAAATCGGGCGAGCTCATCGGCGGCGAGCTCGGCGGCGAGCGCCTCCTGCGGCTGATCGCCGGCCTCGAGCCGGTCGAGCAGCGCCGGCCCGTAGGCGGGCTCGGCGATCGATTGTGTGGCCACCGCCCCTACTCCCGCCCGGGCCCAGGTGACGATCGAGCCGACCGAGAACCAGTGCGACTGCACGGCGACCCCGAGCTCGCCGCTGCTCGGATCGCGGGCGACGATCGAGTAGGTCCCGCGGCGAACGTTCACGGCCCCGCCGGGACGTCGGCCACCAGGCGGTCCACCCGAAAGCCGCGGTCCTCCTCGAGGAGGTCCACCTCGACCCTGACCCCGTCGTAGGGGCCGCCCTTGGGGACGACGACGATCCTGGTCGAGTCCTCGTCGTCGCCAGGTCCGACCGAGATCGAGCGTGCCAGGGCCTCATCCCGGCGCGCCGCGATGCAGTTTTCCTCCCCCCCGTAGGAGGTGCGGATGAAGGCATCGGTTACGAAACTGCCGCACGCCTGCTCCGGGGTGCCCTCGCGGGTAAGCACAGCCGCGGCAGCGATCACGGCGCTCGCCGCCCCGGGACCGGAGCCCGGCTGTAGCGGCTCGGATTCCGCCCCTCCTCCCTGGCTCGGCCCCGGTGCGGGTGGCTCGGGGGTCGTGGCTGAAGTCGGGGTTGTGGGCGTCGAAACCGCTGTGGTGCTCGGCGCGGGGACCTCGTCCTCGCCGCCGCAGGCCGCCGGCAGGGTGGCGAGGGTGAGCATGACCAGCAGGGCGCGACGCACGGGGCGACGCTACCCCTCGGGGCGAGGCTTGAACTCGATCTCCCGCAGCACCTTTGCCGGCGCACCGGCGGCGATCACCCCGGCGGGGATGTCCTGGGTGACCACCGAGTTGGCGCCGATCACCGCACGGGCGCCGATCGTGACCCCGCCGGTGACCACGCAGTTGACCCCGAACCAGACGTTCGACCCGATCCGCACCGGCCCGCGGGCGACGAACCCCTGGTGGGTGATCGGCAGATCGGGGTCGTCGTAGCGGTGATCGCCGTCGCCGACGAAGCAGCCGTTGGCGAACATCACGTGGTCGCCGATCTCGATCAACTCGATCGAGGCGAGCATCGTGTTGCGGTTGAGAAAGCAGCCCTGACCGATTCGGATCCGCGCCGTCGGCGCCAGCGTCAGCCAGCAACCGGGCTCGAACAGGGTGCTCTCCCCCACCTCCAGGCGCCCGGTATCGAGCGCCTCGAGCAGCTCGCCCTCGATCGGCCAGCGGGCGTAGGCACCGGCCAGCGCCAGCTGGCGGTTGATGCGCCAGCGGCGGCGCAGGCGCCGGTTGCGCTCGTACCAGCGGCGCTTGATCCCCCAGGTGCGCCAGGCCTCGAGCTCGCCCACCGCCTCAGCATCCCAGCTCAGTCGTAATGATGCGGTGATCGCGGAGGGGCCGAAGACAAGACTGCTGATCGCCTGCCCCGACCGGCCC
>Ga0136615_10001695_pt1 | contig 10771 bp, 11 predicted proteins | sample AntDrymUQ2882206_2_FD_106647 | JGI IMG/M metagenome (GOLD analysis project Ga0136615, IMG submission 106647) | Polar desert sand microbial communities from Dry Valleys, Antarctica - metaG UQ288 (22.06) | ecosystem: Environmental > Terrestrial > Soil > Desert | place: Antarctica: Dry Valley...
CGAGTCCGACCCGCTGCTCGCCGTGCAGGACGCGCTCCAGACCTATCCGGCGGACCAGATCGTGCTGTTCACGCACACTCGCGGGGAGCGCAACTGGCTCGAGGAGGGGATCGTCGACCAGGCACGCGAGCGCTTCGACCCGCCCGTCACGCACATGATCGTCGACTGACTACCGTTGCGGGCGGCACCGCCCGCGGCGCCCGCCATGCCGGTGCCCGAAACCGTGACCCAAGCCTCTCGACCTCCGCTTCTCAGCCCGGCCGGGCTTCCGAAGCCGCGCCTGCGCGGCGTCTCCCACCAGTGGGCGTTCTTCGTGTCGCTGGTCACCGGTGTGGCGCTCGTTGTGAGCGCTCCGACCGGACGGGCGACCGCGGCCGCCGCGATCTACGCGGCCAGCGTCGCGGGCCTGTTCGGCGCGAGCGCGCTGTATCACCGCATCACCTGGTCGTCGGCCGGGGCGCGACGATGGATGCGCCGGCTCGACCACTCGATGATCTTCATCCTGATTGCCGGCACCTACACGCCGTTCGCCCTGCTCTCACTCGACGGGGCGATCGCCACCGCGATCCTGATCGCGGTCTGGGCGGGCGCGCTCGCCGGCATCGTGATGAAGCTGTTCTGGATCGACGCGCCGAAGTGGCTGGTGGCGCTCACGTACGTGCTGTTGGGCTGGGTGGCGGTGGCCGCCTTCCCGGAGCTGCTGGAGGAGATCGGAGTCACCGCGACGGCGCTCGTGGCCGCGGGCGGATTGCTCTACACCGCCGGCGCGGTCGTCTACGCGCGACGACGGCCGGACCCCGCGCCGACGGTCTTCGGCTACCACGAGGTCTTCCACGCGCTTGTCATCGCCGCCGCGGCGTTGCAGTTCGCGGTCGTGGCGTTCTACGTGGTCCCGGGCGCCTGACGACAGCGCCCGAGGGGTCCCTCGAGCTAGTCGCCCCGCGGCAGCTTCGGCAGGCCGCGCAGCAGGCGCTCGGCGACCCCCTGGAGCGTCCGCTTACCGTAATCGTGGCTCGGGTTGAACTCGGTCAGGATCGCGAGCGCGACCCGGTGGCGGTAGCGCTCCAGGAACGCGACCTGGTGGTTGACGCGGCCGGTCGCCGTGGCCCACCCGCCCTTGAAGAACAGCTCCCAGCCGTCAGGCTGCGCCTGGGCCACGCCCCAGCGCTGCGACTCGACGATGCTGCGCAGCAGCTTGCGCGCGAAGGGCTCGTGGCGCGCGGGCACGTAGCGCTCGTAGTAATAGAAGAATCGCGCCTGGTCGCGCGCGCTGGTCCGGCTCAGCCCCCACGTGCCGCGGTCATAGCGCCAGTCGCGCATCTCCGCGTCGCGCGCCAGCCGGTCGATGCGGCGGGCGCCGACGATGTCGTCCACGGTCGAGGCGGCCTCGTCGTCGGAGCGCTGGATCATCGGGCGCAGCAGGTCGCGCTCGTCGTCGCGGAGCCGCCGGTCGCGGACGTCGGCCTTGCGCAGGTAGGCGGCGAGCAACATCGCCTTGAAGACGCTCGCCGACGGCGCGGTCCCGCCGGCCCGAAGCTTGTGCATGTCGCCCTCGAGGTCGACGATCGCGAACGACACCTCCCCGGACCGCCCGCGTGCGTAGCGCTTCGCGCGCTCGACGCCGGGTTGCCAGCCGCGCGCCCCGGGCCCGGCAGCGGTCGCCGCGCCACGTGGCTTCGCATCGTGCGCAACCGCCGCCTGGGCCTGCCCGCCGGCCGCCAGGATCGCGAGCGCCGCCAACCCGATCCCGAGTGACCGCTTCACGCGGTCATTATCGCGCGCGGACGCGACGCTCCGTCGCGACGTAGGCTGGGGGCAATGCGACGCGAGCTCATCCTGCTTGCGGTGGCGCTGCTGGCCGTCGCGGTCCTGATCACGGTGGCGCTTGGCCTCGATGGCCGCGACCGGTTCACCGAGCGCAACGCCGAGGCGACCGTCACGCGCGCGCTGAAGCGTTGCGACTCCGAGGGCAGCTTCCGCAGGATCGAGTGCCGGGACATCGGCGACGGCTTCGCCTGCCGCGCCGACGGCCGTCTCGTGGCCACATTCGACGAGCCGGACCCCGAGGACCCTGAGCTCTCGGTCATGTGTTAGATGGGTCGGGACGGTCAGGCGAAGCGCTCGGCTGTCTACGCCTCTGCGCCAATCAGCAGCGCGAGCTGGCGCGACTGCGCGACCAGCGTGCCATCGGGCGCCCACAGCTCGCCGTCCTCCTCGAAGAAGCCGTCGCGGACGAGGCGGGAGCGGAAGCGGCCGAGCAGGAGCGAGTCCGGCAACGGCAGCGACGCGCGGAAGTGGACGGTCATCTCCACGGTCGGCGCCGGCGCGAGCGCGCGCAGCCGCGCCCACGGCGCCGGGTACCAGGCATCGGCGAGGACGAGGACGCTGAGGGCGTCGATCGAGCGCTCCTCGTAGAGGCCGAGCCAGCCGCCGGCCTCCGCGCGGTCGGCGCCGCTGAACGGCGCCGCGCCGAAGCGCCCCTCCATCGTCACCAGATCGGTGAACGGGGGGCGCCGGGCGTCCGGCAGGTCGCGCGGCGGCGCCGCGCGGCGCCGCGGCGGCTCGACCTCCGGCATCGGCGCCTCGGAGAGGAGCGGTCCGGGCCACGGACCGGAGAACGCCCCGAGCGCCAGCGCGAGGAGCGTCCCCTCCTGCTCGAGGCGGGCGCTGGCGATGGTCAGGGAGCGGCCGGCGCGCTCGACGGTCGGGGCAACGGCGATCGCGCCGACCGTCGGGGGCCGCAGGAAGTAGACGGTGAGCGAGCGCGGCTGGCGTGCCTCGTCGGCGACCGCCTGGGACAGCCCACGCAGCAGGATCGCCATGACGTACCCGCCCAGCGGACCGCGCGGCGTCCACCAGCCCTCCCCGATGTGACCGGCGTAGACGCCGTCCGCCGACGGCTCGAGCGCGGTGTCGTCGTCGAAGGCGATCGCGGGACGATATGGCTCGCCCGTCAGCGACCTTCCTCGAACATGATTGAATCGCTGTGGCAGCGGGCAACGAGAGGCAGGGACCCTTCGACATGGGACTGATGAGCCACGGCCTCTCGGCAGGGGGGCGCCGTAGAACCGGCCGAGCGCGCACGCGCCGCGCCGCGTGCGCGCTCTCGGTTGCGGTCATGGCGGCCGTCCTGGGAGCCGCCCTGCCCTCGAGCGCCACGGCGACCGAGGCAGGGGTGCAGGCGCACCTGCTCTGGTCGGGTGTCTCGCTCGCGGAGGTTCGCAGCGAGCTCGACCGCGCCAAGCTCGCCGGCGCGCGCTACGTGCGCGTGGACGTCGGGTGGTCCACCCTGCAGCCGGACCGCAGGGGCAAGCTCAACCGCTACTACCTGGCGAAGATCGACCGCGTCGTGCGCGAGGCGAACCGGCGCGACCTGAGCCTGATCTTCACCTTCACGACCACGCCGTGCTGGGCCTCGACCGCGCCCGAGCGCCTCAAGCAGGCCTGTAGCGGCAGCTGGTGGGAGCGCGACGTCGCGACCTATCCGCCGCGACGCGCCGCCGACTACGCGGACGCGCTGGCCTTCCTCGTCAGGCGCTACCGGAGCCGCGTCGATGCGTGGGAGGTCTGGAACGAGCCGAACCTCGACGACTTCCTGATCTCCGACAACCGTGCCGCCGACTACGCGCGCCTGCTACGCGCGGCCTACCCGGCGGCCAAGCGGGCCCATCGCGGCACGACCGTGCTCGGCGGCTCGCTGGCCGGCGCGGACTTCAGGTTCACGCAGGCGCTCTTTCGCCGGGGCGTCCGCAACCGCTTCGACGCCTGGTCGATCCATCCCTACAGCCACGATCGCTCGCCGCTCGACGGCGGCGAGCCAGGCTGGCGCAACACGAGCTTCGTCCGCGGGATCCCGCTCGTCCGCAGGGTGCTCCTGCGCAACCGCGACGCCGAGCCGCTGTGGCTGACCGAGCTCGGCTGGAGCAGCTGCACCGTGCGCAACCACCCCGACCCCTGGGAGAACTGCGTCAGCGAGACCACCCAGGCGCGCTACCTGACGATGGCCTACGAGCTGATGCAGCGGTGGACCTACGTCGACGTGGGGATCTGGTTCAAGCTCATAAACAGCGGCACGAATCCCGGCGACCGGATCCAGAACTACGGGCTGGTGCGCGCCGACGGCTCGCCCAAGCTGGCCTACTCGGCTTTCATGGCGGCCGCGGCCAGCGTCCACGCCACCGACCCGCTCGGGCCGGTGCGCGAGCGGTTGCCGCGGTAGCCGCCCCTCTCAGCCCTGTGCGGCGGTGCGCTCGGCGCGCGGATCGGGCAGCGGCGTGAGCGTCCGCTCGAGCTGCGGGCGAAGGCGCTCGTAGTCGGGCGGCAGCGACAGGTGCTCGCCGAGCTCGTCCGCCGGCTCGTCGACCGCGAAGCCGGGCCCGAGCGAGGCGATCTCGAACAGGACGCCGCTCGGCTCGCGGAAGTAGATCGAGCGGAAGTAGAAGCGGTCGATGACCGGGGTCGGGCGGGCGCCGCCCTCGATCGCGCGATCGCGCCAGGTCGCGTGCTCGTCCATGGGCGAGGCGAACGCGACGTGGTGCACGGTCCCGGCGCCCTGGCGGCCGGGCTCGGATGGCGGATCGTCGTAGATGTAGAGGCCGCCGCGCCGCTCACCGCGCACCTCCCAGCCTCCCTCGTCCGTGCGCTCGAAGCCCAGCGCGTCGCCGAGCAGGCGCTCGCTCGCCGACGGGTCGCCGCCGTAGGCGCGCAGCGCCTCGAACCCCTGCAGCGCGACCTCGGCGGGCACGTCGGGCGCGCTGGCCGCGAGCGGCTCGTCCGGCGCGTCGGAGACCGCGAGCTCGAGCGCCAGCCCCTCGGGGTCGGCGAAGCGCAGGCTGCGGCCGGCCCGCTCTACCTCGATGCCCTCGCCGGCCAGCCGCTCCTGCCAGAAATCGAGCGCCTCCTCAGAGCCCACGCGCCAGACGATGCGATGGACCATCCCGGCGTCGGCTCGCCCGCGGGCCGCGCCGGGATATTCGAAGAACGTGAGGTCAGCGCCCGCGCTGCCGTGCTCGTCGGCATAGAAGAGGTGGTAGATCGTCGGGTCGTCCTGGTTGACGGTCTTCTTGACCATCCTCAGCCCGAGCACGCCGACGTAGAACTCGACGTTCTGTGGCGCGTCGCCGGTGATCGCGGTGATGTGGTGGATCCCCTCCAGCTGCATCGTCTCGCCCCTTCTCCGTCGGCTCGACCGGTCCGCGACCGAGGCTAGTGCCGTCAGCGTGAGACGGGGACCTTCAGCTGGAGACTGTGGAAGCGAACGAGGCCGGCCGACCGCTGCGGGAAGTAGACGTTCGTGCCCGGTATCACCTGAAGCACGTAACGGTCGCCGCGCGCGGCCCGCTCGGCCACGGTCTCGAGGCGTAACAGTTCTGTATGCCGCTTCCCGTCGAGCGTCACGGGCACCGGGGTGACCTGGTTGGAGACGACCTGGTTGCGGCGGCGGTCCACGATCTGCGCGTAGACGAACGTCCGCTTCGGGGCCGCCGTGCCCGTGTAGCTGAGCCTCAGCTTCGGAGGACGGATGAGGTTGCCGGGGCGGCGCAGCGGCCCGAACGGAACGCGCACGGCCTCCGCCGAGGGGGTCGCCGCGATCAGGGTTCCCGATTCCCCGCCCCCGCCGGGCGCGAGCGGAAGGACGCCGGCGCCCCTGGCGCTGACGGTCGAGCCCTCCTTCTTGATCCGGTAGCTGCGCTCGGAGCGCAGCCTGCCGTCGTCGGCGAACCACCTGAACGCACGCCCAGTCCGGACGTCGCGGCCCCTGAGGTGCCGCGCGAACCAGTCGAGCGACGCATCGCGCGTGTAGCGGAGCTGCTCGCCCGACGACGCTCCCCCGGAGGACCCGCCGTCGCTCAGGCAGGCTCCGTGGCCGCCGCAGAACCAGATCATCTTCACCGGCGTCCCGGCGCGACGCAGCCTGCGGAAGTTCTCGATCGCCTCCTGAGGCGTGAAGAGCGTGTCCACGGTCCCCTGGAGCAGCAGCGTCGGCACGTCGATCTGGCTCACGCGCCGGCCCGGCCCGCGCGACGCGAAGAAGCGCCGGTTGCGGTCGGAGAACTCGCCCTTGACGAGTCCGTTCTTGAAGGCGTCGGTGACCTGGGGGTGAAGCGCGCCGGACTGGATGCCGGCGTCGCCCACGAGGCCCGGAGCGACCGAGCTCGGGGTTCCGCCCGCGTAGAGCACCGTGCCCCAGCCGCCCTTCGGGGAGCCGCGCTTGGAGAGTGAGGTCACCAGTGAGTTCCAGGAGATGCCGGGCACCAGCGCGTCCACGCGGTCGTCGATCGCTCCGGTGTTCAGCTGGATGCCGCCGCCGTAGCTGCCGCCGGCCATTCCAACGACCGGGTCGCGCCGGCCGTCGAGGCGCGCCGACCGCTGCTTCGAGACGTAGGTGATCAGCCGCCGGACGTCGCGCGCCTCGTGGTTGATCGAGTCGATCCTGACGAGGTCGCCCGACTCGCCGAAGCCGCGCGCGTCCCAGGAGAGGACGTTGTAGCCCTGGCGCAGGAGCGGCGCGGGGCCGAGGCTCTCGCCACCGCCCGAGGTGTCGTCGTCGCGGGCGTAGCGGTCGCCGCCGAAGCCGTGGCCGACCAGCACCGTCGGCGCACGCTCACCCGGCTCGAGGCCCGGAGCGCGGTAGTAGGAGAGGACGATCGGCGTGCCGTCGAAGGAGCGCACGATGTCGTCCTTGGCTAGTGCGGGCGGCGCCGCGCCGAGCGCCGTGACGAGCGCCACGGCGGCGGCGAGTCCCGCCTGCCATCGGGCCAACCGCATGACCCGGATGCTAGCCGCCTTTACTGGTTGCGTCCGCGCGGACGCCGGCCGCGGAACGGGCCGCGCACCTCGTACACCACGCCGGTCCCGAAGGCGCGCTGCGAGGCGAAGTAGAGCCGTCGCCCCGACGGGTCGAACACGACCCCGGTCACCTCCGAGGAGGCCTCGGTCCCGGCGTCACCGTGTTGCGGGCCGGTCAGCTTCGCGAAACGCGCCACCCGGCGCTTCGGCGGCGGTGTGATGATCGCGATGTCGAACGGATCGTCGCCCCCGTCGTCCTCGCAGACGTAGAGGTCGCCGGAGCGTGAGACCGTGATGTTGTCGACGTCGGTGAGCGGCGGGTCGTCGAGGCGCTTCGCGTTGTAGATGATCCGAATCCGCTCGGTGCGCGTGTTGTAGGCGCGGATCTTGCTGTCCTCGGTGGTCGCGACGTAGACGAGTCCGGTGTCGAACCAGATTCCCTCGCCGCGCGCGAACTCCCTGGCGCCCGGGACCTGGTGACGGGTGGGCCGTCGCCTCGCGGACGGGTCGGGAACCCGCTCCCACTCCACGTACCCGTCCCGCTTCACGCGGGCGATCTCCAGCCTTCCGGCCGTGAGGTCTCCCCTGCGCCGGGGCGTGAAGCGATAGAAGCCGCCGTCGGAGAGGTCCTCGGTGAGGTAGAGCCGGCCGGTCCGGCGATCGACGCACGCGGCCTCGTGCTTGAACACGCCGAGCGCCGGGCGAGCCTTCGCGCGCCGCTGGCCGCGCGGGTCGCACTCCCATACGCGGCCCTCGTCGATCTCCTCGCACGAGAGCCAGGTGCCCCACGGCGTGGCTCCGCCCGAGCAGTTGTTGCTCGTTCCCTCGAGAATGCGGTAGGCGCGCCTGATCGACCCGTCGGCCGCGAAGCGGATCGCGCTCGCCCCCCCTTCGCCGGCTCCTCCGGGCAGCCCCGGCAACCCGGGCGCCTCCGGGACCTCGGAGTTCGAGACCAGGATCCAACCGCCGTCGCCGGTCTCGTAGGTGGCCGCGCCGTCGGAGAAGGCGTGCCACACATATCGCGTGCCCTTCACCGGCTGGCCGCCGCGGGCGACGATCCGCGACCGAAAGCCCTCGGGGAGCCGGATGCCGTGGCGGTCGGGGGCGCCGAGAGGCCCGTACGGGCTGCGTCCTTGCTCGGCCGGCGCGGCGAGCGCGGCGCGCCAGAACTCCGGCCCGAGCGCCAGCGCTCCGGCCGCGGTCAGCCCTGTGCGGACGACGTCGCGGCGGCGAAGCAGGCGCCCGCCGCTGTCCCCGGTGTGATCGCCCCCGCGCTCGGTCACCGCGACCGGCAGGTTAGCCGGGTGGCTGGGGACCGTGTGACCGAGCAGTGAAGCGCTCCGAGGCCGGCGCAGGGTTTCGCGGCGACCAGGCGGGATGCCCGGGCACGGCGAGGTGTGTCGACGCGGGGTTGGCGAAGCGGTCGCCGAGGCGCGCCGGGTCGGGGTGACGTAGGCGCTCGCGCTACGTGCGCGGCTTGGCCTCGCCGAACCGGGGAAGCCCGTCGTCGGGCAGCGGTTCCCAGGAGGCGGCGTAGTTCACAAAGGCGCGCGAGCCGGGCCACACTCCGGGGTCGCCGTCGAAGGCGCCGAGCCGCACGCTCATCTGCGTCGGGTCGTCTCGGTTGCGGCTGAACAGGTGAGCGCCGCACTCGCGGCAGAAGGCCTTCTCGAACCCGCCGTCGGGGTGACGCCAGGCCTTCACCAGATGCTCGCCCTCGACCAGCCGGAAGGTCCGCCCGTCGATGCGTGCCTGCGCCGACGACCCGGTGCCGGTACGACGCTGGCAGCGCGTGCAGTGGCAGTAGCCGGCCTCGGTCGCAGGCTTCGTGAGCTCGAAGCGAACGCCGCCGCAGAGGCAGCGGCCGGTGAGGGAGGGCGTCGGCACAGCGTCAGTATCGCGCGCTACGGAGCGGCGATGGAATCGAACCATCCAAGCGGAGGGCTGCTCCGCCCTGCCGGTTTTGAAGACCGGATGGGCCACCAGACCCCTGCCGCCCCGCCGGCGAGTCTAGGACCGCATCGCCGCGCGGCGCCGACTCGCGCGGCGCTTGCGGAACCCACCTGACCGCCTCGCCGGCTGGGCCCCGTCCGCTACCGTGAACCGATGGACGCCGTGCGCTGGAGAGAGCGCCCCGAGCTGCGGGATCCCGTTCTCGTCTGCGCGTTCAAGGGGTGGAACGATGCCGGTGAGGCCGCGACCGCCGCGGTCTCGCTGCTGGTGGGGAGCACCGACGCCGAGCTCGTCGGCGACATCGATCCCGAGGAGTTCTTCGACTACACGGCGGTGCGCCCAACGATCCGCCTGAGCGAGGGCCTCAGCAAGGTGATCGAGTGGCCGGCGCCGACGATCCATGCGGCGCGCATCGCGGGCGCCGACCACGACCTGGTGATCGTCCAGGGAACCGAGCCCTCGTTCCGCTGGCGCGCTTTCTGCGACCTCGTCACCGGCCTGGCTCGCGACCTCGACGTCCGGATGGTCGTGACGCTCGGCGCGCTGCTCGCGGACGTTCCACACACGCGCCCGACCGCCGTCACCGGCCTCGCTTCCGACCAAACGTTGGTCAGGCAGGTGGGGCTCGAGCGCTCGAACTACGAGGGCCCGACGGGCATCGTGGGCGTCCTGCACGCCGCCTGCGCACGCGCGAGCCTGCCCTCGGTCAGCCTGTGGGCGTCGGTGCCGCACTACATCGCGGCCGCGCCTAACCCGAAGGCGGCGCTCGAGCTCGTACGGCGGGTCGAGGGCCTCGTCGGCGTGGCGGTCGATGCGGCCGAGCTCGAGCAGGCCTCGGAGGACTACGAGCGTCAGGTCAGCGCGGCCGTGGCGAGCGACCCCGATGTCCGCGCGTTCGTGGAGCAGCTCGAGGAGACGGCCGACGAGCTCGGCGACGAGCCGCCCACGCCGCACATTCCCTCCGGCGACAAGATCGCGCACGACTTCCAGCGCTACCTGCGCCAGCGCGGGCCCGACGAGGAGAGCAGCTAGGGGCCGACCCAGCGGACGCGGGCACCGGCGATGCTCGGGGAGGCGGCCCTCGCCCCGGTCCGATCGCGGCCGGGCGAGCGCTCCTCCTCCGCCTCCAGCGCCCTCAGGTCACGGAGGATCTCCTCGCGGGCTGACTCTGCCTGGTGGAGGCGGTCGCGAAGGTCGTCCCTGACCTCTCGCAGCTGCTCGCTGGTCAGGAGCGCCCCCGCGGGACGCCGCGAGGATGCAAAGCCGGGGCCCTCGGTCGCCCCCGCCTGTGAGGGATGGCGGACGAGTCGCGCCTCGAGCTCGGCGATCTGCGCTCGAAGCTCCCGCCGCGATGCCGCCGGCACGTCACCCTGCTCGGCCGGGGCCCGCGCCTCGACGCCGGTCCGGGTCTCGGCGCCGGGTGCCGGTGACCCGTAGAGATGCGCCGCGACCTCGTGCGGGTCCAACCCCGCCTCGCGGCTTCTCTCCTCGAGCGTCGCGGCCAGGCGCTCGACGTGCTCGAGCCGCCGGTCGCCCGGCATCCGCTCGGCCACGAACGTTCCCCGCCCCTGCTCCGAGGTCAGGTAGCCCTGCTCCTCGAGGCGCCCGTACACCGAGCGCGCGGTGTTGACGTTGACGGCGGCCGCCTCGGCGAGCTCGCGCACGCTCGGCAGGCGCTCTCCCGCGGACAGCCGGCCGCCGGCGATCAGCCGGCGCAGGTGCCACGCCAGCTGCGTTCCAACCGGGACGCCGCTCTCGCGATCGAGGCGGAAGGGCTCGTTGCTGAAAAGCTCGGCCACGTGTCCAATGATACGCCATAGTGCTGATGTGCTGGCACAGCATCCTGTGCTACTGTGTTGGCACAGTGGCTTCGGGGATACGTGCACGCGGAGTGCGACCGCCGGGTGACCAGGGAGGACCCACATGGTTCGAGCGGTAGCCGACAGGGCGTTTCTGCCCACCAAGAACATGCTCGAGCAGGTCGGGGACATGATGATCCTGACCGGCAAGACGATGGTCTCGGCGCTGC
>Ga0136615_10001696_pt1 | contig 10768 bp, 8 predicted proteins | sample AntDrymUQ2882206_2_FD_106647 | JGI IMG/M metagenome (GOLD analysis project Ga0136615, IMG submission 106647) | Polar desert sand microbial communities from Dry Valleys, Antarctica - metaG UQ288 (22.06) | ecosystem: Environmental > Terrestrial > Soil > Desert | place: Antarctica: Dry Valley...
TACAGAATGCGGCGTTGATCGTCCTTGCCCGGCGGCGCCGGCCGGTACGGTAGCGGAGCTGCGCGTGTCTCCGGCTGTGGGCCGCACGCTTACGATCATCGCCATCGCTGTTCTCGCATTCGACGGCGCGGCACTCGCCGCGCTCGGGTTGATGAGCGGTCGTATGATGCTGGTGCCCGTCGGCGTGGTCTTCTTTCTCTCTTCCGGTCTGATCGTGGTCTACTGGCGCTGGCATCGTCGCAGGCTCGACGATATTTCCGGGGCGCGCCGCGAGTTGAGCGCGGAGGCCCGAGCTCTGAGGGACAGCATAAGCGGGAAAGAGAAGCCGTGAGCGGTAAGCAGGATCTCAAGCACCGCTTACCTTGCTGACCATGCCCATCCCCGTCTTTACCCACTCCAGCTGTCTCAGGCACGACCCAGGGTCGGGGCATCCCGAGACTCCGGCCCGGTTGCGCGCGGTGCTCGGGCGAGTCCGCGACGAGCCGGGCGTCAGCCTGGTCGAGGCGAATCCGGCGTCGCGGGAGCCGCTGCGCGCCGTGCATCCCGAGTCGTATCTGGCCACGGTGGAGTCACTGAGCGACCGCGGTGGTGGCGCGCTTTTCCTGGATACAGTCCTCAGCCGCGACAGTTGGCTGGCGGTGCTCGGCGGCACCGGCGCGGTGCTGGCTGCCGCTGACCATGCCATCGCCGGCCGGGGGCATGCCTTCGCCGCGATCCGCCCCCCGGGACATCATGCGCTGGCAGCCAAAGGAATGGGCTTCTGCCTGGTGAACAACGTGGTGGTTGCCGCTCGCTATGCCCAGGCCGCCGGGCGCAGGCTGGCGTTGATCATCGATTGGGACGTGCACCACGGCAATGGAACCCAGGCCCTCGTGGAGCGAGACCCTACGGTGCGCTACGTGTCGCTGCACCAGTATCCCTGGTACCCGGGAACCGGCGCCGCCGAAGAGCGAGGAGTGGGCAACGTGTTCAACGTCCCGCGGGGCCCGGGACACCCTCCGTCGCTCTACCTGGGCGATCTGTGGGCCGCGATCGTGGCCGCCACGACGGACTGGACCCCCGATCTCGTGCTGCTGTCCGCCGGCTTCGACGCCATGGCCGGCGATCCGCTGGGCGGATTCACGCTGGAGCCGGAGCACTTTGCCGAGTGGACCACCCGCCTGCGCGACCGTTTACCGGACACCCCTATCGTGGGCATGATGGAGGGCGGATACATTCCCGAACGACTCGCCGAAGGCGTTGTGGCGCACCTGCGCGCGCTCGCGTGATATAATCCACACTCTTCATCGCTCGAGGACGCCTTGCCTCACCCGCTGCGGATGGATGTCGAGCTGCTTCAGCTCCGAACCAAGCACCCCTTCATCATCGCCCGAGGTGGCCAGAGCGACTACCGCACGGTGTGGGTACGGCTCACGGACGCGGACGGGCACGAGGGTTGGGGTGAGGCGGCCCCGACAAAGTTCTATGGAGAGACCGCGGATTCAGTTGTTGCCGCGCTGAACCTCTACGGTACCGCGCTTCCCGCCGATCCTTTTCACCTGGAGGAAGCGGAGCGCCGCTGGGAGACGATGCTTCGGGGCAACGCCGCTGCCCGGGCCGCCTTGTCGGCGGCGCTCCACGACCTGGCCGGGAAGCGTCTCGGTGTTCCGGTGTATCGCATGTGGGGGCTCGATCCCTGCAAGGCGCCGAAATCGACGTTTACGATCGGGCTCGACACACCCGAGCGGATCCGCTCCAAGGTGCTGGAGGCCGAGCAATATCCCATTCTGAAGGTAAAGCTGGGCACCGACCGAGACATCGAAATCCTGCGGGCCATCCGCAGTGCCACCGACAAAGAAGTCCGGGTAGACGCGAACTGCGGGTGGACTGTCAAGGGAACGATACGCATGCTCCCGGTTCTGGAGGAGTTCGGGGTGACCGTACTCGAGCAACCACTCGCGCCCGAAGATCTCGACGGTCTGGCGGCCATCACCGCACAGTCCGACATCCCGGTCATCGCCGACGAGAGCTGCGTCACCTCCCTGGATATCCCGCCGCTGGTCGGCAAGGTCGACGGCATCAATATCAAGCTGGCCAAATGCGGCAGCCTGCGCGAAGGGCTTCGGATGATTGCCATTGCCAGGGCGCACGGGCTGATGGTCATGGTTGGATGCATGATCGAAAGCTCCCTCGGAATTACGGCCGCGGCGCACCTCACCCCCCTGGTGGACATCGTCGATCTCGATGGCGCCGCACTCCTGGCCAATGATCCGTTTGTAGGAGCCCACATTGACGGTGGGCAGGTGACGCTTCCTACCGGCCCAGGGCTCGGCGTCCGGCGGCGATGAGCGACCGTTTTGCCCTCGTCGCTCTCCCACTCCCGCTCGCCACCCCTTACACCTACCGCATTCCCGAGACGCTGGGCGACCGAGTCGTTCCCGGCGCGCGGGTGGTCGTACCGGTGCGCCGGCGAGAGCTGATCGGGCTCGTCACCGCGGTAGAGGTGGCGCCTCCAGGTGCGGCGGCGAAGGACGTGCTCGCGGTTCCGGATCCGGAGCCCGCCGTGTCTGCCGCGCTACTGGCAACCGCCGACTGGATCTCGGGGTACTACGCCGCCCCAGTCGGGCTCACGCTCAAGAGCATACTACCGGGGGGAATGTGGGGCGAATCTCGGGTAATCGTCTCCCTCCGAAATGGAACGCCCGCTCCCGGAGGGGTGGCGGGGGAACTAGTCGATTGGCTCGATGCACGGGGCGGGGAAGCGGCGGTGGCCACCGCATCGAGGGCCCTCAAACGGCCGCTCTGGGACGTCATCGAACGACTGAGCCGGGTCGAGGCTGTGACTCTCAGAGTTCAGCCTCCGGACACCAGCGCTGCGGGCCTGACCGAGCGGGTACTGACGCTCTCGGACGAGAGGCCCACGCTCCTCGAGCGTGATACCCTGTTCCATCGGCGTCCCAGGCAGCGCCAGCTGTACGAGACGCTGGAGACCCTCGGTGGAAGCGCGTCGGTGCGGCATCTCTCGGAACAGCTCGGGTTCGGTGAGAGCGTCCTGAAGGCGCTGGTGCGCGAGGGACTGGCTCGGGCCGCACGCTCGGAGGTGCTGCGAGATCCATTCGCCGGCTCCCCGGCGTCGCCGCCCCCCACCACTCTGACTTCAGACCAGTCGGCGGCTCTCACAGCCATTTCAGCCCTCCCACCCGGAGAAGGCGCGCTGTTGTTCGGGGTGACCGGCAGCGGAAAGACGCTGGTCTATCTGGAGGCGGTGCGACGGGCCCTCTCCCGGGGGCAGGGGGCCATCGTACTCGTTCCCGAGATCGGCCTCACCCCACAGACGGTGAGCCGCTTTCGCGGAGCGTTCGGGAATGAGATCGCCGTGCTTCACAGCGCGCTGTCCGACGGCGAGCGGGCCGATGCCTGGCGGCTGCTCAGACGCGGCGAGCGCCGAGTGGCGGTGGGGGCGCGCTCCGCGGTGTTCGCACCAGTGGTCGATCTCGGCATCATCGTGATAGACGAAGAGCACGAGGCGAGTTATAAGAACGGCGAGACGCCGCGCTATCACACTCGAGAGGTGGCGGCCGTCCGCGCCCGGCTGGAAGGGGCGCGGCTGATACTCGGCAGTGCCACGCCTTCCCTCGAGACCATGGTAAGGGCGGAGACCAGCCTCCAGCTGTTGCGTCTGCCCGAGCGAGTGGGATCGCGCCCCTTGCCGCCGGTCGACGTCATCGACCTGCGCATCGCGCCTAAGGCCACTCGCACGGGTCCGGTGGCCTGGTCCGAGGCGCTCGATAGCGCAATCGTGGGCACGCTCGCGCGGAGAGAACAGGCCCTCCTGCTACTCAACCGCCGCGGCTACGCCGCGTTCCTGCAATGCCCCGAATGCGGCGAAGTCTGGCAGTGCCCTCATTGCAGCATCTCGCTCACGGTGCACCAGGCCCCGGCCGGACTGCGCTGCCACTACTGTGGTCACGAGGAGCCGCTTCCACTCAACTGCCGCACCTGCGCCAACCCCGTCCAGCACATGCGAGGAATCGGCACCCAGCAGCTCGAGCGGATGCTGGCGGACCGCTATCCTGGAGCGCGCATAGCCAGGATGGATCTGGACACCACCAGCACCAAATGGTCTCACCAGAGGATCCTGGCGTCCGTGGAAGCCGGAGAAGTCGACCTGCTGATCGGAACGCAGATGATCGCCAAGGGGTTGGACTTCCCCAACGTCACTCTGGTAGGGGTAGTCGATGCCGACACCGGCCTCTACCTCCCCGATTTCCGGTCGGCAGAACGGACGTTTCAACTCTTGGCGCAGGTGGCAGGGAGGGCAGGGCGGGGCCCGAAGGGCGGGCGAGTCATAGTTCAAACTCGGCACCCGGGACACCACGCGCTGGTCTGGGCCCGGGAACACGACGCTGAAGGATTTCTTCGCCAGGAACGCGAACTACGCGAGGACCCCCCGTATCCGCCGGCCACGTCACTGGTGAACCTGCTGCTCTCAGGCACCGACGAAGGAGGGGTGGGACAGCGCGCCGCCGCTGTGGCGGACTGGTGTACGGCGCTGGTAGAGCGATACCACCTGCCGATCAGCGTCTTGGGACCGGCTCCTTGCCCGCTGGTGCGCATCAAGGACCGCTGGCGGTGGCACGTGCTGTTGAAGGGGCCCTCGGAGTCGCTCGGACGGGTAGTGCGCTACGCGGCGCCAAGGCTCCGGCGCGAGGGAAGCACACGAATGGTGATCGATCGCGACCCGGTCTCATTACTTTGAGCCGCCCTGTCACGAAGCCTGCCGCAAGTGCGGACTAGACGACCCGCCGCTCCGCTGTGTTCCGGATGCGCCGTAGCATGCTCCCCCGGATGAGATCGCTCCCCAGCCGGATGACTCGCCAGTAGCGCAGGAACTGCTGCCGGGTGGCTGGATCGGCGCAGCGCACGCGGGTCTCGGTTGAGAGCTCAGTCCCGCTGACACCGGGCGTGACGCGAAAGTTCCAGACAGCCTGGGCGAGGCCGGCAGGCGGCGGGAGCCAAAACCGATCCGCAGTCGCCCTTACCACCCCGCCCGTCGGCGTCCAAAAGCGGCCCATAATGCCGAGGACGAACTCCTCACCTGGCGTTTCGGCGATCAGCGTGAAGTTGGCGGCGCCCACGGAGCGCTGCTCGCCCGCCGGCTGTTTTTTCGCGGGTCGGCGACGGCGGAGCGCGATCGCCGTCCAAGCGGGGACCATACGCAGTCCCATCAGCACACGGACCAGCCAGAGGCCTCCGAGGTCAGTATGGCGAGCAGCCTGGTAGACATGAGCGGGACTCGCTGCGACCCTGATCGTGTGCCGCGAAGCGACATCGTAGGTGGGGACCAGATCGTCGAGAAGCGTCAACCGACCCTCCGAGTGACCGACCTCTGCTATGGCCTCACCACCAGGTCCCGCTCGATAACGAACGGGGGGCGGGGCTGTCGGATAACCTGTTCAACGAATTCTCCGACTTACTCCGAGCATGAAGTCAACGGTGTTACCGGTCCACGGTCGCACGGCTCGAATCCGCATCTCTCCTAGGGCACCCCAGTTCTTTCCAAGCGCGATCCGCACACCCCCAACCGCGTGCAGGGTAGCCTCCGTGTCTCCCGGACCGCTGACAACGAACGCACCGCCGGCACCGCCACCGAGGAAGGGGCGTACCCGGCCCAGCGGCAGCTCACCCTGGATGCTTAGCTCACGAAAGAGCAGCGTCGTACGCTCGTCAAACTGGGAACGATAGGTGAAGACCGTCATCCCTGGCTCAACGACCAGGCCGCGAACAGGGGTCCAGGCTAACCGTACGGCTCCCGCCGCGCCGGTACCGGTGCCCGATAGGTCATATGGTGAGGGCCCTATGGCAACGCTGAGCGCGAGGTCTTGCGCCGCCACGGTGCCACCGCCACTGAGTGACATTGGACTGGTATACAAAACGATGGTGAGAACCCGACAGGGGGATTTGAAGCTCATGAAGATCTCCTGGGGATGGCGGGTCAGGCGGTTGCCGCATCGTAGGCCGCACGTGACATCAGGACGATGTCGCCTCGTCCACTCCAGCCCAATCGTTCCCAGAACGCTCGTGCCTGCGCATTCCCTTGCCTCACCATAAGGTGGAACTTGGCGATTCCGAGTGCGCTGAGAGAAGCGACAGCGCGTTCGGCGAGGGCGCGCCCCAATCCCTGGCCGCGATGGGATGGCGTGACGGCGAGGTGCTGCAAATATCCCCGACGGCCATCCGTCCCTGCCAGCACCGCACCCACCAGGCGGCCACGGTCCCGCGCCACGAAGCTGAGACTGGGCGAAGACAGCGATCTCGATCATCAGTGATTCTCAACGAGAAGAGCGCCGCTGGGTGTGCCACAAATGAAGGAGCTTGTGCTCCCGCTCGGGGCTGATGGGCTGGGGGCGCGGTGGCCCACCGGCTACACGTTGGATGTTGATTGCCTCCGCTAAGGTATCTCGGACGGTGGCACTGAGCGGCCGGCAGTGGAGCCCCGCCGCGTGTGCCTTTCGGCTATCGAGGATTGGACCCGGCACGTCGGCCGGTAGCCAGAGCGGGAGTTCGTTCCACGGCGTGACGCCCTGCTCCAGGAGGAATGCATCGCCCGTCCAAGTGAGCCGAGCGTCGCTCGCTGCCACCATGCGGCAGGTCTCTAAGAGCCTGCCCATCGTGAGAAGCACGGGCGGGCCACTCGCGTTAAGAATGCCTGCGCCCCCGTATTCCAGCAACGTAATCAGCCAGGCAGCCAGGTCTCGCGCGTCGAGCAATTGCATCGGACGTGCGGGGTCTCCGGCCGCGAGCACTTCACCGCCGGTGGCCAAGCGGTGGACCCAGTATCCCAGGCGGCCGGTCGGGTCGTACGGGCCCGCCAGTACACCTGGGCGGATGACGAGGGCCCGGTTGCCGAACGCACCAATTACTGCCCGCTCGCACCCAACCTTCAGCGGCCCGTACGTCTCTGGATGCACCGTGACGTCTGGGTCATCCGGCGGGACGTGGACCGCGCTCGCCTCCGCCGCGCCGCCGGATGGGAACGCGATGTAGACGCTAGCGGTGGAGATAAAACATATCGCCCGACTGTGTTCCGCAGCGCGGCAGAGGTGGTGACAGCCTGACGCGGCCGATACGCGGATGTATCCACCACCGCGTCCCATGTGCGCTGGCGTAAGGCGGTCAAGTCGCCATCGCGATCGCCGCGGAGTTTCTCGGCGGCAGGAAAGAGGTCGGGATTTGTTTGTCCGCGAGTGAATGTTGTTACCCGAAAGCCGCGTCGGAGCGCGGCCTCCACAATGTGGCGACCGAGGAAGAGCGTGCCACCGAGGACCAGTAACTTCACGAAAGTGTCGGCTGCATGCGGGTCAGGTAGCGGCTGCAGCCGCGGCACCCGCTAACAGGGGACAAATCGTGGCGACATCCGTGAGGATGGCGTCGCCGGCGAACCGCAGCGCTTCCATTGACCGTGAGGCAGCGTCGTGGTGCCCCGCACCGCAGGCATCCGTCACGACCACGGGGACGTAGCCCAGATCTGCGGCGTGTCGAGCGGTTGGCTCGATGCCAATCTCCGTTGCGACTCCCACGATAACTACCGCGTTGACGCCACAATCTCGCAGCGCAATGTCCAGCAGCGTTCCCTCGAATGCCGACATAGTAATCTTGTCGAAAATGACCTCACTCATCCGCGGAGCCAGTTCGGCCGCCAGCGCGAATCCCGGTGAATCCCGCAGGAACCAGGGTCGTACTTCCGCTACGCTGGCTACATGCTGCCACGCCATTGCCATACGCAGCTGCGAGACCCCGGCGGCCTCCTTAGGAAGCGAGAGGTGGCGGCAAAAGAACGTGCGGATGCCACCGTCTCGGGCGGCGCTGAGGACTTTGAGTACCTGCTGGAGGACGGAGCGGCCATCCGGAAGCTGCTTCAGGATGCCGACCTGCATATCGTACACCAGTAGGGCCGCCCGACTGGAATGAATGGTTTCCGCCAGAGTCTGCGGGATCTCCAGGCCGTAAGCACGCTCCACTACAGCACTCCTTCCAGCGCAGAACCCCTCATGGCGCTCGATCTCGCCGGCTGATCCAGGACGGGGGAAGCTTGCTGCCCGGCCGTTCATCGTCCCACGCCGCTCCGGTTATCCACCAGCGCGCGCCATCCCAATAGAGCAACAGGTAGTTCACGCCCCGACCTAACAGAGGGCCGGTGGCTGCCCGCCGCGTCTCATAAACGCTTCGAACCTGGGCAACATTGCCGAACCGCTCGATCCGGCTGCCGATCTCGGTCTCAAAGAAACCTTTCTCAACGAAGTCGGCATTGAAGGCGCGTCGGAAGTCCTCAGGGGTCATCAGCTCAGCGACTGGCTTGCCACCCTGCTCGCGCATTGCGACGAAGGTTGCTCCGGGCGTATACAGTGTGCTGTCTCGCCGCCATTGGCGGGGCGACCCCGCCGGACCGCTGATCACGTCGTAATAGGCCGCGACGATCCCCTGGATCGTGCCGACGTCAGCTGGGTCGGCGGCCGGCATCTGGGCGGAGCCTTTCGCCGGACCAACCAAAGAAGAGATTACCCTAAGAGCGGCAAAAACACGGCAGACTGTTCGCATAGGCGCATCCTGACAGCACTGAGGAGGAGGACGCTGCACCCGTCCCCTTTTCGTAAATGCCGGGCTGCTTGTTACGGATTCGCGCGGTAGCCGATTTCGGTTCCGAGATAGATCACCCGGCGGGGCGCCGGCTCCAGAACCCGCCCACCAATTCCATTCAGGGTAACCGACCCGACATAGCGCCGGTCCCAGAGATTGTTCACGCCCAGGAACGGCGCAAACTCCACCTGACCGGACGGCCCGTCCCAGCCGAGCCGCAGGTTGGTGACGCCTGCGCCCCAGGCATCCGCGTAGGTCGTGTTGGCATCGTCGGCAACCACCGACGAGGTGAGGGTGTGGTCGGCATCGAGAAAGAAATCTGCCGGCAACGCGGTCCGAAGCCCAAAGCGCCAGAAGTGCTCCGGCACGCCGGGCAGGCGGTTCCCATCCAGAACGGTGCCGTCGGCCAGTTGGTAGTCAGTGAACCGGTAGCGGGCGTAGGTATACGATCCCCGCAAGGTGAGCCCAGCCGCCGGGGAGACGTTGAGCCCCAGCTCCGCCCCATCGTTATGAGTCTTTCCCGCGTTGCGGAAGAAGGCCCGTCCGCCTACCTCCGGCCCTTGCACGATGGCATCGGAAACCCGGCCGAGAAACAGTGCTGCTGAGTAGCTGACACCGGGCACCGGCTGGCCGCGGGCGCCGATCTCATAGTTCACCGCGCGCTGGGGCCCGAGTGCCGGGTTGAAACCACCGGAGCCATCGGGTTGGTTCACCAGCTCGGTGGTGGTGGGAGTCTCGAAAGCCGTCGCAATGTTGACGTAGGGCACCAGCTGATCACCGAACGACAGGCTCAACCCCAAATTGCCGCTCAAGGCTGACGTGGTGCGGGAATCGCTGTCGTCGCCATCGGAGATAAACCCGTCGTTGAGGTCGAAACGGATCCAATCGTATCGTGCGCCTCCGCTGATAAGCCACCGCTCGCTCGGGCTCCACTGGAGTTGAGCAAAAGGACCAAACTCGGTGACCCGTTCGCGCTGGTCCAGAAACAAGACCCCGGTGGGCCGGCCGGCGTCGGAGACAAGATTCTGCCGAACGTCGCGCATTCGCTGTAAGTCGATTCCGGCGGTAAGACGCGGCGACTGCTCTCGACCGCCAAGGCGCCGGTTCAGGGCAACCCGCGCTCCTCCCACAGTGCGGTCGATAGCAACGAAAGTGCCCGCAGCAGGGCCCGGGCCGACTGCGGGAGGAGCGGCCAGCGGGTTGGCCAGGTCTCGCAGCAGTCCGAAGACTGTGGCCTCATACTCGTTCCCGTCGGCGTCGAAATGGCGGACCCTGAGCGAGAGCTGGTGCTGCTGAGCATCTTTGTCGGCCCCGCGCCGAATATTGTTGGCCGCTGCCGAGTCGGGATTGAGGAGATACTCCGTGAGCGTGAGCGCCCCCGGGTTTTGCCCCTTGGGGTTATCCGCCAGGCTCAACCGAAGGGTAGCGAGCGTGGAGCCGGTTACCGCGTAATCCAGCGCCGCGTTCAACTGGCGGAACTCGGCGGCGCTATGCTGCCGGAAACCATCCACCTTGAACTGCGAAAGCGACAAGGTCCCGCTCACGTTACCGGAGCGCCCTGACGTCCAGCTCTGCCATTTGTAGAAGTCGTCGGTATCCCGCTGGCCGGTTCCGCCCTGGATTCGCACCCGCTGCGCGAACGCTCCTGGCGCGGCCGTCTCACTGGAAAAGGCAATCACTCCACCGGAGGCATTGCCATAGAGGGATGAGCTGGCGCCCCGCAAGACCTCTGCCCGGTCGATATTGGCGAAATCGATGTTGGTCAGCTGGCTCTGGCCATCCGGCAGTGTCTGGGGCACGCCGTCGAGCAGGATCTTGACCCCGCGCACGCCGAAGTTCGACCGGCTGCCGGCGCCCCGAATGGAGATGCGCTGATCCAAGGAGAAGTTGTACCGGTTGGCGACCACTACGCCTGGCAGATTGTTCAGCGCCTCATCCAGGCCGACAGTCTGCTGACCGCGCTGGATCTCCGTCCGGTCAATGACGCCCACCGAGTAGGGCACTCGCTGGAGCGGCTCCGCCGTACGCGTCACATTGATCTCGGGCAGCTGCCGAACCCGGCTGGTGTCGAGCGCTGTCGTGTCGGCCCTGACGGGCTCCTGCGCCGCCACCGGTAACCCCGTACCCACGATCAGAAGCCACCCGAGGGTGA
>Ga0136615_10001700_pt1 | contig 10757 bp, 9 predicted proteins | sample AntDrymUQ2882206_2_FD_106647 | JGI IMG/M metagenome (GOLD analysis project Ga0136615, IMG submission 106647) | Polar desert sand microbial communities from Dry Valleys, Antarctica - metaG UQ288 (22.06) | ecosystem: Environmental > Terrestrial > Soil > Desert | place: Antarctica: Dry Valley...
CGCCGGCGCCTCCTGCTCGCCCGCGCGCTGATGCACGAGCCGCGCCTGGTCATTCTCGACGAGCCGACCGCGGGCGTCGACTACGAGCTGCGCCTCGAGCTGTGGCGCTACATCCGCCGGCTGCACGAGATGGGCACGACGATCCTGCTCACGACGCACTACCTGGAGGAGGCGGAGGAGCTGTGCGAGGAGATCGCGCTGATCCGCGGCGGGCGCCTGATCGCACGCGACACCGCCGACGGTCTGCGCGCGACCTACGCGGCGGCGTCGCTGGCCGACGTCTACGTCAAGGCGATGGCGGCGTGAAGGGGCTCGTGGGCAGCGCCGTGCTGGCCGCGCTGCTGCTCGTCCCGGGAGTCGCCGCGGCGGCCGGCTCCGGCCCGTACTCGGCCGAGATCCGGCGCACGGCCGGTGGCATGCCGCACGTCAAGGCCCGCGACTACGGGTCGCTCGGCTTCGGCTACGCGTACGCGTACGCGGAGGACCAGGCCTGCCGCTTCGCCGACATCGTGGTCACCGTCCGGGCGCGGCGCTCGCGCCACTTCGGCCCCGAGGCGAGCTACGGCGACCTCGGCGGGCAGACGAGCAACCTCAGCTCGGACTTCTTCTTCCAGCGCATCCGGGACGCCCGCAGCGTCGAGCGGCTCGTCCGCCGCCGCCCGCCGCTCGGCCCGACCCGGGCCGTGCGCGCCACGGTGCGCGGCTTCGCCGCGGGCTGGAACGCCTACCTGCGCCGGACGGGCGTCGACCGGCTGCCCGACCCGCGCTGCCGCGGCGCCCGCTGGGTCACGCCGATCCGCCCCATCGACCTCTACCGGCGCTTCTACCAGCTCGGGCAGCGCGCGTCGGGCGTCGCGCTGCTCGACGCGCTGGTCGCCGCGGCGCCGCCGGGCGCCGGCCCGGCCCGCGCGGCGCGCTTCGATCCCGGCGCGCTCCGGGCCGACCTCGACGGCACCGGCGGGATGGGTTCCAACGGCTACGCGATCGGTGCCGCCGGCGCGCGCGACGCCCGCGCGCTGCTGCTCTCCAACACGCACTTCCCGTCGGGCACCGACGTCCGCTGGTACCCGCTGCACCTGACGATCCCCGGCAGGCTGAACGCGATCGGCGCGGCGCTGCAGGGCGTGCCGGTGGTCAACGTCGGCGCCAACCGCCACGTCGCCTGGACGCACACCGTCTCCACCGCCCGGCGCTTCGCGGCCTACGAGCTCCGGCTCGCGCCCGGCGACCCCACCTCGTACGTGCTCGACGGGAAGGCGGTGCCTCTGCGCCGCCGCACGGTCACGGTCCCCGTGCGCGGCGGGGGCACGCGCGCGCACACGTTCTACGAGTCGGTCTGGGGCCCGGTCGTGGTGCGTCCCGACGCGACGCTGACGTGGACGCCGCAGGCCGCGTACGCGCTCGCCGACGCCAACGCGGAGAACTTCCGCCTGACCAACCAGTGGGCGGCGTGGGACCGGGCGACCTCGGTCGCGGACTGGCGCCGCAAGGCGGCGCGGATCCAGGGCAACCCGTGGGTCAACTCGATCGTCGCCGACGACCGCGGCAACGCCTACTACGGCGACGACGGCGTCATCCCGCACGTCGACGCCGCGCTGCTCGCGCGCTGCGGGCGGCCGAAGGGCGAGCTGCTGCTGCCCGCGGCGGGGATCGCCGTGCTCGACGGCTCGCGCCGCGCCGCCTGCAGGCTGCCGAGCGACCGCGACGCCGCCGCCCCCGGCATCTTCGGCAACCGCGCGCTGCCGCAGACCGTGCGCCGCGACTACACGTTCAACGCGAACGACTCCTACTGGCTGCCGAACGCCGGCCAGCGGCTCACCGGCTTCCCGCGCGTCATGGGCGCCGAAGCGGTCAACCTCCCGCGCACGCGGCTGGCGGCCATGATGGCCGAGCAGCGGCTGGCCGGCACGGACGGGCTCGGCCCGGCGGGCTTCACGCTCGGGACCCTGCAGGCCATGTTCTTCGGCAACCGCAACCTCACCGCCGAGCTCGTGCGCGATCCGCTACTCGCCGCCTGCCGCGGCGGCGGGGCCGATCTGGCCGCCGCGTGCGACGTGCTCGCGGCATGGGATCTGAAGGCGGATGCCGGCTCGCGCGGCGCCGTGCTCTACCGCGAGGTCTGGCGCCGGCTGCGCGAGGCCGGCGGCCTGGCCGGCCCGTGGGCGACCCCGTTCGCCAAGGCGGATCCGCTCGGGACGCCGAACGGCCTCGCCGCCGACCGGATCGACGTGCCCGGCGCGCTCCGCGCCGCGGTCGCCGACCTGATGGCCAAGGGCATCGCGCTCGACGTCGCGCTCGGCGACGTGCAGTACGAGCAGCGGGGCGGCGAGCGGCTGCCGATGAGCGGCTGCCCGGACGCCGAGGGCTGCTTCAACGTCCTCACCGCGCTGCGCGACGAGCAGGGGACCTACCGGCCCTACACCGGCTCCTCGTTCGTCATGGCGGCGGCGCTGACGGCGCGGGGCCCGCGGGGCCGGGCGATCCTGCGCTACTCGCAGTCGGAGAACCCGCGCTCGGCGCACTACGCCGACCAGACCCGCATGTACGCCGGGGAGCGCTGGCTGCGGCTGCGCTTCACCGAGCGCCAGATCCGCGCCGACCCGGAGTACGAGCGCGTGCGGGTGACGGGCCGGCGGTGAGACGGGAGCGGACCGTGGCGGCGGGCCTGGTGCTCGCCGCGGCGGGCTCGCTGCAGGTGGGCGCGGCGTTCGCGGTCACGCTCTTCGACGAGCTGGGGGCGGGCGGCGCCGCGTTCCTGCGCCTCGCCCTCGCCGCGCTCGTGTTGTGGGCGATCTGGCGCCCGCGGCTGACGGGCCGCCTGCGGCTGGCGGCCGCGTTCGGCGTGGCGCTCGGGCTCATGAACTGGTCGATCTATGAGGCGATGGCGCGGATCCCGCTCGGGGTCGCGGTGACGATCGAGTTCGCCGGCCCGCTGCTCGTCGCGGTGATCGGCTCGCGCCGCCCGCTCGACGGGCTCTGGGTGCTGCTGGCGGCGGGCGGCATCGTCATCCTCGCCGACCCCGGCGGCGGCTCGGTCGACGCCGCCGGCGTCGCCTTCGCGCTCGCGGCCGCGGCGTGCTGGATGGCCTTCATCTTCCTCGGCCAGCGGACCGCCGAGGCGTTCGCGGGCGGGAGCGGGCTGGCGCTGGCGATGGCGGTCGGGGCGCTGGTCGTGCTGCCGGCGGGACTGGCGCAGGGCGGCACCGCGCTCGCCGAGCCGGACCTGCTCGGCGCCGCGCTCGTGGTCGCGCTCGCCTCGTCCGTGCTGCCCTACACGCTCGAGCTCGAGGCGCTGCGGCGCCTGCCGACCGCCGTGTTCGGCGTCCTGCTGTCGCTCGAGCCGGCCGTCGCCGCGCTCGCCGGCTTCGCCGTGCTCGGGCAGGCGCTCGGCGCGCGCGCGCTCGTGGCCGTCGGCATGGTCGTGGTGGCGAGCGCGGGGGCCGCTAGCGTGAGCGCGCGATGACGACCTGGCTGGCCACGCACCGGGGGCTGCGCGCGCTCTCCTCGCGCGAGACGGCGCGCGTGCTCAAGCTCTGGACCCAGACCATCCTCGCGCCGATCCTCTCGAGCGCGCTCTTCGTCGTCGTGTTCGGGCTCTCGCTGGGCGACCGCATCCGCGAGATCGACGGCTTCCCGTACGAGCAGTACATCGTCCCGGGGCTGATCGCCATGTCGATGGCGCAGGCGGCCTACGCGAACAACGCCTCCAGCGTCTTCCAGGCGCGCTTCGACCGCTACCTCAACGACGTGCTCGCCTCGCCCATGCGGGGCTGGGAGATCAACCTCGGGCTCAACCTGGGCGGCGCCGTGCGGGCGCTGCTGATCGGCGCCGGCCTGATGGCCATCGCGGTCCCGCTCACCGGGGTGCCGGTGCGCGACCCGCTCGCGCTGCTCGCCGCGCTCGCGCTGCTGCTGGCCATCTTCTGCTCGTTCGGCGTGGTCGTCGGGGTCTACGCCGAGTCGTGGGACCAGTCCGCGTTCGTGACCAACCTCGTGATCCTGCCGCTGTCGTTCTTCGGCGGCGTCTTCTACTCCGTCGGGCGCCTGCCGTCGCCGTGGCAGGAGCTCTCGCACGCGAACCCGCTCTACTACCTGATCGACGCCGTACGCCACGGCTTCCTCGGACAGAGCGACGTGCCGGTGGGGATCTCGCTCGCGGTCGGGGCCGCGCTGGCGGCCGCCTGCGTGGCGTGGAGCGGCTGGCTCTTCGCGACGGGCAGGCGTTTGAAGCCGTAACCTCGGCGGCCAGCGTGTTCGAGCTCAACGTGCCGAACGCCCTGACGGTCTTCCGCATCCTGCTGGTGCCGGTCCTCGTGGCCGCGCTGCTGTCGGGAGCCCCGTCGGGCGATCTCCTGGCCGCCATCGTGTTCGCGCTGGCGTCGTTCACGGACGCGCTGGACGGCTGGATCGCGCGGCGCAACCAGAGCGAGAGCACGTTCGGCAAGCTGATGGACCCGCTCGCCGACAAGCTGCTGGTCATCTCGGCGCTGGTCTCGCTCGTCTCGCTCAACCGCGTCTCGGCGGCGATCGCGATGGTGATCATCGCGCGCGAGCTCGCCGTCACCGGGCTGCGCCAGCTCGCGATGGAGAGCGGGCACGTCGTCGGCGCGAGCGTCTGGGGCAAGCTCAAGACCGTCGCGCAGATCGCGATGGTGCTGTGCCTGATCGCGGTCGACGGCTCGCCGCCGTGGCTGGACGCCCTGGTCTACGTGACCGTCGCGATCACGGTGCTGTCCGGCGCCGACTACTGCTTCGGCCTGCGCCGGCGGCTGCGCTCAGGCCCCGCCCTCGAGCCAGTCGCGCATCGAGACGTGGCGCGCTGAGTGCTCGCCCGAGGCGAGCTCGTGGCGCAGCTCGCCCAGCAGCCCGTAGCGGTCGGCGGTCACGTTGTGCTGGTGGATCGTCTCGAGGTTCTCCTGGCGGGCGGACACGAACCAGTCGTCGCCCAGCTCGGGCAGGCCGCTGACGACCCCGCGCACCATCTCGCGCACGCAATCCTCGACGAAGCGCGGGCGGCGGTGCGCCTTCTCTACGACCGCGCCCTCGTCGGACCGCTTCATCAGCTCGTAGATCTCCGACGACATCGAGTCCTCGACGATCGCGAGCAGGCGGCGCGCGTCGATGTCGACGTCGCACGACTCCGGGCAGCCCACGTACAGCGTGCCGAGGCCGCGCTGGTTGTGGGTCGCCACCGGCACGGCCTCGAAGATCCGCTCGATCTCGTCCTCGCCGAAGCCGTCGGCGAGCAGCCGCTCGCGTGAGCTCGCGCGCACGAGCGTCTGCGCGCACGGGCACGCGGTCATCCCCTGGGCGGTGACGCCGCTGAGCCGGCGCGTGCCGGCCGCGCTGGCCACCGCCACGCCGTGCAGCGTGTAGATCTCCTGCGTGAGGATGCCGCTGTGCGGGGCCGGCTTGTGCTCGGGGTAGCGAGCCTCGAGGCGCACCTCGGCCCGCCGCGCGCCCTGGCGGTCGCGCACCTTCTCGGCGATGTGCTGCGCGAGCGTCTCGGCTCGGAAGGCGGTCTCGTTGAGGATCACCTCGCCGATCGCGTCGTTGACGACCTCTTCGAAGCGCGACATGTGCGCGCCCTTCTGGAGCGGCCCCAGGTCGACGAAGCAGTCGAGCCGGGCCGAGTAGAGGGTCTGCGTGCCGCCCGCATTGATGCGGATGACCTTCTCGACGTTGGTGACTCCGACGCGCGAGAGGGAGACGTGCAGGGTCGGGACCTGGTTCTGGATGTCTTCCAGCGATACGGCCATGCCGGGGACGATAGTGGGTCGCCGGAAGGCACCACAGGGGTGAGGAAGTTCATCCTTCTGACGCCGTGCGGGCGCCGATTCTTGTGCTACAAGTCACGAGAACCGACAAGGAGCCGATCCTGGAGGGACGGCTTGTTTCCGTCTCAAGGATCGAGGGATTGGGCACCAAGGCAACAGTTCTGCTGGCGGAGGAGATCTCCATCACCGAGATCGAGGAGCTCCGCCCCCTCATCGCGGAAGGCCAGGAGCGGGGCTTCCTGACCTTCGCGCAGATCGCCTCCTCGCTCGAGGAGATCGAGGTGACCAAGGAGCAGGTCACCGAGCTCCACAGCTTCCTGGACGACCAGGGGATCGACGTGGTCGGCGAGGACGGCCGCCCGGCGATCAGCGAGGCCGGCCGCTTCGAGCGGCGCGAGGCGGGCGGCGACAAGACGGCGGACGCCCCGCGCAAGCCGGAGGTCGACCTCACGGTCGAGCCTAGCCTCGACTCGCTGCGGCTCTACCTGCGCTCGATCGGGCGCGTGCAGCTGCTGACCGCCGAGCGCGAGGTCGCGCTCGCCAAGCGGATCGAGAAGGGCGACCTGTACGCCAAGCAGGAGATGGTCGAGGCCAACCTGCGCCTCGTCGTGTCGATCGCGAAGGGGTACCTCGGCCGGGGACTTTCGTTCCTGGACCTGATCCAGGAGGGCTCGCTCGGGCTGATCCGCGCCGTCGAGAAGTTCGACTACCGGCGCGGCTACAAGTTCTCCACCTACGCGACGTGGTGGATCCGCCAGGCGGTCACCCGGGCGATCGCGGACAAGGGCCGGACGATCCGGATCCCCGTGCACATGGTCGAGAAGCTCAACAAGGTCGTGCACGTCGAGCGCCAGCTCGTGCAGTCGCTCGGCCGCGAGCCCAGCCCGGAGGAGATTGCCCGCGAGCTGGAGTGCACGGTGCGCGAGGTGCGCGACATCCAGCGCATGGCGCAACAGCCCGTGTCGCTCGAGAAGCCGATCGGCGAGGAGGAGGAATCCGAGCTGGGCGACTTCGTCGAGGACGAGGCCGCCGTCTCACCGTTCGAGCAGGCCTCCGACAACCTGCGCCGCGAGAACGTGCGCAAGGCGCTGGACGCCCTGCCGCAGCGCGAGCGCGAGGTGATCGAGATGCGCTTCGGGCTGACCGGCGCGCGCCCGTTCACGCTGGAGGAGGTCGGCCGCGCGTTCAACGTGACGCGCGAGCGGATCCGCCAGATCGAGAACCACACGCTCAAGAAGCTGGAGTCGCTGCCCGAAGCGCAGCGGCTGCGCGACGCCGGCTGACGCCGGCGCCCCCTGCGAGCGCCGCCAGCTCGGCGGCGCTCCCGGGGCGGGCAAAGAGGTAGCCCTGCGCGAGCTCGCAGCCGAGGCTCACCAGCGGCGCCACCTGCTCGCGCTCCTCGACCCCCTCCGCCACGGTGCGCAGCCCGAACGAGCGCGCGAGCTCGACGATCGCGCGCACCAGCGCGAGGTTCGCGCCCGGCTTGCCGAGCTGGTTCACGAACGCCTTGGGGATCTTCACCATGTCGAGCGGCAGCGATGCGAGGTACGCCAGCGAGGAGTGCCCCTCGCCGAAGTCGTCCACCCCGATCCGCACGCCGAGCGCCGCGATGGCGTCGAGGCGCTGCGTGGCGGTCACCACGTCGCGCATGACCGCCGACTCCGTGAGCTCGAGCACGAGCAGCTCGGGCGGGAGGCCGTGCTCGCGCAGCGCGAGCTCGACCTCGCCGACGAGCGCCGGGTTCGCGAGCTGCTCGACCGACAGGTTGACCGAGATCCACAGCCGGCCGTCGCGGACGCCGGCCCGGTGCCATTCGGCGGCCTGGTGCACCGCCTCGCGGAGGATCAGCCCGCCCAGCAGGTCGATCATGCCGGCCTGCTCGGCCACCGTGACGAAGTGGGCGGGCGGGATCAGGCCCTTCTCGGGGTGCTCCCAGCGCACGAGCGCCTCGGCGCCCACCACCGTCTCGCCGTCCGTTTCGACGATGGGCTGGTAGTCGAGCACGAACTCGCCGGTCGCGATCGCGCGGCGCAGGTCCCCCTCCATCTCCACGCGGCGCAGCAGCACGTCGTGCATCCGCTCCTCGTAGAGCCGGTAGCGGCCGGGGCCCTCCTCCTTCGCGCGGTGCAGCGCGATGTCGGCGTTGCGCAGCACCTCCTCGGCGGGCGGCTGCTCGCGCCGGCTCACGAGCGCGATGCCGGCCGACGCCGTCACGACGACGCGGCGGCCCTCGAGCTCGAGCGGCTCGGCGAGCGCGTCGAGCAGGTAGCGCGCCATCTGACCCGTTGCCTCGGGCGTGCCGCAGGTCTCGAGCAGCACCGCGAACTCGTCGCCGCCGAGGCGGGCGGCGGTGTCGCCGGCCGCGAGGCGCTCGGTCAGCCGGCGCGCGCAGCGGCGCAGCAGCTCGTCGCCCGCGGCGTGGCCGAGCGAGTCGTTGACCTTCTTGAAGTCGTCGAGGTCGATGAAGAGCACGGCGAGCCGCTCGTCCTGCCCCGTCCCGGTGTAGAGCGCGTGCTCGAGGCGATCGACGAACAGCGCGCGGTTCGCCAGCCCGGTGATGCCGTCGTGGAACGCGCGGTGCGTGAGCTGCTCCTCGAGCGCGACGCGCTCCGTGACGTCGCGGGAGTTGACGATGACGCCGTGGACGGCGCGGTCGGCGATCAGGTTGGCGTGCTTGCTCTCGATCCAGCGGAAGCTGCCGTCGGCGTGGCGCCAGCGCACGAGCAGCGTGCCCTCGCCCGGACCGGGACGCTGGAGCCCGCGCTTGAACTGCGCCGACGCCCACTCGCGGTCGTCGGGGTGCACGACGTCGATCAGGTTGGTCCCGACGAGCGCCTCGGGCGGGCAGCCGAGCACGCCCTCGATCGCGGGGCTCTGGTAGCGGACGGTGCCATCGGCCTCGAGCACCGTGATCACGTCCGCCGCGTTCTCAAGCAGCGAGCCGTGCCACGCGTCGGCCTCGCGGCGGGCCAGCTCCGCGGCCGTGCCGGCCGCCTCGAGCGCGCTCCCGAGCTCGCCGGCGAAGGCCTCGAGTAGCGCGCGGGTATCGGGGTCGAGCTCCGCGGGGGCGCCGACGGAGAGCACGCCCTGGGGCTCGCCGCCCGGCAGCGGGAGGCGCAGCGGCGCCGGCCCGGCGTCGCCCTTCACGACGACGCGGTGGCCGTGGGCCACGGTGATGGCGCCGCGCGCGCCGGCGCCCGCCAGCTCGGGCACCGCGGCCAGGCCGGCGGCGAGCACGGCGTCGCGGTCGGGCGCGGCGACGAACGCGGCGCCGGCGCGGCGCAGCGCCCGCTCGCGCTTCAGCGCGCGATCTGAGCCGCGCGGGGAGCGCCTCAGCGCGTGCAGGAGGACCGTCGCGAGCACCACCATCGGCGCTTGCAGCAGCAGCGCCTCCGGTCGCCCGGCGGCGAGGTCGATCGCGACGGCGACCGCGACGGTCAGCGCCGCGGCGACGGCGGGACGAACGGGTGGCTGCGAGCTGCCGTCGCGGCCGGGCGGTCGGGGGAAGGGAAGGCGGGGCATTCGGGGTCGGCGGGCGGAAATCGCGCCGCTGCTCCGGTCAATCGGCGGGAGCGCTCGCACTTTGAATCCGGCGGCATCCCGCCGCTACACTGCGGGCGCCCTGGGTGGGATTCCCGAGCGGTCAAAGGGGACGGGCTGTAAACCCGTTGGCTCAGCCTTCGCAGGTTCGAATCCTGCTCCCACCATCGTCGCGCACCGGAACGGGGACCACCAGAGCTTCGCCGCGCCGGACCATGCGTACGAGCAGCGCCAGGCAGCCGAGAGCGCTGATGGCGCCCAGGCTCACGTCGATGCTGAGAACGCCCTGCTCGGACCAGTAGACGTCGTCGAGCTCGATCAGCAGCGCCGTCTCGTCGACGATGAGCGCCGCACCGATGCCGAAGGGCACCGACAGCCATGGATCGAGTCGCTCGTGGCGCAGGCCGATGGAGACACCCCCGGACAGCAGCGTCAGAAGGATCCCCGGCACGAAGTGATGGATGTGGCGCCGGCCGATCTGCACGTTGCGTAGCGGCCCCGCGCCGCGGCGAATGGAGTGCGTGACGGCCCGGGCGACCCCAAACGTCGTGCCGAAGGTCACGAACAGGTTCAGCACGGCCGTCTCGTTCGCCGACCCGGCGCGGTAGCCCGCGCGCAGCACGTCGACCGTTTCGCGGGCCGCGATCTCTCCGCCACGCAGCAGCTCGTCGGGGCGCGTCGGCGTGGGCGCGTCCCCACGGCGCCAGACGTGCAGCACCTCCGCCGCGATCAGCGCGACGGTGGCTGTGCCCGCCGTCGCGGCGAGGTAACGCGTCCGGAGTGCCACCCGGGTGATTATGCGGCGGGCGACGACGGTCGGGAGCCACGCGGGTAGGCTTGCCGGCGTCGTCCTTCCATGTCAGACGGGAGAACTCGGTTGAGCGGTCCTGCTTCAGACGCGCGCGCGGCGGAGCAGGCGCGCCCCGATCTCGCAGCGGTCTACGAGGAGCACCTGCGCAAGGAGCTCGAGCACCGGGACGTCGACGCGACGGGGCGACCGCACGACGTCGAGATGGACGCGATCCTGCCCGGCGTGGCGCCCACGGGCCGCCCGGTGGAGCTGCCCTTCGTGGTCGTGATGGGCTTCGACGCGGACGGCAAGGTGTCCAACACGTTGATGACAACTGCGCGCTAGCCGACGAGAGGAGCACGAGCATGACGTACGTCGTCGCCGCCACGTGGCGGGCGCGGGAGGGGAAGGCCGACCGGCTGCTCGAGGTGATCCGGGAGCTGACCCCGCCGTCGCGCGCGGAGTCCGGCGCCGTCTTCTACCAGGCGCAGCGGTCCACGGAGGACCCGCGGCTCTTCTTCCTCTACGAGCAGTACGTCGACGAGGCCGCCTACCACGCGCACATGGAGACCGAGCACTTCACGCGGCTCGCGAAGGAGGAGGCGATCCCCGAGCTGCTCGAGGCGCGCGAGCGCGCGTTCTACGAGACG
>Ga0136615_10001701_pt1 | contig 10755 bp, 9 predicted proteins | sample AntDrymUQ2882206_2_FD_106647 | JGI IMG/M metagenome (GOLD analysis project Ga0136615, IMG submission 106647) | Polar desert sand microbial communities from Dry Valleys, Antarctica - metaG UQ288 (22.06) | ecosystem: Environmental > Terrestrial > Soil > Desert | place: Antarctica: Dry Valley...
CGTGCGCGCCGTCGTCTACACGGAGAGCGGGTGGGAACAGGCGACGGTCGGAGACAACGGCCACAGCTTCGGGCTCATGCAGGTGAAGGCGATCGTGCACGACGGCACCTCCCCGTGGGCGCGAAGGTCGAGCGCGTTCAACCTCGACTACGCGCTCGCCTGGCAGCGGGCCTGCTTCGAGGGGTACTTCGACTGGGTGCCTGCCGAGGCGACGGGGGACGTCTGGAGCTGCGTCGCGCTCTGGTACACCGGCGACTGGGACTGGGCAGAGGGTCGCGACGGATACCTGAGCGCGGTGAGGAAGCACCTCGCGGAGAAGCCGTGGCGCGGGTGGGTCACCGTTCGGTAGCGACGCCGGCCCCGGTTACGTCTCGGCCGGCGGCAACACGTTCGGAAGCAGCCGCACGGCGGCCGCCGCCAGCGCCGCAGAGATGAGGATCCATCCCGCCAGCTCCAGGCCCTCCTCGATCGCGACCTCGATCGTGTCGGGCCAGCTTCCGATGGTCGTGCCGCCCGCGAAGAGGAGCGTGCTGATCAGCTCGGCCAGAACCGCCCCCGCGAGGAATGCGATGCCCACCCGGAGAGCGTTGCGCACCGAGGCTGGAACCCGGCGCGTCAGCTCAAGAAGCAGCCCGAGCCCGATCACGAGGATGGGCAGGTAGAGCAAGACCCAGAACGTGCGCTGGTAGAACGACGGCAAGCCGAGCACTTCTGCCAGCTTCTCGCCGAGATGCTCGTGCACGACGACGGTGTCGTCGAGCGAGAAGAACGCGAGCACGAGAGCCAGGACGGCGAACGACACGCGGTGCCTGCGGTCGATGAGCGCGAGCACGAGGGCGAGCGAGCCGGCCATGAAGGTCACCGAGGAGCTCGCCCACGAGAAGAGGCTGCCTTCCACGTCGGCGTCCAGGCGGCGATGCCGGCCGCCGGAGAGTTGCGCATTGGCGACGTGCACGATTGTCTGGAGGACGAAGCCGAGGAGCGCCGTGACATATCCCGCACGGACGAGCCGGTCTGCGAGTGTGGGCGGTGGCAGGGCCGGCGTCGTTCGCCTGACCCCGGATGCGTGCTTCCTGACTGCGATAGCCGGCTCGGTGACGCTTGACCCCCCCGAACGAGCATAGCGGGTGGCTCGCGGCCACCGCTTCGCAGGCTCATCGTGCCCGGGACGCCGCGCCGCGAACATCCCTCGAACGGGTGAGTCGTCAGCGTGGAGCGGGAGGTCGGTGAGCTCCACCGAGCGGGACGACGAGCTGCGGCTCGAGGTTCAGATAATGAGCCGCCTGCTGCTTGCGCTCGATGTCGCGGTACACGCGCTCGACGTCCTCGGCATCCAAACCGGCCGCCTCTGCGACCGCGGCCCCCGGAGCACGCACGTTGTGTGCGTAGAGGCAGAGGTCGAGCTGCTCGTGCGAGACCGAGAAGTAGAACTCCTCCTGGCTCTGGGGCAGCGAATAGGTGTCGGTCGTCGGCAGACGCGCTCGGATCGGCTCCGGCACGTCGAGGTACTCGGCGAGACGGTAGACCTGGGTCTTGTAGAGGTGGGCGATGGGCTTCACATCGGCGGCGCCGTCTCCGTTCTTGACGTAGAACCCCTGGTCGTACTCGAGCCGGTTCGGGGTCCCCGCCACGGCGTAGACGAGCCGGTCGGCGTAGTAGTACTCGAGCATCTTGCGGGTGCGCTGCTTGAAGTTCGTGGCGGCGAGGATCGCGAGGTAGGCCTCCGCGCTCAGCCGTTTGGCGACCCTCTCGCCCGCCGGGCCCTCGGCGACGAGCGAGAAGACGCGCAGACGCTCGCTGCCGAGAAGCTCGGGCAGCACGATCTTCATCTTCCAGCCCGGCCCGTACTCCGGGACGGCGGTACGAACGGCCTCGTCGCGACGGCGGTAGCAGCCGGCGGCGGTCAGCAGATCGGTGACGTCCTCGACGACGGGCTCGATCCCCTGGCTCCCCGCGGCCAGCCGGCTGAGCGCGAGCGTCTCGGGTGCGGAGTCGGCCTCGGGCATGAGCAGACCGCAGACGCGGTCGGGGCCGAACGCGCGCGCACACAGCGCTGCGACCACGGCGCTGTCGATCCCGCCCGAGACTCCGACGACAGCGCCCTTGCGCCGCAGGGAGCCGTGCACGACCTCGCGCAGCCAGGTCTGGATCTCGGCTGCAGTCTGCTCGGCATCGATCTCGAGCTGAGCGAGCGTGACCGTTTCGAGGCGGCTCACGATGTGCCCAGCTTCGACTCGAGGTAGCCCACGATCCGGTCGATCGAGTCGAGGTTCTCGGGCAGCAACTCCTCGTCGGAGACGACGATCCCGAAGCGCGACTCGAGGAACCCGACCAGCTCGAGGACGCCGGTCGAGTCGATCACGCCCGCCTCGAGCAGCGCATCGTTCCCGGCCAGGGTGTCCGCGTTCTCGCCCAGCGGGAAGTTCTCGGCAAGGAAACGCCTGACCTCGCGTTCCAGCGACACTGTGTCGAGCATGGGTGCCAGGATAGGGAGTGGGCCGGTCGGGATCGGGCCGACGGGGCCGTGCAGGCTAGCAGGACGGTCGCTGCCCCTTGGGGCGGGGGCGGCCTCTGCCGACATTAGGACTTTGACCTCTGTCGCGTTGGACCCGTACCTTCAAGTGCCCCCCACCACATACACGGCGGACCGGAGACCGGCGCCCGCGGTCGTCCTCCGCGCAATCCCGGAAAGTGCCTCGGGGCTTCCCGGGGGCGCTTGGCTGGGCCCGTACGCTGCGCGCAGCCTTTCCGCGTCCTTCCAGCACGGCCGCTTCCGGCCGCGCCCTGACCCTGTTCCCGGCGGTGACCACTACTAGGCGATGTGTGGACTCGCCGGCATCCTCGAGCCGCCGGGGGAGCGCGCCTCCCCCGAGCTCCTGCTGACGATGGCGGGGGAGCTGCGCCATCGAGGCCCCGACGGGACCGGGCTCTACCTCGACGGCCGCTTCGGCATGACCAACACGCGGCTCGCGATCGTCGACGTCGAGGGGGGCGAGCAGCCGATCGGGAGCGAGGACGGCCGGTTCTGGGCGATGCAGAACGGCGAGATCTACAACCACGTCGAGCTCAGGCGCGAGCTCGAGGGATGCGGCCATCGTTTCTCGACCACCTGCGACACCGAGGTGCTCGTCCACGCCTACGAGGAGTGGGGTTCCGACTGCCTGCCGCGCCTGAACGGCGACTTCGCCTTCGCGGTCTGGGACAGGCGGGAGCGGGAGCTCTTCCTCGCCCGCGACCGCTTCGGCGTGCGCCCGCTCTTCCTCGCCGACCTCGGCGGAGCGCTCGTGTTCGCGAGCGAGGCGAAGGCGCTGCTGCGACATCCGGCCGCGCGGCGCGAGGTCGAGCCGCTCGCCCTCGTCGACAGCTTCACCACCTGGGGCCTCTCGGGTCGCCGCTCCCTGTTCCGGGGAATCCGCGAGCTCCCCCCGGCGCACTTCCTGCGCCTCGGCGCCGACGGCCGCAGCGAGGAGCGCCGCTGGTGGGAGCTCGCGTTCCCTCCGCCGGGCGGCGGGCGCCGCGAGGCCGCGGGGGAACTGGCCGAGGAGCTCCGCGCGCTCCTCGAGGACGCGACGCGGCTGCGCCTCCGTGCCGACGTACCGGTGGGCGCCTACATCAGCGGGGGGCTCGACTCCTCGGCGATCGCGGCGCTCGCGCGCCGGCACGTGCGCGGACCGCTCGTCTCGTTCGGTGTCGGCTTCACGGACGAGCGCTTCGACGAGAGCCGCTACCAGGATCGCCTCGCGCGGCAGTTGGGAACGGCGCTCACGCGGGTGACGGTCGACGCGTCCCATATCGCCGAGCTGCTTCCCCGCGCGGTTCTCCTGGCCGAGCAGCCGACCCTGCGCACCGCCCTCGCGCCCATGCTCCGGCTCTCGCGGGCGGTACACGACGCCGGCATCAAGGTCGTGCTGACCGGCGAGGGGGCGGACGAGCTCTTCGCCGGCTACGACATCTTCCGCGAGAACAAGCTGCGGCGCTTCTGGGCCCGCGACCCGGCCTCCCGCCTCCGCCCCCTGCTCCTCGCGCGCGCGCACCCCTACCTCCAGCGCGACCTCGGGCGCTCGCCCGCGTTCCTCAGGAGCTTCTTCGGGCGCGGGCTGACCGAGACGGACGACCCGCTCTACAGCCACCGGGTCCGCTTCGCCAACACCGCGCGCTGCTTGCGGGTGCTGAGCCCGGATCTCCTCGCCCGCGCCGCCGGTGAAGGAGATCCGCTCTCCGAGCTGCAGGAGCGGCTCCCGCCCGGCTTCTCCGGCGTCGCGACGCTCGGGCAGGCCCAGACCCTCGAGATCGAGACCTTTCTGACGGGCTACCTGCTCCACGCGCAGGGCGACCGGATGCTGATGGGGCACGGGATCGAGGGACGCTTCCCCTTCCTCGACCATCGCGTCGCCGAGCTCGCGGCCGAGCTCCCCGATTCCCTGCGCATGCGCGGCCTCGAGGAGAAGTACCTCCTGCGACGCGCGGTGGAGGGGCTGCTGCCGAAGGAGATCAGCTCGCGGCCGAAAGTGCCCTACCGCGCCCCGATCCTGCGCGCGCTCGTCGGTCCGTCGGCTCCCTCGTACGTGGCGGAGCTGCTCCAACCCGCCCGCCTCGCGGAGGCGGGGCTCCTCTCTACCGAGGCGGTCTCGGCGGTCGTCCGCAAGTGCCGCGACAACATCGAGCGTGCCGTGAGCGAGACGGACGAGATGGCGCTCGTCGGCATCGTCTCGACGATGCTGCTCCACGAAGCACTCGTCGCCCGTCCGACCCTGGCTGCGCCGGCCGAGCCGTCCAGGGTCGTGGACGGCGGAGCGCTCACGACTTCTCCGCGGCTGACCGCGGTCGGAGGCGTCGGATGAGGGAGCGCCCGCACTGGCTCCTCCACGAGAGCCTCCTCGAGAGCGGCGAGAAGCACGCCGGCAAGACCGCGCTCGTCGTCGACGGAGATCCGCACTCCTACGAGGAGCTGCTCGAGTCCTCGCTGCGGCTCGCCCGCGGGCTCCAGGACCTCGGTCTCGAGCGCGGGGACCGGGTCGTGATCCAGATGGAGAACTCGTGGCCCTGTGCCCTGGCGATCTTCGCGACGCTGCTCGGGGGCGGCGTCTTCGTCGTCGTGAACGCGCAGACGAAGGAGGAGAAGCTCACCTACATCCTCGACGACAGCGAGGCGGCGCTCCTGCTCACCGAGGGACACCTCGCGCGCATGCTTCCCGGCGCGGCGGAGGGGTTGCCGGCGCTGCGAGCGGTCGTGTGCGCCGACGCGCCGCCCGACGACCCGACGCTCGTCGACCTCGGCGGGCTCGTGCGGCGCTCGGAGCCCGCTCCGCGGTCGGAGGGAACGATCCCGCTCGACCTCGCCTCGCTGATCTACACCTCGGGAACGACGGGCAACTCCAAGGGCGTGATGATGACCCACCGGAGCATGGTGTTCGCCGCCGAGAGCGTCTGCCGCTACCTCCGGCTGAGCGGCGACGAGCGGATTCTCGACGTGTTTCCGCTCTCGTTCAGCTACGGCCTCTACCAGCTGCTGCTCGCCGTCCGGCTCGGGGCGACACTCGTGCTCGAGCGCTCGTTCGCCTTCCCCGCGCAGACCCTCCGGCGCATCGCCGAGCACGGGGTGACCGTCTTTCCGGGCGTGCCCACGATGTTCGCGACCCTGCTCTCGCTCAAGGATCCGCCCGTGAGCCCCTCGGTCACCCGCGTCACGAACGCCGGCGCCGCGCTGCCGCCCGAGTTCGTGCCCGGGATCGAGCGGCTCTTTCCGAACGCGCTCCTCTTCCTCATGTACGGCCAGACCGAGTGCAAGCGCGTCTGCTTCCTCGCTCCCGAGCTCGTGCGCACGAAGCCCGCCTCGGTCGGGAGGGCGATGCCCGGCACCGAGGCCTTCGTTCTGGCGGCCGACGGCCGCCGCGCCGCGCCCGGTGAGGTCGGCGTCCTCCACGTCCGCGGCCCCCACGTGATGGCGGGGTACTGGCGGCAGCCGGAGCTAACGGAGACGGTTCTGCGCGAGGGGCCGGTTCCGGGCGAGCGGATGCTCTGCACGCACGACCTCTTCCGGACCGACGAGGACGGGGATCTCTTCTTCGTGGCCCGCAGCGACGACATCATCAACACGCGGGGCGAGAAGGTGAGCCCGGTCGAGGTCGAGCATGTGCTCTACGGTATCCCCGGCATTCGCGAAGCTGCCGTCCTCGGAGTGCCCGACGACATCCTCGGCGAGCAGGTGTGCGCCTTCGTCGTGCTCGATCCGGACGTCTCCCTCTCCGAGCAGGAGATCAGGCGCGCCTGCCGTGCCCGGCTCGAGAACGTGATGGTGCCGACGCGGATCGTGTTCCTCCCGGAGCTGCCGAAGACCCCGACGGGAAAGATCCGCAAGCGGGAGCTCGTCGTTGCGGAGGCGGTGACGTGACGGAGGACGCCGCCCGCTTCGAGCCCCGGAGGAGCGCAGGCCTCCGGAACCGGCTCTTCCAGCTCGCCGCCCTGTATGCGCCCGGCTCCGAGACGACCCGGGTGCGGCTGCACCGCTGGCGCGGCGTCAAGCTCGGCAGTCCCGTCTTCATCGGCACCGACGCTCTCATCGAGACGTCGTTCCCCGAGCGGGTGTCGATCGGCGACCGCGTCGTGATCGGGATGCGCACGACCATCATCGCGCACTTCCGCGGCGAGTGGGATGCGGGGTTGGACGGCGACGAGGGCGTCACCGTGCGCATCGAGGACGACGCCTTCATCGGTCCCGGCGTCATCATCCTCCCGAACGTGACGATCGGGCACGGCGCCGTCGTCACCGCGGGCAGCGTGGTCAGCCGCTCGGTCCCGCCGCTCACGATGGTGCAGGGAAACCCGGCCAAGCCGGTTGCGCGCTGCGGGGTTCCGCTGGGAATGCAGACGCCGCTGAAGGAGTTCTACCGCCGGCTGAGACCGATCAGGTGACCCGGACCCTGACCGTGCTCTTCGCCGGGGAGGAGGCGGCCGGCATCGGCGCGCTCCGCGCCCTCGCGCGCTCGGGCCATCGCCTCGTGGCGGTGCTCGCCGGTGGTGGGACGAGCGCGGGGACGGCGACGGTCGCGGAGGTGGCGGCGGATCTCGGGCTCCCCGTCTGGCCGGCCGCTCTCGTCGAGGGACCTGCCCTGGCGGAGAGGATGAGGGAGGAGCGCGTCGATCTCTTCCTGAACGTCCACTCGCTCTTCATCGTCCATCCCGAGGTGCTCGCGGCACCCCGCATCGGCAGCTTCAACCTCCACCCGGGGCCGCTGCCGGCCTACGCGGGGCTGAACGCGCCGAGCTGGGCGATCCTCAACGGAGAGCGCAGCCACGCGACGACGTTGCACCGGATGACGTCCGAGGTCGACGCCGGTCCGATCGCGTACGAGTCGCCCTTCGAGCTCCTGCCCACTGACACGGGCCTCTCCGTGAGTGCGAAGTGCGTGCGCCACGGGCTTCCGCTCCTGGATCGTCTCCTGGCGGAGGCGGCCGGTGACGCGGACGTTCCGGCGCTGCCGCAGGAGCGTGCGGCGCGCCGCGTCTTCGGCCGTGAAGTTCCCTACGGAGGCTGCATGCCGTGGGCGCTCCCCGCTTCCCGGCTCGCCGACCTCGTGCGCGCCTGCGACTACTTCCCGTTCCGCTCGCCCTGGGGGCACCCGGCCAGCTCGATCGGCGGGAGGCCCGTCGCGGTCACGAAGGCCCGGCGCACGCACGAGCCCTGCGCGGCCGAGCCGGGGACGGTCGGCGCGGTTCGCGAGGCAGGCGTGATGGTCGCGACCGGCGACGAGTGGCTCCTCGTCCAGCGGCTGGAAGTCGAGGGTCGCTTCGTCGACGCCTCGAGCGTGCTGGCGCCCGGGCAGCGGCTCGCGACACCGGGCGACGATGTCGGCAACCGACCGCTCCCTTTGCCGTCTCAAGGAGAGAGAGCGGTGCCCGAAGGGGGCTTCCGGGACACTCGGGAGGGGAGTGTGCAGACGCATACTGTGAGCGCATGGAGACGCTGAGTCTGGAGGGGATCAGGGTCTTCGCGACGTGCCCGTCGTCGGGGACCGTTCCGCAGGACGTCTATCCTGGGCGGGTGGCGAGCGTCGCCCGGTGGAGCGAGGAGGCCGGCTGCTGCGGGGTGCTCGTCTATACCGACAACGGCCTCGTCGATCCATGGCTCGTCTCGCAGCTCGTGATCGCGAGCACGGAGAGGCTCAGCCCGCTCGTCGCCGTCCAGCCGGTCTACCTGCACCCCTACGCGGCGGCGAAGATGGTTGCCTCGCTCGGTCACCTCCACGGCCGGCGCCTGTTCCTCAACCTGGTCGCCGGCGGGTTCAAGAACGACCTGCTCGCACTCGGCGACGAGACGCCGCACGACGAGCGCTACGAGCGTACGGTCGAGTACGGCTCCGTCATGCAGCAGCTTCTGGCCTCGCCTTCGCCCGTGACGTTCGCAGGCAAGCACTACCGCGTCCAGAACCTGCGGATGACGCCGCCCCTCCCGCCCGAGCTTCGCCCCGGCCTCCTGATCTCCGGCTCCTCCCCCGCCGGCCTCGAGGCTGCCCGCGCGCTGGGCGCGACCGCCGTGCGGTACCCGAAGCCGCCCGGGGAGGAGGACGAGGTTCCGTCCGGGGATTCGGTCGACTTCGGCGTTCGCGTCGGAATCGTCGCGCGCGAGCGCGCGCAGGAGGCCTGGGCCGTCGCGCGCCTGCGCTTTCCGGAGGACCGCAAGGGGCAGATCACGCACAAGCTCGCCGTCGGCGTGTCCGACTCCCAGTGGCACCGGCAGCTGTCGGAGCGCGAGGCGGAGGAGGCCTCGAACGGCAGTCCGTACTGGCTCGGGCCCTTCCAGAACTACAAGACCTTCTGCCCGTACCTGGTCGGAAGCTACGAGCGGGTCGCGCTCGAGGTGGCCGGCTACCTCGAGCTTGGCTACTCGACGTTCATCCTCGACGTTCCCGCCTCCCCGGACGACCTCCTCCACACCGCCGTCGTCTTCCGTCGGGCCCTGACGCACACGCCGGCGTGACTCACCTGCTGCAGGACCTCGTGACGCGCCGGGCGCTCCACCGTCCCGGTGCGACGGCGCTCGTCCTCGGGCGCGAGCGGATGACCTACGGGGAGCTCGAGGCGAGCTCCAACCGCCTGGCGCGGCTCCTCGCCGAGGCCGGCTGCCGGCGCGGCGATCGTGTCGGCCTGCTGCTCCCGAAGACGCCGGCCGCGATCGCGAGCATGCTCGCCGTGCTCAAGGCCGACTGCGCCTACGTGCCGCTCGACGTCGCGAGTCCCGCGCCGCGTCTGGCGAAGATCGTGGAGTCGGCCGATCCACGCCTCCTGCTCGCCGCGACTCCTACCGCACGGGTCCTGGAGAAGCTGCGCGAGGCGGGCGCGCTCGGAGCGGACGGGCGCGTGGGGTGGATCGACGGCGGTCCTCCGGAGGGAGCGCCGGACACCGCCTTCGTGGGGTCGGACGCCGCGGCTTTCCCGGCCGAGCAGCCCTCTTCGACGAACGATCCCGGCGACGCGGCCCACATCCTGTTCACGTCGGGTTCCACGGGGGTGCCGAAGGGCGTCGTGATCACCCACGCGAACGTTCGCCACTTCGTCGAGTGGGCGACCGCCTACTTCGGCATCGGTCCCTCCGACCGCATCTCGGGGCATCCGCCGCTCCACTTCGACCTGTCGACGTTCGACATCTACGGCGCGCTGTCGGTGGGAGCCGAGCTGCACCTGGTGCCGCCGGAGCTCAACCTGCTGGCGCAGCGGCTCGCCGATTTCATCCGCCGCGCCGAGCTCACCCAGTGGTTCTCGGTGCCGTCGGCGATGGCGTTCATGGCGAAATTCGGCGTGGTGGCTCAGGACGACTTCCCGAGTCTGCAGCGCGTGCTCTGGTGTGGTGAGGTACTCCCCACGCCGGTGCTCAGGCACTGGATGCTGCGACTGCCCCACGCCCGTTTCACGAACCTGTACGGCCCGACGGAGACGACCATCGCGAGCAGCTACTTCACCGTGCCGGAGCCTCCGGCCGACGAGACCGGGTCGGTGCCGATCGGGACGGCCTGCCCGGGCGAGGAGCTCGCCGTGCTCGGCGACGCGCTGGAGCCGGTGCCCGTCGGCGAGACGGGCGAGCTCTACATCGGGGGAGCCGGTATGAGCCCGGGGTACTGGCGCGACGACGAGAAGACGAGGGCGGCGTTTCTCGCCGATCCTCGCTCGCCGGAAACCGGCCGGCGGATCTACCGCACCGGCGACCTGGCCCGCGTCGACGAGGCGGGGCTCGTCCATTTCCTCGGCAGGGCCGACTCGCAGATCAAGAGCCGCGGCTACCGGATCGAGCTGGGCGAGATCGAAGCTGCGCTGAACGCGCTCGAGGGCGTGGGCGAGTGCGCCGTCGTCGCCGTCGACAGCGACGGGTTCGAGGGCAAGGCGATCTGCTGCGCCTACGCCTCCGCGGCGGGCCTCGAGCTGCAGCCGCCGCGGCTGCGAGAGCAGCTTGCGGCGCTGCTGCCCACCTACATGCTTCCCTCCCGCTGGCGTCCCCTCGACGCGCTGCCGAAGAACGTCAACGGCAAGATCGACCGCCCCCGGCTGCGTGAGCTGTTCGCCGCCGACGCACGCTGATGCGATCGGATACGCACCTGACGGGACGCATCCAGCGACTCTTCTCCGAGGCGCTGAACATGGAAGCTCCGGCCCCCGGCGTCGATCTCATCGACTCGGGCCTGCTCGACTCGCTCGCCCTGATCGAGCTCCTGCACGGGCTCGAGCAGGAGTTCGCGTTCGAGATCCCCTTCGAAGGGCTCGACA
>Ga0136615_10001703_pt1 | contig 10753 bp, 5 predicted proteins | sample AntDrymUQ2882206_2_FD_106647 | JGI IMG/M metagenome (GOLD analysis project Ga0136615, IMG submission 106647) | Polar desert sand microbial communities from Dry Valleys, Antarctica - metaG UQ288 (22.06) | ecosystem: Environmental > Terrestrial > Soil > Desert | place: Antarctica: Dry Valley...
GCTGCCGCTCCCCAAACTCCCTGATCCGGCCAAAGGCGAAACCTGCGGTCGGCCGGGCTTCCAGCACGGCGAGGTGTGCCTCGAGGAAGTCGTCGTCGAGAAGATCGTCAGCGTCGTAGCAGCACAGGTAGTCGGCCGTCGTCAAGGAAGCCCCGTGGTTACGCGCCCTCGCCGGACTGCGGTACTCGACGCGGGAGAAGCCGACGCCGTGCGCGGCAGCTATGGCCTCGGGGTCGTCCGTCGATGCGTCATCCACGACGACGATGGCGTGAGGTTTCAGCGTCTGCGCGGAGAGACAGGTCAGAGCCTCGTCGAGGACAGCGCCCTTGTTGTGCGCGGTGATGACCACCGCTACCGGCGCGGCGCGGGCTGGGAAACCTGTGCCGCGCCGTTTCGCCGCAAGCCGGCGTCGCGTTGGAGACTCGGAGGCCGGCAGGCGGAACAGGATGAGCAGCTCATCGCTCCGAATCAGCTCGGCGGTGCGCTCGAGGTGTGAGGCAAAGGCTCCGTAGTGGTCGAGCCACCAGAAGGACGTACGCGGAAAGGCGATGTAGCCGGCGCCCGCATGGCGCACTTCCTCGAGGTGCTCGAGCGCCTCGGCGCTCGAGCCGGGATGGTGACCAGCGTAGGCGCCATCTGGGGTACGCGGGAAGTGCCAGGCCTCCAGGCCCGGCAGGCGCAGCAGCCCGTCATCCCCCCGGCTCACGACCGCCACCGTCGCACCGGGCGGCACGCACGCTGCGACGGCCGCCGGCATCTGTTCGACGATCTCGTCGTAGCTCGGTGGCGCCGACAACACCGCTCAGTCCTCGTCGCTCGGCGCAAGCCGGTAGATCTGGCAGCTCCCGGCGGCGAGTGCCTCGGAGGACCGCGCGCGGACATGGTCCGCGAAGCTTCGGTAGTGCTCGAGCCACCAGGCCGCGGTGTCCGGCACCACCAGGAACTCGGCTCCCTCCCGCCGCAGCTCCTCAAGGTGATCGATGGCCGCGGGGCTGTCGACCGGGTAGTACCCGAGGTACCCGCCGTCCGAGGTCTGCGGGAAGTGCGCGGCCGTGCGGTCGTCGAAGTCGACGAGCTCGTCGTCTCCACGACTCACGACGAGCAGGTTCGCACCCGGGGGGGTGACCTGCTCCACGGCTGCCCGTACGTCGAGCACCAGGCTTCGGTACCCGAGGTAGGAGCTCGCCTGGAACCCGTTGGACCGCCGGGCCACCTCGGTCTGCAGCTCGTGGATGGCGCTCTCGATCCCGCGCGCCGTGACGGGCGGTGGCGTGTCCTTCGGCACGGGCGTCCATGTGCCGACCAGCTCCCGCTCGGCTATGTGCGTGCTCAGCCGGACGGTCTCCTTGAGCAGGTCGAGCACGTGACCGGCGCGCGCGTTCGCCGCACTCGACTCTGCGCGCTGGTCGACGTTGACGCCGGCCAGCTCCGGCGCGACGTCGATTCCCAAGGGGTAGACGTCGTCGTAGTGGAGCTGGAGCAGGCCGTCCGCCACGTAGAAGTTCAACTCGTCAGAGCGGACGCGGCCGCCCCAGCGAGCTCGGAACACGCGGGCGTTGTGGTCGATCTCCTTCGACCGGCGACCGCGCGACACCGACTCGAGATGCAGCAGCACGCTCCGGTGGCAGAAGCGGACGCCGTGACCGCGTTCTCCGAGCCGGAGGCACAGATCCGTGTCTTCGAGGCCGTTGCGGTAGTTGGTGTCGAAACCGCCGACCGCCTCGAATGCCTCCCGCCGCACGAGCATGCACGCGGCGGTGACCGCCTGGAAGGGGCGGGAACGCGTCACCGCGTGATGATCGGCCGGGAACCCGGCGTAGAGGTGGCGCGGGTTGCCGTCGGTGCAGATGGTCACTCCCGCGTGCTGGACGGTCCCGTTCGGGAAGAGGAGGCGCGCTCCGACCACCGTGGCCTGGTACTCAAGCGCGTCGGCGACGAGCGCGTCGAGCCAGCCGGTCTGTGGGATCGTGTCGTTGTTGAGGAAGACGAGGTGCTCGCCCTCGGCCGTGGCGGCGCCCGCGTTGCAGGCGACCGCGAACCCTCCGTTCTCCTCGAGGCGCACGACGCGGATCGCGTGAGCATGCTCGTCGAGCATCGCCGGAGTGCGATCGGCCGAGCCGTCGTCGACCACGATGATCTCCGTGGACACCTGAGGCGGGTCGGCAAGAAGCGCCGAGAGGCAGCCCTGCGTGACGGCCGCCGTGTTGTGCACAGGAATGATCACCGAGCATCGCGGCATGCGGCTACCGCCCCCGGCGCGTCGAAGACCCGGGCCGCGTGACTGACGCCCGTACCGGTGCTCTCACGACCTTGCCTCCTGGAAGGCGTAGATCTTGCACTCGGGGAAGGCGATCACGACGCGGCTTTCCTGCTCCAGGTGGCTCGCAAGCCCGCTGTAGAAGTCGAGCCACCACATCGAGGGCTGCGGAAAGGCGATATGCGTGACGCCCTGGGCGCGCACACGGAGGAGCTCGCGGACGGCATCGTCGCTGTCGCCCGGATGATGTCCGGCCCAAAGGCCGCCGTCTGCCCGCGGGAAGTGCCAGACCGTCCGCCCGACGATGTCCGTCAGGCGGTCGTCGCCCTTGCTCACCACCGCCACCATGGCCCCCGGCGGCACATGCCCTTCGATGGCCGCACGGGTGCCCGCGACCGCGTCCTGGTAGCGCTCGTCGGGGCCGCGCCCATAGGGCCTCCACGGCGACCCCCACTTGTCCTCGAACCGGCGCTTGTTGGCCTCGAGCAGGCGTGCGTGCTCGCCGGTCGGAACCAGATCGCCGAACGAACCCTCGCCGAAGTGGTGGACGAAGACGTCCTCCGCGCACACCGACGCGAGGCCGGCTTGCCGGACCCGCATGGCGTAGTCGTCGTCTTCGAGCATCCCGACCTCGAACCGCTCGTCGAGTGGACCGATCCGCTCGAAAGTGTCTCGACGCATGGCGAGGCAGAACATCGTGGGCGTGGGCAGCTCTCGAGTACGCCCGGCGCAGGCGCCCGCACGCTCGGCGGCGAACGAGAGTAACTCGCCATAGGTCTCATACCACGTCGGTACCTCAGCTTCAGTCCCGGAGCGGTTCGTGGCCGGCCCGACGAGGCCGACGGCCGGGTCCTCGAGGTGGCCTAGGAGACGACCGAGCCAGCCGGGCGACACGATGGTGTCGTTGTTGAGCAGTACGAGGGCCTCCCCCTTTGCGGCGGCGAGCCCGATGTTCGTCGCCGATGCGAAGCCCTCGTTCCTCCGGTTCCTGACAATCCGAACATTGACGAACCGACGCTCGACCTCGTCGAGGTACGCCTGCGATGTCTCCGAGGAGCCGTTGTCGACCACGACGACCTCGTAGTCTGGGGCATCGGTGTTCGCGAGAACGCTCTCCAAGCACAGCTTGGTGAGCGGGAGGTCGCCGAAGGCGACGACCACCACGCTCGCCGGCACAGACCCGTCCACGGGCGAAAGGGCCAGAACCTGCTCGACGGTGGCGGACTCCAGCCGCAGCGGACGACGGGCGACGGGCGTGAGGCGTAGCCCGAGCGGGATCGAGGCGACCGCCCGGCGCGGCAGGCCGAGCACCTCGAGCAGCCGCCCCAGCACTCCGTCGGCGTCAAAGCACTCGCGCGCTATCTCTGTCGCCGCCGTGCGGTGCCGTTGCGCCGCACTCTCCACGGTCTCGACCGCCTCGACCGCCTCGTCGAGTGTCGAGAAGGCCATCAGCCCCTCGCCGGTCGGCAGGACGGCACCGAAGCCGGTGTCCTGCGTGATGACCGGCCGGCCCGCGGCAAGGTAGGTGGCACTCCGGTCGCTGAACCAGCCTGTCCGAAACCGGACGTTCTGTTCCTTGGCCACCGTGAACTCGCCAAGCGACCGCTGTATGTACGTCCGGTAAGCCTCCGTCGACGTCGATATCTCGGCCGCAGGCGTCACGCTCCAGCCGTGCGATTCGATCAGCGCACGGTCGCGGGCGTCATAGCTGGCAAGGGCCAGTTCGAACGCCGAACTCGTCCGCGCGGGCATGTCGAGGAACTTGTCCCACTCCGCATGCTTGCTCCAGCCGTACCTCTCACCGCCAAAGGTGACGTCACGCCAGAGTTGCCTCCAGTTGCCGACTGTGGTGTAGACACCTGACGTGGGGAGTTCGGATGTTTCCCACACCTCGCATACGACAGGCTGGCGAGTGGCGTGAAACTCGAACTCCGAGGAACACGGCAGCGTGCACCCGAGACCCCCGAGATTCTCGGCGAAGGTGAAGAACGCGGAGTGCGGCTCGAGGAACTGACGTGTGGCCGCGAGCTCGGCGTGCAGTTCGACCTGGAGTTGCACCGGGTCGGTCTCGAGATAGACCAGTCGGCCCGTTCGGGCGAGTTCTGGCCGGGGGTACGTCCCGCCGTGGAGGTTCAGGATGAGAGCAGCGGAGTCGTACACGCGATGCAGCTCGCCCTCCGTGAGACCGAAGTGTTGGCCGTCGTCGTGCAGTGCGACGTAGCCCCACCGGTTCTCGAAGCCGAAGTGCCGCATCGTCTCTGCGATGAACGCCGCGGCCAGGGCGGAGCTGTCGTCGTCCTCGTGCGCCATGAGCATCGAGGGCGTGCGCGCGTGCGTCTCGACGTAGTAGACGTCGTAGCCGAGGCGCTGGAAGCCGAGCAGGTAGTGAAGCGTCTGCCACACCACGCCGGCGACCGGCATCTTGGTCATCATGCCGAGGACGACGATGGGCGTCCGGCCCGAGCCCGTCACGCGCCCCGCCCGTCACCACCGGAGCCGGGGTCGTCCGACCGACCTACCCGCCGCCGTCGGACGAAGCTGCCGACGCGGGCCCGCGCCCGCACCGACAACGGCCGCGATAAGGGAAGGCCGAGTGGCGTGGCGTGTGGCGCGGGTGGCGGGGACGGGGAACGAGGCGGCGGTGGCGGAGGCTGCGCCACGGCAATCTGTTCGCCGGACGTCGGCTCACCGTCGCCCCCACGGTCGAGGTGCGGTGGCGGCGCCGGGATCGGCCCGTCCGGCGGTGCCGAGTCCGCCGGCTCCCCGACCTCACGAGCGTCGTCACCCGACCGGCCGACGGAAGGCTCGTCGGGCGGTGCGTCGACCTGCGGCAGCGACTGGGGCAAGGCGTCGAAGTCCCCCGCAGCGAGGGCCTCCTCGCGTGTCTCGGACGGTGGACCGGGCGGTAGAGGGGCAGTTGCGGGGTGAGTGTCGAAGTCGCCCGCGTCGGGCGCGGGCGCCCCGTTTGCCCCTACTTCGGCGCTGTTGGGGAGTGCTGCTGACCCGTTCACAGCGGCAGGTAGAGGCCGGCGGGTGCGCCGGCGGCGCTGTTGAGTCTGTGCCTCGTGCAGCTGATGGTAGATGCCGTGCAACTCGAGGAGCTCATCGTGGGAACCCTGCTCGACGATCAGACCGTCGCTCATCACGAGGATCAGGTCGGCATCTCGGATCGTCGAAAGCCGGTGAGCGACCATGAACGATGTCCTTCCCTCCATGAGATCGTCGAGGGCCTCGAGGATGACGCCTTCCGTCTTCGAGTCGATCGAAGATGTCGGCTCGTCCAGCACGAGAATCGGAGCGTCGCGGACGAACGCACGAGCGACGGACACCCGCTGGCGCTCGCCTCCCGAGAGCTGCGCACCACGTTCACCGAGGACCGTCTCGTATCCCTGCGGGAGTGACTCGATGAAACCGTGCACGTTGGCGGCCTTGGCTGCGGCGACGATCTCGTCCCTCGTTGCCTCGAGACGCCCGTACCGGATGTTGTCCGCGATGGTGCCGCTGAACAGCAGCGGCTCTTGAAGGACTACGCTGATCGCGTTTCGCAGCGACTCGAGTCTCAGCTCCTTGATGTCGATGCCGTCGATGTTGATACGCCCTGCCCGCGGGTCGTAGAAGCGCAGCAGCAGGCTGATGAGCGTGGTCTTGCCGGCACCGGTCGGGCCGACGACAGCCACGCGCTGTCCGGGGTCGACCCGGAACGAGATGCCCTTCAGTGTCTCGGAGCGCCCCTTGTAGGCGAAGCGGACGTCGTCGAACTCGACAACTCCCTTCGTATGGCGGAGGGGGACGGCGTCGGGAGCCTCTTTCACCTCCTTCTCGACATCGAGCAGGTCGAGAGACGAGTTGAACTGGACGAACTGGTCGTTCAACTCGCCGATCGTCGTCGAGATCTGTTCCAGGGGCTGATAGATCGCCGCGACGTACGCGATCAAGACGAGCAGCTCGCCGACCGTGATCTTGCCCTGGAGGGTGTGCCACGCGCCGAAGCCGAGGACGAGCGCGGTGCCGAACGCCGTGGCGGCCGTCACGCCGAGTGAGAAGATCGTTTGGCGGACGGTCAGCTTGATCCGCTCCTCGACCGCGATCTCGCCCTGACTCCGGAATCGCTTGTACTCGTGCTTCTCCCGGCCGAACGAGACGATTACCCGCAACATCGACATCGCCTCGTGAACGATCGAGAGCGATTGCCACTCGAGCCCCTGCACGCGCTGAAGGCGCGGGACGATTCTAGTTCCGTAGAGCCCCAGCGAGTACCAGATGAACGGCACCGCAACCAGGGCGACGACGGCCACCTGCCAGTCGATGATCGCGGTCACCACGAACATGCCGACGAGCGTGAGGGCCGCCTGGAAGATCGGTGGGAACGCAACGACGATCGCGCCCAGGGCCGACGCCTGCATGTTGATCTGGTTCATCAACTTGCCGGTCAGGTTCGCGTCGTGGAACGTGAGCGACAGCCCCTGGCAATGGTTGAACAGGTCGCCGCGTAGATCGAGGACCATGCGCTGCTCGAGCTTCGCATTGGTCCACTCCGTCAGTACGGACATCCCGTGGGTGAACAGGGTGAGCGAGAAGCCGGCGAGCACCGCGAAGACGAGCACGGTGTAGGTGCCCGGGTCATCGCCGATGATCGAGCGGACGATCCCGGGTGCCTGCCGGTTCCCGAGGACGCTGTCGACCATGATCGCGAGTGGCCACGGCTCGGCAAGCGCCAAGACGGCAGCGGCGACCGTGAAAAGCATGGACAGAACCGCGAGCGGCCGGTACGGCCGCAGGTACGGAAACGCCCGCGGCAGCGTGGACATGATCCCGAATGCCTTCTTCACGATGCGACCGTTCTCGGCTCGGACGGCACGTCAACCGTTCGCGCCGACGGGTTCCCCCCATTCTCCCGCTGCACGGAGGGGGCCAAGGTCGGCCCGACCGAGACCGCCGCCGGAGCCTCGACGCGCAGGCGCCCGCGCCCGGCCGCCGTCCCCTCGCGGACGCCCGCCACGATGAGACCGACACCCAGCGCACAGTCGTACATCGCGACGGCGGCCACCAGAACGGCGGCCAGCCCGAGGACGACCGCGGGGATCGCGGCAACATATTCCGCGGCCACGACGCCGACGCCCGCGAGAAGGAGCGTCAGAACCGTGGCGCCACGCGAGACGCGGGGCCAAATCCGGAAGCGAACGAGTTGCTGGCCACCACCGTGCTCCTCGACAGTGGTCAGCACGCGCGCGACACCGAAGAGTCCCCCGCGCACCTCGAGATCCCAGCGGTCGAAGTCGGCCCCGCAGACGACCGCCTGAGCCTGCGGCTGCGTTCGCACCTGAACCCTTGCCACCCTGCGCTCGAGCGGCGCCCACTGCTCGCTCCAGAAGCTCTCGGTGCGTGCCCACGGTAGGGCGGGCCTACGCTGCGCCCGTCTCCTCCACGGCGACAGCCCTTGGCGCAGCCGCCCAGCCAGACGGGCCACCGGCTGCGCCACATGGAGCGCGGTGGTCAGGGTCCAGCGGCGCCAACCGCGGCCGGCGCCACGACGGCTCGCGGCGTGCGCAGACGCAGCGAGCCCAGCCCGCGCGGTGATACCAACCAGGGCGAGGGCAAGCGGAACGAGGGCGAGGAGAAGGGGCGGCCAGAGGACGCCGAGCGCGGCGACGCCCGCGAGCGCGGCGACGACGAGATAGGACTCCGGCATGGCGAGCAACGCGGCGCCGAGGCTTCCCTGGGCGGGATCGTATATCGACTGGAACAGTCGGCCGCCCCACCTTCCGTAGTTGATCTTCGCGCGCCGGGACGCACGGGCACGCGACGCCCCGCGACCGTAGACCCTGCCGGCCCACCTCAGGTGGCCTGCGCGGTTGTACCGGTCCGGCCACTTGCGCTCGAGGAGGCCTTCTGCCTTCCCGTACCCGTACTGCTGCTTGAAATACGAGCTGACGTGGCATCGACGGTGGTGCCAGACCACCGCTGACGCATTGAAGCCGATCCGGTGCCCGGCATCCTGGAGCCGCCAGCAGATGTCCACGTCGTCGCCGGCGGTTCTGAAGCGCGGGTCGAAGCCGCCGATCTCCGTGAGGGCGTCTCGGCGAATGGCCATGTTGCATCCCGGGATGTGCTCGGCCACCTCGTCGGTGACGAGCACATGGATCGGCCCGCCCGGCGACTCGGTGATGCAGTCCGCGACCACGCCGTCGCCTCTGGGCGGGATGTTCGGTCCACCGACCGCCCCGTACGGCCGGGTCTGGAAGGTGTGCGCGAGCCGGCGGAGCCAGTCGGGCTCCGGCCGGGCGTCGTCATCCAGGTACGCGATGATCTCCCCGGTCGACGCACGGAGCCCCAGGTTGCGCGCGGCCGACAGACCGCCGTTTTGATCGCTTCGTACGACGCGAACGCCTCGACGCCCCGCAACGGCCGAGGAACCGTCCGTTGACCCATCGTCCACGAGCATGACCTCGAAATTCGGATACTCGACCCGGCTCAAGGCGTCGAAGCACCCGTCCAGCCAGCGTGCGCCGTTGTAGGTGCAGACGACGACCGAGATGCGCGGGGCCCCCTCGCCCGGGCCACGCTCGACTCGCTCGAACGCCTCGGCGACCGCCTCCAGCGCCTCCTTGGGCCGGCGGTCGCGCGCCACGAGACCGAAGTCCCAGTCGTCGATGTCGTAGCCACCCCGGTGCCACTCGTCGGTCCACGAGAACACGAACGCGCCCGCGCATCCCGAGCCGAACACGGTGTCCAGCTGCCACGCGATCGCGTGCGCTTGCTCCGCTTCCCCGTTCCGCCGACTGTCGAGGCCGATCTCTGCCATCACGAGCGGGCGCTCGTCGGCAGTGGTGTGGAGTCGAGCGATGTACGCCTCGAGATTTTGCTGCGACTCGAGGTAGACGTTGAAGCTGGCGAAGTCCAGGAACGGGAGCTGCAGGTACTCGGTGGTCGGGTAGTTGACGTAGGTGACGAGCCCTTCGGGGTCCTCTTCCTTCGCCGCGCGGTAGAGCCGCTCGATGAAACGCTCGACGCGATGCCGGCCGTACCACCGAACGGTCGGCGCCGGTATCTCGTTGCCTACCGTGTAACCGAGGACCGCGGTATGGCCGGCGCACGCGCGGACGCCGTCGCGCACGGTCGCTTCGATCGACCGCCTGGTGGAGCGCTTGTCAAGGAACGCGACATGCTGCTCCCACGGAATACCGACCAGCACACGGAGCCCCTGCCGAGATGCGGCGTCCAGCAGCCACCAAGGCGGGACCGTGTACGTCCTCAGGACGTTGACACCGCTACTCGCCATCGACGCGAGGTCCGCCTCGACGGTGGCCGTCTCGGGGAACTGAGCGCCGTCCGCGCGGGCTCGGAAGGTGCCGTACGACACGCCCCGAAGGTTCACTCGCTCGTCACCTACGTAGAAGGACTTTCCAACCACTCGGGGGCGCCCCCGGCAGCCCGAAGCGGGCCGCCGCACGGCGTGCCGCTCCCGGCCGTCGCGTTCCGGCGCGGCGGAACGAGCATCGTCGTGTCGGATGCTGGTTCTCATCGTCTCGGCCGGTCCTGCTCTAACGCGCCGAGCGCGCGATCATTGAGTAGCTTGCGGCGTCACGAGTGAGTCGCCGAGATTCTGCGAGATGGGTCCGCCGACGGCGTACGCCGGGCTGGCCGAGACGGCGAGCGCGCTCGACCGACAGGGCTGAAGCAAGTGCCTCGCGCTTCATCTGCCCTCCTCCTTTGAGGTCCCGGAGACTCGAGCCGCGTCTGAGGTCGCGGGACCTGCCCCGACGATCCTCCCTGTCCCGATGAAGACGCCGAGAACCTCATCCTCCGCGAGTTCCCCGAGGGCGCATGGCGCGAACATCGGCCTGCCGCGCGCTACTGTCCAACCTGCGCGGTTTGCCCGCGAGCAACTCGCGGACATCCTCGCGTCCCTCCACCTGCTCGGAGAGGCCGGCGACGGACACACGTTCCGGAAGGTCGGCGGCGGGCGTCTCACGGCGGCTGCGGAGCATCGAGATGCACCGGTTGCGGGCGATGGTGAAGAGCCACGGCTTGAGGTGGTTCATCCGCCGGCCCGGTGCGCAGAGCTGGCGGTGGGGGGACAGAAAGGTCTGCTGGACCGCGTCCTCGGCTTCTTCGAGCGTCCCGAGCAGATGCCGGCAGAACGAGAGCAGCGCGCCTCGATGGCGATCGAACAGAACCTCGAAGGCGATCTCGTTGCCCTCGCGGAGCTGCTCGACGAGCCGCTCGTCGCTCGCCCGGGCGAGGAGGGGCCGGAACCGAAGGACGGGGAGGGCGGCGGCGGTCAGGTGGTAGCTCGATCGGGCACATATTTGAACGCGGCCGGACGGTGGCTGTTATCGACGGCCCGACGCGGCTGTTCGGATCTTTATGGTGGTTGTCTTGCGCTTTCTAGGACGCGCGAGACCGCGGCAGGTCCGGGTTGGACCGGCCCGACCGCGAGTTCGAGCCCCACCGCGGCGGCCTCGTCCTCGCAACCGTGCTGCTCTGGCTCGCCGA
>Ga0136615_10001705_pt1 | contig 10753 bp, 7 predicted proteins | sample AntDrymUQ2882206_2_FD_106647 | JGI IMG/M metagenome (GOLD analysis project Ga0136615, IMG submission 106647) | Polar desert sand microbial communities from Dry Valleys, Antarctica - metaG UQ288 (22.06) | ecosystem: Environmental > Terrestrial > Soil > Desert | place: Antarctica: Dry Valley...
ATCGCTGGTGTAGCCTCAGCCCTCGGCGAGCTGCGCGATTGCGACCAGCTGTTCGGGGCGCTTCTGAGCAGTTTTCAAAGCGGCGCGCCAGACGGTTTGCGTTTCCGCTGATGGGCGGCCGGATGGTGCGAGCCGATGCAGAGCATGGCTCTCGACGGCCAGGCGCAGGGCTTCGTATTCGCCCCAGTTTTTTCCTTCGACCCATTGGAGCATCGCTGTCCAATCTTTCCGGAAGCTGTAGGCCTCGGCGATTGCGAGCGGCACCGGCTGCGCCTCCAGGATTTCCTTCGGCAGCTGCTGGCTCCAGTGTGCGGCCACGATCGCCATCTCGTTGCGATTGAGCCAGGTGATCAATTCGGCGGCTGTGGCAGGCGACTCCGCAGCCTTTGATTTCAGCTCTTCCAGCGCAGGCCCGACTGCATCGGTTCCTTCAACGGCTTGGAAGTAGAGCAGTGCATCCGCAAACGTGGAGCGCTCCTGCGCGCGCAGCTGCGTCGCCCATTTTGCCGCGTGCTGCCCCTTCCGGGCGAGAGCGTCGGCGGTAAGCGCACGGAGTGCTTCTGTCCGCACGGTGGGCTGCTCGGAAAGCTGCGCGAGAGCCCTGCGAGCCTCCTCAGCTTTGCTTCGTTCCACGGATGTAAGGCGGATCGTCGCCAGGTTGAGTGTGAGTTGTGGATTGTCGGGTGCCGCTTCGCAGGCGGCCGCGAAGTGACGTTCGGCGCCCGCTGCGTCATTCTGCGAAAGAGCGAATGCGCCCGCCACCTGGTGGTATTGAGCGCCTCGCCGGGCAGCTTCGGGCAGGGACGCGAGGACGTTCTCAGCCAAAGCGTGTTGCCGGAAGCGGAGTGCCGTTCTTGCCAGAGCAATCTGGTTCTCCAACACAGCAGGTTCCCGCTGCGCGATCCGCGTGCGCCATGTGACCGCATCCGTGCGGCCTGCTTTCTCAGCCATTTCTGCCATCGCGCGGCAGGCGGCGAGATTGTCAGGATCGAGCTCGAGGAGGCGGCGCGCGACGAGGACTGCGCTCTGGTATTCGCCACGTTCGACGAATTGCGCGGTCTGCTTCGCGAGATGGTCCCGGCGCCACGTCCCATAAATCTGAAACCCGCCGTAGCCAGCTCCAGCGATGGCAAGGGCGCTCGCCAGGCGAATGCCCCACCGGCGGCAGAACTCGCGACGTGCGATCTCCTTGACGCTCCCGTTACTTTCGTCGCGATCGGACACGGGCACGGTGATGCAGCATCAAGCCCACGGCGCCGACACAGGAGAGGATTGACGTGAGGGCAGGGTTAATTTCGGGCACGGGGTGAGGTTGATGTCGTGGAGGCCGACGTGCTGGCCGGTGGGATCGTTCTTCGTGTTCGAGCCACCGCCACTAGGTGAAGGTGAAAGAGCGAATGTGTGTTGGTGGTGAAATCGGTCGCGAGCAGCAAGGGGTTCTGCGCCGGCGTTAGCCCTCCGAGAGTAGTACGACTGGCTCAGGCACGGGCGCTCACGCAGGAGACTGCGAGAGCGGCGGCCATGTGAACGGCGCTGGGGATTCTTTCGACCATGCATTATGGTTTATATAAGCAAAGGCAATGCCGTGGGGGTGGAAAATACGCACTTCGGTGGTTGGAGTTCTACGCAGGGTGGCGTTAGATCATCGCCATGGCGTCTGTCCTGCCCCGTCTGGCGCTGCTGCTTGTACCCGGGCTGCTTTGGCTGTGGGTGATCTGGAACCTGCATCTGGAGTGGACCGTCAATGCGCAGTACAATTACGGCTGGGCTGTTCCGCTGCTCGCCGCGCTGTTGTTCTACCAGCGTTGGGAGCGCCGGCCGGCGCCATCGCCGGCAATGTCCGCGACGACCGGGCACCTTCTGCTGAGCGCCCTGCTGATTTTGCTGCTGCCGGTGCGGTTAATCGAAGAGGCGAATCCGGATTGGCGGCTTCTTAGTTGGGTCCTGGCGCTGCTCGTCGCGAGCTACTCGCTCGTGGTGATGGCGATGACGGGCGGCGGCTCCTGGACGCGGCATTTCGCTTTCCCGGTTCTCTTCCCCCTGGTAGCAGTGCCGTGGCCGGTGCAGGTGGAAAATGTCGTTACGCAGAGCCTGGCTCACGGAGTGGCGACTGCGGCCGTGGAGATCGCCGGGTGGATCGGCGTGGCGGCATTTCAGCTCGGGAGCGTCATTCAGCTGCACAACGGCTTCGTCGGCGTGGATGACGCCTGTAGCGGGGTCAAGACGCTCCAGGCGGGTATCATGGTGGCGTTGTTCCTGGGTGAGGTGCGCAGCCTGACCGCGCTCCAGCGCGTGTTGCTGCTCATCGGCGGCTGCAGCTGGGTGTTTTTATGTAACGTGGCACGCGCCACGACGTTGGTCGGCATCGCGGCGCAACGTGGCTTCGACGCTTTGCACGCTGCACACGATCTCGTGGGCACGATCGTGTTGATCGCGGGAATGGGTGGTCTGGTGGGACTGGCGTGGCTCTTTCGCTCGCGCAAGTCTGAGGAGGAGGCCAGAACCCCCAGCCGGAGTTTGGCGGACTCTTGCCAGGCGCGGCTGGTTGGCACTGCGGCTGCAGTCACGTGGTTGATCGCGATCTTCGTCTTCACGGAGTTCTGGTATCGCCCAAACGAGCGTCAACTCCTGCTGCGGCCGGTCTGGTCGGTCGAGTGGCCGGAGGACGCACCGGGATTTGCCGAGGAGCCGATCGCCGACGCCACGCGCGCGATCCTTCGCTACAGCAGCGCCACGAGCGCGGCGTGGCTCTCCGACCGCGGCGGGGAAAGGTGGTGGGGCTTCTTCGCGCGTTGGGAGCCGCAGCGCACGGCGCAGGGGATGGTCCGCAGCCATTCGCCGGAAATTTGTCTCCCGGCGACCGGCAGAACGTTTCGGGGCACGAGGCCGCCGTTCGTCGTCCAGACTGCAGCCGGCGAATTGCCGTTCAGCGTCTACGAATTCGAGCAGGAACAGCAACCGTTGTTCGTGTTTGTCTGCATTCAGGAAGACAAGGTCTCGCCGTACGACGGGGCGGCGGCATTTGAGTGGAATGCACGGGGCCGTCTCCGCGCGGCGTGGAACGGCCAACGGAATCTAGGGCAACGTCTGCTCGAGCTGGCGTTGATCGGCTCCGGCGAGTACGCGCAGGCAGAGGGGGCAGCGCGCGAGACGGTGCGGCAGATTGTCCGCGGATTCCCTAAGGGCTGACTTGCGGCAGCACCGGCGGCACCGCGATCGTTCCGAGCGTGCTGCTGATGTCGCGGCTGATTTCACCCGGGCGGCTCATCGCGCTGGAGGCGCTCGTGTAGAGGTCCGGCGCTTCGTTCAAGGTGAGCATGGCAAGCGGTGTGTCGCCGAAGGCGTTTATTTCAGCGATTTCAAAAGTGCGTTCAGCGTCGGCGCTTTCCGGAGTCCAGCGCAAGGCGACGTAGCGGGCGCCCTGCGGGTCGAAATCAACGGCAGCCTTGCCGGCGTCGTGGTCCGTCACGGAAGCGACTGGCTGGAGGTTGCCGAGATCGCCGGGATTTGCGGCGAGCTTCTCCAACAGGTAAACGTCCATCCGGCCGGCAGCCATCTGGTAGCGAGCGCTCACGCGGTTCAGCCGCTCGCTTTCGGCGAGCTCGACGATGACGGTGGGATGCGGATCATTCGCGGCAAAGCGGAAGCCTGTCTCCGTATCGTCATCGATCATGCGGCGTGCGGCTGGCGCGATCCCGGAGCTGACGTAAACGACGCGCGCTTTTGCATAAAGATTCGCAAAGTTGAAATTCAGCCGGTCTTCGGGGCGCGGGGAGCGCGCCTTGCTCGCGACGGTTTGAGAAACCCAGCTGATGTTGTGCTGGCGTTCGGCAAAGCGCTGGAGCGTTTCGCCGCCGTAAAGACCGAGCGCCGCGATGCGACCGCCTTTCTCCACGTTGAACGAGAGCTTCACGTAGCGGGCTTCGACTCCGACCATCGAGAGGTTAAAGAGGCGCTTCTTCGTGAAGGCGATGCTGCCGTCCACCTCGATCCATTTCGGGCTGCTGGCCGGCAGCTGATAATTCGACACTGCGATCTTCAGCTGGCCCTTCGCGGTTGCGTTCTCGTTCACGAACTTGAAGCGATCGAGCATCGAGGTGTTTGCGAGGCTGATGATGAACGTCGTTTCGCCTTCCTGCAACGGGCAGCTGAGCGTGTCGTCGTCCATGATGAGCGCGGAGGCGCTTTGGTTTTGCTCGCCAACGGTGGTGACCTTCGAGGTTCGGCCATCGGGCGTAATGCATTCGATCTTGGCGCCGCAGTTCATGCGGGCGAGGTTTTTGGCGACGTTGTTTTTCGCGCCGCCTTCGTCCGGAAGGGCCAGAGCCGAGGCGCTGAGAGCGGCGGTGGAAATCAGCGCCGCAAGGATCAGGGACGCCGTGCGGCGACGGGTTGGGGTTGGAAGCGCTTTCATGTCGGCTTTCTTCACAAGCTTAGACCGGGCCAATTCCCCGCGGTTTTTTCACAAGGAGCTTAGTACGAGCCAGTAGAGGCGGGATATTGCGTTCCTTTCATCGTGGATGCGGATGGCGATTTCGCTTGCTGTCCGTATCTCCCGTAAGTAAAACAGACGCCACGAAGCGCGAGCTGTGCTGAAACACCACCACCATGTACCAGAAATTTGCCCTGCCGCGGGGTCGGCCGGAACAGGGATTCGGTATTCCGACTGTTCTGGTACCGCACCTGCTTGCCTACCCTAGATCGCCGGACCTATGAGCAGTAACTTACCACTCCGCTGCGAAGCCTACACCGCAAAACGTCTCGGTCTCGCGCTCCTCGTTCCGTTCCTGTTCGCGACCACTATGGTCCGAGGGCACGACGGCGTCCGTCCGTCGCTCGCCGGCGAAGCTGCCGCCGAGGCACGCCGCCAATCGATCGAGCGAATCCCTTACAATTTGCTCGTCGGTCCGGTCCGCTTTCGCTTCAGCGCGACGATGGGTTTCGAGTACAACGACAACATCAACATCGCTGAAGTCGACCAGCAGGAGGACTTCATCTTCCGGCCTCAGGTCAACTTCAACGCGCTCTGGCCGATCACGCAGTTGAACAGCCTGCGTTTCGACATTGGCATCGGCTACGCCTTCTACGCCGATCACTCTGAATACAATACCAACGGGCTGCTCCTTTCGCCCGGTTCGGCATTGTCCTTCGATCTCTTCGTCGGCGATTTCCGCATCAACTTCCACGATCGCTTCTCCCTCGAGCAGGATCCTGTCGGTGAGCCAGGGCTGAGCGGTGTCGCCGATTACGGCCGCTTCCAGAATACCGCCGGCGTTTCCGTGTTGTGGGATTTGAACAAGGCAGTCGCCACCTTCGGCTACGACCACTACACGTTCATCGCGACGAACGACGACTTCGATTATCTCGATCGCGAGGCCGATTCGTTGACGGCTTCCTTTAGTGTGGCGGCCACCTCTACCACCGGCGTCGGCGTCGAAGGCAACTACGTCTTCAGTCGCTACGACAAGGATCTGCTCAACGATTCGAACAGCTTCAGCGTCGGCGCGTTCGTCGAAACCCAGCTGACCAGCTACGTGAAGCTGCGCGTCGCGGGCGGCTACCAGAGAATCAGCTTCGATGGCGATCAGGTCCTCCTCGGGCCGTTCCCTGACGGCTTCCTCAACGAGGTGGAGCTCACCAACGGAACGCTCGTGAACGACAACTTCCTCGCCTTCGATGATTCCGGCGATCTCGACGATTTCTACATCAACCTCCTCATCTCACACCGGATCAATGCGGCGCTCACACATCGCCTCTCCGCCGGCCACGAATCGCAGCTCGGCGTAAATTCGAACTACATCAAGGTGAACTACATCCGCCACACTGCGAGCTGGAATATCATCAACAAGATGCTGCTCTCGACCGAGTTATTCTACGAAGACGCGGAAGACTCCGGCGGCTTCATCGACGAGCACCTGCATCGCTACGGCGGCGCGCTCACGCTCGGCTATCAACTCACGCGCCACGTCACTCTCGGCGCCCGCTATCAATACACGCAGAAAGACTCAGATGTGGAGTTCCGCGATTACCGACAGAATCGCGTCTCCATCGACGCCACCTACAGCTTCTAACCAGGAGAAAGTCGGAATTGCATGAAAACTCGGGCTTACACCTTCTTCGTCGTGACGTGCCTCGCGGCCTCGCCGCTACAGGCGCAGACCAGCGTACAAATGGCGCGCACGCAGCAGGACAACAACCAGAGCCCGATGATGATGCCGCCGCCGGAAGTCCCGCGCGCTGCGCCCGCCGACCTGCCGACCACGAGCACCGTGATGCGCACCAGCTCGATGAACGTGCTGGACGACAAGAAGCGCCTCGGCCCTAACGATTATGTCAGCTTCCGCGTCGTCGAAGATCGCGACGACCAATCACAGCAACTGCGCGTCAACGACAATGGTGAGCTCGAGGTTCCTTACGCCGGCCTCATCCCCGCTGCCGGCAGGACCTGCAAGCAGCTCGCTTATGCGGTGAAAGCCGCGCTCGAGAAGGAATATTACTACAACGCTACCGTCATTATCGCGGTGGACCGCATAAGCGAGAAGTCACGTGGCAAAGTTTACGTGATCGGCTCCGTGCGCGGGCCTGGTCCACAGGAAATTCCAGCCGACGAAACCTACACCGTCAGCAAGGCCGTGATCCGAGCCGGCGGCTTCGGTGATTTCGCGAACAAACGCAAAGTGAAGCTGACCCGTAAGAACGGGGAAGCTCTCGTCGTGGATCTCAAGCGCGTCATCGAGGAAGGACGCAGTGACGAAGATGTCGTCCTGCAGCCCGATGACCAGGTCTACGTCCCGCAGCGTCTGATCAACATGTAGGTTTATGCAAGCAACGACTCACGATCGTCCCGCCGCTGCTTCCTGGACCACGTCGTTCATCACCCGCATCCACCGCTACAAGGCGCTGTTGATGCGCCGCTGGTGGATCCCACTGCTCACGATTTGCCTTGGCCTCTTCGTGCAGGCATGGCTGATCTACCAGACGCCGCCGTCGTTCCTCTCGACCTCGAAGATGATGCTCGCCGGCAAGCTGAACATCAGCCAGGGCGCCGTTTACAGTGAAGACAACGTCAATTTCTACGGCACTCAGATCCAGTTGATGCAGAGCACGGAAGTCCGCCGCAGTGCGGAAGCTCTCGTCCGCTCCACCCATCCCGAGATGCAGCCCGTGCTGGTGGACGTCACGGTGACGCAAAAGCCGCGCACCTCCATCTTCGATCTGCAGGCGATCGGCACGACGCCGGAATACACGCAGGCCTATCTGAACGCGCTGATGCAGAAGTATGTCGATTTCAAAAAAAGGATGCGTGAGAACCAGGGCGACACCGTGACGACGGCGATCACCGAGCAGCTCATCGGCGTCGAGAAAGATCTTCGGAACGCCGAAGACGAGATCGTTGAATTCCAGAAGCAGAATAACATCGGCTTCATCCAGGAGGAGGGAAACAGTGCCGCGCAATACCTGGTGCGCTTGAACCAGCAGTACGCGCAGTTGAAAACCGAGCACGAACTGCTTGAGAAGCTCGACCTCGACCAGAATCTCGACCGCGGCCAGGGAGCCAAACCTGAGGCCGGCGCCTCGCCGGGCGCGCCGGGCAGCGAACAGGCAGCGCAAGGCATGCCGTTTTCGGACGTCGGTCCGGAAGGCGATTACCTTAAAGCGAAGCAGAACGTGCAGCTCCTGACGGCCGAACGCGACACGCTCGCTCGCGACCTCCGTCCGAAGCATCCGAAGATCATCAAGCTCAACGACGAGATTGCGAAGCAGGAAAACCTAATTGGTCTCTTCCGCGCGGACGCCGTCGAGAAGCTCACCACCCGTCGTAATTCCATCGGGAAGCAGATGGAGAACCTCCAGACAAACATCAAGGAATGGGAGACGAAAGCGCTCGACCTCAGCCAGCGTCTCGCACAGTTCAACCGCCTCAAAGGCAAAGTTGACCGGCTGAAGACTCTTTACGATCGCCTCACCAATAACCTCAAGGAAGTTGGCGTCTCGCAGGTTGTGGACGGCGGTGACCAGGTCTCGATCATGGAAATGGCGTCGAACCCGCAGTCGGTTCGCCCGGGCTTGATCAAGAGCCTCCTCATCGGCCTCGGCTGCGGCGCCCTCGCCGGTATCGCCATCCTGCTGCTGCTCGACCGGATCGACGACCGCATGGCCTCGCTCAGCGAGTTCCAGCATCACTTCTCCGAGAATGTGCTCGGCCAGATCCCACGAGAGAAGACGAAGGGCAAGGTTACCCTGCTTCAGCCCGACGACGCGCGGCATATCTTTGCCGAGTCGTATCGAAACATCCGATCTTCGATCTTCTTCATGCCTTACGACGGACCGCGTCCGAAGACGCTGCTCATCACGAGTGCTGTGCCTAACGAAGGCAAATCGACGATTTCTGCCAACCTCGCAATCACCTTCGCCCTCTCCGGCGCGAAGACGCTGCTAATCGATGGCGATCTCCGCCGCGGTGCGCAGCGTGAGGCGTTCGACATTGGCTCTAAGATCGGTTTCTCCGAAGTCCTGAAGGGCGAAGTGAACTGGCAGGAAGTCGTGGTTCCCACCGCCTATCCGAGTCTCTTCGTTCTGCCGCGCGGCAAGACCCTCTCGCAACCAAGTGAGCACCTCCTGCGCGATTCGACCGATCGCCTGCTCCAGGAGGTCTACAATCAGTATGACTACATCATCATCGACAGCTCGCCTGTGTTGGCTGCTGATGACACAACGAGCCTCGCGCCGAAAATCGATGCAACGCTCTTCGTGGTGCGTCTCTCGTACACCTCTGCGCGGCTCACGAAGAAGTCGCTCGAGTTGCTCTACAACCGCCAGGTCAACGTCCCCGGCGTCATTCTCAACTACGTCGACACCTCGCTGCCGGAATACTACTACTACCAGTATTCCGAGTACTACAATACGCCGCCGGTGCCTGACGAAGATCGCCACGGAATCGCGGCGCTGCAGAATCACGGGAACGGCGCCAAGGCCTCCTAGCGCTTTCGCTGTTGGCGCCGCTGTAGCGGCGGTCTATGACCGCCGAACCGCGAACATGACGCGACTGATCCGGCGGTCACAGACCGCTGCTACAGGATGAGTTTCTTTGGCCCAATCTCACCTCCGACGGTGAGTGAGACTTCGACGCCGCTCGTTCGCCGCGCCTTCTATCACGCGCGCGTCGTCGGTAATTTCGCTTCTGTTCAGGTGATCGTGCAGCTGATCGGATTCCTCAGCGGCATTCTCGTCGTGCGTCACCTCGATCAGCGCGAATACGCGTTTTTCACGATCGCGAACACCATGCAGGGCACCATCAACGTGCTCGCCGACATCGGCATCAGCATCGGGATGGTCTCGATTGGCGGGCGCGTCTGGCAGGACCGGAACCGGTTCGGACAGCTGATCACCACCGCGTTAAAACTGAGGCGCAAGCTGGGGCTCGCCGCCATCCTGATCATCACTCCGATCCTCTATTTCATGCTCGTGAAAAACGGCGCTTCCGTGCCCTACACGTTGCTGCTGATCGCCGTTGTCCTGCTCGGGCTCGGCCTCCAGCTTTCGCTTGGCGTGCTCAGCGTGGTGCCGCGACTCCGCTCCGATGTCGGCAAGATCCAGACATTCGATTTCACCGGATCGGTTGTCCGTCTGCTGTTGTTAGGGGGCTTGATGTTCGTGTTTCTGAATGCCGGCGTCGCGGTTGCGGTCGGCTCGCTGACGCTCCTGCTGCAGTATTGGATGGTCAGGAGATACGCGGCCAAAGTCGTTGATCTCGGCGCGTCCGAAAACGCCGAAGACCGCGAAGCGATGCGCCGCTTCATCAAGAACCAGGCGGCCAACGCCGTCTTCTTCTGCCTGCAGGGCCAGATCACCATCTTCCTGATCAGCTTCTTCGGCACCCGCGCCGGTTCGGTGGCGGAAGTTGGCGCCCTTGGCCGTCTCGCAATGATCTTCGCCGTCCTCAGCAACCTGCTGACAAATGTTTTCGCGCCGGCATTCGCCCGCTGCCAGAACATCTCAAAGCTCCGCTGGCTCTACGCCGGGATCGTCGGTGGCGTGGCGGCTTTCAGCCTCGCGGTCGTTGGCGCCGCGGCGCTGTTCCCGCACGCTTTCCTGTTCGTGCTGGGCGGCAAATACATGCACCTCGAGCGCGAACTTGTCTTCATGGTCGGCGGCGCGGTCGCCAGCGCGCTCACCGGCACGTTCTGGGCGTTGAATGCGTCGAAAGCGTGGATTGCCGGCTCATGGCTCTACATTCCCCTGACGCTGGCGACGCAGGTGGCGCTGATTCCATACACCGACTTCAGTAGCGTCCGCGGCGTTTTGATCTTTAACCTCGTCTCCGCCGTGCCGAATCTGCTGCTCAACTTCGTGCTCAGCTTCCGCGGCTTCCAGAGTCTGCAGCGCGTGGCCGCATGATCGGATGCCAAACTACGGATACCATCTAGCCCGTGTGCAAGGCAGCGCGACGCGGCGCGGCTACGCAGCGATGCTGCCGACTCTCCTCCGCCGACCTGTAGAAGTGGCGGGCGACCTACCGCTCGACGTCTACGCGTATTCAGGAGAAGCCGCTTTGCCGGAGCAGGTGGCGTCGATTCGCTCGTTCCTGAAAAATGCCGGCCGTCCGAGCACATTCACGGTTGTCTCCGACGGCACCTACTCACAGCGAAGTCTCGAGTTGCTGCGGCGGCTCGATCGTTCGGTCGCGGTGTCAGACGCCGCGGATTGGATTCCCGATAACGCGCCCGTCGACGTTCTTCCCTACCTTCGCGAG
>Ga0136615_10001707_pt1 | contig 10744 bp, 8 predicted proteins | sample AntDrymUQ2882206_2_FD_106647 | JGI IMG/M metagenome (GOLD analysis project Ga0136615, IMG submission 106647) | Polar desert sand microbial communities from Dry Valleys, Antarctica - metaG UQ288 (22.06) | ecosystem: Environmental > Terrestrial > Soil > Desert | place: Antarctica: Dry Valley...
GAGGAAGATCCGTTCGGCGGCGCCGGCACCCAAGACGAAGTCTTCGCGCGACTTCACGCCGCCGGCATCATGGTCCGTTGGAACAATCCGACCTTCCGCTTCTCGCACATCAAGGCGATGATCGTCGATGACCGCGCCCTGTTAATCATGAACCAAAACCTGACCAATAGCTCCTTTACCGGGAATCGGGAGTTCGGCGTGCTGACCACGCGGCCGAGCGATGTTGCGCACGCCGCCGCCATCTTTGAGGCCGATTGGAATCGCACGGCCGAGCCAGCGGGCGGCCCCTTGATCGTCAGCCCCACCACCAGTCGCCAAACGCTGCTCGACCTGATCACCACCGCCCAACGCTCGATCGACATCTACGCCGAGGTGATGCGCGACCGCGCGGTCGTCGAGGCGTTGAAGGCGGCCGCTGGACGCGGCGTCCGCGTGCGGCTGATTATGAGCGGGTCACTCGACGGCAGCGACGATAACGGGGTTGAACGGGCCGAGCTGCGCGCCGCCGGGGTCGAGACGCGCCTCGCCCGCGGTGGTCTCTACATCCATGCCAAGATGGTGCTGTCCGACGAGGCGCGCGCTTTCGTTGGCTCGCAAAACTTCACCGCCACCTCGCTCGATCAGAACCGCGAGCTCGGCATCCTCCTGACCGATCGGCCAAGCCTGAGCCGTTTGGCGCGGACCTTCGATGAAGATTTCGCTGGCGGCCAGGCAGAGGACGTGCCATGACGGAAACCTGGCAGTGGGATGCCGACCGATTGCGAGATGATCTCGAAGCGGCGGGCTACGATGTCTCGATGGCCGATGCCCACCTCACCACGGCCGGTGGCAGCCTCCGTGCCCGCCGCGATCGCGGAGCGCGCGATCACCTGATCGCGATCGACGCCGGTGGCCGTTTCAACGCGGTCGTCACCGTGATGACGGAGGAGCAGAGCGGAGTAACTTCGGTCGCGCGGGTCGATCTGCGCATCATTGCCGAATCGCGTCGCGCGGTGAGCATCTCTGGCACGCTGACGTCATGCGACCAACTCACGCCCATCATCGAGGCGCTCGACCACCTAGCCGATGCCCCGCCCGCATCGGCGTCCTTCCCTCGCCCGCCGCGCCTCTCACCCGACACGGGCGAATGACGATCGCGGCAACTCGCGGCCGAAAATTGAGGTCGCGCCGACCAGACGTCAATCAACGCGGAGGCCGAGATGAGCCGGTGACGACGGGTAATGGTCATGAGTCGTTCCACCAGAACGCCGGCGATTCCGCACCGGTGCATCTCACGCCGCGCCGGCCACGGCGTCGATCTGCTCAACGGTCAGATCGGTGGCTTCAAACCAACTAGTCCAAAACGCCTCCAGGTCGCGCCCTGACGCCGTCTCGAATGCCTGGCGGAGGTCGTCGGGCTCCGCGATCTGGTGCTGATACCGATCGGCATACGCCCGCAGCGCGGCAAAGAACGCCTCATCGCCGATTTCCAGCCGCAACGCGCTGAATGCCAACGCGGCTTTGGCATAGAACGCCCACGCGCGTAGGGTCGGATCTTGTCCTTCCCTCAACGGCTCGTCGACGATCGTGTCGCCCCGGCCCAGCAACAGCCGCGATGGCGCGACCACCCAGGTCTCGAACTCGGCTGCCACGACTTCCCCATCGCCACGCTCCTCTTGGAAGACCATCGACGAGAGGGTCGCCAGTCCTTCATTGACAAAGGTGTGATCGTTGGAATTACTCCCGATCGCGGCGCCCCACCAGAGGTGCGCGACCTCGTGGGCGATGACCGTGGCGCTGCCGGCCGGATTGTTCGCCGCGTATTCCCCAAGCAGGGTGGAACCATCGAGGAAGATGATCCCCCCCCATGACACGGCAAAGGCGTCGATCAGGCGGGTTTCGACCAAATCGAGCTCGACGTATGGGTAGGGTCCAAATCGATCGCCGTAGACCGCTAGCGCCTCGACCGCGACCGCCAACGTCCGCTCACGGGCGATCGCCGTCTCGGACCCGGCTTCCGCTGGCCCGGTGAAAATGGTCACCGTCGTCCCGTTGGCGTCGGCGCTGAGCGACTGATAGTCGTCGTCGATCACCAGCGTGAACTCACGGGCCGGACCAGCGGTGAACTGGCGCGTGACCAGATCCTCCTGCCGCGACTCGGCGACCTCGACGCCGCTGGTGACCACCGTCAAGCTCTCCGCAAGGGCGAGCTGTACCTCGTAGAGCGCGCTCGCGGCGAAGGTTGGATCACCAAAGGAGGTCGGCGGGTCGATCCGCCAGCCGCGCCCCTCCTCAAAGACCGCCAGCACCGGATGCCAATCGGCCAAGATCCAGGTGCCGTCACGCCGGTCGTAGCTGAATATGCCAAAGCTCCCTTCGGAGTTGACCGGCACCACCGTCGTGAAGTTCATGTCGACCGTCGCTGATCGGCCCGGGTCAACCGGTTTCGGCAAGTCGACCCGCAGCGCCGTCTCGACGACCTCCAGCGACCAAGCCGCGGGTTGTCCGGCGATCTCCACCGCATCGATCGTCAGGGCACCATCGCCATAGTAAGCCGCGTTCGGGAACAAGCGGAAGTAGACCTCAGGCAGGGAGACGGTGGTCGTATTGACAAAGGTCGCCCTGAGCGTCCCCGACAGCGTCCGCACGTCAGCATTCAGGGCGACATCGATTTGGTAGCGATTGATCGCATTCGCCGTCTCAGCAATCGTCTCCGCGCGCAGATCGGGCACAATATCGCGGTAGGCGTCCACCGTGGCGTTCGGCGTTGCGGCCGCGAGCGTCTGCCCCGCGACGGTCGCGGGCTGAACGAGCATCACGAGCAAGCAGATGGCGATCAGCGGAAACGATTGCTGGGACCGGGGCATAGCACCTCCGTAACGGCGGCCGATCGCCGATCTGACGTACTCTAAACACGACCAGATCGCCACCCGGCGAACGTCGCGGCCGTCTCGGGATGAGGGCTTCCCATACGCGACCACGATGGAGATCAGCACCATGCCAGAGCGCGATCAGACGATTCCTGCACCCCGATTATCACCCGATCGTGCGTCCACCGCCGGCAGCGCCGCGGGGTCGGCTCTCACGGTGCGGCCCTTCACCGAAGCGGATCGCCCCTTCTTTCAGTCGATCGTGCAACGACTCAACCCTGGCCGCACCGCGTCCCCGCGTGACCCAGCGGTGATGACCGGCTATTTCCGCCGGCTCGCCGCGGGCGAGGTCGACCCGCCCGCCGGCACCGAGAGCTTCGTCGCCATCGATGCGGCAAATACGCCGCTCGGTGTGATTTCGATCTATCCCGGCGCCGACTACTTCACCGGGCATCGCCGGGCCTATGTCGAGACATTGGTCGTCGCCACCGAGGCCGAAGGTCGAGGGGTTGGCCGCACCTTGATGGCGCACGCCGATCGCTGGGCGCGAGAACGTGGCATGTTCGAAGTGTCGCTCGATGTCTTTGCCGAGAACATGCGCGCCCGCGACTTCTACGAGCGCTGCGGCTATGCGGTCGACCACATCCGTTTGACGAAGCGGCTCTAAATCGCCATCTCTCCTTCGGCAATCCTAGTGTATTGGAGGGCGGTCTATCTTGGGCGCTAGATGGCGCATAGGACCACGGCAGCGAGCCGATGACCAGGCTCTCCCGCGCGAGGACGGCGCGGCGCATGCAGGTGGAGATCCGGTCGTGACCGGAGTCCTCGAGAACGAAGGTGACGAGGCGATCGACGTGCAGCGTGATCTATTGCGTCACCGCCTAGGAGCGCACCCCGACCACGGGGAGCACCAGGTACCGCGTCGCTTAGGCCGCCAGACTGTCCGGAACCTGCTCCGGCAGCCCGGTCGGGACGGCTTGCACCTTTCGGGCAGTGAAATTCGGGAGATGTGGATGCCTCCCGACAGACAGCGGGTCGTATCGCTGGCTCCAGAACGCTACCTCCGGCCGGTGCCGAAAATGGAGCCTGCCGCGGCAGCGCGGATGGGCCTGCCGGCGACAGGGATGGTCTTAGCCGAGACCCAGTCCAGCCTCCCGGGCGCGGACGATAGCCTCGGCGCGGTCGGCAACCTGCAGCTTGCCGAAGATATTGCTGACATGGTTGCCGACCGTCTTCGGGGCGATGCCGAGTTCGCGGGCGATGGTGGGGTTCGGACGACCGCGGGCGATCAGGGTCAGGATCTCGCGTTCCCGCTCGGTGAGAGTCGGGAAGACCTGGGGAGGGGCGTCGGGGCGCGGTGCGGCGAAGTAGGAGAGGACGCGCACGGCGACCGCCGGACTGAAGATCGCTTCCCCGCGCGCGGTCGCCTGAATGGCACGGAGCATCTCGTCCTCGTCCGCCTCCTTGAGGACGTAGCCGTGCGCCCCGGCCCGCAGGGCGAGGAAGACGGAGTCGTCGTCCTCAAACAGGGTGACCACCAGGACGCGCACGGCTGGGGACGCGTGGCGGAGCTCGCGAGTGGCGGCGATGCCCCCGCCGCCGGGCATCTGGAGGTCCATCAGGACCAGGTCCGGCTGGAGGGCGGCGGTGCGGGCGACCGCCTCCTCACCGGTGGTCGCGACGCCGACGACCTCGATCCCCTCGACGGCGCCGAGGAGGGCGGTCATTCCCTTGCGAAAGAGGGGGTGGTCGTCGGCGATCAAGATGCGCAGGGGTTCCATTGGGCTAAGCCTCCATCGGCAGCGGCAGCCAGATCTCGACGCGCGTGCCGCTGCCTGGGGGCGCCTCAGCGGCGAACTCCCCGCCCAGCTCGGCAGCGCGTTCCCGCATCGAGCTAAGCCCAACGCCCATCGGCGGGCCCGTGGCGATGCCGACGCCGTCATCCTCAACTGTTAGTCGGAGGTCAGCGTCGAACGCCAGTCGGACGACGACTCGGCGGGCGCGGGCGTGACGGATGACGTTGGTGAGCGCCTCCTCGACGACCCGGTAGACCGCGACCTCAACGGCCGCGGGTAGGTTGGGGAGTGTTGGCGGCGCCTCGACGACCACGTCGAGAAAGCCGCCCTCGGACTTGGCCTCCGTGCCCATGGCGAGATGGTTGCCGGTTGCATACTGGGCGGCCCGCTGTCGGAGGGCGGCGACGAGCCCGAGTTCGTCAAGCGCGGGCGGGCGCAGCCCGTGGACCAGGCGCCGGATGTCGGCTACCGCTGCCTGCAGTTCCAGCCGAAGCTCAATCGCGGCTGCCTCGGCGCCAGCCGGGTCGCGGCGGACGAGCTTGTGGAGGACGCTGGTCTGGACGCTGAGGGCGGCGAGCTGGGCACCGAGGCCGTCGTGGAGGTCGCGGCGGAGGCGGCGTCGCTCCTCTTCCCGCGCGGTCACTAGGCGTTCACGGGCAAGCTGGAGCTCAGCCGTTAGCCGGACCGCGTGGGCGGCGACGCCGATCTGGCGTGCCAAGTCCTCTAGCAGGCGGCGGTCACGGGCGCCGAAGGTTTCGCCCGGTGCACGCGGCGCCAGGAGGAGCTCGCCAACCGGCTCGGCTCGGTAGGTGAGGGGGAAGCGGGTCGGATCGGCGATCGGCGTGCCGGTCGCGGCGACGACGGCGAGCGTGCCCCCCTGCGGGAGGGCGATCGCGGCGTAGGGAAGCCGCAGCGCGTCGGCGACGCCACGGACGATGGCCGGCAGAACGGCCTCCGGGGCGAGCGCCTCCTCCAACCGACGGCCAAGGCGGGAGAGAACCGCGTAGGGGTCGTCGCGGTCACCGTAGAGGAGGCGGTTGACAGCCCTTTGGACCCGATCGCGCAGCGGCTGGAAGAGAAGGGCTACGAGGCCGGCGGCCAGGAGTGAGACCGCGAAGTTGCCCCGCGCTTGCAGGAGCACACCGAGCCCGCCTACGACCAGGGCGTAGACGCCGACGACGGCCGCAGTGAGGGCGCTGTAGACCAGCGCGCGGCTGAGGATCAGGTCGATGTCAAAGAGGTGGTGGCGGAGCAGGGCGATGCCGACGGCCGCCGGGATGGTGCCGACGGAGACTGTAAAAAGAACGGTCCAGAGCACCTCTCCCGCCGCGCCTCCCTGTGTCCACAGGATGGGGGCCACAGCGAAGGCGGCGGCGACACAGGTCCCGGAGAGGGCCAGCCACTTCAACTGCTGCCGGTCGCTACCCACTGCGCGACGCAGACGCTGGACGATCGAGACCAACGCCCCGGCCATAGTTGCGACCATAAGCATGAAGGCAGCCAACCCCAGCGGCTTCAGCATCCAACCGGCGCCCTCCAGTCCAAAGGGATTGGTAACGGGCACGCCCAGGTTAAGGTTCTCCAGCGGCCCGGGCGCGAACTTGGCGACGAAGTCCAGAAGGACGGCCAGGCCGACGAGCCAAGCGAGCGGCCGCCAGCGCGCAGACGGCAGATGGCCGGTCGGGAAGAGCAGGAAGAGGAACACAATGAAGGCGAATGGAGCGGCCCCGCCGAGCGACGTTTCGACCCAGGCCGCAACCTTGCCGCCGACCAGACTTCCCGGTCGTTCGACCAGCGCGTACCAGGCGTACGTCCTGGCAGCGCTAAGGGGCACATACTGCAATCCGAAGCCGTACAGGAGCCACCCGACGGCGTTCGTCGGGCGGCGCGCGACGATCAGCGCGCCGAACGTGGTGAACGCCAAAAAGAAGAAGGCGTAGGCGGGAAAGCTGGCTGGAGGCTGGGTTTCGTCCCCCGAGCGGGCGATCGTCAACTGACCGAGCGCTCCAATCGCGATCGACGCGAGCGCGAATAGCATCAGCGCCCAGGCCCGCACCCGTGGCGGCACTCGGTCCGGTGCCCCTCCGCTTGCGGCGGAAGCGTCGACCCGCGTCATGCGGCCCTCCTCTGTAACCCCAGGCGAGCCCTGACCTCCTCGGCGGCGGGCGGACTCAGCAGTTCGTCGGTGGCCGTCCGGGTTCTCATTGTGGCGTCCACCTCCGACAATGTACCGGATCACGTGGTCGATCGGAGCATGCCCCCTTTGGTGAGGTTGCCTGGGCCAACCGTCCCAATGCGGATCAAAGCACGTGTCGTCGGCACTCCGGAGGGCCGGGGGGAGCCACAGCGGTGCCAAGAGTGGTGGTTCGTGGACCGCGCTGTGCTCGCGACGCCGCTGGCGACCCCTGTGCCCTGCTGATCGAAGGGGGCTGCGATGGCTCAGCCCGCTCCGGCCCGATCCGCACGGGCCGGTCTGGCTGCTCTTGCTGCTACGGCACGGGCGTTCCGTCCGCCGGCAGGTCGAACTGCTCGTCGAGCAGGTAATGGCCGTTCTCTTCGACGAAGATGAAGTAGAGGGTCACGTCGCCGACGCCCGGCTCGTCGCCAACGACGACGGCGCCGATCCGCCCGTCCTCAAGCACCGTCACGTCACGCACATCCACCAGGGCGACGCTCTGCTCCGGTGTCGACGGCTCTGGGGTGTCAAACAGGAACTCGGCTATGGACTCTTCCGTCATTCCGCTGGCAATGTCATAAGCCAGCACGAAGCGGATGTGGTCGTCGGTTGAGACCGCTACCAGTCCGAGGAAGCCGTACGCGTTGGTGCAGGCGAGCAGCTCGCGGTTTGCGGCTTCGATCGCGGCGGCGGTCTCGGGGTCCGCCGGTTCGCCTTCCGGTTGGACGAACGGCGGCGGGTCGGCCGCGCCGGGCGTGGTCGAGGCAGGTGTTGCAGCCACTTCGCGGAAGAGCGCGATGACTTCCTCCGCCGTCCCCGACTCGACCGTGCATTCTGATGGATCGGGGACGTCCCGATCTCCGGCAGGCGTGGCGTCTTGCGCATAGGCGGGGACGGATGCCGTCACCACGAGCGCGAACAGTAGGACAACAACGCGAGTAATGAGACAGTGCATCGAACACTCCTCCATCGATGTCGGCGAACGGGCGGCGCATGCCGTCCCGAACCCACACTACGAGGGGAGCTGCCCTGGGAGGAAGGGAGCGCGTTCCCGGTTGTGCCGGGCAATTAATCCCAGGAAGGGAGCGCCCGAGTATGAGACAAATGAGCGGAAGCGACGGAGGACGACCGCGCCATAATGCCCAAGTGAAAAACCGTCACGTACCTTCCAAAGTGGCAACCATGGCTGGGCCGTTCGCACCGCTGTCGCGATGGAGATGCAGCGGTCTACATCCCCATCGCGTGATAGCCGTTGTCGACGAAGAGGGTCTCGCCGGTGATCGCGGAAGAGGCGTCGCTGGCGAGAAAGACGGCGGCGCCAGCGACCTTGGCCGCGTCGAACGGCTCTTTGATCGGCGCCCGCTCCGTGAGAACACCATGCATCTCGCTGAAACCGGGGATGCCTCGCGCGGCGGCGGTCTTGATCGGCCCGGCCGAGATCGCGTTGACGCGAATGCGCTGCGGCCCCAAATCGGCGGCGAGATAGCGCACGGTCGCTTCGAGCGACGCCTTCGCCACGCCCATCACGTTGTACTTGGGGAAGACGCGATCGGCGCCGAGATAGGTCATCGTCGTCATGCTGCCGCCATCCGTCATCAGCGGAACCACCCGCTGCGCGGCGGCGATCAATGAGTAGACGCTGACACTGTGGGCGACGCGGAAGCCATCGCGGCTGGTTTCCAGGAACCGGCCTTGCATCTCGGCGGCGGGAGCGTAGGCGATGGAGTGGACGAGCGCGTCGATCGTTCCGAGGTCGCGCGTCAGCGCCTCACCGAGCGCATCCAACGCTTCATCTGACTCGACGTTACAAGAGTAGCCAAAGCCGCCGGGAAACTCGGTTAGCAGCGCGTCAGCATCCCGCTTGGCACGCTCGTCAACATAGGTCAGCGCCAGCCGGGCGCCCGCACCTCCCATCGCTTGCGCGATCGCGTAGGCGATGCTCCAGCGGTTCTGGACACCCATCACCAGGCACGTCTTCCCCGCCAAGATGCCATCCTGTCGAGCGGAACCCTCCGCCTCTCCCATCCCCGGCTCCCTTCCTGGCACGATCGATCTTGACACGACGTGCTGCCGCGACCGCGCGTCCTCGTTGCCATCACCGGCGCTCAAAACCACTCCGCGAATGATACCCTCGGCAACGAAGATCGGCTTCGATCTCGCGCACTCGCGGCGACGCACGCGGCAGGAGGTATCGTGGCAGAGAATCAGCCAGCGGACGACACGGCCACTCGCATCCCCATCTTTGATGGACACAACGACACCTTGCTCGGTCTCGATCGCGGCGACCGCTCCTTCTTCGAGCGGAGCGACGAGGGACATGTCGATCTGCCGCGAGCGCGGGCTGGCGGACTCGCCGGCGGCTTCTTTGCCGTCTTCGTCCCTGACCCCGGTATCGAACCCGACCTGACCGGCGACAAGGCGGAAGAGGAAGATATCGACACCGTCGCCGTCCGCATCAGCGACCGATACCGGGATCCGGCGGCGATGCCACCGCCGATGTCGCTCGCCTATGCCCAAAGCAGGGCGATGCGGATGATCGCCAATCTGTTTCGGCTGGAAGCGGCAGCGAACGGCGCGGTCAAGATCGTCCGCACCGCCGCCGAGCTCCAGCATTGTCTCGCCACCGGTACCTTCGCGATGGAGCTGCACATCGAAGGCGCGGAGGCGATCGATCCCGATCTCGACGCCTTGGAGATTTTCTATCAGGCTGGGCTGCGCTCGCTCGGCATCACCTGGTCCCGTCCGAACCGCTTCGGCTACGGCGTACCCTTCGGCTTTCCCTCGTCACCCGACACGGGACCGGGGCTGACCGATCTCGGCAAGGCGTTGGTGCGCGCCTGCAACAAGCGTCGGGTGCTGATCGATCTGTCGCATCTCAACGAGCAAGGGTTTTGGGATGTCGCCGCGATCACCGGTGCGCCCTTAGTCGCGACCCACTCGAATGTCCACGCGATCTCGCCATCGTCCCGCAACCTGACCGATAAGCAGCTCGATGCGATTCGCGACTCGGACGGACTGGTCGGCCTCAATTTCCACGTCGGCTTCCTGCGGCCTGATGGCGAGCGGAGCGCGGAGACGCCCCTCTCGGTGATGGCCGATCACCTCGACTATCTGATCGAGCGGCTCGGTGTCGACAAGGTCGGGTTGGGGTCCGATTTCGATGGCGCGATGATGCCGGCCGCGATCGGCGACGCCACCGGCTTGCCGCAGCTGATCGGCGAGCTGCGGGGCCGCGGCTACGACGACGCGACGCTCCGCCTGATTGCCGCCGAGAACTGGCTGCGCGTGCTGGAGGTGACCTGGGGCAGTTAGAGCGGCGTGCAGAAGCGGTGGTCCCGACTCGGATCGTAGGGGCGCCGCTCTCGCCTGCGGCTGGCCGCGCCCGTGGCGCGGAGCGCCACAACGTTCGTGCCGCGCCCCGAGACAACCTCCGGGGCTCTGCACATCGCTGTAGCTGACGACAGGTTCAGGCCCGGTTACGGCGCGAGGCCCGGGCGTTCCCCCGGCCTCGCTCTGCTACCGAAATCGCGCCGGACCGTGGTCTGATTCTAGGCGACCGTCTCCTCGGTCTCCGGATCGAAGAAGTGGAGGCGCGCCGGCTCCGCCGCGACCTCGATCTCCTGTCCGCGCACCAACTTGATATCCGGGTCCATGCGGGATGTCAGGAGCGTGCCGTTGTTCGCGAGGTAGACGAAGATCTCATTGCCGAGCAACTCGATCACGTCGACCTTGACCGGAATGGTGGCATCCGACGACGTTTCGACGCCAAGCCGTGACCGCTCGATCAGATGCTCCGGTCGGACGCCGAGGGTAACCGTCTTGCCCATGTACTGCTCAAGCGAGCGGGCCTTGGTATCGGGCACCCGCATCTTGAAGCCGGAGGTCAACGCGTAGAGGCGGCCATTTTCGGCCTCAAGCTGGAC
>Ga0136615_10001708_pt1 | contig 10737 bp, 6 predicted proteins | sample AntDrymUQ2882206_2_FD_106647 | JGI IMG/M metagenome (GOLD analysis project Ga0136615, IMG submission 106647) | Polar desert sand microbial communities from Dry Valleys, Antarctica - metaG UQ288 (22.06) | ecosystem: Environmental > Terrestrial > Soil > Desert | place: Antarctica: Dry Valley...
ACGGCTTCGCCGACGGTTGACGCCAGCGAGGTACAAGTCATCAGGCGACGCGCGCCGAGGCGTCGTCGCGGTCGTCGAGACGATGACGAGTGACCTTAACCGACGCGCGTTTCTCGTCAAATGAAACGCGACCTTCTCCGAACGCGGGCGATGTTTCTCAAAGGAAGCATCGCCCGCTTCGCTGTGTGCGCGCCACTCGAACATAGAAAAGGGTACAACCGCCATAAACTCACGCCGCATCCTATCCTCGTGAGACGCTCTCCTGCTACACTCTCATTTGTGGAAGTTGCCGCGTAGCGGCCTGTGTCTTCGCCTCTTCAGCGCGCAGACATCACCAATCGCTAAACATTAAAAGGGATATGATCCAACAGATGAAAAAGTCCGTCTCGTTATCACTGCTCATCACACTCCTCGCTTCGCTCATTGTTTACGCTCCGTTCGCCGCTTCGGCCAGTTTGCGGGAAGACGGACGAATGACGACCACCGACTCGGCAGAGCGCCCGATTGACTGGACGGTGTCGGGGCCGATGGGCGGCGATGTGCGCTCGCTGGCGGTCGATCCGAAAGACCCGCAGCGGCTTTACTTCGGCACGATTGACGGGCAACTCTACACTTCAAAGGACGGCGCGCGGACTTGGACGCACTTGCCCAATTTCAATCGCCCCGGACTCTACATTGACAACCTCCTCGTCGATCCGCGCGACTCAAAAATTATTTACGCCGCCGCGCACCGCCACAAAGAGCCGGGCGGTTTTTTCAAAACTATCGACGGTGGCGAGACGTGGACCGAAGCGGCTGAATTGAAAACCGAAGCTATTCATTCCTTAACCCAATCGCCTTCAGAGCCGGACGTGCTGATCGTCGGCTCGAATCGCGGCATCTGGCGTTCGGCTGACGGCGGCGAGGCTTGGTCGCAACTCTCCACCTCCGCATATCCGGGACTGATCAATGTCGAATCGCTCGCCGTCGATCCGCGCTCATCCGAAGTAATCTATGCCGGCACTTGGTATCTACCTTATAAAACCTCCGACGGCGGCCAGACTTGGAGTTCGATCAAGACGGGCATGATCGATGATTCGGATGTGTTCGCCATCGAGGTCAACCCGCGCAATCCCGATCACGTGATCGCGTCGGCGTGCAGCGGCATTTATGATTCAAAGAACGGCGGCGCGCAGTGGCGTAAGGTGCAGGGCATCCCTTCGCAGTCGCGGCGCACGCGCGCGATCCTTCAGCACCCGTCTGTCGCCGGCACGGTCTATGCCGGCACAACCGAGGGCTTCTGGCGCTCGCTCAACGGCGGCGATTCATGGATGCTGACCACTTCCCGGCAGCTTGAGATCAACGCCATTGCCGTTCACCCCGAAGCGCCGCAGATCGTTTACATCGGGACGAACAACTACGGCGTGATGATCTCGCGCGACAGCGGCAAGACTTTCGTTCCCACCAACGAAGGCTACAGCGGGCGGCGCGCTTACTCGATCCTGCCGGATCGCGAGCGCGAGGGGCGCATCTACGCCACGACCATCAACACGGCCACCGGCGGTGGCTTCTTCTTCGTCAGCAATGACGGCGGCCTGACGTGGCAGCCCTCGATGCGGAACATGCCGAACCGCTTGATCGCTTACTCGATCCTGCAAGACAAGACGGACGGCAACATCATTTATTTGGGGACCAATCTCGGCATGTACCGCTCGACGGATCGCGGCGCGTCTTGGTCCCCCATTGGTGCGCCGGACGAGGAGTCTCCGAGCGTCAAAAAGTCTTCGTCGTCGCGCCGGCGGGGTGCGCCGCCCGTCGCCGCGCGACGCCCCGATGAGCGGGTCAAACTCGCACAGCAAGCGCTCGCGCTCGCCGGTTACGATGTTGGCGCGCCCGATGGCATTGCTGGGCCGCGCACCGGCGCCGCGTTGCGAAAATTTCAGGCCGCGAAGAGCGTGCCGCAAACGGGCCAGCTCGATCACTCAACGTTGGCGGCTTTGGGACTCGCCGGTGGAATGCAGACAGGCAGCCTCGCGCAATCAATTCTCGACGCGCCCATCGCATTGACAGAGACGATCAACGCGCTCACTTATGGGACCGATCCGGCGAGCGGCCAGCCCGTCATTCTCGCCGCGACCAACGGCGGCCTCTATCGAACATTCGATCCGCTCAAGGGTTGGCAGCGCATGGCGTTCGGCGCGAGTCAGGACGCGCGCACGCTCTGTGTTGCCAGCAACTCGCAACGCCCGGAGACGATCTGGGTCGGCACTTCCACTTCGGGCGTGCTGGTCTCACACGATAGCGGCAAGAACTGGCAACAAGTTGAGGGCGTCCCGGCGATAGCTCCAATCAACGTCATCGAACAAGACCCGCAGCGACCGGAGAACATTTACGTCGGCACGACGCAGACGCTCTACGTCTCACGCGACAGTGGCGAAAAGTGGCTGCGGCGCGGCGGCAATCTGCCTTACGGCAGCTACACCAGCATCCTGATCAATCCGCACAACCCGGACGAGATTTTCGTCGGCAGCGCTTACGAGCGGCTGGAGAATAACGGCCTCTTTCATTCGGCGGATGCCGGCATGACTTGGAAGCGCGTCGATCCGGACCTGCCGAGCCGCCGCGTCTGGGCGCTCGCCTTCGATCCGAACGACGCCGGCAAACTCCTCGTCGGCTCGCACTCGGCAGGCATCTACGTCGCGCGCCGCGAGGTCAATGCGGCGGCGACGGCCAGCGGGGAAAAGTAGAAAAGCGGTGACGAGTGACGAGTGATGAGTGACGAGCCAAGACAAGTTTTTGGTTTTCAACTTGTCGCTCATCACTCATCACTCGTCACTGCTTTTGCAGCCTTGACACGTTTGCGTTGCGGCGTGTACATTGCGGCTCTACCCGGTCAAGCGACTGGTATTGGTCGGATCACGCGGGTGATCCACGGGCGCGATGGAAATTAGAAACGTTACTTCCCCATCTCATCTTCTTGACGGCTCGCATCCCCGCCTTTTAACTCGCATCCGCCAATTACCATTAAGGCTCGCCAGCAGAGTAAGACCGTGACGGTCGATTAGACACGGTTCTTTTGCTCTAGGTTGGCGGGAGGTGACGCTTGTTCCGGACGGCACGAATGGTCTGTAACGTGCCACGAATCTTGGGAGGAAGCCCGACAGGAGTTTGCATGTCCACTGAAGAGAACAAGCCGCAAGACGGCGAGACAGTCAACGATAACTCACAACCCGGTGCGAGCGAGTCGCCTGCCACGGCAGCGACCAATGCTCCGGCAGCGACCGAGCCGCGCATGTCCTCAAACACATCTTCCGCCGCTACTTCGATGGCTTCCGCGCCGGCCACCGAGACGGCTGACGCGAACGACGATGACGATGAAGAGAACCGCTCCGGCTCTGATGTTGACTTTGGCGCAATGCTCGATCAATACGAGCAAGAGCAGGCGGCTTTTCAGGAAGGCGCAGTCGTGCGCGGCACAGTCGTCAACATCAACGAGCGCGGCGTCGTGATCGACTTCGGCTATAAGTCGGAGGGCATCGTCAACCCGGAAGAGTTCACAGAGAACGGCGAATTAACGGTCAAGCGCGGCGATGAAGTCGAAGTGCTGATCAAGCACATGGAGACGCAAGAGGGCGTGCCGCTGTTGTCGCGCGCCGACGCGGTACGGATGCGCGCGTGGGACGTGTTGGAGCAGGCTTATAAGGAGGGCACGCCGGTCAAAGGTCGCATCATCGAGCGCGTCAAGGGCGGCTTGCGCGTAGATGTGGACGGGGTCGCAGCGTTCTTGCCCGGCTCGCAAGTCGATAGTCGCCCGGTGCGAAATCTCGATAGTTTTCGTAACCAAGAGATTGAGGCCAAAGTCATCAAGCTCAACCGCAAGCGCTCGAACGTCGTGCTGTCGCGCAAGGCGATCCTCGACGAGCAGAACGAGGGACGCAAGGACGACACGCTGCAAAATATCGAGGAAGGCATCATCGTCGAAGGCCAGATCAAGAACTTGACCGATTACGGAGCGTTCGTCGATCTCGGCGGTATCGACGGCTTGCTCCACGTCACCGACATGTCTTGGGGGCGTCTCCTGAACCCGGCGGAACTCTTGAAAGTCGGCGAGACCGTGCAAGTCAAGGTCTTGAAATTCGACCGCGACCGCGAGCGCGTCTCGCTCGGCTACAAACAACTGCTGCCCGATCCGTGGGAGAGCGTCGAAGAACGCTTCGTCATCGGCAGCCGCGTCAAAGGCACGGTGGCGAGCGTTACGGACTATGGCGCGTTCATCGAGTTGGAGCCGGGCGTTGAAGGACTCGTCCACGTCTCAGAGATGAGCTGGTCGAAGCGAATGAAGCACCCGTCGAAATTGGTCAACCCCGGCGAGACGGTCGAGGCTGAAGTCTTGGGCGTCGATCCCAAAGCCCGGCGGATCAGTCTCGGCATGAAGCAGACGCAGCCCAATCCGTGGCAGACGCTCAATGAGCGTTATCAGATCGGCTCGCGCGTCTCAGGCCGCGTGCGGAATCTGACCGACTTCGGCGCGTTCATCGAAGTTGAAGACGGCGTTGACGGACTCGTCCACGTCTCCGACATCTCTTGGAACAAACGGATCAAGCATCCCGGCGAGGCTCTCAAGAAGGGACAAGAGATCGAGGCCGTCATCACCAACATCGACACGGAGAACCGCCGCCTCTCGCTCTCGATCAAGGACACCGAACCGAGCGCTTGGGATCGCTTCATCTCCGAACACAAACCGGGCGATGTCGTGCGCGGCAAGATCACGCGCTTTGCGAACTTCGGCGCATTCGTCGAATTGGCCGAAGGCTTGGAAGGCTTGTGCCACGTCTCCGAGTTATCAGAAGAGCGCTTGGACAAGCCGGAGGAGGTAGTGCAGCTCGGGCAGGAGATGGATTTCCGCATCCTTCGCATCGAGCAAGACAACAAGAAGATCGGGCTGTCGGCGCGCGCCGCTCATAGCGCCGAATCCGTCGTGGACACTAAAAGCTATTCGACCGAAGCCAAAGGTGGCATGGCTTCTCTGGCAGAGTTGGCTGACTTCGGTTTGGGTAGAAAACCTTCGGAAGAGGAAAAAAAGAGAACCTCCGAAGCAGAAGAAGAAAGCAAGGAAGCGTCCGAAGGCGAGAGCTAAAACGCCAGACGAAAGGCAAAAGGCGAGAGGGGAAGGCGGCGACGGTCTTCCCCTTTCGCATCTTTAGCCAGCGTTCGCCGCCAGACGTAAACTGTTTAGCCTGTGCGGTTTCCGTCTTGCGAGAGAGCGGCGGTTCTGCTACTGTACTGGTCGGGCTTTTCCGAGAACAGCGCCGGCTCTGGTCCCTTCGGACGACTGTGGTGGCGGCGCTCGTGTCCCGTACTTGGCGAAAGGTAAACAGATATGACGAAAGCAGAATTGGTCGAAGATGTCGCGCGCGCGGCGGAACTGACCAAGAAAGACGCGGAACGTCTGGTCGAGATCGTGTTTGAGAGCATCATCGACACGCTCAATGGGGGCGAGAAGATCGAACTGCGCGGCTTCGGCAGTTTCCGCGTCCGTGAGCGCGGCGCGCGGCGCGGTCGCAATCCGAAGACCGGCAGCCCCGTTGACATCCCCGCCAAGCGCGTGCCTTACTTCAAGCCGGGCAAAGAACTAAAAGAACTGATCAACGAAGAGAACGGCTCCGCGCCCGGCTCCCCCACGCCACCATCATCCGACGCCGTCGCCGCGAATCCTAGAGAGGGAAATCCGACCGGCTTCGACCCATCCGTGCTGCCATAAAATTCGTCAACTCGCAGGTGGCAAGAACGTGGACAGACTGTGGACTCCGTGGCGTTACCAGTACATCGCCGGAGCGGGCGGTGAGAAGGCTATCGATGATCCCGGCTGTATCTTCTGCGCGCTGTCGCAAGACGAATCTCAAGATGAACAAAATTTCGTTGTCCACCGCGCCCGCTTCAACTTCATCCTCCTTAATCTTTATCCTTACATTAGCGGGCATCTCCTGATCGTTCCCTACCAACACACCGCCGACCTCGACACGGCCACGCGCGAGACGACGGACGAACTGATGGAGCTGGCAAAGCAATGCCAGACTGTGCTGCGCGCGGCCTACCACCCGCACGGCTTCAACCTCGGCATGAACTTAGGCCGCGCTGCCGGAGCCGGCGTCGCCGAACACATTCATCTCCACATCCTGCCCCGCTGGACGGGCGACGCCAACTTCATGACCACCACCGGCGAAACTCGCGTCCATCCTGAAGACCTCCGAACGACTTACAATAAGCTGCAAGGAAAATTCTAAAAACAGTGACGAGTGATGAGTGACAAGTGACGAGCGACAGACAGTTTTAAGCTCGTCACTATCTCTTCACCGCTTCGTCTTCGACTTCGCCGCCTTTGCTGATCGGGACTTCGGAGGGACGGTTGTAAGAGATGCCGCGCTCTTCGGTGTCGAGATCGGCAGGCGGGAGCGCGCCGTTGGGGGGCGCGGGCGGGTTGAAGCCGGGATAGTCGATGCGCGCGTGATAGATGGCGATGAGGGAGGTAGTAATCGATTCGCGAATCTTGGTCAGCTCGCGCAGGGAGAGATCGCATTCGTCGAGTTGACCGTCGCTGACGATAGCCTCGAAGATTTTGCCGACGATGGTGCGGATGTTCTCCGGATCAGGGCGGGCGAGAGAGCGGGCGGCGGCCTCGCAGGAATCGGCGAGCATCATGATCGCCGTCTCTTTGAACTGCGGCTTGGGGCCGGGATAGCGAAACTCTTTTTCGTCAACCGCCTCGCCGTGAATGGCCTGCGCTTGAGCCTTGCGTAAAAAGAAATGGAGCGTCCGTGTGCCGTGATGTTGTGGGATGAAGTCGGCGATCTTTTTCGGCAGGCCGATCTCGTTCGCGAGCTTGAGGCCGTAGGTGACGTGGCTGGTGATAATGCGCGCGCTGTTGGAGGGGCGGATGCGGTCGTGCGGATTGGTCCCCGTCTGATTCTCGACGAACATATCGGGCGCGGCCAGCTTGCCGATGTCATGATAGAGCGCGCCGATGCGCGCGAGCAGCGGATTGGCCCCGATGGCGCGGCAGGCTTCTTGCGCGAGTTGCCCAACCGCGTGCGAGTGCTGATTGGTCCCCGGCGCGCGAAGCGCCAGTTGTCCCAACACCGGCAAGTCAGCGTTCGAGAGTTCGAGTAGCTTGATGTCCGTCAAAATTCCGAAGGTCGATTCGCTGATCGGCAGCGCGCCTGCCGTGAAGATCGTCGTCAGTAGCCCGCCGATCAAGCCGCAGCCGACCGATAACAAGATCACGCCGAGCGTTAATGGCTGTTGCGCCGCCGAGATGACGGCGAGCGCCGCCAGCGCGTTGACGATAGCGACGAACACGCCGGCGAGCGTCACGGATTGTCGCTCTTGATAGCGGCCCATGCCGTAGATCGCCGCCGAAGACGAGATCATCGCGTAGCAGGCCATCAAGATGCTGTTAGGCGCGAGCAGCCCGGCGAAGAGCGCCGTGATCATGGCGGCGGTCAGTGCCAGTTGCACGTCGATCAACAGCGCGACGAGTAGCGTCGCCGAAGCGAACGGAATGGCAAAGCTCCAGATCGTCTCGTCGTTCCACGGCGCGCGCGTCCCTTGCGAGGCGATGCTGCTGGCAAGGATCACGCCGATTCTCATCAGGACGGTCTGCACGAAAATGGCGCAACCGACGAGCGTAAATGCGCGCGCTTTCGACAGCGAGAGGGCTGAGACTTGGCTGCGATGCTCGATGAATTTCCACACGCCCCAGTAGAGCGCGGCGACGAGCAACAGTAATCCGATGAAATGTTGCGGGCGGCGTTTGTTCTCGCTGTAGGCTCGGATGGCCTCGAACGCCGCGAGCATACGCGGCGTCACCGGATCGCCGGCCCGGGCGATGATCTGATTGCGCCGGAGATTGACGAGGACGGGCGCAGCATTCGGCTCAACTTCCCGCACCGCCCGGGTGGCGCTCGTGTCTTCGACGGTTAAATCAACCGGGGCGAGTACGTCAGAGCGCACCACGTCGCCTTCCGCGTACATTTCGTTCGGCATCTGCGTGTGCAGGCGCGCGAGCAGCAATGTGGTGGCGAGCGAGAGCAACGTGAAAGCGATGACGAATTGCGTCGTCGGACGGAGCCAGTTGAAGGGACGCGCTATCGCACGGAACGCTGCACGGCGCGCGTTGACGAAGGGGGTCGTGAATCTGGGGCGTCGTCTGGTACTCATTTGGCTTGTGGCGCGAGTCGTTCGAGTGAATCTGTGTGAGCAGTTTGTCCCGCCGTCGCTGCGAGGTGCGGCGCGCGCGTCAGATCGCGCGCGAGGAGCGCGCCGGCCAGCTCCAACAAGGGGCGCAAACTACGCGCGTCGAAGGCGGAGATGGCAACGCACGGCCTTGAATTGTCGGCGCACGTCTGGCGCATGATTGCACCCAGCGTGTCGGCATCAATAATGTCCGCTTTATTGAACGCGATGATGCGCGGGATGCGCGCGAGATCAAGTTCGGTCAGAATCCTTTCGACGGATGCGATCTGTTGTTCCCAACGCGGGTTGGCGGCGTCGAGCAGATGGATCAAGAGATCACTATCGCTGATCTCTTCCAGCGTGGCGCGAAAGGCGGTGAGCAGGTCGGGCGGCAGATCGCGGATGAAGCCGACAGTGTCGTTTAAGATCACGTCTTGCTCGTGCGGCAGACGCAGACGGCGCGCAGTCGGATCGAGAGTTGCGAACATGCGTTGTTCGGCGTGGACGCTGCTGGCCGTCAGCGTATTGAGCAAGGTGGACTTGCCGGCGTTGGTGTAACCGACAATCGAGATAATCGGCAACTCGCGCCGCGTGCGCTCTTTGCGTCGCTCCTGCCGACGTTGCCGGAGCGTCTCGATCTCTTTTTCCAGACGATGAATCCGATCACGCACGCGACGGCGATCCGTCTCCAACTTCGTTTCGCCGGGGCCGCGCCCGCCGATGCCGCCCGCGAGACGCGAAAAAGCCGAATCCTGCCCGGCGACGAGACGCGGCAGCAGATACTTCAACTGCGCTAACTCGACTTGGATTTTACCTTCGCGCGATTCGGCGCGCTGCGCGAAGATGTCGAGGATCAATTGCGCGCGGTCGATCACTTTCAGATCGGTCGCCTCCGAGAGCGAGCGCACTTGCGCGGGCTGCAACTCACGATCAAACACGATCAGATCAGCTCCGAGCCTCAGCGCACGCACGAACAATTCTTCGAGCTTGCCGCGCCCCAGCACTGTGCGCGGATCGATCTGCGAGCGGCGCTGAATGATCTGGTCCAGCGCCGACAGATCGGCGGAAGCCGCCAACTCGCGCAATTCCGCCATCGATTCTTCGGCTTCGACGAGCGAGCCGGTCGTGACGCCGACGAGGATCGCGCGATCCCTTCCTTCGGCCCGCCGGGTCGAGCGGCGGTTGCGCGCCATCTCGTCTTCGAGCGAATTGATCAGTTCGAGAAAGTTGACATCGAGATGCGCCGGAATCTGCGGCTCAAGAAACACGAACGGATCGGCGTCATGGCCGGTATCTAACTCGGCGGCGGTCGTCGGAAGCAAGTGTGCAGCGCGCACGACGCCGGGCAATCCTGTGTGTGTGTCAACATCAATGGCTGCCATCAAGTCGAGCCGCAAGAGCGCGAGGTCGGTCAGGTCGTCTTGCGTCAACTCCTCGCCACGTAGGTGCGTGTGGACGCAGCGCAAGCCCCGAAAGCGATCCGTCGCGACGCGGACGCGGCGAAAGTCCGGCAACTCGATCCGCCGCGCATCGCCGACGATCACATACTCGACGTAACCTTTACGGTCGATCAGCGCGCCGAGTTGCCGCCCGGTCTCATATGACAGTTCTGACATCTGCCGCGCGAATTCCGGCGTCACGATCTGCTGCGGCGAGATGCGCCGCGCATAGAGTTTTTCAATCCGGCGCAATTGATTGGGCTTCAAGCCCTGTGTGTTACCGTGTAAGGTGTTGATTGCTTTCCCTCCAGTCGGACGATGGATGATAGACAATGGACGATGGCCTGAAATTGCCGAGTTGGGTTTTATTCAGAGCGCAGTCGCCGATTGACAGTGAAAGATGAAAACCAAGCCGTCCATCGTCCATCGTCCATCGTCCATCGCCTGAGTAGTTACAATGAGAGTGAAGCGAGCGGTCGGAAGCGGACGCTGTGTGAAGAGTGTCGTTGTTGCCCGGCGAAACAAGTTCGCCTAATCGTTCGAGCATCACGATGATTGAGTCAAAACACGACAATCGGCGGGCAGGCGCAAGAAGCAGACTGCCAAACGGCGATTGAATTGCTTGACTGCGGCGGATTATAGCATAGCACCTGCATCCGCAAGCATCCGCCGTGAGCGCGCCGTTCGTTGTCAGTTGCCCGTCGTCGGTGGATAATCGCGGACGGAAATTCCGACCGGCTGGTCGATAGCAAACAGAGCAAGTCACAATGGCAATTGGGAGAGTAAGCATGAACGAAGCTGGGCAGATTGTGCGGCTGCAACCGGGAGCGGCGATTCCGGGCGGCGAAGTGTCGATTGAGTGCGAAGGTTTCTCGGCGCACGATTATCAATCGTGCGGCGCGTGGTTCGATGAGGCGCGCGGCAGATTGGTCGGCGCTTCGTCGCACCGCGTCTTGGCGCTCGTGCCGAATGAGGACGTGAGCGGCGAAGTCTCGGTCACGATTGGCTGCGGTGATGGCGCGCGGAGCGACGCGGCGCGGCTAATCGTCGGCGCGCAATTGATCGAAGACATTCACATGGTCGCTAA
>Ga0136615_10001709_pt1 | contig 10735 bp, 10 predicted proteins | sample AntDrymUQ2882206_2_FD_106647 | JGI IMG/M metagenome (GOLD analysis project Ga0136615, IMG submission 106647) | Polar desert sand microbial communities from Dry Valleys, Antarctica - metaG UQ288 (22.06) | ecosystem: Environmental > Terrestrial > Soil > Desert | place: Antarctica: Dry Valley...
AGGCAAGCCGATGACACATTTAGGGCTCGATGCCTATCAATGGCGCATCCACTGCCATGGAATGTTTCAGCTGCCAGTGGCAGCCTAAGAGTTTGTATTTCGCCACAGACAGGTTCCGCAGCATCTGGCAACGTGCGATGAAAAAGGCGATCGCGCTCGGGCTTGAGCGATTCACCGAACACGACCTCCGCGCCAAGGTCGTCACCGATGCACGAAACCTTGGTCAGGACGCGCAGCGTATTGCCGGGCACAAGACCAGCGCTATGACGGACCGCTATGTGAAGGTCAGGACCGTGGAACGGGTACAGCCTCTACAGCCGAAAAAGCCCAGAAATATTCCGCAATCCGGCTAGATATTCCGCAACACGTGGATTTGGATCGATGTAACCTATTGATTTTTGGTGGCCAGGGACAGAATCGAACTGCCGACACAGGGATTTTCAGTCCCCTGCTCTACCGACTGAGCTACCTGGCCCCGGGTGTTTTCGGACGCGCTATTAGAACGGGCGGGATGGCGCGCGTCAAGGGACGGCCGGTGATGCGATGATCCCTCTGCTCTTATGCAGGCGGCACGTAGCCTTCCGGTTTTTCGGAGCCCTGACCGAAGAAGAATCTTTCCATTTCTTGTTCCAGAAACGAGCGCGCCTTGGGGTCGAGCGGCGTCAAGCGGTATTCGTTGATGAGCATGGTTTGGTGCTTAAGCCACATCTGCCAGGCCTCCTTTGAAACGTTCCCAAAGATGCGCCTGCCGAGATCCCCAGGATACGGTGCGGCGGTCAATCCCTCGGCTTCCTTCCCGAGCTTAATGCAAGTTACGATGCGTGTCATAGGCACACCTGATTATTGACTGAGTGTTTTCATAAGTTTCATGGCGGGGGCCGCCAGGCCGAGAGGCCGCGAGGACGGCTTGCTGTACCAGAGCGTCGCGCCGCGATCGCTAACCCCTGGCCGGAGATCCTCTACCCGCAGATAGACTGGACGAATCTCGAGGTCGAAATGGCTGAAAGTGTGCCGGAACGGTCGCCCGCTTTGGATCTGTGTTGGCTCGACACCGAGGTGGCGCCAACACCAATCAATTGGGTCGGTACTCGGCGGGCATTCGGGGAAGCTCCATAGGCCACCCCAGATCCCGGCCGGAGGCCGTTGTTCCAGCAAAATCTCTGCATTGGGATTTTGCACGATCACAAAGCAAGTCGTGCGTTTCGGCAAAACCCTTCGGGGTTTCGGTTCGGGATAATCTGAAGTGCGTCCCAGACGGTATGCTTGACACCCCGTGCGTAGGGGACACGCGCCGCAGCGCGGAACGCTCCGCGTGCAAAGGGTCGCACCGAGGTCCATGATCGCCTGCGTATATTCCGACACTTGCGCCGCCGGCGTATGCTGTTCCGAGCGGGCCCATAGTTCCCGTTCGACGGAAGGAGAACCCGGCCATCCGCCAATGGCGTGGTAACGCGCGAGGACGCGTTTGACGTTGCCGTCGAGTATCGGCTGTCGTTTGCCGAACGCCAGCGACAGTATGGCGCCCGCCGTCGAGCGGCCGACGCCGGGTAAATGCATGAGATCTTCGAGACCCCGTGGAACCTCGCCTGCATGGCGTTCCAATACGATACCCGCGGCCTGATGGAGGTTCCGCGCCCGCGCGTAGTAGCCGAGCCCAGACCAGTAATGCAGGACCTCATCGATCGGCGCCTCGGCAAGCTCCTTCACGGTAGGGAAGCGCATAGTAAAGCGCTCGAAAAAAGCGATAACGGTAGGGACTCGAGTCTGCTGCAGCATGACTTCGGAAACCCATACGCGATAAGGTGATATCAGGCGCTGCCACGGGAGATCCTTCCGTCCGTGCAGGCGATACCAACGCAATAACCGCCGGCTGAAATTCTCCACAGCTAGTCGATATTCGCCGCAGGCCGTACCGGGTGTTGCCGCTTTTTTAGAATCGGAGCAGATCCTTGAGCTTTTCTTGTACGTCCTTTTTGCTCGAATCCTGCGCGGGGGCCGCCTCGGCGGGCGCCGGTGCGGTCTCGCCGCTCTCTTCGGCCGCATCGCCGGCCCGGGGCTTCTTGCCCCCGAGCAGACCGCCCAAGGTCTCACCCAGCACGCCACCCGCATCCTCGCCCAACTTCTCCTTGAGCTTTTCGGTGATCTTTTCCTTGTTTTTCTCCAATGCCTGTTCCGCTTTGGCCTTGGCGATGCCGGCCACGTCCGGGGCATAGCTGGGATCGTCGAAGGTGCCGCTCACCTTGATCGGGATGGTGATACCCTTGATATCGGTGAGCTCCTTGCCGCCTCGTCCCTCAGCGGTCGCGGACAGGGTCGTGTTCAGCGTATAGTCGATGCGTTCGCTCACTAGATCTGCTTGGCCTTGCCCGGCGATCCGAAGCAACGGCGACTTCAGCACCAGGTCCTGATTGCGGATGACACCCTGGTCAAAAACCAATGTGCCCGCCATCTCGCTAAAATCCGTTTTGGCGTTTTCATCGACTTTTCCGACGAAGCCTGCTTGAGCCTTACGCATCAATTGGCCGAGATTGACGCCGATGAGGGCGCCATCCAGAAACTGGAAAGCCGCCTTGCCCGAGAGCGTGCGCTTGATCGCATCGGCACTCGCCCCGGCCGCACTGAGCTCTGCCTTGAGATTCGCCGTCCCGGCGATCTTGGCCTCACCCGAGAGGTCCTTGAGCAGCGGTTCGATCTGCACGCCGGTCAGAGACTCATTCATGCTCAACTTCGGTTTCGCCGCCCGGGTATTGAGGCTGACACTCCCCGCGATTTTGCCTTGGTAGAGGTCGGCCGCGATCGGGTTCAGGTTGATGTCGCCATCCTTCGCGTTAACGACCACGCTAAGCTGGGTCAGCGTGGCGTTCGCAATCTTGAGCTTGCCCACGGTGAGCACGCCCTTGAGGTTTGGCGCGACCGCGGAGCTGCCGACGGGGACTCCGTCATTCGTGCCGCTCGCCGCGTGACGAACGCCGCGGTCTTTCTTAGCGCGGGATTTGTCGCTCTTCGGGGCATCTCCCCCGGCCTTCTCCGCTTTCTCAGGCGGTAAATAACGATCGGCGTCGATCCCGTCCACGTCGAGCTTGAAGCCGATGGCGGGTTGCGAAAAATCGGCGACGCTTATAGCGCCTTTGATCCGCGTGGCGTCGAGCCGCAGCGCGAGATTGTTCAAGCTAATGCTATTCTTCGATCCCGCGAGCGCGGTCTCGAAGCCGACGTTCGTTAGTGCCTTCGGATCGGTGGTCTCGGGCACGGCCTGACCCAATTGTGTGAGTAGCTTGCGCGCATCGAAAGGCTTGAGCTTAAGCGTTCCGGCAAACTTCGGATCCTTCTGAATGTTCTCGGCCTGCGCCGCACCACGGAGATCGAGGCCGAGACCCTGCAGGGCAAGATCGTTGAGCGCCGCGGTCTGCTTGTCGAGATCGATCTCGGCACGCGTCGCGAGCGTCACCTCGGCGGATTTGTTCGGTAGGGTCTCGCCCGCAAGCGCGGCCTTGACATTAAAGGGTGCGAGCGTGAGCTTCGTGCCCGTGCCCGAGAATTCCGTATCCACGTTGAGCCCGATCGCCAAGGTCTCCAAGCCGGGGTTGCTCACACCGAGCTCCTTTAAGACCGGAACGACGTCATCGCCGGTGATCTTGAGCGCTCCAGCCTTGACCGCAACCGCTTTGCTGGTGAGATCGAGGTCCACCCGCTCGCTCTGCAAATCGAGGTTCAGCGGCCCCTTCGCGCCGGCCGCTCGCAGGGCGGCTTGGAGCTTGAGTGGCTCGACGGCGATCTTGGCCGCGGTGCCGCTCATCCCCATATCGATGCTGAGTGCCGTGAGTGACTTGGGGATCCCCGCGATGTTGAATGCCTCGCCCGCAGCCTTGATTAATCCCGAGATCTCTTGGCCCTTGGCGCGCAGCGTGTAGGTGGCGGCCGGTTTGTCTGACGTGAGATTCTGCACCTGGATATCGCCCCTCAGGCTTGCTCCGCCGGCATCGAGCGCCAGGCCGGACACCGTGGCCGCATTGTGCTTGAGATCGGCATTGACGTCATCAGCCGTCAACCTGAGGTCGAGCGCACCGCCCGGCACCGATTTACCCTTGAGCTTGGCCGTGAAATCCAGGGGTTTAAGGTTGTAACGCTGGCCTTCGAGGTCATAGTCGACCGTACCTTCCAAGGCAAGATTGCCCGTGAGGCCTTGGGGGGGGGCATCGAAAGCCAGGGAGAGATCAAGGGGTATCGGCTCGCTCGGAGCGATCGCTCCGGTTTCCAGGTTCAGATCTTCAATCGTGTAGCGCTCGCCCTGTTGCCGGTCATCCCAGGTAATGTGGCCGCCTTTGAGATCGACACCGCCGAGGGCCAAGGCGGCGAACGGTTGTGGTTGTGGTGCGGCCTCGGCCGTTGCGTCCGGCTTGCCCGCGGGGGCTTTGGCGGGGGGCGATGCTTGCGCCGGTGCGCCCTTCTGGAGCAAATCGTCCCAGTTGGACTTTCCTGATTTATCGCGCGCCAGATTCAGCTCCAGACCCTCGAGCGCGATGGTGTCCATCTCGACCTGCTTTTGCAACAACGGCAGCAGCTTGACTCGCACCTGCACGCGCTCGGATCTAAGAAAGGGCTGCTCGCCGAATCCGGGCGCATTGCCGAGCGTGGTCGCGCCCAGCTTCAGGCCCAGCCAAGGGAACACCGTGAGTCCGATGTCACCCGCCAGATCGAGTTTTCTACCCGTCGTTTTCTCTACCTGCCCGATGATTTCGCCCTTAAAGTCGTTGGGGTTTACGAACATGGGAAGCATGATCGCGGCCGCGACCATCAAGACAACGGCGAACCCGAACACCGCGACGATGATCTTCAGAAGCTTAGTCATGCCTTTTCTTCCCTAACCGTTAAACGCCGGCGCGCCCGTTGGACGGCCGCGCGCACTTGCTCGGGCGCCGTGCCGCCGAAATGATTACGCGCGGCTACCGATCCTTCCAAGGTCAATACCGTGAATACATCGTCCTCGACGCCGGTTGAAAATTGCCGCAATTCGGCGAGTGTCAGCTCGGCCAAGTCTTTCCGCTGAACCATAGCGTAGCGGACGGCGTGGCCGGCGGCGGCGTGCGCATCGCGGAACGGCACCCCTTTGCGCGCCAGGTAGTCCGCGAGATCGGTGGCCGTAATATACCCGCGGCGCGCGGCTTCGCGCATCCGCTCGCGCTTGATCGCGATGGCGGGCACGAGATCCGTGTAGGCGCGTAGACAGCCCTTGACGGTGTCGATGATATCGAACAAGGGCTCTTTATCTTCCTGGTTGTCTTTATTGTAGGCCAAGGGCTGCGATTTCATCAGCGTCAAGAGCCCCATCAGGTGACCGTAGACGCGTCCAGTCTTCCCGCGCACAAGCTCCGGCACGTCCGGGTTCTTCTTCTGCGGCATGATGGAGGAACCGGTGCAGAAGGCGTCGCCGAGCTCGATGAAGTCGAACGGTTGCGATGACCACAGGACGAGCTCCTCGGAACAGCGGGAGAGGTGCATGAGAATGAGCGCGGCGCAGGCCGCGAACTCGATCGCGAAGTCGCGATCACTCACGGCATCGAGAGAATTCTCGGCGATGCCCTCAAACCCGAGCGCCCGGGCGGTGAAGTCGCGGTCGATGGGAAAGCTCGTGCCGGCGAGCGCGGCCGCGCCCAAGGGAAGGACATTGACGCGTTGGCGGCAGTCGCGGAGCCGGTCGCGATCACGGCAAAACATCTCGAACCACGCCAGCATGTGGTGGCCGAAGGTCACGGGTTGCGCCGCTTGCAGGTGCGTGTAGCCCGGCAGGATGGTCGCGGCTTCACGTTCGGCGAGATCGACGAGCGCGGCCATGAGCAGGTGCAGTTGGCCGATGATGGCGTCGATCTCGGCGCGCAGGTAGAGCCGGATATCGGTGGCCACTTGGTCATTGCGCGAGCGTCCCGTACGGAGTTTCTTTCCCACGTCACCGATGCGTTCCGTGAGCCGCGCCTCGATGTTCATATGCACGTCTTCGAGCGCGATCGACCACTCGATCTCCCCGCGCTCGATGCCATCGCGGATCGCGTCGAGAGCGGTGACGATGGCGTCACATTCGGCAGCGCTCAGCACCCCGGTCCGGGCCAGCATGCGGGCATGCGCTTTGGACCCCTCGATATCGTGCCAGTAGAGGCGTTTATCGAACGGAACGGAGGCCGTGAAGCGCTGGACGAAAGCGTCGGTCGGTTCGGAAAACCGCGAGCTCCAGAGGCTGTCTTTGATTGAGTCGGGTTTCACGCGGTGGCTTAGCTGCGCGGGTGAAATGAACCCCCGCAACGTAGCCATTAGTCTACCACACCATGCTCAATCGGAGGTCGCGAGGTTGATGCCCTCCCAAGCCACCTCGGCTAAATGACGGATCTCGTCTTCGGTGATGACGTAGGGCGGCATAAAATAGACGACATTTCCCAAGGGACGCAGCAGCACGCCGCGCGCGAGCGCCTGCCGGTAGATCCGAAGGCCGCGCCGTTCTTGCCAAGGGTAGGGGGTTTTAGTCGCTTTGTCCTGGACCATTTCGACGGCCAGGATCATGCCCGTCTGGCGCACTTCCGCGACGTGAGGATGATCCGTGAAATGCGCCGTCGCGGCGGCCATGGCTTGCGCGAGCTGCCGGTTGCCCGCCAGCACCGGTTGCTCCTCGAACAGCGACAGCGTGGCGAGCGCGGCGCGGCAGGCAAGCGGATTGCCGGTATAACTGTGCGAATGGAGGAAGGCGGTACGCGTGTCATAGTCAGCGTAAAACGCCCGGTAAATCTCATCGGTGGTTAACACGGCGCCAAGGGGGAGGTAGCCTCCCGTCAGTCCTTTTGACAGGCACAGGAAGTCGGGCGCGATCGCGGCTTGCTCGCAAGCGAAAAGAGTTCCGGTGCGACCGAAACCGACCGCGATCTCATCGGCGATCAGATGCACGCGATGCTGAGAGCAGGCCGCGCGTACTAAACTCAAGTATACGGGATCATACATGCGCATCTGGCCTGCGCATTGAACCAGCGGTTCGACGATGACCGCGCATACCTCATCGGCGTGGCGTTCCAGGAGATCCGCCATCGCTTCAAATCCGCGCCGCGAACATTCCGCCCAGGTCTCGCCCGGCGCGCGCCGGTAGCAATCCGGGGAGGGCGCCACGATCGCATCCCTCAGCAAGGGTGCATAGGTGTCACGGTAGAGGGGGATCTGGGACACGGAGAGCGCCCCGAGCGTCTCGCCGTGGTACGCATTCTCAAGGCAGATGAAGCGGGTCTTGCGCAGCTCGCCGCGATTGCGCCAATAATGAAAGCTCATTTTGAGCGCCACCTCGACGGCGCACGAGCCGTTGTCGGCGAAAAAACATTTCCTCAAGCCCGCGGGTGAGATTGCGACCAGCCGTTCGGCCAAGCTGACGGCCGCTTCGTGCGTGAACCCGGCCAACAACACCTGCTCGAGCTCCTCTACTTGCGCTTTCACCGCGGCATTGATCCGCGGATGGCTATGGCCGAAGAGATTGACCCACCAGGAGCTGATGGCGTCGAGATAGCGCCGGCCGTCGAAGTCCTCCAGCCAGACGCCGCGCCCGCGCCGAATGGGGATCACGGGGAGGCGTTCGTGATCCTTCATCTGGGTGCAGGGGTGCCATAAGACGGCGAGGTCCCTTTGCTCGAGGCCCGTGTTGCCCTCACCCATGGCGAGCCAGGGGATTTCGAGTGATCTAGGCGGCCGATCGGGCGGGCCCGATGGACTCGCCCAGCATCGCGGTGATCAAGCGGTCCTCGAGATCGATCCGGCTGGCGAGGATTTCGCCGAGATGCGAGAGATCCCGGTGCAGGGCGGTGAGATCGCCGGAAAGCGTCACCCCCCCGTACTTATCATTGAACGCAAGTGCAATCTGGGTGGTGCGGTCAATGCCCGGGTAGATCTCCATCGCCAGATCAACCACCGCCCGCCGCCGTTCCCGACCTACGGAGAGACGCTGATAAAGACCGAAATGCGCTGATGCTATGTAGTCGACCAGTAGCTCACAAAACTCGGGCATTAAGGCCCCCAACGGTTTACTCGCTGGAAACGACGCCAAGCCCGAGACCTTGCAGAGTAGGACCAACACGTCCTTGCGTTCCTCTAGAATCTTAGTAATAAGCGAATGTGTCTGGGGACGGGGAATGGCATGTTTCTTGGTTTGCGCTAGCATAGGGTCCCTGAAGCCGTTTGTTTACGATAGTGATGATTAATCTACGTCGTAATTAAGGCGAAAACTGTTCCAAAAACCGCTCCTCGTAAATTGCGCTAGCGCAGCGGAAGCAACGTTGTCGCACGTAGCATTGATATAATTAGAGCATATGGAGATTACGGGGTACACGGTCCAGCAGAAAATAGGCGCGGGCGGAATGGCGACCGCGTATTTGGCGCGCCAGGACTCGTTGGGCCGATTGGTCGTCTTGAAGGTGCTGCATACCGATAGGCGCAAGAACCCGCAGGATTTCGAGCGCTTTATCAACGAAGCGCGCATCGTCGCCTCGCTCAATCACCCGCATGTCATTACGATTTACGATATCGGCGCCTGCGAGGATGCCGCTTATATGTCGATGGAGTACGTCGAGGGCGGCGACCTGCGCAAACGCATGCACGCGGTCATGACCCCCTTCGAAGCCCTCGACATCTTGATTGCGGTCGGAAGCGGGCTCAGCGTTGCGCATAAAAAAGGTATCGTCCATCGCGATGTCAAGCCGGCGAATATTCTATTCCGAAAGGATGGGACGCCTTTGCTGAGTGACTTTGGCATCGCGAAACAACTTACGACCGACCTTGACCTGACGGCAAACCGGCATCTTCCTCGGAAGCCCGAACTACATGGCTCCCGAACAAAGCGGAGCCTGGCTCCATCGACGGCCGCGCCGACATCTATGCCCTGGGCGTGATCCTGTATGAAATGCTGACGGGCGTGAAACCGTACCAATCCGCCTCCGTGCTAGATGTGATCATGCAACATAAGCGGGCGCCGATCCCGCTTTTACCTTCCGGTCTAGATCAATTCCAGCCCCTCATCAACCTCATGCTGGCGAAGAACCGCAAAGATCGGTTTCGGGACGCGGACAGCCTGTTGCATTATTTGCGGCACATGATGCAGAGCGGGATCATCAAGACATCGACCCAGGCGAAGCTCACCCCCGATATCGATGTCTCCGGCGAGCATACGCTGTCCCTCGATAAGGCCCGAATCATCGAGCTACCGGTGCGGACCGCCTCCCGGCGTTCGGTCCACTTGCTGGGGGCGCTGCTGGCCCTGTCTCTTGCAGGGTACGCGGGTCTTTTTTACGCCCAGGCCAGCATCGAGCGCGATGCGGGTCCGCGCAGCGATCCCGAGCTACAGAGCCTCGCGGTCGATGTCGATCGGAAGTTTCTGGGGGACGCCCGCGCCGCGAGTCCCGCAACGAGCGCCAGCGTCGATCCCGGCAGCGGGGAAGTGGTCAAGGCGCTCGCATGGCTCGCGAAAAAAAGCCTGGACGATTACCGCCTTACCCACCCTCCCCAAGACAACGCTTATTATTACTACTCGCGCTTGCTCGAGATCGACCCCGGCAACGTGCCGGCGCGCAAGGGATTATTGGCGATCGGAGAACGCTACGCGTTTCTCGCCGAGCGCGAGCTGGCCAACAACAACTACGACCGGGCCAAAGGATACGTCGCGATTGGATTGCAATTCGCTCCAGAAAACGACACGCTGCTGGCGCTTAACTCGCTGGCGCAACGCCCGCACGGAGGCTTGGCCGATACGCTTACCGAGTTTTTCCGCTGAAGCGGCGAGATCCCGAGCGCAGCAGATTTTTTCACAAGCTCCCTGTCCGCTTCATCCCGGCAGCGCATCCAATTGCGCGGGGTGTCTTAAACGCATGTAGGTATTACCGTCGCGGCGCGAAAGCCAGCCGCGCACGCTGACGAGCTTGCCCACCCAATGATGAAAATCTAAGCGCTTAAAATAATGGAGATCGGTGCGCTGGATTCGAACCGCGAAGGCCGGGCCGAAGTTTAACCACTGCGAAGCGCGCGTGGCGCGGACTCCGCTGATACGACCCGTGACGACTCGATAGCCCCGGGACAAACCCGCGGCGCGCCCGGCATCCACAGGTTTATAGCGCGCGAACCTCCACAGGCCGAGATTCGATCTCCGCGCCGCCCTTTCGGCGTCGCGGTAACATTCCACGTAGTCGAGGTTGGGCGGAAAAATCAACGCTGTCGCAAAGCCCTGTTCGAGTAACCATGCCTGGACGTTGGTGCCATCGCGCAGCAACAAGTGGCTTAGTTGCCGCCCAAACCTATCGCGCTGCTGCCGATCGTACTGTAGGCCAACGCGGGATTGGCCCGTGAGCAGACGTTTTAGCGCTCCGCGGGCAGGCTCTGCAAGCGCTTGAGATCGGCGGCCCTCGCGCCCGATCTCCGGCGCATTGATGCCGATGAGACGGACCTTGCGCCGGTCCGCGAGCACCACGGTGTCGCCGTCGATAACGTAACGGACTGCGGCATACTCATCGATCCCAGCCGGCGCGCACCGGAGCGGAGCGGCCTGCAGGGCCGGGCAAGCGATCCCCCAGGATGCGACGTACGCTAGAAGAGGTAACCAGATGCCCTGAGAGGTAGACACCGCACCGTAGACTAGGAGTGCAACTTATACTTGCGCCGGAATCGATCCACACGCCCCGCGGTATCCACGAGCCTCTGCTTGCCGGTATAGAACGGGTGACAGGCGGAG
>Ga0136615_10001710_pt1 | contig 10731 bp, 11 predicted proteins | sample AntDrymUQ2882206_2_FD_106647 | JGI IMG/M metagenome (GOLD analysis project Ga0136615, IMG submission 106647) | Polar desert sand microbial communities from Dry Valleys, Antarctica - metaG UQ288 (22.06) | ecosystem: Environmental > Terrestrial > Soil > Desert | place: Antarctica: Dry Valley...
ACGGCGGTGAACTCCTCGGTGAACGTCGACGGCCGCTGCAGGGCCACGCCGGCGAGCACGACCTCGGTCCCCCCCGTACCGGGCCGCGCCGTCACCCACAGGCGCCGCCGGTAGGCGTAGAGCGAGGGTATCAGCCCGCTCAGGACGAGCACCGCGGCGGCCAGGAGGATGCCCCGCCCGGGTGCGCGGCTGACCTGGAAGCCCGACCACATCGCCAGCTCGGGGAATTCCACGCTGAACACGTCGCCCGCGACCGTTGCCGAGCCGCCCTCGGGCAGCACCACGTCGCCCACGATCTGCTCGGCGCGCCAGGCGCCGCGCAGCTGCGACGGGGGGACCGGGCGGGACAGGCCGAGGTCGCCGACGTAGACGTTGGCGAACAGCACCGGGTTGTCGGCCCGCGGCGAGCGGCTGACGGACTGCAGCGCGCCGCCGGCCTCGCCGAGGTCGGCGTCGGGCAGCAGCGCGATGTCCAGCGCCATCTCCGGCGGCGCCGCGCCGTCCGGCCCGGCCTCGCCGCCGATCGGCACCTTCGCCACGCCGGTCCACTGGCTCCCGCCCGCGTCGCTGAGGATCACGGGTGCGTCGTGGAGCACGCGCCCGGTCTCGGCCAGCTTCACGACCACCCGCGGGGCCATGCCGAAGCGCGCCTGGAACACCTTCATGCCGTCGACCACGACGGGGTGGTTCACCCGCACGTCGGCGCTGCGCTCGCCATCCGCGCCCTGCAGCGCGACCCGGGAGACGAAGTCCGCGGGCGTGAAGTCGGGGTGGTAGTCGACCGTGAAGTCCTCCAGGCCCAGGCGGAAGCCGGTGTGGTCGGTCAGCCCGAACAGCCGGCCCGGCCTGGCGCCGTCGTAGGACAGCCGCGTGTCGGTGAACGCGGCGCCTTCCACGAGGTTGACCTGACCGGTGAAGCCGAACAGCTGACCCACGACGACGCCGACCAGCAGCAGGTAAAAGGCGCTGTGGAACAGCAGGCTGCCGCCCTCGCGCCAGTGGCCGCGCTCGGCGGCGAGCTGGGCCGTGCCGGTGGGGCTGTCGGCGGCGCTGAGACGGCGGCGGCGGAAGCGGCGGCGGCGCAGCACACCCTCGGCGGCGGCCAGCGCCTCCTCGGGGGTCGCCGAGGTGGCCAGGACGCGGCGTGAGGTCAGCCGGTCCAGGTCGCGGCCGGCCGCGGGCGGGCGCCGGGCGACCTTGAGGAACGCGCGGTAGCGCGGCAGCAGGCAGCCGCTGAGGCTGACGAACAGCAGGACCGTCAGGGTCATGAACCACGCCGAGCCGAAGACGTCGTAGAGGCGCAACGCGTCAAGCACCGCCGACACCGCCTGGCCGGGGCCCGCCGGGTCGCCGGCGGCGTCCACGCCCGCCCGCCACTCGGCCACGGTGGGGGCCAGGACAGGCTCCTGCGGCACGAAGGTGGCGACGATCGCCGCCGCGGCCAGCGCGAACAGCAGCCCGAGCGCCGTGGACATGCGCCGCAGCCGCCGCCAGGCCAGCCGCGCGGTGTCCAGCGGGCCGGGGATCCGCGGCAGCCGCGAGCCACGCGACGCCTGCGGCGCGCGCTGTGGCGCGAGGGTGTCGGTCACAGCGCGGTCTCCACGCTGCCCAGCAGCGGCTGGAGCGCGGTGAGCAGCCGCTGCCACAGCCCGGTCGCGATCGCGACGCCGACCGCCGTCAGCATGATCCCGCCGCCGATCTGGAAGGCCCGGGCGTGGCGCCGCAGGAAGCCCATGGCGCCGTTCGCCTGGTGGAAGGCCAGGCCGAGCAGCACGAACGGCAGCCGCAGGCCGAGGGCATAGACAAAGGCCAGCACGCCGCCACGGGCCGCGGAGCCGCTCGACGAAGCCGCGGTCAGCGTGAAGATGGCGGCCAGCGACGGGCCGATGCACGGCGTCCACCCGACCCCGAACACGAAGCCGAGCGGCAGCGCGCCGAGCACCCCGCGGTCGATCGCGGTGTCGGAGATGCGGCGCTCGCGGTTGAGGATGTCGAAGGGCAGCAGGCCGGTGGCGGCCAGCCCAAAGGCCGCCACGAGCACCCCGAGCGCGATCTGCCAGCCGCGGTCGGCCAGCGCGAAGCTCAGGCTGCCCGCGGTCAGGCCCAGCAGCGTGAACGGCACCGCGAAGCCGAGGGTGAACAGCAGGCCCCCGCCGAGCACCCGGCCGCGGCTGCCCGCACCGCTGCGCAGCTGCGCCCCGGACAGCCCGGTCATGTAGGACAGGTAGCCGGGGACGAGCGGCACGACGCAGGGCGAGGCAAAGGAAACGATGCCGGCCAAGAACGCCACCGCGCCCGCGAGCAGCAGGTTGGCATCCGTGATGAGCGCGCCCGGGTCCACTACGACCGTCCGTCCTCGGCCAGGACCTGATCCAGCGCGGGGCCCAGCGTCGCGCCCGTCACCGCGCCGAAGAAGCGCACGGCCACCCGATGGTCGGCATCGAGGATCAGGGTGGAGGGCAGGCCGACGGGGCTGGCATCGCCGAAGCCCGAGGCGATGGCCTGGTCCGGGTCGAACCACGAGGCGTAGCGCAGGTTGCCCGAAGAGAACGCCTGGGCATTGGCGAGGTCGTCCCTCGCGTTCACGCCCAGCACGCTGACGCCCTCGTCGGCATACGCCTGCGCGACCGCGTTCAGGTGCGGCGCCTCGTCACGGCACGGGCCGCACCACGAGGCCCAGAAGTTCACCACGACCGGCCCGTCGTGGTCCGCCAGCGCCAGGGACTCACCGTCGATCGTCTCGCCCACGATGTCGGGCGCGGCGACCCGCTGCGCCGTGTCGAAGACCACCACCTGGTCGTCGTCGGTGGACTGCGGCAACAGCCCGCAGCCGCACAGCACGACGGCCAAGATCAGTGGGAAAAGGGCGGGACGCATCACCCACCAGTCTAGAGACGCGCCGCTGGCAGCGCGTTTCGCCGGATGGAGCGGCCGTAAGGGAACCGTCATCCCTGCACCCGGCCAGGGTCCCTAGGATCCCGAGGCATGACGACGCGCGCTCGCGTCCTGCCCGTGCTCCCGACGATGCTGCTGCTGATCCTGGCCGCCTGCACCGCACCCCAGTCGAGTGGCGCGGCGCCCTCCCCAACGCCGCCCTCCCCGGCCACGTCCTCCCCGGCCACACAAGCCCCCGAGGGCTTCCCGCCCGCTCCCCCGGTCACCGACGGCGCGCTCGACCCGGCGGTCAGCCGCGCCCTCGACGACCTCGCGGACGGGGTCACCACCGTGGGCCTCGATGGCGCCGCCCTCGACACCGTGGCGGCCTCTGGGGACGTGCGCCTCGCCTGGTTCGTCTCGGACCTCCTGCGCTTCCTCCAGGGCCGCGACGCCGACGCCCTCGTGGGCGCCTTTGAGCAGCTGACCGGCGTCGATCCCCGAGAGGGTCCCTCGACCACGCAAAGCGCCTGGGTGAGTGTCACCGACCACCTCATCGCCTGGGACCTCCCCGCGGCGCCCGGCTACCGGGAGCTCAAGGCCGAGCTGTTCCTGAACGTCGAGCCGGGTTGGGAGCCGTTCTTCGCCGACGCCGACAGCCTCATCGACTGGCGGCTGGTGTCCTGGGGCGGCGTGCTCATCGACGACCGGCCAGCGGGCGACCAGCAGTCCTGCCTGCGCGGCTGCATCCCCGCCCTCGACGACCCGCCCCTGACCGACGCGGTGGGCGGCAGCTGGTACCCCGACGAGGCCATCGTCTTCGGGGCGGTCGTGGGCAGCGAGGCCGTCGCCTTTCCCAAGAACATCATGCAGGTGCACGAGATGGTGAACCTCACCATCGGCGGACGCCGCCTCGGCCTGCCCTACTGCACGCTGTGCGGCTCCGCACAGGCCTATGTCATTGGGGAGGAGCTGACCCTGCGCACGTCGGGGCTGCTGTCGCGCTCGAACAAGGTGATGTACGACCTGAACACGCGCTCGGTGTTCGACACCTTCACCGGCCGCGCGCTCTCAGGCCCGCTCCAGGACGCCGACGTGCAGCTCGAGCAGATCTCGGTGGTGGCCAGCACCTGGGGCGAGTGGAAGCAGGCGCATCCGGACACCTCGATCCTGGCGGAGGACGGGGGCATCGGCCGCCAGTACCCGGCCGACCCGCTGCAGGGTCGTGACGACGACGGACCGATCTTCCCGATCGGTCCCGCAGATCCCCGGCTGCCCGTACAGGCTGCCGTCGTGGGTGTGGTCGTTCCGGACGGCGCCCCGCTGGCCTTCCCGGTCGACCAAGCCCGCGCCGCCCTGGCCGAAGGGCGGCCGGTCACGCTGGGCGACGTGGAGCTGCGGGCCGACGCCGGTGGCCTGCGCGCGTACCTGCCCGGCGGGGAGGAAGTCCCCGCCCACGAGGCGTTCTGGTTCGCCTGGAGCCAGTTCCACCCCACGACGCAGCTGTGGAGTCCGGTGGGGCAGCAGGAGTAACGACCGTGCTCCTCATACGCGTGCGGTGTCCCTGGCCGGCTCCTCGGTCACGACCTCGCGGGCCTCGCGGGCCTCACGACGCTCGGCCTGTTCGTCGGCGTAGAGCAGGCCGGCGTGGATCCCGAACAGCAGCACGGAGAGGCCGACGAAGATGAGGCTGGGGAACAGCGGGCTCCCCGCATCGAAGAAGGCGTAGGCGGTGAAGGCGTCGCCGTCGGGGTTGATCTCGCCCTCTTGCTCGGGGTCGACGCCCTCGGGCAGGTTGCCCTCCGGGTCCACCTGGAAGGTCTCGCCGTAGGTCACGCGGATAACCGGCTGGCCATTGTCGGCCAGCGCGTAGAACGGGCCCTCCGTCACCGCCCAGGTCTCGCCGACCTGCTGGTACTCGGACTCCTCGTCGGCGAAGAACGCCTGGGTCTCCTCGACGCCGTCCTGCACGATCTCGGCCCGGTCGGCGGGGATCTCCTCGCTGAACGCGCCCTCGTCGGCGACCAGCGAGGCGTAGGGCTCCTGCCCCGCGACGGTGCTGTCCTCGGCGAAGCCCACCCAGATCGGGCGGTACTCCTCGGCCACCTGACCCGGCAGGTTCGTGGGGCCGGTGTAGGCCGGCGTCCCCGGCGCGCCGAAGGCCCAGAACAGGCTCTGGATGATCATGTAGCCGAAGAACGAGGTGAACAGCACGAGGTAGGCGCGCTTCGTGCCGAGGTTGGAGCGCAGCAGCAGGTATGGGCCGCCGAAGAAGATCAGGATGCCCAGCGGCACCGCGAGCCGCGCGAGCGGGCTGGTGTAGGGGATGCCGCTCTCGGTCGCGAGGACCGACACGGTGGCGAGGCTGAGCATCGGGCGCGCTTCCTGTTCTGCTCGCGGGCTAGGCGTCGTCTTCGGACGCGGCGGCCGCGGCTTCGTCGGCTGCGGCCTCCTGGCCGAGGCCGGGGGTCTGGTACTGCGCCGCGTCCTGGGGGAGCGAGGAGGGCTGGGACTCCTCGAGGTAGTCGACGATGCGGTTCAGCGCGTCGTCGTCGTAGCGCGCGCCCTCGTACTGGTAGGACAGTGCGCCGAAGCCGGGCATGACCGCGCCGGTCGGGATGTAGAGGCCCTGGTTGAGGATCGCGAGGATGGTGTCGCGGCTGTGGCGCTCGGTCACGCCGATCAGCGACGGGCCCACGATCCCCTGCAGCTCCGCGCCGTGGCACTTCACGCAGTTGCCCGCGTACAGGTCCTCGCCCGACAGGTCGGCCGCGGGCTGCGCCTCGGTCACCTCCTGCACCTGGTTGGCCAGGATGTAGTTGGCGATGTCCTCGATCTGCTGGTCGGTCATCGGCCCGCCGTAGGCGGCGCCCCAGGTGGGCATCGGCGTGCCGGGGCGGCCGCGCTGCAGGGTCTGCACGATGAAGTCGCGCACGTCGGTGACGTTGGGGCTCTCGGCGTAGCGCGTGGCGATGTTGTTCAGCGCCGGCGCCGGCCAGGCGTCATCCCCGTACGGCGACGGTGAGCTGCCGCCCGCCAGGTTCGAGGAGTGACACTCCGCGCAGTTCAGCACGTAGTCCTCCTCGCCGCGCGCGACCGCCTCGACGAAGAAGTCCTGCGTCTCGCTGTTCAGCCGGCGCGACTCGTTGACCCAGTACAGCGGGAAGAACAGCGCGAGCCCCACCGTGAGGACCACGCCCCACTGCATGAAGCGCTCCAGGACGCCGCGCTCCAGCTCCTCGTCGGAGTAGCCGGGACGCATCGCCGGCGGCACGTCCTCGACCCGGCGCCGGCGGCGGTTCGCGTTCGTGGTGAACAGCGCGATCACACCGACGGCTGCGGCCGCCAGGATCAGCAGCGCGATGGTGATGGCGGACATCAGGCGTCGTACACCGAGGTCTGGCGGCTCGGCCCGGTGACGATCTGCGCGGTGTTCACCAAGACCCGGCCGTTCTCCACGCGCACGGCGAAGCGGTCCAGGCCGCGCGGCGCCGGGCCGAGGATGTACTCGCCCCAGAAGTTGTAGTTGGAGCCGTGGCAGGGGCACTGGAAGCGCTGCGGCGCCACGTTCCACGGCACCCGGCAGCCCAGGTGCACGCAGGTGTGGTACAGCGCCATGACGCGGGCGCCTTGTGCCACGACGTCGCTGTAGACCCCATCGCTGTCGATGGCCGGGTCGTACTGGGTCAGCCACATGCGGCCCGCGGGGTACGGGAACGGCCCGCGATCGGCCGAGATGGCCGCCAGGATCGTCTCCTCGTCGTCCACGTCGATCTCCGCGCCGAACCCGCCGCGCAGGTTGGGCCACAGGAACGCCAGGGTGGCGCCGCCGAAGCCGCCGAGCAGCCCCAGCATCGAGATCAGCCAGGAGTTGCGCAGGAACGTGCGGCGGGTCGGTCCGGTGCTGACCTTGCGTCTCGGGGCCTGGCTCCCGCCGGGCCGCGGGGCGCCGCCGGTGGTCCCGCTCTTGGCGGCGCCGCTCGTGGCGGGGCCGCTGGGGCGGGTGCCGGTGGGCGCGGCCATGAGCAGGGCGCCGAGGCCGCAGCCGGCCGGCAGCGGGCGGGAATGCAGCGGCGCGCGTCCAGCGGGCTGCACGGCCAGGTTGGTCCGGCGGATCCACCACAACGCGACGCCGAGCAGCCCGGCGACGACCACGGCGAGGGTGAGCAGGAGGGGGGTCACGGTCCGTCCTTGCCTTGCCTAGAGCTCGAAGAACAGGTTGTCGACCCAGGGCCACACGAACTCGAAGCCCTGCCCGCGGAAGAACGAGCCGACGATCGTCAGCACCGCGGAGAAGATCAGGAAGAACGTGAACGCCACGTAGGCGGTCTTGCGGTTCTCCGGCTTGATCGACGGGTTGCGGTCGAAGTAGGGGAACGCCATGCCCAGCACGATGCCGATGGTCGGGATCATGACGCCCGCCACCATCGGGTGAAAGTAGCGCAGCAGCTCCTGCAGGCCCAGGAAGTACCAGGGGGCCTTGGAGGGGTTCGGCGTGACGTTGGGGTTCGCCAGCTCGCGCAGCGGGGCGGCGACGAACGCGGAGAAGATCGCGATGCCGATCGTCCACGCGAGCAGGCAGATGAACTCCGAGGCGATCAGGTGGGGCCAGGTGTAGACCTTGTCCTCCTGCTTGCCCTTGATCTGCTGGATGCCGTCGGGCGGCACCATGGCGAGCAGGCGGTGGGTGTGGTCCTGGCCGGCGAAGCGCGTCTGGCTCCCGTTGCCGTTGCCGGCGCGGGCGGCGGCGCCGTTGCCTTTCTCGGCCAGGGCCGCAGCCACCCGACGCTGGCGCTCCTCGGGCGTGAGCCCGCCCGGCGAGGCCACGCCGGTGCGCTCCTGCGTGGCCACACCCCCACCCCCGGCGGTGACGGCGGGCGCCGCGGCCGCTGCGGGAGCGGCGGCGGGCGCCTCGGAGGAGGCGGCGCGCGGGCCGATGGTCTCGCCCGCCTCCACCTTCTTCGCGCGCACCGCGGCGGCCTTGGCCTTGGAGCGCGCGATGCGCTCGCTCTTGCCCTCGGCGATCAGCGCGTCGTAGACCGCCTGGTCCATCTCGACTTCTTCGGCCATGGCCTCGCTCCTCGCCTACAGGGGACCGGAGATGCCGCCGTCCTTGCGGATCCGCCAGAAGTGGACCGCCAGGAACAGCGTGAGGATGAACGGCAGCGCGAGCACGTGCAGCACGTACCAGCGCAGGAGGGTCTCGGGGCCGATCACCGCGCCGCCCAGCAGGACGAACTGCACCTGCTGGCCGAAGATCGGGGTGAAGCCCGCCATCTGCGTGCCCACGGCCACGGCCCACACCGCCAGCTGGTCCCACGGCAGCAGGTAGCCGGTGAACGCCAGCAGCAGCGTCAGCACGAGCAGCAGCACGCCGACGACCCAGTTGAACTCCCGCGGCGGCTTGTAGGCGCCATGGTAGAAGACGCGCGCCATGTGCAAGAAGGTCGTGAGCACCATGAGGTGCGCACCCCAGCGGTGCATGTTGCGCATCAGGTCACCAAAAGTGACCGTGTCGCGCAGGCGCTGCATGTCGAGGTAGGCGAGCTCCTGCTCCGCACCGGCGGCGGGCCGGTAGAAGAACATCAGGAAGATGCCGGTGATGGTGAGCAGGATGAACAGGAAGAAGCTGGAGCCGCCCAGGCAGTAGGTGTAGGTGAGCTTCAGCCCGTGGCGCTTCACCTTCACCGGGTGCAGGTGGTACAGCACGTTGTTCATCGACGCGAGGGCGCGGTCGCGCGACGTGTCCCGATAGCCCTTGCGGTAGATCGAACCCGGCCGGAAGATCGACTTCCAGACGACGTTGTCCTGGACCTTCTTCTTCAGCTGGTCCGGGGGCGGCAGGGTGGGGAGCAGACTCACCGGCTCAGGTCCTTCACGTGGTCCGTCCGAGCCATAGGGCGTCGGAGGGGCAGCGCTCCACGCAGATGGCACAGCGCGTGCACTCGTTGTCGTCGATCACGAAGATGGCCGACGCGGTGTTGGCCAGCGTCATGACCTCGCCGTTCTCGGCGTCCGTCACGATCGACGGCGCCATCATGAAGATGCACTCCCAGGGGCAGACGTCCTCGCACGCCCGGCACAGGATGCACAGCTCGGGCGTGAGGCCGATGTGGCGCTTCGGCTTCACACGCTCCTGCAGCCAGCCCGGATCGACGGTCTCGATCCGGTAGTCGTCGAAGATCTCGGGGTGGAGGCCCTGATCGGTCTTGCCCACGGTGGTCGGCCCTCCTACTTGTAGCCGCCGGACTGCGGACGGGCTTCCTCACCCTCGGCGAGGGATCGGGGGTAGCGCTTCTGGATCCAGAAGATCACCACGAGCATGGCGCCGATGGCGACGCCGGTCTCGCCCACGACCACGAGGTCGCGGAACAGCAGGTAGAAGTTCCCCATGCCGGGCAGCGCCTCGGGGATGACCCGGCCGCCCAGCAGGTCGCGCTGCCCGTCGGAGAAGTACACCCACGCCGAGGGGATGATGCCGAACAACCAGAACATCACGACGGTGCCCGCCATGAGGCCGAAGATCGACGACAGCCACCCGCTGCGGTCACGCAACCGCAGTGCGGCGAAGGCGAACAGCGCCGTGAGCACGATGCTGCCGAGCGCGACGCCGACCCCGCGGAAACCGTCGATGAATTCCCACAGCGCCGACCAGACATCGGTGACGACATCGGGCATGAAGCGGTACCACAGCTCCAAGAAGCCCTCGCGCAGGGCCTCCAAGAAGTCGCCTACGGATCTCACGCTGGCGCGCCTTTGGTCGCAACGTTCGAACTGATGGAGGCGGCGTCATGCGGCGTGGGCAGGCATGGGCGCCCAGCACCCCTGCGTGACCCGAGGCCACACGACCCTCCCCGCCTGGGGTTCATGGTATCGGGAGGCCGGAGCGCACGCCAACTACCTGCAGGTCAGCCAACTGCGACGTGCAGCCGCAGCGCCTCGCGCAGCTCGTAGCCGCTGAGTCCGCCGGCGCTGCGGTGCACGATGGTGCCCTCGGCGTCGACGAACAGCGTGGTCGGCATCGCGAAGACGCCCACCTCCTGCGCGAACCTGCGGTCCGGGTCGCGCGCCAGGTCGTAGCTGATGCCCAGCTCGGCGACGAACGGCTCCGCCGCTCGCGCACCGTCCGCCACGTCGACCCCGAGAAAGGCGACCTCGTCGCCAACCTCGGTGAACACCTGCTGGAACGCGGGCATCTCGTCCACGCACGGCGCGCACCAGGTGGCCCAGAAGTTCACCACCAGCGGGCGACCCCGGTAGGCGGCGAGGTCGACCGGCGCCCCCGCGCCGAAGCCCTCCAGCGTGCGTGCGGGCAGCGGCGCGCGCGCCCCCGGCGCCACCCGCTCGTCGAACGGCACCGCCTCGCCGGCGGTCGGGGCCGCCTCGCTCGCCAGCGCGATCCCGTCCGCCGCGGGCTGCGCGGCGCGCTCACGCGTGAACGCCACCGCGCCGACCGCCGCCGCCAGCAACGCGACCACAGCCAGCGCCACCAGCACGGCGCCGCGCGCGCGGGCGCGGCCGGTCGACGGCTCCATCCCACGAGGTTACGTCGCCAGATTGGGTGCGCCCCGGCTGCTTCGCGCCCGCCCGACAGGTGGCGGTCACGTTACGGTCCCCGCCGTGCGCCATGGTCCGATGTGCTGCGGCGCAACCGCCGCGAGTTCGGCGGCTCGCGTTGAACTGCTGGGTGGAGCGGCCGGGCGAGGTCGCGGTGGGCGACCCCGCGGAGCTGGTCGAGTCGATGGGTCAGGCGTCGTCGCGCAGCGCATAGCTGGCCAGGCCCAGGGCGACGAGGTCCTCGGCGGCGCCCAGCACGGGGTCGGCCAGGCCGGTGCTGCGGCCCGCCCAGGCGCGCGC
>Ga0136615_10001712_pt1 | contig 10729 bp, 11 predicted proteins | sample AntDrymUQ2882206_2_FD_106647 | JGI IMG/M metagenome (GOLD analysis project Ga0136615, IMG submission 106647) | Polar desert sand microbial communities from Dry Valleys, Antarctica - metaG UQ288 (22.06) | ecosystem: Environmental > Terrestrial > Soil > Desert | place: Antarctica: Dry Valley...
GACCTTGCGCGCGTTGTCCTCGATGAACAGGCGTCGGGGCTCGACCTGGTCGCCCATGAGCATCGAGAAGATGAGGTCGGCCTGGGCGGCGTCCTCGATGGTGACCCGCGCCAGCGTGCGCGAGGAGGGGTCCATCGTGGTCTCGCGCAATTGCTCGGCGTTCATCTCGCCCAGCCCCTTGAAGCGCTGCAGCGGGATGCCCTTGCCGGCCACGCGCATCACGGTCTCGCGCAGGGCGCTGAAGTCGTCGGCCTCCTCCGTGATGTCCTTGAAGGCCACGGTGAAGGGCGGCGAGCCGGCCAGGTCGGTCAGAGCAGCATGCACGCGCACGAACTGGCGGTACTCCTGGCTGTCGAACAGCGCCTTGGGCAGGCGGTGGGTGCGGGCCAGGCCGGTGCGCTCCTCGACACCGCGCACGATGATGCGCCCGTCCTCGCGCGACAGGAGCGTGGTCGTGTGAGGCGCCCCCACGACCACCTCGCGCTCGAGCAGGCGCAGCGCGCCCTCGATGTCGGTCACCTGCTCCCCCAGCAGCCCGGAGTCCTCGAGGAACTCGACGGCTTCACTTCCGTGCTCGGCACGCAGCGCGCTGGACCATCCCTCGTACTGGTGGAGCAGCTTGGTGAACCGCTGCCAGCGGGCGTCGGTGAGCCTGAGTTGTGCGTTGTGGTGGTCGGTGATCACCATGCGCTCGAGCTTGTCCGACAGCAGGACCTCCTCCAGCTCACTCTCCTTCTCGATGTACTGCTCGCGGCTGCCCTGCTTGATCTTGTACAGCGGAGGCTTGGCGATGTACACGTACCCCTGTTCGATCAACTCCGGCATCTCCCGGAAGAGAAGTGTGAGTATCAGCGTTCTGATGTGGGCGCCGTCGACGTCGGCATCAGTCATGACGATCAGCTTGTGGTAGCGGGCGCGCCCGATGTCGAAGTCGTCGCGGATGCCTGTGCCCATGGCGGTGATCAGTGCTTGGATCTCGACGTTCTGGAGGACCTTGTCGATGCGGCTCTTCTCTACGTTGAGGATCTTCCCGCGCAGCGGCAGCACGGCCTGCGTGGAGCGATCGCGGCCCTGCTTGGCCGAGCCGCCGGCGGAGTCGCCCTCCACCACGAAGATCTCGGTCAGCGCCGGATCCTTGACCGAGCAGTCGGCCAGCTTGCCCGGCAGCGTGGAGTTCTCCAGCGCGGACTTGCGTCGCGTGAGGTCGCGCGCGTTGCGCGCCGCGGCCCGCGCCTGGGCCGCGGAGACCGCCTTGCGGATGATCGCCCGTGACTCGCGCGGGTTCTCCTCCAGGAACTCCGACAGGCGCGCGTTCACGATCGACGCGACGAAGCCCTCGATGCCGGGGTTGCCCAGCTTGGTCTTGGTCTGGCCCTCGAACTGCGGGTCCTGGAGCTTGGCCGAGATGACCGCCGTCAGGCCCTCGCGGATGTCCTCGCCGGAGAGGTTCTCGTCGCGCTCCTTGAGCTCGCCGGTCTTGCGCGCGTAGGCGTTCACCGTTCGCGTGAGCGCCGCGCGGAAGCCCGACATGTGCGAGCCGCCCTCGTGGGTGTTGATGTTGTTGGCGAAGGAGAAGATCGACTCCTGGTATGTGGAGTTCCACTGCATCGCCACCTCGACCGAGCCCTCGTCGCTCTCACCCTCGAAGAACACGATCTTGTTGCCCAGCGTGTCCTTGTTGGCGTTGAGGTGAGCCACGAAGTCCTCGATGCCGCCCTCGTAGCGAAACTCGACCTCGCGCCCGTCGCCGCGCTCGTCGCGCAGGTGGATGCGCAGGCCGCGGGTGAGAAATGCCGTCTCGCGCAGGCGCGTCTCAAGGATCTCGAAGTCGAAGTCGATGACCTCGAAGATGTCGGCGTCGGGCATGAAGGTGATCTCCGTGCCGTGCTCGTCGGTCGACTCGCCCTTGGTCAGCGCGTTCTGCGGTTGGCCGCGCTCGTAGTCCTGCAACCAGGTGGAGCCGCCGCGGCGCACCTCGACGTGCAGCATCTCCGACAACGCGTTGACGACCGAGACGCCGACGCCGTGCAGGCCGCCGGAGACCTTGTAGCCCCCGCCGTCGCCGAACTTGCCGCCGGCGTGCAGGACGGTGAGCACGACCTCGACGGCCGACTTGCCCTCCTTCTCCATGGTGTCCACCGGGATGCCCCGCCCGTCATCGCGCACGGTGACCGAGTTGTCGGGGTGGACGGTGATGTCCACCGTGGAGCACTGGCCGGCCAGGGCCTCGTCGACGGAGTTGTCCACGACCTCCCAGACGAGGTGGTGCAGGCCGCGTAGGCCCGTCGAGCCGATGTACATGCCCGGGCGCTTGCGTACGGCCTCCAGGCCCTCCAGGACGGTGATGTCCTGCGCGTCGTATGTCCCGCGTCCGCGGGTGCTGTCGTCAGTGGCCAATGGTTCCTCCGTCAACGTGCGAGCGCCCCGGTTCCGCGCGCTTGTCGGCACGGCCGGGGCGGGGCGCTCAAGAGGTCATATGATAGCACGCTGACAGCGACGTCCTCGGTGTCATAAACACACGAAAGTGCTGCAAAACAGCACTAAAATTGCGCACCGCTCAGCCCCTCGCCCGGCCCGCGCCGACCCGGCACCGCAGCCCTGTCACGCGCGGCGCACCGAGCGCCGCGTTCATGGCATCGACGAGCCCCGGCCCGAGCAGCTCCAGCTCCTGGGCCCAGACCGAGGACGAGCAGGCCAGGGTCACGGTGCCCTCGCGCTCGGCCACCGGCTCGGCCTGCTCTGCCATCAGGCCGCCGGCGACCTCCGGCCAGATCCGCTGCACATCGGCCAGCAGGGTCGCCGGCGCCACGCGGGCGGCCAGCGCGTCCACGGCGCCCGCCAGCGGCACCACGGCGCGGCGGTACCTCACGCAGCACGCTCCTGCGCGGTCGTGAGCGTCACGGCGGCGCCGTCGCGCACGGCCACGCGGATCACATCGGCGCCCTCGGCGCCCGGCACATTGGCGACGTCGGTCGTGGTGATCACGCTCTGGCCGCCGTCGCGGACCAGCCGCCGCACCAGCGCGGTGCGGCGGTCGGAGTCCAGCTCGCTCATGACGTCGTCGAGCAGTAGCAGGGGCGGACGTCCCCGCGCCGCGCCGAGCACCTCGCGCTCGGCCAACAGGAGCGCCAACAGGCCCAGGCGCTGCTCGCCCCGCGAGCCGTACGTGCGCAGCTCGCGCCCGTCGCGCAGCAGAGCGAGATCGTCGCGGTGGGGCCCATGGCCGGTGAAGCCGCGCTCGAGGTCAGAGTCCAGCCGCTCGCCCAGCTCGGCGGCCAGGGCCTCCGGGTCCACGGCGCGTGTGCGCGGGCGGAAGCGCAGTTCGAGCTCGCCGTGCAGGCCCAGTTGCTGTGCGGCGGTCGCGAAGGGCGTGACGAGGTCGGCGACCACGGCCGCCCGGTCGTCGCGCAGGGCGATCCCGTGACGGGCCAGTTCCAGGTCCCACGCTTCGAGCGCGTGCCGGGGGACGAGCCCAGCGCGCACGCGGGCCAGCAGCGCGTTGCGTTGGGCCAGCGCCCGCGCGTAGGCCCGTCGCGTCGCGGCTCGAGCGGGGCGGGCCGCGGCCACGACCTGGTCGAGGTGTGCGCGGCGTAGCGCCGGAGGCCCCTTGACAAGCTCCAGGCGGTCGGGCAGGAAGACGGAGACCAGTGGGCGGAAGCCGACATCGAGCAGCCGCTCCACCGGCGCCCCGTCAGCGAGCAGCCGCTTGACCTCCCCCGGCGCGTAGCCGACCTTCAGCGCGTGCGTGGTTCCCTCCGTGTCGACCAGGTCAACCTCGGCCCGCGCGGCCTGGGCACCGAAGCGCAGCACCTCGCGCTCGTTGGCCGTCCGGCAGGAACGTCCGGTGCAGGCGAAGTACACCCCTTCGAGGAGGTTGGTCTTGCCGGCGCCGTTGGGGCCGTGGACCACCGTCAGGCCGCCACCCGGGACGACATCGGCCGCCGCGTAGGTGCGAAAGTCGCGCAGCCGCAGACGTGTGACGCGCATCGCCCGCTCAGACGTTGAGCCTGATCGGCATGATCAGGTAGAGGAAGCCGCTGTCGTCGGCCGCCTCGATCAGGCCGGGACGGATCGGGCTGATGAGCTTGAACACCAGGTCGCGTGACTCGATGGTCTCCAGGCCGTCGCGCAGGAAGTCGGGGTTGAACCCGATCTCGAAGGGCTCCCCGGTGAACGGCACAGGTAGCGATTCCGTGGCCTCGCCGACGTCAGGGGTCTGCGCGCTCACCGTCAGCTCGCCCTCGGCGAAGCGCAGGCGGAGCGGTGCGTTCTTCTGGGCCATGAGGCTCATGCGGCGCACGACCTCCGTCAGCTCGCCCCCGGCCAGGCGCAGCTCATGCTCGTAGGCGTCGGGCAGGAGCTGGCTGTAGTTGGGGAATTGGCCATCGATCAGTCGTGAGGACAACACGACGCCGTCCACCGCGAAGATGACCTGATTGTCCCGCACCGTCACGCTGAGCGTGTCGGCTTCGGTGGCAGTGGCGATCCGCGCCAGCTCCTGAAGGGCCCGAGCGGGCACATTGGCCTCCACCGGGCCGGCAAGAGGGGTCTCCAGGCGCGTCTCCTTGACGCTGAGGCGGTAGGAATCGGTGGCCACCATGCGCAGCTCGGTCCCCGAGGCGGAGACCAGGACGCCGGTGAGAATCGGGCGGGTCTCGTCGCGTGAGGCCGAGCGGGCGACCATGACCACCGTCTCGATGAACGCGGCGGCGGGAACCGTGACGCTCGCGTCACCCTCGCCCGGCTCGGGGAACGGCGGGAAGTCCTCTGCGCGCAGGGTGCGCAGGTGGAACGTGGCGCTGCCGGCGACGAGCTCCACGTCGCCCTGACCGGGGCGGAGCTCGAGGGTCAGACCGTCGCCGGGCAGCGAACGGACGACTTCGAGAGTCAGCCGTGCGGGAAGCACGACTGTGCCCTCGCGCTCGACCTCGGCGACGAGGGGGACGCGGAGGCCAACCTCCATGTCGGTGGCCCGCAGCTCCACGGCCCCGTCACGGGCGATGATCTGCACGCCCGACAGCGCCTGGACCGCGCTGCGCGTGGAGGCGACACGCGACACGGTACCGAGTTGGGCGAGCAGGTCGGCCTTGGAGGTCGTCAGCTTCACGGTGAGCACCTCATGGAACTAAAGGGATATATAGGAGTTCTAGGGCCTGTGGACATGTGCGCGGATGCGTGCGGGTCGGCCAGTCTGTCAGGCGCAGCGGTCAGCACTGTTGGCGGTCCAGGAGGGCGCGGATGCGTGCGGCTGCGATGCGGGCGCCCGCATCGTCCTCGAGGCGGGTCGCGGCCCGGCGGCACGCATGCAGGACGGTCGTGTGGTTGCGCCCGCCGAAACGGCGGGCGATGGAGGGGAGGCTCTCACTGGTGTGCTCGCGCGCCAGGTACATGGCCAGCTGGCGAGGCCAGGCCAGCCGGGCCGATCGGTCAGCCGAGACGAGCTCCTCGTGGCGAATGCCGAAGACTTCGCAGGTCGCCGCCTGAATCGCCTCCACGGACGTGGCGGGCTGTGCGCGACGCACCGGCCCGTAAAGGCCGTTTAGGACCTCGTGAGCAAGCTGCTTGTCGATCTGCTTGCCGGTCAGCGAGTGGTAGGCGACCACGCGGATGAAGGCGCCCTCCAGGGCCCGCACGTTGCCCTCGGTGCGCTCGGCGACCACTTCCAACGCCCCCTCGTCGGCCATGACGATGCCGTCGTGCTGAGCACGCTTGCGCAGCACGGCAAGACGCTGGTGGCGGTCGGGGCGCGCAAGGCCGGCGACCAGCCCGGAGGCGAAGCGCTCGCGCAGGCGCGCCTCGAGGTCGCCGAGGTCGCCCGGCGTGCGGTCGGAGGTGAGCACGAGCTGTGCACCACCGTCGCGAAGGCTGTTGAAGGTGTGGAAGAACTCCTCGGCGGTGCGCGTCTTGCGCTCGAGGAACTGCACATCGTCCACGAGCAGCACGTCGACCCCGCGCAGGGCGCGCTTGAAGGCGGCCTGACGATCGTGATCTCGACTTCCCACCGCGGTCACGAAGGCGTTGGTGAAGGCCTCGCCGGTCAGGTATCGCGTGGTCAGGCCGTCGCCCGTGCCGCGCACGTAATGGGCGATGGCTTGGAGCAGGTGGGTCTTGCCCACCCCGGGCGGCCCGTAGAGGAAGAGCGGGTTGTAGGCCTGGCCGGGAAGCTCGGCGACAGCGAGGGCGGCCGCGTGCGCGAACCGGTTGCCGTCGCCGATGACGAACTGGCCGAAGGTCAGCTTGTCGTTCAGGGGCTCGGGCGCCAGCGCGAGCTCCGGGTCGCCCGCGGCCGCTTGGGCGCCGGGGGGACAGCGCCCCTGGGAGTCCTCGCGCGGCGTGGACCGCGCCACCACGTCCACGGTCACCCCGTCACCCAGCACCACGGCGGCGCACGTCTGCAGCATGTCCGCGAAGCGGTCGGCCACCCAGGCGCGCAGGGCGTCGGGGGCCTCCAGCACGAGGCGGTTCCCGTCGCGGGTCCGCGGGCGGAGCGCGGCCAGCCAGATGTCGTAGACGTCGGACGAGACCGCGCGTCGCAGCTCGGTCTGGATCAGGGGCCAGGCGTGCGCGAGCGGCAGGTCCACGGCAGGGGTCGACGACTCCTTCGGAGCAGGGTTGTGTCTGGCGAGGAGCGGCCCCCGAAGGGCCGCGGAAGGCGGGCAGAGTAGCACTGGGTCGTCGACCCTCCGACGGCTGACAGGGAGGACTCCGCAAACGCCGGGAAAGACCTCCGCACACAGGCTGTGGGGACCTGTGCGCAGGACTGTGGACGGTCCCGGTGGGCTAGGCTCCGCTGCCCCGGCCGCCGGCCTCACGTCGTCCGCAGCCGATCTCCCCATGAAGCGCACCTACCAGCCCAAGAAGCGCAAGCGCGCACGGACCCACGGGTTCCGCTCCCGTATGGCCTCCAAGGCCGGGCGGCGCGTGATCAAGCGCCGGCGCACCAAGGGCCGCGCGCGCCTGACCGTCTGACCGCTCGCGTGGAGGATCTGCCGGCCCCGCGCAGCGCGCCCCGCCGGCCCCGCCGCGGCGGTCGCCTGTCGCGCAGCGCGGACTTCGAGCGCGTCTACCGCCAGGGTCGCGCGCACGGCAACCGCACTCTCGTGCTCCACGCCTTCACACGTGCCGGTAATGAACCGGACGGCGGGGACGATGTCGAGGCCCGGGCGCGCATCGGCCTGTCGGTGTCGCGCAAAGTCGGCGGTGCGGTGGAGCGCAACCGGGTCAAGCGCCTGCTGCGCGAGGCCTTCGCCGCCGAGCAGCACCGGGCGCCCGCCGGACACGACGTCGTCGTCGTCGCGCGCCCGCAGGCCCGCGGTCTGGCCGACCGCGAGGGCCTGTCCGGCGTGCGCGAGTCCCTGGGCGAGCTGTTGGATCAGGCGCGCGAGGCCGCACAGCGGAGTCGGACCCGATGAGCTTCGTGCGCCGCGCCGTCCTGGTTCCCGTGCGCGCCTACCAGGTGCTCATCTCACCCGCCCTTCCTGCGCGCTGCCGGTACCACCCCACCTGCTCGCAGTACGCCGTCGAGGCGATCAGCCAGTTCGGCATACTGCGGGGCGTGGTGCTCGCCGGCTGGCGCCTGCTGCGCTGCAACCCCTTCAGCGCCGGGGGCCTCGATCCGGTGTCCTCGCAGCGCCTGTTCCACCGTCACCGAAGCTCCCACGCCTGACCATGCCCGCGGTCATCCCCCCCTTCTCCTGGTTCGTCGACCTCTTCGAGCCGGTCCTCGTCTTCTTCTACGGCCTCGTCGGGAGCTGGGGCGTGGCGATCATCCTGCTCGTCGTGGCGGTGCGCATCGTGCTGGTGCCCCTCACCCTCAAGCAGATGCGCTCCATGCAGGCCATGGCGCACCTGGCGCCGGAGATGAAGGAGATCCAGCGCAAGTACAAGGACGACAAGCAGCGCCAGCAGCAGGAGATGATGAAGCTCTACAAGGAGAACAAGGTCAACCCCGCCGCCTCCTGCCTGCCGCTCGTCGCTCAGATCCCCGTCTTCATCGCGCTCTTCTACCTCTTGCAGGACGAGCTCAAGGTGGACATCTGCGGCAGTGCGCTCAACGGGCGGAACCCCGCGGACATCGTCTGCGGCGATATCGCGCCCGGCTCCGCCGAGTTTCTCTTCATCGCCGACCTGACCGACAAGGCGGGCGGCTGGGTCCTCGCGCTGCTCATCTTCCTCTACATCAGCTCCCAGCTCGTGGCCAGCCTGGTATCGCTGACCACGGCGGACAAGATGCAGCGGCGCCTGTTCCTGGCGCTGCCCTTCGTCTTCGTCCTGTTCATCATCAACTTTCCGGCTGGGCTGATCGTCTACTGGATTACCACCAACATCTGGACTGCCGGACAGGGCTATCTGATTCGACGCAAGATCGGTCCGATCGCGCCGCCCAAGCCGGAGGGCGAGCAATCGACGAGCTTCCGCGACATGATCCAGAAGATGATGGGCGCCGACGAGCCCGCCCCGGCCACGGCTGGCGCCGGTGGTGGTGCCAAGCGCAGGTCCAGCAGCCCGCCGCCCCCACCACCGCGCAAGAAGAAGAAGCGCTCGGGGCGTCGGCGATGAGCGAGTCCGCGGCGCTGCAGGAACTGCTCGAGCGCGTGGTCGTGGGTATCGGCCTCGAGGGGTCGCGCGTCGAGGTGCTGGAGGACGACGAGTCGCTGACGGGGGTTGTCCACGGTGAGGAGCTCGGCCTCTTCATCGGGCGCCACGGCCAGACCATCGACGCTGTTCAGCACCTCGCCCAACGGGCGGTCGGCGCCGGCCAGGCCACTCGGCGCATCGTGATCGACGCGGAGGGCTACCGCGCCCGCCGCGCGACGGCGCTGCACGGACAGGCCGACGACGCCGCGGCCGAGGCGCTGCGCAACGACCGGGCTGTAGCGCTGGATGCCATGGTGCCCAGCGAACGCAAGCTCGTGCACGAGCACCTGCGCGAGCGCGGAGACGTCGAGACCTGGAGCGAGGGCGACGAGCCCGACCGCCACCTCGTCATCGCCCCGCTGAACCGCCACTGAGCGCGCCGACGTTTCACGTTTTTCTTCCCGGTGTAACACTTCGCCCATGGTCGATCTGACCGACCGCGACCGCGGCATCGTGGCCGGGCTGCTCATCGGGCAGGGCTCCTTTGGGGGCGACGGCCGCCAGCCGCACGTGATTCTGCGGATGCACGTGCGCCACGAGCGCCTACTGCGCTGGCTGGTGGAGCGCTTCCCACGCTCGCGCCTCTACGGCCCCTACCACCACGGCGGACGCTCGTACTTCCAGTGGACGGCCCGCGGCCCGGCTCTGGTGGACGACCTGCTGCCGGTGCTCGAGGAGATCGTGACGCCCGATCTCGATGTCCACGGTGCTCAGCGCCTGACCGAGATGAGCGATCGTTACGCCGATGTCATCGCGCGACGACGCGGCTGACGGCCGGCGGTCGACCCGGCCATCCTCGGGTCGAGTGACGGTCCCCGAGCGCCTGGCCGAGCTGTCGAGTCGCTACCGCCTACCCGCCGGAGCGCAAGACCGCCTGGCGGTGCTGTTGGAGCTCCTGGCCCAGCCGATCGCCCCCACGGCGGTCCACGAGCCGAGCGACGCGGTCGACCTGCATGTCGCAGACGCCTTGGCCGGCCTGGAGCTCGAGCAGGTGCGTGGCGCCGAGCGGATCGCCGACCTCGGCGCCGGCGCCGGCGTACCCGGCCTCGTCCTGGCCGCGGCCCTGCCCGGGGCTGAGGTGTCGCTGGTCGAGGCTGTCGCGCGCAAGGGCGGCTTCCTCGAACGGGCGGTGGCCGCCATGGAGCTCACCAACGCCCGCGTGATCGTCGCACGCGCGGAAGGGTGGACCGAGGGCCGCGACCGCCAGGATCTCGTGACGGCCCGTGCCCTGGCCGAGCTGCCCGTGCTCGTCGAGTACGCGGCGCCGCTGCTCGCGCCGGGAGGTGCGCTGGTGGCTTGGAAGGGCCGGCGAGACCCTGTCGAGGAGGCGGACGGGGCCGCTGCGGCCGCCGTGACAGGCCTTGAGGCCTGTCCGCCCCTGTCTGTCACCCCGTTCCCGGGCGTCGAGGACCGCCATCTCTACCTCTACCTGAAGCTTGGAGACACACCGCTCCGCTTTCCACGTCGGCCAGGAATTGCCCGCAAAAGACCGATCCGAGCCTCGCGTAGAGGCTGAGCTATCAGCCTTATGACGGGTATTGACCCTGCTCTCTGACCGGAGCCAGAGCTACGCTTGACCACGGATGGGCACCGTCTACGCGATCGCCAATCAGAAGGGCGGGGTCGGCAAGACGACCACCGCGGTTAATGTCGCCGCCTGCATTGCCGAGGCCGGGCACGCCACGTTGCTGGTCGACATCGACCCGCAGGCCAACGCCACGGTCGGCCTCGGCCTCGACAAGGCGCAGCGCCCCAGCATCTACGACGTGCTCTGCGGTGACGTCACCGCCGCTGAGGCCATTCGGCCCTCGGCCATCGACGGGCTCTCCGTGTTGGCCGCCCACCCCGACCTGGCCGGTGCCAACGTCGAGCTGCCGCGCAGTCCGGGCTCCGAGACCCGGCTGCAGGAGGCGCTGGCCGACGTGCGCGAGCACTACGCGCACGTCCTGCTGGACTGCCCACCGTCCCTGGGCCCGCTGACGGTCAACGCCCTCGTGGCCGCCGACCAGGTCATCGTGCCCGTCCAGACCGAGTACTTCGCGCTCGAGGGCCTGGCCGGGCTGCTGGACACGCTGGCCCTCGTGCAGCGCAC
>Ga0136615_10001713_pt1 | contig 10728 bp, 12 predicted proteins | sample AntDrymUQ2882206_2_FD_106647 | JGI IMG/M metagenome (GOLD analysis project Ga0136615, IMG submission 106647) | Polar desert sand microbial communities from Dry Valleys, Antarctica - metaG UQ288 (22.06) | ecosystem: Environmental > Terrestrial > Soil > Desert | place: Antarctica: Dry Valley...
CAACTCGCGCTCCGTCGCCACCCCGATGTGCGGCTGCTGCGCCGGGCCTGGGAGCTGCGGGACGTCTGCAGCACATACGACGCGCTCTACGTCGCACTGGCCGAAGCGCTCGACGGTGCACTCGTCACCCGGGACGTCCGGCTCGCGCAAGGCGTCGATGGGCTCGTCGAGGTGATCGTCTCCCGCTGACGGCCACGCGGTCGACCGCAGCACGCCAATGGTGTGGCCCTCGGGGTCGTTGAAGAGGCCGATCTCGAGCCCCTTCATGACCTCCTCGGGCCCATCATCCGCGTGCCGCCGAGGCGCTCCGCCTTGGCGAGCGCCGCCGCGACGTCGGGCACCTGAAGGTGGACGGTCACATGGCCGCCGTGGCCCTTGGGGCCGCCCGTCACGCCGCCGCCGATGCCGATCCCTCCGCGGAGCGGTTGTCCTCGCGCTGCACGACCCCGTAGCCCATCGGTTCGGACGTGTCGATCGCCACCCGAACAGCTCGGAGTAGTCACTCCTGGAGCTGCTTGCCGTCCCAACCGGTGATCGCCGTAGACAACTGCCGGCTCCTTTCTCGCCGCCGTCGGCTGCGGTCCGCGTACATCGGGTCGTAAGGGGCTCCCGCTAACGTGCGGCCGCGCCCATGCCCACCCCCGCCCCCGATCAGAACGGCGCCTCGCTTCCGATCGCCGACTACGGGCTGCTCTCGGACTGCAGCTCGGCCGCGCTCGTGAGCCGCGCCGGCTCGGTCGACTGGCTCTGCCTCCCCCGCTTCGACTCCCCGAGCGTCTTCTCGCGGCTGCTGGACCCCGACGCCGGTCACTGGTCGATCGCGCCGGTCGCGCCGTTCACCGCCGAGCGCCGCTACCTGCCCGGCTCGCTGGTGCTCGAGACGACGTTCACGACGGAAGCGGGTAGCGTCCGGCTCACCGACGCGCTCGCCGTTCCGGAGGGCCAGCGCGGGCACGACCTCGGCTTCGACGCCCCGCACGAGCTGCTGAGACTCGTCGAGGGGATCGCCGGGGAGGTCGAGCTGGCGCTCGAGCTGGCCCCGCGGGGCGAGTACGGCCTCGTGCGACCGCTGTTCCGCTCCGAAGACGGGGGCGGGCGCACGTTCGGAGGCCCGAACCGACTCGCCGTCCACGCCGGCGTCGAGACCGCGATCGAGGGCGCGACGATGCGGGCACGCTTTGCCGCCCGCGCCGGCGTCCAGGTCGGCTTCGCGCTGCGCTGGGCGCCGGTCGAGGGCGCGCAGCCGGAGCCCGCCGCGCCGGAGGACGTGGCGGACCGGATCGCGGACACCGCCGAGGCATGGCGCACGTGGGAAGCCGACCACACGGTATACGACGGCCAGCACCTCGAGACGGTCCGGCTCTCCTCCCGCGTGCTCAAGGGCCTCAGCTACCGCCCGACCGGGGCGATCGTCGCGGCGCCCACCACCTCGCTGCCCGAGACGGTCGGGGGCGAGCGCAACTGGGACTACCGCTACACGTGGATCCGCGACGCGAGCCTCACGATGGAGGCGCTCTACATCGGGACCTGCCCCGACGAGGCCGAGGACTTCGTGTCGTTCATGACCTCGAGCGCCGGCGGGACCGCGGACCACTCGCTGCAGATCATGTACGGGGTCGGCGGGGAGCACGACCTCGCCGAGCGCGAGCTCCCGCACCTGCGCGGCTGGCGCGACTCCGCGCCCGTGCGCGTCGGCAACGACGCCTGGAGCCAGACGCAGCTCGACGTCTACGGCGAGCTCGTGATGGCGATCCACCTCTACCGCGACCAGCTCGGCAAGCTGCATCCGGAGATCCAGTCCTTCGTCGCCGACCTCGCCGGGAAGGCGGCGAGCCGCTGGGGGGAGAAGGACGCGGGGATGTGGGAGATGCGCGGCGAGCCGCTGCACCACGTCTCCAGCAAGGTCCTGTGCTGGACGGCGCTCGACCGCGCGATCGACCTCGCCCCCAAGCTCGGGGAGCACGCCGACGTGGAGGCGTGGAGCGCCGGGCGCGAGGAGATCCGCGCGGCGATCCTGGAGCGCGGCTGGAGCGAGGAGCGCCAGGCGTTCGCGCAGACGTTCGGCTCCGACGAGCTCGACGCGGCCCAGCTGCTGATGCCGCTCGTCGGCTTCCTCCCTGCCGACGACCCGCGCATGCGCTCGACGATCGAGGCGATCGCGCGCGACCTGACCGAGGACGGGCTCGTGCTGCGCTACCGCTCCGCCGCCGAGGGCACCAACGCGGACGGCCTGAGCGGCGAGGAGGGCACGTTCGTACTGTGCTCGTTCTGGCTCGTGAGCTGCCTGGCGCTGGCCGGCGAGGTCGACCGCGCCCAGGCGCTCTACGACCGGTTGGCCGGCGCGGCGAACGACCTCGGCCTCCTCGGCGAGGAGATCGACACCGCCAGCGGCGAGCTGCTCGGGAACTTCCCGCAGGCGTTCAGCCACATCGGCCTGATCACGAGCGCGTGGCAGCTCGACCAGGCGCGCGAGCGCGCGGCGGGCTGACGCGACCGGGGATCAGTCGAGCGCGCCGGCGGGCAGCACGAAACGGGACGGTGTGCGCGGTTCCGAGCCGCCGTCGAGGTGGAAGCGCGATCCGTGCAGGCCGCGCTGGACCGGCGTGACCACCGCCGTGTCCGGCCGCCCGCCGCGCGCGGCGATCCACGTCATGACGGCGTTGGCGTCGGCCCCCTCGGAGACGATGGCCGCGCGCTCGACCACCGTCCCGCCGGAGGGATGGGCCCGGGCCAAGCGGGTGACCAGCACCCGGATCGCGTCGTCGTCCATGTGTGCAACGGTAGTGCTTTGCGATGCTCGACGACGTCATCCCCGCGCCGCACTTCCGCGAGCGCCACGAGCGACGGATCGCGGCGGCTCCCGCCGCCGGGTGGGAGGCGCGACACGCGCTGCGGCTCGGCGACCTCGCGCTGTCGCGGACGCTGATGGGGATCGAGTATGGGCGGCGAGGATGCAGCTCCGGCATCCGACCCTTCCCTCGATGCGGCCGTTGACGTGACCGCCGAGCGCTCGAGCGCGGCGGGAGCGGCGTCGGCCTGACGCCGCAGGGCGAGCGGGAGCCAGGGGGGGCGAAGGCGTCGTGCCAGCCGCACCTCGGTCCGCGGGCCTGCCCACTGTCCCGCACGCCGACCAGGGAGGAAGCTGCACGCATGGTCGCCTCCCAGTCCCTCCCCAGCAGCACGCTCTCGGTCGCCGCACTCCGCGCCATGCTGGTCACGGAACAGGACCCGCACCGCCGCCAGCGTGAGCTGGTCCGTGCGAGCCTCGTCTCCTGCCCCGGCGCGCCGCGCCGCCCCCGCGAGGTCTAGGACCGCAGGAAGGTCAGCACCGCCAGCACGCGGCGGTGGCCCTCGTTGCCCGAGGGCAGCTCGAGCTTGGCGAAGATCGCGCCGACGTCGCGCTCGACCGCGCGCTCCGTCAGCCCCAGCCCCTCCGCGATCGCGGGGTTCGAGTGTCCCTCCGCCATGCGCGCGAGCACGTCGCGCTGGCGCGCCGAGAGCGCGTCGAGCGGGTTCTGGCTGCGCCGGCGGTTGAGCATCTGCGCCACCACCTCGGGGTCGAGCGCCGAGCCGCCCTGGCCGACATGGCGGACGGAGTCGGCGAAGCCGCGCGGGTCCGCCACCCGGTCCTTGAGCAGGTAGCCGACCCCCTCCGCGCTGTCGCCGAGCAGGTCGACCGCGTACGCCTCCTCGGCGTACTGGGAGAGGACGAGCACGCCGGTGCCGGGCAGCTCGGACCGGATCGTGGTCGCCGCGCGCAGGCCCTCGTCGGTGTGGGTCGGCGGCATCCGGATGTCGGTGATCGCCACGTCGGGCCGGCGCTCGCGCACGAGGCGCAGCAGCTCCTCCGCGTCGCCGGCCTCGCCCACGACGTCGAAGCCGGCGGCCTGCAGCAGGTGCACCACCCCGGCGCGCAGCAGCACGGAGTCCTCGGCGACCACGACGCTCATCGCGCTCGAGCCGGCGGCCGGCGCCGCCGGCGCGGGCTCAGCCAGCGCGGCGAGCGCCTCGCGCGCGAAGTCGCCGGCGGACGCCTGGCGCTCCGCGGGCTCCTTGGCCATGGCGCGGCGGACCGCCGCGTCGAGCGCCGGGGGCACGTCCGGCCGCGCCTCGCGCAGCGACGGCGGCGGGTCCTTGAGGTGCGCCCAGAGCTTCTTGAGGTCGCTGCCGCGGTCGAACGGGACCGCCCCGGTGAGGGTCTTGAAGAGCACGCACGCGAGCGCGTAGAGGTCGGCGCGACCGTCGACGTCATCGCCGCGCGCCTGCTCGGGCGCCATGTAGTCCGCGGTGCCCATGGCGAACCCCGGCTTGGTCAGCCCCGCGCCCGTGTCGGGCCGCTTGGTCAGGCCGAAGTCGGTCAGGAACGCGTGTTCCGCGCCGTCGCGCAGGGCGATCAGGACGTTGGTGGGCTTGACGTCGCGATGCACCAGGCCGCGCTCGTGCGCGGCGTCGAGGGCGTCGGCCACCTGGGCGATCAGCCGCACCGCGCGCGCCGGCGCGACCGGCTGGTCGCGGACGAGCAGCGCCCCCAGGTCCAGGCCCGCGACGTAGCGCATGGTCACGTACAGGACGCCGTCCTCCTCCCCGGCGTGGAACACCTCGACGGCGTGGGGATGGTCGATCGCCGCCGCCGCCCGGCACTCGTGCTCGAAGCGCGCGCGGAAGACGGGATCGAGCGCGACGCCGGGCGCGATCAGCTTGAGCGCGACCGGCCGGTCGAGCGCGAGGTCGGTCGCCCGGAACACGACGCCCATCCCGCCACGTCCGGCCACCGCCTCGATCCGGTGGCGGGCGAAGGTGGAGCCGACTGTCGGTTCGGGCGGCACGGCGTTGGCGACCATTCGAGCGCTTCGCGACGGCGAGCGCAACCCAGCGGTGGGGTTGTCCGCACCCTCCCGGCGGTGGCCCGTACCCGGACCTGGGAGCTTCCTCGGGTGTCCGCGGCGCCGCGCGAGCGTACCTTCGGTCGATGCTCGCCGCCTCCCCACTCCGCTCGTCGCGCCTGGCCCGCGCCGCCGTCTCCAGCGGCGCTCGGGTGCAGATCGGCGTCTTCCTCCTCGCCTATCTCGTCTACAGCGCCGCCCGCTGGGTGATGGTCGGTGACCTCGGCCAGGCGCAGGAGCACGCGATGTGGATCGTCGACCTCGAGCAGGACCTCGGCGTCGCGACCGAGGCGTCGGTGCAGAACGCGTTGAACGGCACCTGGATCCTCTGGCTGCTCAACCACGCCTACCTGGCCGCCCAGCTGGTCGTGGTGCCGGGTGCGCTGATCTTCCTCTACAAGCGCTCGCGCTCGATCTACACGCGGCTGCGCAACACGATCCTCGCCACCTGGCTGATCTCGATCCCGGTCTACGCCGCCTTCCCGGTCGCTCCGCCGCGGCTGGCCGACATGGGCATCGTCGACACGATCACCTCGCAGACCGGCTTCGCGATGGACTCGAGCCTGACCACGAGCTTCTACAACGAGCTCGCCGCGGTGCCGAGCCTGCACGTCGGCTTCGCCGTCGCGGTCGGGATCGCGATCGCGGCCGTCGCCAGGCAGCCGCTCGTCAAGGCCGCCGCGCTCCTGTGGGGGCCGGCGATCGGGCTCGCGGTGGTCGCCACGGGCAACCACTTCGTGTTCGACATCGCCGCCGGCGTCGTGGCCAGCGCGCTCGGCTACGGGATCGGTACCGCCGCGGCGCGGGCGAGCTCCCGCCCCTCCGCGGTCGGCATGCCGGCCCTTCGCCCGCGCCTCGCCGAGGCCTGAGCCGCCACGCAGATCGACAGCGCCAGCGCGGTGCCGACCACGGTCAGCAGCGTGCTGGTCCCGACGAAGAACGCGGCCACCTGCCCGGCGGGCACCGCCTGGCCCGTGACCGGCGCGAACGAGGCGGCGAGCAGCGCGGCGCCGGCCGCGACGGACGCCGGCGCGAAGGGCAGCAGACGCGCACCGCCCTGCGCGAACGCCACGAGCAGCACCGCGGCCGGCGTCGCGGGCAGCCCGAACGCCGCCAGGAAGCAGGCGAGCGCGGCGAGCCGGCAGGCGCGGCTGGCGAGCTGCCAGGGCAGCACCTCGCGGGCGTAGGCGAGCGGGCAGCGCAGCGGTGCGCAGCCGCGCCCCACCCCGGCGGCGATCCGGCGCACGCGGGCGCAGCGCCGGGCCGCGACGACCGTCGCCGCGACGGCGGCGGAGGCGACGAGCAGCCACAGCGCGCTCGCCGCCGAGAGGCCGAGCGCCGGCCCGGCCCCGACCGCGAGCGCCACGGAGAGCAGCGCGAGGCCGATCGCGATCTCGCCGGCCCCCTCTGCGACGAGCGTGCCCGCGAGCAGCGGGCAACCGCCCTCGGCGAGCCGCCGCCGCAGCAGGAGCACGCGCACCGCGTCGCCGCCGCGGGCCGAGGCCACCCCGCCCGCCCCGGCGCCGGCGACCCAGGCCGCGAGCGCGTCGCGGGCGCGCAGGCGCGGGTCGTCGCCGCTCGCGCGCCGCACGATCGCGTACCAGCCTCGACCGCGCGCGAGCTGGTTCGCGAGGTGCAGTGCGACGCCGAGCGCGAGCCAGCGGGCGTCGGCTCCGGCGACGGCCTCGGCGAGGCCGCCCAGCGCACGCTCGATCCCGGCCGCCAGGTCGCCGGCTGCGTCCCACATCCCGCGGCGCATGCTACCCGCGCCCGGCCCCGCCCATGCGGAGCCGGGCAGCGCGTTCCTGCGCTCAGCGGCAGCCGGCGAACGCCTTGCGGCCGTCCGGCGGGTACTCGACGACGAGCCCGACCCCCGGGGCGTAGAGCTTGTACTCGACCTCGCCCTCGGGCTGGATGAACTCCTGGATGCGGATGACGCCGGTGTGCAGGCGGCCGTTCGCCTTCACGCGCAGCCCGACCTCCTCGACCCGGGTGGATTCCGTCGTGATGCCGGGGACGTCCTCGAAGCGGTACTGGTCGCCGACCCCCGGGGCGGCGGGCATGGCGACGCCGAGCACGTCGGTGACGCGGCCGTAGAGCCAGGTCCCGCCGTGGTCGACGACCCGGCCGTCGCGCAGGTTGTCGACGTCCTCGCCGAAGTAGTAGACCGTGCCGTCGTCGGCCTGCGCGAAGTAGTCGAACGTGCGCTCGACCAGCTCGCCGTCCTCGTACGCGTCGTCGCGCACGATCGCGGCGTCCACCGGCTTGCCGGCGACCTGGAACCGCTTCGTCCGCTCGAGCAGCGTGATCACGGAGCGCTCGCGCGTGCCGTCGTCGGCGCGGCCGCGGTAGACGCAGCGCCGGTGCGCGGCAAGCGGCAGGTAGGGGTTGTCGATCGCGGCCGGGTCGGAGAACGCCGGCGCCGCCGGCCCGCCCTGGCCCGCGGCGGCGGTCGCCCCTCCGAGCGCGGCGACGATCGCGGCCATCCCGAGGAACCTGCGCGTGCCCGTCATGGGTGCCTCCCTGGTTCGCATGTGGCGGCGCACCATGCCGGGGGCGGCTGAGAGCCGGCTGAGCCGGCGCGCCGGTCAGCCCGCGGCGTGCTCGGCGCCCGCGACGAGCACGCGGACGACCCGCAGGTCGTCGTCGAGCACGACGACGTCGGCCCGTTCGCCGGGAGCGAGGCGGCCGAACTCGGGCCGGCGGGCGATGCGCGCCGGGATCGCGGAGGCCGCCGTGAGCGCCGCCTCGAGCGGGATCCCGAGCGCGTGCACGTGGCGGACCGCGTCGAGCAGCGCGATGGCGCTGCCGGCTAGCTGCCCCTCCGGCCCGTGCACCGCGCCGCCGGCGGAGACGACCCGGCGTCCGGCAAGCGTGAACTCCCCGTCGCCCATCCCCGCGGCGGCCACCGCGTCGCTCACCAGCGCGAGCCGCCCGCCGGCGGCGCGCCAGGCGACCAGCAGCGTCTCGTCCGCCAGGTGCCTGCCGTCGGCGATCAGCTGCACGGCGACGTCGGGGCGCGCGAGCGCCGCCAGCGCGATGCCGGGGTCGCGCGGCGCCGGCGCGCGCATCGCGTTGAAGAGGTGCGTCACGGTCCGCACGCCGCGGTCGAACGCGGCGTGCGCCTCGGCCGCCGTCGCGTCCGTGTGCCCGGCCGCCACCACGACGTCGCGTGCGACCAGCGCGTCGACCAGCTCGAGCGCACCCGGCAGTTCGGGCGCCAGCGTGACGTGGCGCACCGGGCCCGCGGCGAGCAGGCGCTCGAGCAGCGCGAGATCGGGCGCGCGCTGCGCGCCGGCGGGGTGCGCGCCGAGTCGCCGCGGGGAGACGAAGGGCCCCTCGAGGTGCGCGCCGAGGACCAGCGGGCCGGGCGCGTCGAGCGGGAGCGCCCGCAGCGCGGCGACGAGCTCCGCCTCGGGCGCGGAGACGAACGTCGGCTGATAGGCCGTGGTCCCGCGCGCGAGCAGCGCGTGCCCCGCTCGCACGTAGCCGTCGCGGTCGGCCGACATGAAGTCGATGCCCGCGAACCCGTTGACCTGCAGGTCGACGAGGCCCGGCGCGGCGAGGCCGCGCCGGGCGCCGTGCAGGCCGACCTCCGCGATCCGGTCGCCGGCGATCTCGACGTCGCCCGGAACGCGGCGGCCGTCCACGAGCGCCGCCGCGACCCCGAGCCTCATACCGGCACCGTAGCCTCACGCGTCGGCGGCGAGCGCCTCCGCCATGCCGGAGCAGTGGTACAGGCCGTCGACCAGCACCCAGCGGATCTCGCCCGCGCGCGCTGACCGCGGTCGGCAACACCGCCGCCAACCGCCGGCTCGCGTTCGGGGTGCGCGGCCGCGCCGGCCTGCTGCGCCAGCACGCGCTCGGGGCCGTCGTCTTCCTGCTGACCCTCGGCCTCACCAGCGGTGCCCTGGCCGTGCTGCACGGGCTAGAGCCACCCCTGCGCGGGGGGTCGAGCTGGCCGTCCCTGATCGCCGCGAGCACCGCGGCCACCATCACCCGCTTCGTCGCGCTTCGCAGCTGGGTGTTCCGCACGGCGAGCTCACGCCAGCCGGCGCTGGGCCAGCTCGATCCCGCTCTGCAGATCGCCGGCCGAGACCACCTGCGCTAGATCGATGCCGACGGTGACCAGCGTCTGGGCGATCTCGGCGGAGAGGCCGCTGACGATCACCTCCGCGCCCATCATGCGGACGCCGGCGACGGCGGCGATCAGCTCGTTGGCTGCGCTGGAGTCGATCCCCGGCACGCCCGTGACGTCCAGCACCACCACGCGCGCCCGCCGCCGGCGCACCCCTTCGAGCAGTTCGGCGCGCAGCTGCACGAGCCGGGGCTGGTCCAGCGTGCCGACCATCGGCAGGATCAGCAGCCCGTCGCGCAGCTGCAGCACCGGCGTCGAGAGCTCGCGGATCGCCTGCTGCTGGCGGTTGATGACCTGCTCGTTCGCGGAGACGAACGCCTGGCCGAACACCGCGAGCGCGTCGTCGAGCCAGCGGTGGAGCGCCATGAGGTCCTCGGGCAGCTGCTGCGGGTCGATCCCGGGACGGGCGACGAGGCGCTGCAGCAGGTCGATCCGCAGCACGTGGATGAGCTCGACCCAGGACGTGAACGAGATCTCCGCGTGCGCGTACCCGGTGGCCTGCAGCCGCACGTCGTCCCAGTAGGCGTTCCACTCGCCGTCGAGCATCGCGTCGCGCAGGAGCGCGTGCCGCCGGGCGTCCTCCTCAGGATCGGACGGGGCGGCGCGTACGAGCGGGCCGAACTCGGGATGCGCCATCAGATCCTCGCGCAGCGCGTCGCCGAGCTGCTCGTGCACCGCGTCGTACAGCGCCCAGACGCGCCGCATCGCCGCGGCGAGCCAACCTTCGATCGCGATGAGGCTGCCGTGGTGCAGCAAGGGGCGCAGAGCCTAGTACCGGTCGACGCAAGTACGTGCGATCGCCGGCGGCCGCTGGCGCCGGCTGACGACGGCCGGCGACCGGAAGTGTGCCGTGGCACGTGACCGGGTCGCCGGATGGCGGAGGCGGTGATCAGCGGTCGCCGGAACCGTGCGTACCTGCGGAGGCCGGTACGCATGGCGCCGGTAGCATCACGCGTCCGACGCATGAGCGACGCCCGAGCCCAAGAGTTCAGGATGGAGGAGGAGCGGCGCGACGCCACCGTGGTGCTCAAGCTGCGCGGCGAGCTCGACCTCGCGTCGACCGACGCGCTCACCGAGCGGCTGCGGGAACTGCGCGACGCCGGCCAGCCGGCCTTGCTCGACCTCGACGACCTCGCCTTCATGGACTCCTCCGGGCTGCGCGTCGTGCTCCTGGCCACCGAGATGAGCCGTGCGGGCGGCTGGCGGTTCGCGGTGACGGCGGGCTCGGCGCCGGTGCGGCGGCTGTTCGCGTCAGCCGGCGTGACCGACCGGCTGCCGATCGAGCCGGTGCGGTGACAGGGACGCTCACCGTCGCGCTTGCGCGCGATCACGAGGCGCCGCGGCGCGCGCGCGACCTCCTGCGCCGGCACGCCGCCGGATTCGACTCCGATCGCCTCGACACCGCTGTGCTGCTCGTGTCCGAGCTGGTCACCAACGCCGTCGTGCACGGGGACGGGCCGATCGAGCTGACGATCGCGGTCGACGACCGCGGCGCACGCTTCGCCGTCACCGACGAGGGCGGCGGCACGCCCGCGGTGCGCGACGACCCGGGAGCCGACGGCGGCTGGGGGCTGCGGCTCGTCGCCCAGCTCGCGCGCCGGTGGGGCGTCGCGGACGGCCGGACGCACGTCTGGTTCGAGATCTAGCGCGCCAACTGCCGAGCGATCACGACGCGCTGGATCTCGTTCGTGCCCTCGTAGATCTGGG
>Ga0136615_10001714_pt1 | contig 10727 bp, 10 predicted proteins | sample AntDrymUQ2882206_2_FD_106647 | JGI IMG/M metagenome (GOLD analysis project Ga0136615, IMG submission 106647) | Polar desert sand microbial communities from Dry Valleys, Antarctica - metaG UQ288 (22.06) | ecosystem: Environmental > Terrestrial > Soil > Desert | place: Antarctica: Dry Valley...
GTCGCCGTCGCCGTCGGCGGTGTCCTCGGCGTCCTGCTCGGCTGCTGGCTCAGTCTGCGCCGGCAACGACGCGACGAGACGCTGCGCGGGCAGCGGTGGCGGCGCGCGGTGGCCAGCGGCCTGCTGCCGCCCTTTGCCGTCCTCACCGCTGCCCTGCCGGTCTACGCCGTGCTCTCCGGGGCGGCCAGGACGGTGGGCGACTACGGCTCGCTGACCGTCGGCGTGTTGATTCTCTTTGCCGGTTTGTGGGTGCCCGTGGCCGTGCTCATTGCCGCAGCAGTCTGGTTCTGGTCGGGACGACGGGCAGGCCCGTCGACGGTGCGATCATGATCGTCAGGCCAGGATGGTTGGCACAGAGCCACTCCGCCCTGACGATCATGAGCCTGTGGACAGCCGCAGCGGGTCGACCGCCATTCGCTGCATGCTCGGTAGGTGTCGGTCGAGTCCGTGTTCGCACGCGGTGGCGGAGTCGCCTCGCGCAGTGAACTCGGCATGGCTGGCTGACCAGAGGGCGGCTGCGCGGCGCCGTGGATCGCGGCGCGTGGCAGCTGCCCTTTCCCGGCGTGGTTGTGAATCATGGTGGCCCGCTCGGCGTCGATCAGCTGCGGCGTTGCGCGCTGGTGTACGGCGGCCCGCAGTCGGTGCTCAGCCATCACACCGCCGGGGCAATCCATGGCCTATCCGCGGGAGCGACCAGAGACAGTCTGGCCCTGACTGTGCCGAACGGTGGGCACAGGCGCGGTGTGGACGGGCTGGAAATCCATCAAACAACGCGGCCGGTGAACGTCTGGTACGCCCCCGGCCTGCGCTACACCCACCCGGCGCGCACGGTTGTCGACATGGCCTTGCAGTTGCAGTCGCTGGATGACGTCGTCGCGATTGTCTCGGCGGCTGTACAGCGGCAGCAGACGACGCTTCGGCTCATCCAACACGAGGCGCGGCGGCTGCCGCGACATGGCTCACGCTGGTTGCGGATCGCCTTGGCAGAGGTCGGAACTGGTGTCCGCTCCGCGGGGGAAGGACTGTTCCTTCGGCTCGTGCGGTCCGCCGGCTTGCCGGAACCCGAGCTGAACGCGCCCGTGCTGACCGCCGCCGGCACCGTCTACCTGGATGCGCTGTGGCGGCGGCAGCGGGTGGGCGCGGAGATCGACGGTCGCGGGTATCACCTCGGAGCCTCGGCATGGGCACGTGACCTGGCGCGGCAGAACCGAATCATGGCGCTGGGCATCACCTTGCTCCGCTTCCCGGTGCGGCGGCTGCACACGGACCCGGACGAAGTTATTGCGGAGCTGCGCGCTGTGCTCCTGGGGAGATGATCGTCAGGCGGAAGTGGTCTGCCAGGAGCCGCTGTGTCCTGATGATCACAGCGGTCCCGGGGGTGGCGGCTGGCGGTGGCGAACTACGCTGAACCATGTGAGTGTCGACCTCGACGGCTGGCGGGGACTGCCGGCGAGCCAGCAGCCGTCCTGGCCGGACGAGCGGGCGTTGCGCGCCGTACTGGCGACGATGGAGACGGTTCCGCCGATCGTCGCGCCGGCCGAGGTCGACGCGCTCCGGTCGAAGCTGGCCGAGGTGGCGCACGGGCGGGCGTTCCTGCTGCAGGGCGGGGACTGCGCGGAGACCTTCGACGACAACACCGAGCCGCACCTGCGCTCCACCACCCGGACGCTGCTGCAGATGGCCGTCGTGCTGACTTATGGCGCCAGCATGCCGGTGATCAAGGTCGGCCGGATTGCCGGGCAGTACGCCAAACCCCGCTCGTCCGACCTCGACGCCCTCGGCCTGAAGTCCTACCGCGGGGACATGGTCAACTCGCTGGAGGCGACGCCCGAGGCCCGGGTCCACGATCCGAACCGGCTGGTCCGGGCCTACGCCAACTCTGCGGCCGCGATGAACATGATCCGCGCGTACGCACACGGCGGCCTGGCTGACCTGCATGCCGTACACGACTGGAACAACGAATTCGTGACCCGATCCCGGGCCGGTGTGCGCTACGAGACGATCGCCCGCGAGATCGACCGAGCGCTGGCCTTCATGGCCGCCTGCGGAGTCAACGACGAGGCGCTGCGCAGCGTCGATCTGTACAGCAGTCATTAGGCGCTGATCCTGGAATACGAGCGGGCCCTCACCCGGCTCGAGGACGGAACGCCGTACGACCTGTCCGGTCATTTCCTGTGGGTGGGGGAGCGGACCCGGACGCTGGACGGTGCGCACATCGCGTATGCGGCCATGATCGCCAACCCGATCGGAGTCAAGATCGGACCGGCCTGTACGCCGGAGGTGGCGGTCGAGCTCGTCGAGCGGCTCGACCCCGACAACACCCCGGGTCGGCTCACGCTGATCAGCCGGATGGGCAACGGGCGGGTCCGTGACAGCCTCCCGGCCATCATCGAGAAGGTCGAGGGGACCGGCCACCGCGTCGTGTGGCAGTGCGATCCCATGCACGGCAACACGATCGAGTCCTCCACCGGCTTCAAGACCCGGCACTTCGACCGGGTCGTCGACGAGGTGATGGGCTTCTTCGAGGTGCACCGCGCGCTCGGCACTCATCCCGGCGGGATCCACGTGGAACTCACCGGTGAGAACGTCACCGAGTGCCTCGGCGGGGCGGAGGACATCAGCGACGACGACCTGTCCGGCCGGTACGAGACCGCATGCGATCCGCGGCTGAACACCGGTCAGTCACTCGAACTCGCGTTCCTCGTCGCGGAGATGCTGCGTGGATAGGCGCAGCTCCGCAGGCGTCGCCGCGCATGTGGCTGATCCGTTCCGGCGGCCGGCCGTCGACCTGCGGTCGGACACCGTAACGCGGCCGACCGCCGCGATGCGGCAGGCGATGGCCGACGCGGACGTCGGCGACGACGTCTACGCCGAGGACCCGACCGTCAACGCGCTGGAAGCCGAGGTCGCGGCCCTGTTCGGGCACGAGGCGGCGCTGTTCGTCCCGTCCGGGACGATGGGCAACCAGATCAGCCTGCGGCTGCTGGCCGAGCCCGGCCAGGAGATCCTCTGCGACAGCGACGCGCACATCGTCACCTACGAGATGGGTGCGGCGGCGGCGCTGTTCGGTCTCAGCACGCGCACGATCCCGGGCGGCCGAGGCCGGTTCGAGCTGGACGCCTACGTCCCGCAGGTGCGCCCACCGGACTGGCACACCGTGCGCACCGCCGTCATCGCGGTGGAGAACACGCACAACCGCGGCGGCGGCTCGATCCAGCCGTTCGACGAACTCAAGGCGCTCCGGGCGTACGCCGCCGAGGCGGGCCTGTCGGTGCACTGCGACGGTGCCCGGATCTGGAACGCGCACGTGGCCACCGACATCAGCCTGGCCGAGTACGGCGGCCTGTTCGACACCCTGTCGGTGTGCCTGTCCAAGGGCCTGGGGGCGCCTGTCGGGTCGCTGATCGTCTCGACCCGTGGGCGGATCGCCAGCGCACGTGTCCTGCGCAAGCGCCTCGGCGGCGGAATGCGCCAGGCCGGCGTCCTGGCCGCGGCCGGCCGGCATGCGCTGCACCACCACGTCGCGCGGCTCGCCGACGATCACGGCCGGGCGCGGCAGCTGGCTGAGGCGCTCGACGGCCACCTGAACGCAGGTCCGGAAACGAACATCGTCGTACTCGACGTCGCGGGCGAGGCGCACACGTTGGCCGCCGCCGCCCGGGACGAGGGTGTCCTGATCTCGGTGGTGAGCCCGACCCGGATCCGGCTCGTCACGCATCTCGACGTCGACGACGACGGCATCGACCGCGCGGTCGGCGTGCTGACGTCGCTGTTGGGCGGTGCCCCGGGTGGTGCGAACAGGGCGGCGAGGTGACCTGGGCTAGGGCGAGGGTTGCTCCACCAGCTGCGCTAGGTACAGCGGCTCACCGAGCGCGTCGATCAGCTCCAACTGCGTCTCGAGGTAGTCGATGTGGTGCTCCTCGTCGGCGAGGATGTCCTCGAAGATCCGGGCGGTCGTGACGTCGCCGACGCCGCGGCAGTAGTCCACCGCCGGGCGCAGCCGCTCGACCACCTCGAGCTCGATCTTCAGGTCGCAGTCGAACTGCTCCTTGACTGTCTGCCCGACGCGAAGGGACAGCAGCCGCTGGTAGTTGGGCAGTCCCTCGAGGAACAGGATGCGGTCGGTCAGCACCTCGGCGTGCCGCATCTCGTCGAGGGACTCCGCGCGGGTGTGCGCTGCAAGTCTGGTGTAGCCCCAGTTCTCCTGCATCTTGGCGTGCAGGAAGTACTGGTTGATCGCGGTCAGCTCGCTGGTCAGCTGCTCATTGAGCAACTCGATGGCGCGGTCATCACCCTGCATGGAGCCTCATTTCGGCTGGCGGTGCGGTCAAGCCGACAGCGCTACGGCGCTGCCAACCAGGTGCCCCGCGTCTGCTGCGGTCAGCCGGTCACAGATCCGCAGCAGGCATCCGCCGCATCCGGTCCCGGCGCCGGTGACAGCGCCGACCTCGTCCTCCGTCGTGGCACCCGCGGCGATGGCTGCATCGATCTGCCGGTCGGTCACTGCGTGGCAGATGCAGACGTACATGCGGCTCTCCTCGAGGATGGCAAGGCGTCCCTAAGTTAGCTCAGCCTCACCTAACCTGACAAGAGGTACCGCAAGGGTCCGTCCGGTCAGCGCCGGGAACGCCTGAACCGCCGCGGCCAGCGCGGCCAGGCTCGCACCGGCGAGCGCTTGGGCTCCGTCCACCAGCGCCGCCTCCGGATGCGGGTGTACGTCGACGATCAGGCCATCGGCTCCCGCGGCCAGGCCCGCCCGCGCCAGGGGCAGCACCAGATCGCGGCGGCCGGCGGCATGTGAGGGGTCGACGATGATCGGCAGGTGGCTCATCGAGCGGATCATCGGGACGGCCGCCACGTCGAGGGTGTTGCGGGTCGCGGTCTCGTAGGTGCGGATGCCACGCTCGCAGAGCACGATGTCGAGGTTGCCCCGCTGCGCGATGTACTCGGCGGCCATCAGCCATTCCTCGTACGTCGCGGTCAGTCCGCGCTTGAGCAGGACCGGCCTGCCGGCGCTTCCCACCGCCTGCAAGAGCGTGAAGTTCTGCATGTTCCGGGCGCCGACCTGGAGCATCGCGGCGTGCTCGGCCACCAGGTCGACATCGGCGGCGTCGACCACCTCGGTGACCGCCGGCAGTCCCACCTCGGCGCTGACCTCGGCCAGGATCCGCAGCCCCTCGCGACCGAGACCCTGGAACGCGTACGGCGACGTACGCGGCTTGTAGGCGCCGCCGCGCAGCAGCGCCGCGCCGGCGTCGCGTGCCATCAAGGCGGCCGCGAGGGTCTGCTCGGGCGTCTCCACCGCGCAGGGTCCGGCGATGAGCGTCACCGTGTCGGGGCCGATGGGGACGCCGCCCACCGTGACCGTGGAGGTACCGACGTGGTGCTCGCGGCTGACCAGCTTGTACGGCGAGGTGATCCGGACGACCTCGGCGACTCCGGGCAGATGGCCGAGATCGATGCTCTCCAGCACCCGTTCGTCACCGACGACGCCGACGATGGTGCGGTTCACTCCGCGAGAGACGAACGCGGCGCCACCTGCCGCCTCGACGTGCGCCACCACCTCGGCGACGTCGCTGTCGCCGCCCGCGGGCGCCATGACGATGACCATGAGGACGTCAGAAGGTGGCGAGCAACGAGACGGTGGACCCGCGCAGCGCCAGGTCCCCACCGTCCGGATCCTGCAGCGTGACCGTCCCGTCGGAGCACAGGAAGCAGGTGCTGTCTACGACGAAGCCTTCCGCCTCGAGTATTGCCGTCGCTTCGGACAGCGGCAGAGTGTCGACGTCCGGCACCAGGACCAGGTCCGGCCCCTTGGACACGACGATCGTCACGGTCGTCCCGCGCGCCACCGGGTCGGCGTCTGGCGTCGGGTCCTGGCTGATGACCAATCCCTTGTCCACGTCGTTGCTGAACTCCTCGACCACGTTCGGGTTGAGGCCGCCGCCGCGCAGCGCGTCAGCCGCCTGGACCCGCTCCAGCCTGACGACGTCGGGAACCTCGACGGGAGCCGGTCCCCGACTGACCACGATCGTCAGGGGGTCACCGCGGCGTAGTTCCGTCCCGGCCGGAGGCTCGAACCCGGCGACCGACCCGGCCGGCACGGACTCGTCGTACGCCTCGGTCTGCGTGACGTCGACCGGCGTACCGGCAAGGACGTCGAGCACGGCCTGGACCGGCCGGCCGAGCAGGTCCTGCCCCACGGTGAACCGCTCCGGCCCCTTGGAGACGGTGAGGACAACCTCGGTTCCCCGGACGACTCGGCTACCGTCGGCGGGATCGGTCGAGGTCACGCGGCCGGCCGGCACCGTTTCGCTGAAGACGGTGTCGGTGAAGGTGACGTCGACGCCGGCGTCCTGGGCGGCGGTGACGGCGGCGTCCTCGGTCAGTGCGACCAGCGCCGGCACCTCGGTGTAGCGACCGCTGCCGAACCACCAGCCGGCGCTTCCGGCGACGAGGCCGAGGGTGAGGACGACACCGAGCGCGATCAGGCCGGAGCGCCGTCGACGGCCGCGCGGGACGGGGACCGGCTGGGTGGCGCGTTTCATTCGGGCGGCCGGGGTCGCCGTCCCGCTGTGCTGCGGCGTCTGCCACAGCGTGTTCCGGGTGGCGCCGGCGCGGGACGGGGGCGCCGTCCGGACGCGTCGCGTCGGGACGGGTACGCGTTCCAGCCCGACGTCGGTGCGGGCGTCCCAGAGTTCGGCCAGGAACACGCCGGCGTCCAGCGGACGACCCGAGGGCTCCCGTCGGGTCGCCTCCACGGTGAGTTCGGACAGCCGCGGCGGAATCGTCGGGACGATCTCCGATGGCGACGGTACGTCGGAGTGCACATGCCGGTAGGCGATCGAGATCGCCGTCTCGCCGGAGTACGGCGGGCGACCGGTGAGCATCTCGTAGAGCACGATTCCGGCGGCGTAGACGTCGCTACGTGGGCTCGCGGCCCCGGTCTGGATCTGCTCGGGGGACAGATAGGCCACGGTGCCGATGAGGACATCGCCGCTGCGGCTCGCCGCACTCCCGGCCGCGACGGCGCGGGCCAGCCCGAAGTCGGCGACCTTGACGACACCGTCGTCGGAGATGAGCACGTTCTCCGGCTTGATGTCGCGGTGAACCAACCCGGTGCGGTGGGCCGCGGTGAGTCCGGCGAGAACCGGCTCCAGGACGGCAACGGCTTCGGCCGGTGTCAACCGGCCGCGTTCCACGAGCAGGTCGCGCAGGGTGTGGCCGTGCACGAGTTCCATGACGAGGAAGGCGTGCCCCTTGTCGGTTCCCTGGTCGAAGACCGACACCACGTTGATGTGTGACAGCCGGGCGGCGGCGCGCGCCTCCCGGCTGAAGCTGTCGACGAAGGCCGGGTTGCCCGCCAGGCTCGCAGACATCACCTTCACCGCGACCGTGCGCTCCAGTCGGAGGTCGGTACCGGCGTACACGGTGGACATCCCGCCGTCGGCGAGTCGATCGTCGACCCGGTACCGCCCGTCCAGCACGACGCCGAGCATCGCGTCGGTCAGCGTCGCGTCCACAACCGCCCAGTCTACGTTCGGCGGAGCGCCGTGGCCGGAACGCGACACCCCGACAATGATCAGCTGCGGAACGCCGTGATGACGGGGGCAAAGTCTGCTACCGCGCTCGCGGTTGCGAGGTCGGCCAGGCTGACGATCGCCGTGTGGACGCCGGCTTCGGCGAGCTCGCGGAACCGGCCGATGTGGTCGTCCACGGTTCCTGCGTTCACCGACTCCGCGAAGGCCTCGGGTGTCGTGCCCGGCGCTCTGGCCGCCTCGGTGCGGTCCCGAAGCGAGCTGCGATCGGGCGCGCACAGGACGGTCGACAGGTGCGTCACCTCGATGTCGTCGAGGGCGCGGCTTGCGGCTGCACAGTGCCGGGCCAGTACGCCGAGCTTGTGCCGCACGGTGTCCGGGCCGCCGAAGAGGTTGCAGGCATCGGCGTACTGCGCGACCAGCCGCAGGGTGCGGCGCTCGCCCTGGCCGCCGACCAGTATGGGTATCCGTGCTTGGACCGGCCGTGGGTAGCAGATCGCCTCGGGATGCGGACCCGGTGTCCCTCGAATGGCTGCGATCCGGGTCCCCACATCAGCGGGAGCAGCCGCAGGGCGTCCTCGAGCAGGTCGAGTCGGTCCCGGCGAGTCGGGAAGTCCCAGCCGTACACGCGGTGCTCGCGCTCGAACCACGCGGCGCCGAGGCCGCAGACGACCCGGCCGCCGGACAGCACATCAAGGGTCGCGACGATCTTGGCCAGGTGCGCGGGGTTCCGGTAGGTCACGCCGGTCACGAGCGCGCCGAGCCGGCAGGTCTTCGTCACGGCGGCGAGAAACCCCAGAGTGGTGTAGCTGTCCAGCATCGGATCCCACTCCCTGCCGACCTGCGGGATCTGCAGCATGTGGTCCATCACCCAGAGGCTGCTGAACCCGGCCTCCTCGGCGTCGACGGCGAGCGCGGCCAGGCCATCGCGCAGGTCGCCGGCCCAGGTGAAGCTGGGCACCTGCAGTCCGAACCGCAGGGACATCGGGTGGTCCTCCTGTCGGCTAGCGGCAGCCGGTGCGGCGAGCATCGCGGCGGGCACGACGACGACGGGGCCGGCGTCGTGGACTGCGTCGAATCCCTCTCCCGCCAGCGCGGCCCTGGTGTTGCCGTGGGCGCGGATCTGCTCGGCCAGCACCTTGGCCGGAACCGGCCGGTCGCGCGCCCGGTTGCGTTCGCGACACAGCGCGGCCGGTGTGTCGAAGAGCACGGCGTGGCAGGCCATCCCGTGCTGCCGCGCGAGCCTCAGGTAGGCCGTGCGGCGAGCGGCGTCCAGGCCCAACGTGTCGACCACGGTGAGCAGCCGGCGGCTCACCCGGCGTTCGAGGACCAGGTTGAGCACCTGGAAGGCATCCTTGCCGGCCTTTTGGTCGTGCGGTCCCTCGCCGACGAGGGCGCGCAGCCGATCGGAGGAGACGACCTGCTCCGGACGGAACTGCGACTCCGCCCAGGTCGACTTGCCCGATCCGGACGGCCCGACCAGCACCACCAGGCACGCGGTCGGCAGCCGGATCGTCACGCCGGAAGGGTAGGGCCGCTGCCCCGAGCGCTCATAGATTGGCACCGTGCTCGACACGAGTGCCTGGCCAGGGCTGACACTGCTCGAGCGTCTGGCCGGAGGCGCTCGCAGCGCCGTCTTCCGCGCTCGCCGCGGTCGCGAGGATCTCGTCGTACGGCGTTCCGGCCGGCCAACGGACGCCCTGGACTGGGAGCTCGACCTCCTCGGCTTCCTCGACGGGAACGGCATCCGGGTCCCGGCCGTCGTCCCGGCCGGGGACGGGCAGCGGCACGTGAACGGGGTGCTGGTGCAGCGCTGGCTGCCGGGCGGGCCGCCCAGGACAGCGGCGGACTGGGCGGCCGTGGTCGCCACTGTGCAGCAGGTCCATGCGTTGACACGTGGCTGGCCGCAGCGTCCCGGCTTCGCGTCCAGCCGGCAGCTTGTGGATCAGGACCGCGGTGGCGATGTCGACCTGAGCGCGATGCCTGCCGACGCGGCAACGTTGGTCCGGCGTGCCTGGGAGCCAGCGATGGTCGGTGCCGAGTGCGCGATCCACGGCGACGTGGGCGGCAACAACCTCCTCGTCCTCGAGGGCCGCGCGGCGCTGCTGGACTGGGACGAGGCGCGGGTCGACGTCCCCTGGTTCGACTTCGCGCACCTCCCTGCTCAGGTCACGGTATCGACTCCGGTCCATCGGACGGACCTGACGACCGCGGGTGTTGCCTGGGAGGCGGCCACGTGTTGGATCGCCGAACCGCAGTACGCCGCGGGCCGGCTGGCCGAACTGCAGCGACGGCTAGGGGCCGGATAGCCGCACTTGTGGGTCCGCTGTTGCGCTACGCCCGGACGACGAGGTCGGCCGGGACGTCGTGGACGTCGCTCACGCCGCACAGCGCCATTGTCAGCTCCAGGGCGGCGCCGAGTTCGGTGAGGACGTCGCGAACGCCGTCCGCGCCGCCGGCGGCCAGTCCCCAGATCGTCGGCCGCCCCACGAACACGGCCCGGGCCCCCAGTGCGAGCGCGGTGAGTACGTCGGAACCTCGGCGTACGCCGCCGTCGGCGTATACCTCCACGTCCGGACCCACCGCGTCCACGATCTCCGGCAGCGCGATCGCCGAGGCGATCGCCGGGTCGACCTGCCGGCCGCCGTGGGTGGAGACCCAGACGGCCGAGGCGCCGGCGTCCAGGCAGCGCTGCGCGTCGTCACCGCGGAGCACTCCCTTGACGACGAGCGGCATCGACGTCAGGGCCGCGAACCGAGTGACGTCCTCGAAGGTCCACGTCGCGGTGGCGATCGTTCCGAGCGCCTGGTTCAGCCCCCGCTCGCCGTACGCCTGCTTCGGCGGGTGGTTGGCCATCTCGATGCCCTGGGGAAGCTGGAACTCGTTGACCAGATCGCGCAGCCGGCGGCCGAGAAACGGGAGGTCCACGGTCATCACCAACGCCCGGTAGCCGGCCTCGGCGGCCTGCCGGACCAGGTCGTCGGTGTACTCCGGATCCTTGACCCGATACAGCTGGAACCACTTCGGGCCGGCCGAGGCGGTCGCCACCTCCGCCAGCGAGACCGTGGCCGTCGTCGACACCGTCATCAGCGTCCCCGCGGCTGCCGCGCCTCGGGCGGTCCCCGCTTCACCGTCGGGGTGAGCCATCCGTTGCAGCGCCCAGGGCGCGACGCCGATCGGCATGGACAC
>Ga0136615_10001715_pt1 | contig 10726 bp, 9 predicted proteins | sample AntDrymUQ2882206_2_FD_106647 | JGI IMG/M metagenome (GOLD analysis project Ga0136615, IMG submission 106647) | Polar desert sand microbial communities from Dry Valleys, Antarctica - metaG UQ288 (22.06) | ecosystem: Environmental > Terrestrial > Soil > Desert | place: Antarctica: Dry Valley...
CGCCCGGCGCGGCACCTCCGGGGACCGGCGCAGCCGACGGGCGGCGGTGACGCAGGCGGGCAGGAACGCGGCGACGTCGCGGAGCAGACCCGACGGCAGCCGGCGAGCCAGCACCACCATGAGCACACAGCTGGACAGGTACACGACCAGGCCGATCAGCAGCCATCGGATCAGCATGAGCGGGATGAACATCGATACATGTAACGTATGTAACACATCAGGGAGGTACATGCGGTGAGAGCTGGGGCGTCTCGGCGGCGTTGGCTGGTGCTGCTCGCCCGGATGCCTACCGAGCCGGCCCGGCACCGGATGGCGCTGTGGCGGGAACTGCGCCGCGCCGGCGCCGTCCCGCTGGGGCAGGGCGCCTGGGCGATGCCGGACCTGCCAGCGGCCCTACCCCTTCTCCAGCGCGTCGGCGAACGTGCCGCCGCCGCTGACGGCACCTTGCTCGTGCTGTCCGCCCGCGGTCACGCCGGCCAGGACGTTGCCCGACTCGAACAGCTGTACGCCGACGCCCGCGAGCAGGAATGGGTCGAGTTTCGCGATGACTGCGGCAAGTACCTGGCCGAACTCGATAAGGAGGAAGCCGCCGGCAAGTACACCCTCGCCGAACTGGAGGAGGAGGAGCAGAGCCTGGACCGGCTACGCCGCTGGTACCGCGACCTGCGAGCCCGCGACCTGCTCGCCAGCCCGCCCAGCGCCGACGCCGCCACCGACGTCAAGCACTGCGAGCAGCGCTTCGACACCTACGCCGAGCACGTCTACGCAGCTGTCGGCAGCCAACCGCAGGACTGACCGCGACAGCCGGCCCCAGCCGACACGAAACGGCGACCGGTGTCAGCCCTGCTCGCGGGCTCGCAGCTCTCGCCGCAGCAGCTTGCCGGTGACCGTCTTCGGCAACTCGGGGAGGATCTCGACCTGCCGCGGGTACTTGTACGCCGCCATCCGCTCCTTGCAGAAGGCCACGAGCTCCTCGGGCTGCGCCTGCTCGCCGGAACGCAGGCTGACGAACGCCTTCACCGTCTCCCCGCGGTACTCGTCGGCGACGCCCACGACGGCCGCCTCCCGCACCGCCGGGTGTTCGTACAGCACGTCCTCGACCTCGCGCGGCCACACCTTGTACCCGCCGACGTTGATCTGGTCCTTCTTGCGGTCGACGATGTAGAACCAGCCCTGCTCGTCCATGTACCCGACGTCCCCGGTGTGCAGCGCACCGCCGGGGATCGCCTTCTCGGTCTCCGCCGGCTTGTTCCAGTAGCCGGCGACGACCTGCGGACCGCTCGTCACGATCTCCCCCACCTCGCCGGGCGGCAGGTCGGCCCCGTCGTCCCCGACGATCCGTACGACGGTGTTGTAGATCGGTACGCCGACCGAGAGCGCACCGGAGGCCGCGTCGACCGGTGCGTCGGCGTACAGCGGGACGCCGTGCGACGGGGAGGTCGTCTCGGTCAGCCCGTAGATGTTGTGGATGTAGGCACCGAACTGGGTCTGGAAGGCCTTGACCGTGCTGGGCGGGATGGGGGCACCACCGGAGTAGATCTTCGTCAGCGTCGCCAGCGCGTCCTTGTCGGCGTTCGGCGCGTTCATCAGTGCGATGAACACCGTGATCGCGCCGACGGTGAACGTCGCACCGGACTCGCGGATCGTGTCGATGCCCAGCGACGGCTCGAACCGGTAGCTGAGAACCAGCGGCGCGGGAAGCAGCAGGGCCAGCGCCACATGCCCGATCAGCCCGGTGATGTGGAACAGCGGCGCCACGCCGAGGATCACGTCGTCCCTGCCCAGTCCGATCCAATCCCGGTAGCTCTGGGCGTTGAAGACGACGTTGCGGTGGGTGTTCATCGCGCCTTTGGGCGGACCGGTGGTCCCCGACGTGTAGGTCAGGACCGCGACGTCGTCGAGGGTCGGGGACACCGCAGGCGGTGCCTGCCCGTGGAATCGCTCGATTAGCCCGGCCATGTCGACGGTGTCGTCAAGGGAGATCCGTTCGATGCCGGCCAGGACGCGCTCGTCGTTGCGGGTCTGGTACTCCAGCTCCGAGGTCGTCACGACCGCATGTACGGCGGTCCGGCCAACGACCTCCGCGGCCACGTCGCGGTACAGCGTCTCGTGGCACAGCAGGACGGCCGCGCCGGAGTCGGTCAGCAGCAGCTCCAGCTCCCGCTGCTTGTTCATCGGGTTGACCGACACCGCCACGGCGCCTGCCTTCCATGCCGCGAGCAGACCGATGACGAACTGCGGCACGTTCTGCAGGTACAGCGCCACCCGGTCCCCGGCGGCGACTCCCAGACCGAGCAGCCCCGCCGCGAACGCGTCGGAGAGCTCGTCCACCTCGCGGACGGTCAGCTGCCCGTCGAAGTAGCGGATGAGCACCTCGTCGGGACAGGCCTCGACCGCCGCGGCGAACATTGCCAGCGCGCTGTCGAACTCCGGTTCGATGTCGTGCGGCTGCCCTTCGGCGTAGCGGGCCAGCCAGGGTCGGTCGTCGTATCCGCTCACGTCGGACCTCCTGTCCTTCGGCGTCCATCCTGCCCCCGTGCCTCTCGACTTGACAGCCTCCCGGGGACCCCCCAAGGTCCGTGGCACCGCGGTTGTCTCGAACGGGCTGACGGGAAGCCCGATCCCTGAGCACGAGGAGTGGCCATGGCCTCCGGTACGACGGTGAAAATCCTCCCCTGCGGTGCGATGAGCGCCGACCTGACCTGGCTGCTGCTGCAGCCGGGGCGGGCGATGCGCAGCAGGCAGGACAAGGACAAGCCGGCCGAGTGGGTCGACGTACCGACCCACTGCGTCCTCGTCGAGACACCGGACGGACGGCTGCTGTGGGACACCAGCTGTCCCCGCGACTGGGAGGAGCGCTGGGGGCCCACCGGCCTGCAGGACTTCTTCCCCTACGACAAGGTCAGCGACGAGGAGTACCTCGACGCCAGGCTGGCCCAGGTCGGCGTCCAGCCCGGGGACATCGACTATGTCGTCCTCTCGCACCTGCACTTCGATCACGCCGGCAACGCCGGACTGTTCAAGGGCACGTCGGCGAAGCTGGTGTGCAGCGACATCGAGAAGAACTTCGCGTTCGGTTTCGACGGGCCGTTCACCGGCGCCCACCTCAAGGCCGACTACGAGGACCTGGAGTTCGAGACGGTCTCCGGGGACACCGAGTTCCTGCCGGGCGTGACGCTGCTCGCGACGCCGGGGCACACCGCGGGCTGCATGTCGATGCAGGTCGACCTGCCCGACAGCGGGACGATGATCTTCACCTCCGACGCCGTCTACATGGGGGCCAGCTACGGACCGCCCGTCATACCGGCCTCGATCGTGGCCAATCTGGAGGACTTCTACGCCTCGGTGGAGAAGTTGCGCGGGATCGCCGAGCGGACCGACGCCACGATGGTCTTCGGCCACGACGCGGAGCAGATCCACCAGCTCCGGGTCGCCCCCGACGGCAGCTACACCTGATCGGAGCCACGCCATGAACGCCGCACCGACGGAGGACGCTCAGCTCACCGAGGAGACCATCTTCACCTGGGGTGCACCGCCGCTGAAGTTCGGTGCCGGCGCCAGTGACGAGATCGGCTTCGAGATGACCCAGCTCGGGTGCTCCCGGGTGCTGGTGCTCACCGATCCCGGCTTGGCGGCCACCGAGATACCGCACCGCATCGTGGACTCGCTGACGCGCGCCGGCATCACCGCGGAGATCTTCGACGGCGTGCACGTCGAGCCGACCGACGACAGCATGGACAAGGCCATCGGCTACGCCCGCGAGCAGGGCCCCTGGGACGGCTTCGTCGCCGTCGGCGGCGGCTCGGCGATCGACACCGCCAAGGCCGTCAACCTGCTCACCACGCATCCCGGCGAGCTGATGGACTACATCAACAAGCCGGTCGGGAGGGCGCAGGCGCCGCCGGGGCCGCTCAAGCCGTTCATCGCCGTACCGACCACCGCCGGGACCGGGTCGGAGAGTACGGCGATGTGCATTCTCGACGTGCTGTCCATGAAGGTGAAGACCGGGATCAGCCACTGGCGGCTGCGCCCGACGCTGGCCCTGGTGGACCCGCTGCTGACGATGAATCTGGCGCCGGAGGTCACCGCGGCGTCCGGGATGGACATCGTCTGCCATGCCCTGGAGTCCTACACCGCCCGCTGGTACACAACGTTCGACCGCAAGAAGGCCGAGGAACGGGTCACCTACTGCGGCTCGAACCCGGTCTCGGACCTGTGGTGCGAGCGGGCGCTGACGCTGCTGGCCAGCTCCTTCCAGCGCGCCTTCCACCACGGCACGGACGACCTCGAGGCCCGGTCGAACATGATGATGGCCGCGACGTTCGCCGGCATGGGCTTCGGTAACTCCGGCGTCCACATCCCGCACGCCAACGCCTACCCGATCGCCGGCATGGTCAAGGACTACCGCCCGGCCGGCTACCCGCAGGACGAGCCGATGGTGCCGCACGGACAGTCGGTGTCCCTGACCGCCCCGGAGGCGTTCCGTTTCAGCTTCCAGAGCGCGCCGGAGCGCCACCTGCGAGCGGCCCGGTTGCTGGCACCGGACCAGGACACGCACAACGACCCGGCCGAACAGCTGCCCTCGGTGCTGATCGATCTCATGCGCGACATCGGGATCCCGAACGGCATCGGGGGAGTGGGCTACGACGAGAGCGACGTCCCGGACCTGGTGCCCGGGACGATGAAGCAGCAGCGGTTGCTGGCGACCTGCCCGCGGTCGGTGACCGAGGACGACATCGCCGACATCCTCACCAAGTCGATAGAGAACTGGTAGCCGGTGCCGATCTACGACTACCGCTGCGGTTGCGGCCGGCGCTTCGAGGTCATCCAGCCGGTGGCCGCCGCAGCCCCGCCGTGCCCGGACTGCGGCGGAGACAGCGCGAAGGTGCCGTCCGCGCCGGCGCTGGGCGGGCAGGCCTCGGCGGGGCGGTCCCGGGAGTTCATGCCGCAGACCTGGCGCGGCACCCACGACGGCAGCCGGGAGCACGTGACCGAGCTGCGACGGGAATGGGCGCAGCGGGAGCGGCTGGAGGCCAAGCACCCGGAGCTGGCCGGTGACACCCGGCCGGTGCTGGCGCACGAGGGCCGCTACCACGCCGCCCCGCTGCGCGCCGGCGACTCGGTCCTGCGCCCGGGCGGCGGGCACGGGCACAGCCATGACGGTGCGGCCGGAACGCGGGACACACCGAGCACCTAGCCTCCCTACCGATGACGGACACGCAGGCGCTGACCGCCGACCTGGCCGGCGCCGTCCGCGGCCGGGTCAGGTCCGACACCGCGACCCGCGCGGTCTACGCCGCCGACGCCTCGAACTACCGGCACGTCCCGATCGCGGTCGTGGAGCCGCTGGACTCCGACGACGTCGAGGCGGCGCTGGCGGTCTGCCGGACGTACGGCGCCCCGGTGCTCCCGCGCGGCGCGGGCACGAGCGTGGCCGGCTCCGCGGTGAACACCGCGGTTGTCCTTGACTTCACCCGGTCGATGAACCGGGTGCTGCACGTCGATCCCGAGGCCGGCACGGCCCGGGTGCAGGCCGGAGTGGTGCTCGACCGGCTGCAGGAGGCGGCGGCGCCCTACGGCCTGCGGTTCGGCCCGGACCCGGCCACCCACGACCGCTGCACGCTCGGCGGGATGATCGGCAACAACTCCTGCGGGTCGCACTCGGTGGCCTGGGGCAAGACCGACGACAGCGTGCTCGACCTCGGTGTGCTGACGTATGGCGGTGCACGGTTGACCGTGGGTCCCACCACCGATGACCAGTGGCGGCAGCGAGCCGCGCAGGCCGGACCGGTCGGCGCGATCTACGCCGGGCTCGCGCGGCTGCGGGAGGAGACTGCGGCGACGCTGCGGACCGGCCTGCCGCGGCTGCCCCGACGGGTGTCCGGCTACGCGCTGGACGCGCTGCTGCCGGAGAACGACGGCCACCTCGCTCGCGCGCTGGTGGGTACCGAGGGTGGCTGCGCCACCGTGCTGGAAGCGACCGTCCGGCTCGTCCGGACGCCGCCGTACCGGGCCCTGACCGTCGTCGGGTTCCCCGACGTGTACGCCGCCGCCGAGGCCGCGCTCGGCTTTCTCGAGCTCCGGCCGTTGACCGTCGAGGGCGTGGACGGTCAGCTGATCGACGCGTTGCGGGCGGCGAGACCGGAGGAGACGGCCAGCGCGATGTTGCCGGCGGGCCGGGCCTGGCTCTACCTCTCCGGCGGCGGGCAGACCGCGGCCGAGGCGCTCGCCGCCGCCAACAGGTTCGCCAACACCGCCCGGACTCTGGGCGGCAACCCGGTGGTGCTCACCGCATCGGCCGAGCAACGGGCGTTGTGGCGGCTGCGCGAGGACGGTGCCGGCATCGCGACGCGCACCGCGGTCGGCGCCGAGGCCTACCCCGGCTGGGAGGACGCCGCCGTACCGCCGGAACGGCTGGCCGCGTACCTGCGCGACCTGCACCGGCTGCAGTCCGAACATGGGGTGCGCGGGGCGATGTACGGGCACTTCGCCGAAGGCTGCATCCACACCCGGCTGGACTTCGACCTGCTCACCCGCAACGGCGTACGGGCGTTCCGCTCGTTCATGGAGGCGGCGGCCGACCTCGCCGCCGCGCACGGCGGCTCGCTGTCCGGCGAGCATGGGGACGGGCAGGCCCGTTCGGAGCTGCTGAACCGGATGTACCCGCCCGAGGCGATCACGGCGTTCGCCCGGTTCAAGGACGTCTGGGATCCGGACGGGAGGATGAATCCCGGCGCGGTCGTCCGGCCGCGCCGGATCGACGACGACCTGCGGGTGTTTCTCGGTACGCCGACGTTGCCGTCCGGTACGGCGCTGGCCTTCGCTCACGACGGGGGTGACTTCCCGTCGGCGACGCGGCGCTGCGTCGGGGTGGCCAAGTGCGTGAGCGCCTCCGGCGGCGTGATGTGCCCGAGCTACCGGGCCACCCACGACGAGCAGCATTCGACCCGCGGCCGGGCCAGGCTGCTGTTCGAGATGGCCTCGGGCCAGCTGGTCGGCGGTGGCTGGCGCTCCACCGAGGTGCGCGAGGCGCTGGACCTGTGCCTGTCCTGCAAGGGTTGCAAGCGCGATTGCCCGGTCGGCGTCGACATGGCGACGTACAAGTCGGAGTTCCTCGCCCAGCACTACCGCCGCCGGCTGCGCCCGGCCTCGCACTACTCGATGGGCGCCCTGCCGCGGTGGCTGCGGCTGGCCGGCCGGGCCCCGCGGCTGGTCAATGCCGTGACCAGCCGGCGGCTCCCGGCGGCCGTGCTGAAGCGGGCCGGGGGCATCGCCGCGCAGCGGGACATCCCCGAACTGGCGCCGGAGAACCTGCGGCAATGGCTGCACCACCGCCCCCCACCGGCGGGCGGATCGCCTGCCGGCCGGATCCTGCTGTGGCCGGACACGTTCACCACCTACTTCGACCCGCAGGTGGGCCGGGCCGCGGTGCGGGTGCTCGAGCGGCTCGGGTACGCCGTCGAGGCGCCCACCCGGCCGGTCTGCTGCGGGCTCACCTGGCTGACGACCGGGCAGGTGGGCGCCGCCCGCAGGGTGCTGCGACGCAGCATCGCCGCCGTCCGCCCCTGGCTGGCTGCCGGCGTACCGGTCGTGGGCCTGGAGCCCAGCTGTGCGGCGATGCTGCGCTCCGAGCTGTCCCAGCTGCTGCCCGGTGACGCCGGCGCCGAACGGCTGTCGACGTCGGTCCGCACCTTCGCCGAGATCCTCGCCGGGCATCCGACCGAGTTGGGCGGGATCGCCGGGCAGGGCGAGGTGCTCGTGCAGCCGCACTGCCATCAGTACGCCGACCTCGGCACCGACGCCGACCGAAGCGTTCTGGAGACCCTCGGCGTCGAACCGACGATGATCGAGGGCTGCTGCGGGCTGGCCGGAAACTTCGGTTTCGAGAAGGGTCACTACGACGTCTCGATGGCCGTCGCCGAGCACACCCTGCTCCCCGCCATCCGCGCCGCGGGCCCGCAGACACCGGTGCTGGCCGACGGGTTCAGCTGCCGCACCCAGATCCGGCAGGCCGGACACGGCTCGCCCCAGCACCTCGCGGAACTGGTCGACGACCTCCTCACACCCCAGCTGCATGCACGCAACCGCAACTAGGCTTGCTACGTGAGCACAGGCGCGCCACCGCGTCGGGGCATCGGGTCGGTACTGACCGCCGGAATCGTCCCGGTCGCCGTCCTGCTCGGGCTGTTGTGGATCGCTGAGGGCGTGGACACGGTGCTCGGCCAGCGGCTCGACCAGTTGGGGATCGAACCGCGAGATGTCGACGGGCTCACCGGTGTGGTCGCGGCGCCCTTCCTGCACGCCGGCTTCGGGCACCTGCTCGCCAACAGCGCGGGGCTGCTCGTCCTCGGCTTGCTCCTCGCCGTGACCACGAGGAGCTTCTGGCTCATCTGTGCGCTGATCACGGTGCTCGGCGGCCTCGCCGTGTGGGTCCTCGGTCCGGCGGGCACGCTGCACATCGGCGCCTCGGGCCTCGTCTACGGCATCGCCGCCTACCTCGTCGCGCGCGGCGTCCGCACCCGCCGGGTGCTCGATGTCGTCATCGCCGGCATCGTCGTGCTGACCTACAGCGGCTTGGCGCTCGGGGTGCTGCCCGGGCAGCCGGGCGTGTCCTGGCAGTCCCACCTGTTCGGCGCGCTCGCCGGTGTCGCGGTCGCGTGGTTCGGTGCGACACCAGCCCGGCGGCCGCGACGGCTCGACCGGTAGCTCGGTCCCCTGAGCTCAGCCCGGTCCGGGAGCGGGCCAGCGAAACACCCCTCCCGGCCGTTCACTGCGTCGCGGTGCCCTGGCAAGGACCTCGCCCACCGTGACGTAGTCGACCAGCTGGCCGAACTCACCGACGCCCTTGCCGACGCCGGTTCCACCTGGAGATCTCTCCTAGAGGTGTTGCCCGCCTACGGGGCAGCTGTAGAGCCGGCCGGTGGAAGGGACCGCTTGACGAGGGGAGGCTTCACGCGCCACAACCCACGACGCGGGCTCCCCTGCGACTCGAAGCATCCTGACCTCTGATAAGTGTTAGTTATCGTCGGTCAGCGCGGTTCGCCGCAGGTTCTGTGGGGTCGCGGCGGCTCCCGCTGATCGGTGGACTCGTCGGGCCGATCTGCCGTGCGCGGGAAGAGAACTCGATGGCGGCGTAGTCAGCGACCCTGGCGCCCCTTCGCCGAGATGATCACGAGGCGGTGTGCGGGTCGGGTCAGCCGTACCTGGTCTCCGGTGACCTCGACGAGGTTGTCGAGGTGGGTGAAGTTGGTGTTGTCGTCGAGATCGACGATCTGCTCGGGCTTCTCTGTCGCCAACCAGTGATTGAAATCTGCGAGGTCGCGGCCTGGGTTGCCGTGGAACTCCACCAAGCGCCGGAACAGCTTCGGGATGACCACCCCACCCTCCTCCAGCGCGACCACCGTGGACCCGTCCACCCCGGTCAGGGTGCGGTCGCTTGCCCACAGCCCATCCTTGCGCTGCTGCGCTGCGACCGCGGCGTCGGCCAGGACCTGGCGCAGCGAGGCGAACAGGTGTCGTAGAACAGCGGGTACGCCGCGCCGGCGACCAGTTGGGCGTGGTTCGTGCTCGTCACGGCCAGCGCGTCATCGACGAACACCTGCGACCCGTCGGGCTCGGGAGGGGCGCCGGTGAACACCCAGGCGACCGGCCGGCCCCGCACATCCAGGCTGCGGGAGGCGATCCAGCCTGGCTGGCCGTCGTTGACCGCCGGTGGCCGCACCCGGGTCCGGCCCGGTTCCCGGTAGGTGATCGGGACCAATCCCAGCCGGTCGGTGAGCGCGTCGCGGCCCTGGTCGGCCAGCGGCCGCGGCTGGTGCGAGCCGGCGAAATGGATCTCCAGTGCGTCAATGCCTTCCATCCGCAGCTGTGTGGACCCGATCGAGGTGAGCCGCACTGGGCTTTCCAGGATCGGTAGGCGGTCCAGCAGGTCGGGGTCGGTGGGCCGGAACTGAATTGAGTCCCGTCGGGTTCGAAACCTGACGGATTGCCGGCGCGGGTTTGGCCGACGACCCGGAAGGTGCCCGCGATCACAGTGAACGGCATCCCACACGGTGGACCGTCCGATCCCAGCCAGCACACGACCAGCCCGTACCTGCAGCGGTCGGTGACGTGATGCCCCGCCTCATGCAGAAGCACCGCTACCGCCTGACGGTGGCTCAGCGCACCGTCGTACAGCGGCCGCAGGAAGCCGGTGCTCACCGCGATCGAGCGCCGTCCCACGGCCAGCGCGGCCGGCGCCGGGTCGTCACGCACATACCAGTCGATGCGGCCGGCACCGACGGCGCACCGCTGCTCGGTCCACGCTCGCAGCGCCGTCAGCCACTGCGTCTCGGGCCGGTGGGGATCCGGAATCGGCAGAGGGCCCGGACCGCCACCCGCTCGGCCGGGCCGAGCAGCAGCAGCGGGCCGCCCAGCAGCCATCCGCCCACCGCCGGCAGCGTCCACCGGCCCAGCCCGGAGAAGAGAATTGTCACCAGGCAGGTGCTGGCCAGCACGGCCGGAACCGCGCATAGCGCCCTCCACGCCCCGTAGTGCCCGTGCTGCGGTCCGATTCTGCTAACGGCAAGTGCCTCCCATCGCGCGTGATCCGCTGGCGGCATGAGGCTGCCAGTTGCCACTGACAAGACGTCCGCTTCAGTGGTCACGCTGCCACGGCGCGTAGACAGCCGATCGACATTCAAGCGCACTCGTCGCCGTACTGCCGGCCCACTGCGGCGTGGACTTC
>Ga0136615_10001716_pt1 | contig 10724 bp, 7 predicted proteins | sample AntDrymUQ2882206_2_FD_106647 | JGI IMG/M metagenome (GOLD analysis project Ga0136615, IMG submission 106647) | Polar desert sand microbial communities from Dry Valleys, Antarctica - metaG UQ288 (22.06) | ecosystem: Environmental > Terrestrial > Soil > Desert | place: Antarctica: Dry Valley...
ACGCCGGTGAGCGCGTCCGGGCGGACCTGGGCGCCGATGGCCACGCCGACCGTGGCCTGGGAGAGGACGGTCAGCGGGCGCGGCACCGCGGGCGCCGCCGATCGCGTCGCGGCGACGGCCAGTCCACCGAGGAGCCCCGCGACCAGCCACGGAGCCGGGAGACCGACCGCCTGGGCGGCCGCCCCCGCGACCCCGCACACCACAACGGCGGCGGACCAGGGTCTGAGGCGCCCGAAAGCGCCGGAGCCCGTGCTCTTGGGAGAAGGGATCGTGTGTGGAGGTCGTCGGTGCGCTGTTGGCCGGCGCACCTAACCCCAGTGGTCCCTGATGTACTCGTCAGCCTCCAGCTCCGGCAGCGCCCGCGTGCTGTTGTTCATCCGGACCCAGAACACGTCGTCGCTATCGCTCATGCGAGCCCTCACCGGCGCCGACGACCGAGCCACGTCCACGCGACAGATCTCGACCGAGTCGAGTTGATCGATCCGCATGCGAGTGCGCATGGTCGCCGGGTGCCTGAGCGCGCCGATCAGGTGGGTCGTCAACCAGTTAACCAGCCCATCGGCGCTCGCCGGCCTGACGAGCACCACGTCGTGGGAGAGCCCGACGGGCTGGCGCTCGTCGCCGACCCCGATGAACAGGGTCCCGCCGTCGGCGTTGAGAAAGCCCGCGATCGTCTTGACCACGGCGTCCTCCATCCGCTTGTCCTTGCGCTGCTCGCGCAGGTTCCACCGCGCGGTCGACTTGAACTCCACCGCGAAGGTCTCGTCTCCGGCGATCAGCTCCTCACTCGGGATGGCGAAGAACGCCTTGGCGCCCCGGAGCCTCTCCGCCACGGCCTCGGCGAACGCCGGGTCGGTCTTGATCTGCTCGACGACGGTGCCGGTGATCGACTCGAGGTCGAGCGCCTGCGCCCGTGGTGACCGCGCCTCGGGCAGCACGGCGAGCGCCCCCTCGTCGTAGGCGCTGCCCCCATCGTCGTAGAAGCTGGCGAAGATGTGGTTGAAGACGATGTCGGCCTTGCGCTGCCACGTGACGGGGTCATAGGCCTCAGGCAGCTCGTCGAGAACATCCTTGACCACCCCGCGCGCCGCCTCGCGGGTCTCGGCCTTCTTGCGCCAGTCGAGCACGAGCCGCTCCTCGATGTGGGCCATCAGCTTCCGTGCGACCGCCTTGACCTCGTCGCACTGCTCGCCCGTGAGAACCGGGTCCGGCTGGGTGAGGAGGTCGAAGACCGCAAGCTCGGGTTCGGTCAGCCCCTCGCGAACGGTGCGCTGCTCCTCTTCAGACAGCTGCCGCGAAAGCGCCTGCAGCCGGCGCAGCATCTCGTCGACGTTCAGGCTCCCCGCGTTGTAGGCGTCGATCAGCCGCCGCAGCGCCTCCACGAGCGTCAGCCGCGTTGGGTTGCGCCGGGCGGCACCCTCGACTCGCTGCGTCAGCTCGGCGGCGATCCGCTTGGCCGACGACTGCTTCCGCCCGCCCAGCCGCGCCGCGAGCGCGTCGAAGTCGATCGCATTGAGGTCGATGAGGCCGTCGGCGTCCGAGCCGTCCGCCGCCGCCCGGATCACGTACTCCTCGGCGCCCACCGAGCGGTCGAGCAGCTCCCGCACCGCTCCTGACACTTCCGAGAGATCGGGGGGCTCGTCCAGCGAGCGGACCTTCTCAGCCAGGTTGCGCGCCACGCCGACGAGGCGGACGTACTCGCTCGCCGCGGGGTCGGGGAGGATCGCGGCGAACAGGCGACGGACGCGGTCCGAGCGCTCGAGGTACGCCCGTCGCGTCACGTCCTCGACCAGCAGCGCCTCCATCGAAGCATCACGGATGGCGATGAACTCGAACCCGTCGGCGCCCGCCAGCGCCTCCAGATCGACGTCCCAGCGCTGCGAGTACTCGACCAGCGCAGCGATCTCCTCTTCGAGCTCCGCCACCAGCGCGGACTTGTCGCGGATGATGTCGTCGCCGCCGGTCCCGCCCGGGCCGGCGGCGTACACCGCGAGTGCCGCCTCGAGGTGGCGGAACACGCCGACGTAGTCGACGATCAGACCGTTCTCCTTCTCGGGGAACACCCGGTTCGCACGGGCGATCGTCTGCATCAGCGTGTGGCCGCGCATCGGGCGGTCGAGGTAGATGGTTGAACACGACGGCACGTCGAAGCCCGTCATCCACATCGCGACGACGAAGACGAGGCGGAAGCGATCCTCCGGGTCCTTGAACCGCTCGCCGAGGTCCTCCTCATTCATGCGCTTGCGATGCGGCGTGATGTCGAGGCCCTCCTCGGCGAGGTCGGCGATCTCGTTCTGGGACTGCGAGAGCACCACCGCCATGTCGGTCTCGCGCATGAAGGCGATCTGCTGGTCGACCCCGGCCCGCTCGAGCTCGGGAAGGCGAGCGGCTCGCTCCTCCAGCTCGCGAAGGTGTCTCTCCCATTCATCCGCGACCAGGTCGTACATCCGGACCGCCGTGGCCTTGTCGATCGCTACGAACATCGCCTTGCCGAGAAAGCCGCGGCCGACGAAGTGGCGAACGAGGTCGGCGGCGATCCGCCGCAGGCGCTCCGGGCGGGTGATCAGCTGGTACTCGGTGGCGAAGCGGCGCGCGAGCGCCTTCTCCTGCGAGTCGTCGAGCTCGGCCTGCTCGAGGATGTCCGACAGCTCCTCGTCGAACCGCTGGTTGATGATCTGCAGCTCGGGGATGCGGTTCTCGTAGAAGAGCGGGACGGTGGCGCCGTCCTCGATCGAGTCGCGGAAGTTGTAGGTCGAGACGTAGTCGCCGAACACCTCGCGCGTGCGCTCGACCTCGCCTTTGATCAGCGGCGTGCCGGTGAAGCCGAGGAAGCCGGCGTTCGGCAGGGCGCGGCGCATGTTGAGCGCGAGCGCCGAGTACTGGCTGCGGTGCGCCTCGTCGGTGATGACGATCACGTCGTCGCGCTCCGAGCAGACCGGCATCTCGTGGCCGCCCTCGGGGCGGAACTTGTGGATCAGGGTGAAGACGTAGCGGTGGTTCTCGCCGAGCAGCCGGCGCAGGTGGCCGGACGAGGTGGCCTGCAGGTGGCCCTCGACCGCGCCCGCGTCCTTGAACTCGTCGTAGAGCTGATCGTCGAGCTCGGCGCGGTCGGTGACCATCACGAACGTCCAGTTGCCCGGCTCGCAGCGGAGCACCTTCTGGGTGAAGAAGAGCATCGAGAGGCTCTTGCCGGACCCCTGGGTGTGCCAGAAGACCCCGAGCCGGCCGTCGCGCGTGCGCTGGTCGCTCAGGGCGCGCATCGCGGCGTTCACGCCGAGCACCTGATGATTTCCGGCGAGCACCTTGATCAGACCGCCCGGCCGCTCCAGGTAGGCGACGAAGTTCTCGACCATGTCGAGCAGCCGAGCCGGTTCGCACAGCCCCTGGATCGCGGTCTCGAGCGACACCACGCCCGACTCGGACTCGTTGTCGATGCGCTTCCACTCGCCGAAGCGCTCCCACGGCGCGAAGGTCGAGCCGATCTTGGTCTCCGAGCCGCTCGAGAGCACGACCAGCGCGTTGGGCGTGAAGAGCTGGGGGATCGCGTCGCGATAGTCGCGCAGGTTGTTCGTGTAGGCGTGCTCGACGGACTTGTGCGAGGCCTTGAGCTCGAGCAGCACGAGCGGAATGCCGTTGACGAAGCAGACGATGTCGGTGCGGCGGGTGTGCAGCGGGCCGACGACCCAGAGCTGGCTGACCGCGAGGAAGTCGTTGCTGGCCGGGTCGCGCCAGTCGACGAAGGCGACGGTCTCGGTTACTCGAGCGCCCTCTTCGTCGGTGACGGTGACCTTGGCGCCGTCGCGGAGGAGCCGCCAGACCTCTTGGTTTGCGCGCGTGGGCTCCATCGTCGAGCGGTAGCGGGTGAGCTCGTCGAGCGCGGCGTCGAGGGCGGTCTGCGGGAGGTCGCGGTTCAGCTCGGCGAGCTTCGGCCGCAGCCGGCGGTGGAGCACGACCTGGGACTGGTCGTCGCGCCCGATTCCGCCGTGCTGGCCGTGCGCGGCTCCAAGCTGCTCGCTGTAGCCATCGATGACCTCGTAACCGAGCTGCTCGAGCATCGCGAGCGTGGGCTTCTCGACGAGGCCCTGCTCGGAGAAGTCTTTGGGGTTCACGCGGCTTCGGTCGAGAGGAGGTCGCCGAGGTCGATGTCGGAGATGTCGAGGCGACCGGTGACGAGGCGCGGGAGGAGCAGGTCGCGGGTGGCGGCGAGGCGGCGATTATGTTCCTCGCAGACATGTAGCTGCTCACCGACGGGCACGATCCGGTCCTTAAACCGGGCTAGCACCTCCCGCGCTGGCAGTAGGAAGGGAAAGCGCGTGAACGCGGTCTTGGTGATCTCCTTGAAGGTGGCTCCAGTAGCGATCGACTCAAGCTGACTCTTCCGAATCGCAAGCCACTCGTAGATGAACTCCGCGGGAATGCCATCGACGGGTGGAATCACGATGAACCCTTGGTTGCAGGTCGCATCCGTCGTCGCTATTCCAAGGACTCCGAGCGTCGCACGGCTCGTCATCAACACGGATCCTGCGGGAAATAGCCGAGCTCCGCTACTCGAGAGCCCAAGAGGCGTGATTCGACTCTTCGACTCCCCCACGTAGCGACTCCCCGACTTGGTCAGGTCGCTAGGTGTGAACCAAGCGATCTGTCCACCATCCCAGTACTCGTCCCGTTTCTTGGAGGGGGTGCCGCCGCCGACCGGACTCAACACCTCTCTCGTTGGCCTCACCCGCCATGCCTCTGGAATCGACCCGAGCTCCGAGTCCACGAAGGTCACGTCGTTGTGCCCCGGGAAGCGGAAACGTACGAACCACTCGCGGTACAGCGACCGAGCCAGATCCTCCAGCACCTCGATTCGCCGCTCGTTGATCTCGATGAGCTCGTCGAAGGCGGAGAGGATGGCGGCGATGCGGCGCTGGGTCGGTGGATCAGGAAGCAGGAGTGGAAGGTCAGAAACGATCTTGGCGTTGAGATTCGGCATCGTCGACCCGACGGACTGTCCGATCAGCCACTCCGCGACGCGCGGTTCGTCCAACGCGTATCTAAGAAAACGCGGAAGGACGACCGTATGGTCGGGAGCATGAACCCGCATCGAGCCCGTGCCGCACAGCCAGCCAGCTTCGTCGTCCTCGACGAACGCAAATCGACCCACATCGCCACGGCGGGCAAAGACCACGTCCCCGCTGGCGAGATAATGGGCCTTCAGCCGCTCGGCCGTTGCGCTATCCACTCGGCTCACTGACCGCCGGTCGACGCGTCCCCGCACCATGTCTTTGGGCATGACGACCGGGATCCCACGGGGTTCCGTCGTGTACTCATGCGCGTGAAGCTGAGACCCGAACGGACCGGTCTTGATGTGCCCACCGGCTGCATCAACGAGCGCTCCCAATCGCCATTCACGCCACTCGCTCACCGCCTCTCTCCCGCCCCCTCCTCCGTGACCGCCGCCATCAACGCCCTCGCAACGTACCGCCGCTGCCCACGAATACCGCTCCTTCCCTCGCTCAGCACCCCGCGCTCCTCGAGCTGCCGCAGCAGGCGCACCGCCGTGGGCCGGCTAACGCCCAGCCGCTCCTCCACGAGTCGCGTGGTGACAAGCGGGTTCTCGCACACGAGATCGACCAACGCGAGGCCGTTCGTGGTCCCCATCGTCGCCGCCGCCTGTCGATAGCGCTCGCGCAGCTCGACGATCCTCTCGGCACGGGAGACGGCATCGCTCGCTTGGGTATCGACGGCCGTGAGGAACAGCTCGAGCCACGGGACGGCGTCGCCGGTCTCTCGGATCGACTGGAGCGCGTGGTAGTAGCGCTGGCGATCGCGCTCGAGGTACGAACTGAGGTACAGAAGCGGTGCGGGGAGCCGCCCGCGGGCGATCAGGAAGAAGACCAGCAGCAGCCGCCCGAGCCGCCCGTTCCCGTCGACGAACGGATGGACCGTCTCGAATTGCGAGTGCAGCAGCGCATTCTGGACGAGCAGCGGCATTTCCACGTCCGCGTTCGCGAATCGCTCCCAGTCGGTGAGGAGGGAAGGCAGCTCCTGGGGAGGCGGGGGCACGAACTCCGCCGTCTCGATCGTCGAGTCCGGGGCTCCGATCCAGTTCTGAGTGGTGCGAAGCTCGCCGGGCGTGCGATCACGTCCGCGCACCCCCGCCATCAGGCGATGGTGCATCCCTCGGATCAGCCGGGCGCCCAAGGGCAGGATGGCGAGCTGCTCGAGCCCCCATACGAGCGCATCGACGTAGGCGATGACCTCCTCCACATCGGCGTTCGGTGCCTCGCCCGAAGCGTCTATCTCGAAGACCTCGCCCATCGTCGCCCGGGTGCCCTCGATGCGCGTCGAGGACAACGCTTCGCGCAGGAGATAGGGCCGCACCAAGAGATTCGGGTTCGGCACGAACCTGCCGACGCCGGCCAGCCGGCCGAGCGAGGCCTCGGCGTCCGCAAGAAGGCGTGTGGTGGACGCCGGCAGCTCGACCGCTCGCGGGATCGGCGCGGGGAAGTACGCGACGTAGCCGTGGGAACCGATGGTCCGGCGCGCTTCGCCGAACGGAGTGGCTTCGTAGCGCTGAGGATCCACTTTGGGAGACCGTACCGTCTCTAACGCTAAGCCGCAACTATATTAGAGACGATCCTCGACCGTTACGCCCGTGCCGTGTATAGACCCCCTGGACAATCCAGTAGCGTCTGAGGCTCGACGGCTCCCGGACAAGGGATTGGCCCTCTTCGGGGCGAAAGGGTTGCGGTGAGCACGCTGACAGACGACTTTCTCCTGACCCGCGGAAATCTCGGGCATGGGGTGTACAGCCTGAAGGACCTTAGGGCCTTCGTCGCCCTGGACGGCGGCAAGCGCAAGGAGGGCGAGCGGGTTCCCGACTGGCTCGCATCGGCGCTCAACCCCGTGCCTCACGAACGATGGCGCCCCGACTACAGCTTCAGCGACCTGATCAGCCTCTTCGTCGTACGAGAACTGCGAAGGAAAGGGCATCTGCCGAGAGCTATTCGCGACGCCGAGGCGTGGCTTCGCGACAAGTGGAAGGTCGATCGACCGTTCCGGAGCGACGAAATACGAAGCGACGGAGTCAACATTTTTGACGGTGACGAGCCGATCCCCGGCCAGATCGAGGCGGCCGACCTACACGGCCAGCAGACGATGCGCGAGATGGTCAAGGACCGCCTCGAGAGCGTGAGCTACAGCGAGGGCCGGGCCGCGTACTGGGTGCCCATGGAGCACGTGTTGGTGGACCCCCGAGTCCAGTTCGGCGAGCCGGTGATAGCCGGTACGCGCCTGTCGACAGACGCCGTCGCGGACGCGGCATCCAACTTCGGGCAACAGGGCACCGCTCAGCGGTTTGGCATCCCCGCCGACGCCGTCCGCGCTGCTCGGGACTTCGAGCGCAGGCGCGCGGCAGCGGTCGCCTAGCGAGTGGTGTCTGCGACCGCTCCTCTTCGACGAGGGCTTGCCCCAACAGGTCGCCCAAGCTCTCAGCGTTCTCGGGTGGCCCGCGAATGCCGTCGGATTGCCCGGCGCACCAGTGACCGGAAGCTCAGACCAAGAGAACTGCCAATGGTGCAAGCGGAATGACGATGCGCTCCTCGTCACCAACGATCGAGGCAAGAACGACAAAGTCATCCTTGACCTTCTCGCGCAGGAGAACGTCGATGCGATTTTCGTCTACAAGAATCTCCGGGACGCTCCGGCCCACGCTCTCGCTCGGGCCGTCCTCTGCTCCGAAGGCAAGATCGACGAGGTGTCCCGCGGGCGACATCCGATCCGCCACGGTCTACGACCGAGCGGCGGCCTGAGCAAGCTGTAGCTACGCCGCTGAGCGCTGGCGGAGACCCCTCCGCGAGCTCTTCCTCGGCGTGAACGGCGACGATCTCCACACCCGCCGGCGGCGCCTCGGGTAGCCCAGACGCAGTCATGCTCTCGAGGAAAACGGGAGTCGGACCCGTGGTGAGCGCGAACCTCGTGACGGTGTTCCATGGGTACCGTCCCTTCCACTCGAAGCCTACGCCCGCTGCGCCCCTCTCTCGAGCAGCTGAGTGAGCACACTGTCGACCCCCGCCTCCAACGTCGCCGCCCGCGCAGCGAGCTCTCGCAACTCAACCTGCGCCGCGGCGAGCTTCTCCTCGAACACCTCGTCCTCGAGATCCTCCACCTCGGTGCCGACATACCGGCCCGGGTTCAGGCTCCATCCTTGGCCCTCGATCTCCTCGATCGTCGCGACCTTGCAGAGGCCGGTCACGTCGGTGTACCTCCCGTCGGGGAAACGCTGCTCGAAGAGCGCGTTCGGTCCGTTCGCGAGCTCCGGCTCCTCCCCCCGGTAGAGGCGAACGATGTTGGCGAGGAACTCGAGCTGCTCCTCGGTGAAGTCCCGATGCGCCCGATCGATCTGGCGGAAGGTCTGGCGGGCGTCGATGAACAGGACCCGGTCGGCGCGATCGGTATCGCGCTTGCCGCGATCGAGGAACCAGAGCGTCACCGGCAAAGTCACCGTGTAGAAGAAGTTCGGGCTCACGGCCACCATCACGTCGACGAGCCGATCCTCGATCAGCCTGCGACGGATCTCGCCCTCGCTGTGGCGCGCGTCGGAGGAGGAGTTGGCCATGACGAAGCCGGCCCGCCCCATCTCGTTGAGCGCGGTCGCGAAGAGCTGGATCCACAGGTAGTTGCCGTTGTCGGCCCTTGGGAGATCGGGAAAGCGCGGATCGCCCTCGAGCTTCGCCTTGTCGATGCGGTCGACGTTGAACGGCGGATTGGCCATCACGAAGTCGAAGCGCCCGAAGCTGTCGTGGCGGTCCTCGTAGTAGCTGTTGCCCTCACGGATCTCGCCGGACAGGCCGTGGACGGCGAGGTTCATTCTCGCGAGGCGCACCGTCTCGCCGGTCTTCTCCTGCCCGTAGATCGAGAGCTCCTCGCCCGGGGAGAAGCGATGGCGTTCGACGAAGCGCGCCGACTGCACGAACATGCCGCCCGAGCCGCACGCGGGGTCGAAGATCCTGCCGTGGAAGGGCTCGAGGATCTCCACAATCAGCCGCACGACCGACATCGGGGTGAAGAACTCGCCGGCGCCCTGGCCCTCGGCCAGCGCGAACTTCGCGAGGAAGTACTCGTAGATGAGGCCGAACGCATCGCCCTCGAGATCCTTGGTGTAGCTGTTGATGTGGCGCAGGAGCGAGGCGATCGTGGAGTTGTCGATCGCGGTGTAGGTACGCGGTAGCACGCCGGCCAGCTCCGGGTTGTGCTCCTCGACCGTGTGCATCGCGTGGTTGACTGCCTGGCCGAGGTTCGTGCCCTCGGGGAGGCCGAGCAGGTACCCAAACCGCGCGGGGTCGGTCAGGTAGATCACGCGCTCCGCGTGGTAGTCCGAGGGCTCGATCTTGCGGCGTGCCGAGGCCTTGGCCTCGACCTGTTTGCGTGCCGCCTCGAATCTGGCGTCGGCGAACCGGAGGAAGATCAGCCCCAGGACGGGAGTGCCGTACTCCGAAGCCTTGAGCCCCGAGTTGGCGCGCAGCTCGTCGGCGGCGTCCCAGAGGCGGTTCTCGAGCTCCGTCAGGTCAGGCTGCATGAGGAGTCCGCGTTTGTTTGCCCTGGTCGCGTCACGGCGCGGGAACCAGGCGGCGGTTGGCCGGTCGGTCTAACCGCCGGCCATCGCCGGCAGGATCACGAGCGTGTCGCGCTCCCCGACCGGCGTCTCGAGCCCGTCGAGCACCCGCACGTCCTCGTCGTTCAGATAGACGTTGACGTAGCGGTTGAGGGTCCCGTCCTGACCGAAGAGCTGGCGCTCGGTGTCGGGGTGCTGCTGGGCGAGCGAGTGCAGGACCTCCCCCACGTTGCCGCCCTCGGCATCGACCTCGCGCTCGCCTCCGGTGGAGGAGCGCAAGACCGGTGGGATCTTCACGGTGGACATGGCCGCGAAAACCCTAGCGGGCCGCGACGCGGGCGCTAGACCTCCGCCCGAGGCGAGTGTGGCCTCAGGCTGCATCTGACCCGCGGTAGCGCTCGACGTAGTCCTCGAAGGACCACCCGTCGAGAAACCGCGTCGCGGCTCGACGCCCGCTGTTGTACAACCGCTCGACGAGCTCGGGTCGAATCCCGAACTCGAACGGACTCACCCCGAACGTGTCGACCTCGATGGTCCGGGCCTTGACCCACGGTTGAGCCAGGTAGCCCTGGTCGCGGCCGACGACGGTGGTGGTCACGAGGGCCTCGAGGAAGCGGATCTGACGCAGCCGCCTCAGCGCGCGCAGTGGCGGCACGAGCGTGCCGGCGGCGGGGAGCTGCGGTAGCAACGTCACCCCGAAAGTCGGCCAGCGCGGCCGCCGGTCGTCGGTGCGGTCGAACGCGTCGATCGGATAGTTCGACAGCAGGCCCCCGTCGACGAGCACGGACTCGCCCCGCGGATGAGCGAGTCGGGCCGGCTCGAACAGGTAGGGCACGGAGATCGACGCCCGCACGGCGTCGACCACCGGCTGGCGGTCGGGATCGAGCTCGTAGCGCTCGTAGTCCCAGGGCAGGCGCAGAAGCTGGCCACGAGTCACATCGGCGGCCATGACGACCAGCCGGTAGCGCTGCTCGGGCCGCCGGTCCGCGCTGCGGTCGTCGATCCGCAGATCGCCGAACGTACGCACGCCCAGCGCGCGAAGCTCGCGGTCGAGCCACTCGACCAAGTAGCGACCCTCGGCGTAGCCGTCCTTGCGAAGGACCGACAGCACGGGGCCGACGAACGG
>Ga0136615_10001722_pt1 | contig 10708 bp, 6 predicted proteins | sample AntDrymUQ2882206_2_FD_106647 | JGI IMG/M metagenome (GOLD analysis project Ga0136615, IMG submission 106647) | Polar desert sand microbial communities from Dry Valleys, Antarctica - metaG UQ288 (22.06) | ecosystem: Environmental > Terrestrial > Soil > Desert | place: Antarctica: Dry Valley...
ACGGGACGGAGTGGCCGTTGACGATCTCCATCCGCCACGTTCTCCCGGGCCGCTCGACCTGCATGCATGCCTTGGTCAGCTTCGCTGGGTCGTTGACGAAGATCTCGACCAGCGGGCCTGGGCCAACGCACGTAAGCGCAGGTGTGCTCCCGACCAGCGACCGGCCGAACCATGCGCTAGGCGAACTCGCTTCGATCCGCTGCTGCGTCTCGAGTCCCGCTGGATCTGTTGCCGGTCGATCGCACCTGGCATCCAGTCCGAGAAGTGCGTGACCTCCACCGTGATCGTCCGGCGGCCCTGGTCGTAGTCGCCGGCCGCCATCCGCCACCCGGCGTCCTTGGTGCGGGTGGCCACGACCGCGACAGCGCCCTCTGGGAGCGGCTTGGCCAGCGCAAACTCAAGCGTCGCGGGGCCGCTCAATTCGCCGTCGCGTACCTCGATATGCACCGGCGGGGCGAGCGCCGCAAAACCGCCGGTGTCAGCCTGGTCAGCGCTCGCGGAGATCTCGATCTGCGCGCCGCTGGTGACTGGACCCGAAGCTCTCACCGTAGCGTCGCCGAGCGAGAGGCTCGCCGACGCGGTCCGTGCCCGGTTCAGCACGACGAGGACCACGAACGCCGCCAGGGCGACCACGACACGACGGCGGGTGGTCAGGATACGAATCAAACGGAAACTCCCGAACGGGGCAGCCGACTAGGTCGAGCCGTATCTCGCTCAGGGTGGCCGCCGTGTTACGCCACGTTCGAGTGCGTGGTTGCTGTACGACGCTCGACACTAGCCTGGATCTTTCACCCGGGCTGCTGGTGCTGATCTTGGCCGGGTTCACATTGCGGACATGCCGTGCGAGAAGGGGGGCTGGTCGGAACAAGGTACTCACCGCGTGGCAGTGAGGTTAGCACTGCGCGCGGAACTGTCGGCTGTGCTTCGTGTCCTTCTCGAGTTCCACCGCGCCACGGCTAGGAACCTGTTGTTTCCACCCTCGATCAGTCAACAACGCCGGCGCTCGTTTCAGTTTGTTGATCATGGCGCTGGAGCCGCTCCTTCACACACGCGGCGTAGGCCCAGCCGACGGAGCAGTTGGGCGCCGTTGCGTCCGAGTGGCGGCGGGTTGCGCGTAGTTCGGCCCGGTTGCGCCCAACAGCGTCACCACTACAACGTCGTACCGGCCGGCAGCTCGGCCGCTCCTACGGCGATCTAACGCGACCCCTTGCCTAGCGGTACGCGACCCCTTGTCTAGGCCCCAGCCCGACTGTGATGCCGTCGCTCCATTTTCGCTCCATAATCGCTCTGTTGATCTTGTTTTTCGAGGCTTTGGTTGATCTTGCCGGCCCGTACCGTCGAATGAAATAGGCCCGCTGACCTGCGGTGATGCTGTCAGGTCAGCGGGCCTGTGTTCTGTCGGGACGACAGGATTCGAACCTGCGACCCCTTGACCCCCAGGCCCGTCCGTACAAGCCGTTGACCTGCAGAAACAGCGAATCTGCTCGTCAAGATGGCGCCGTTCACGACCGTTGGGCACCGTTTGGCGCGGTTGACGGCGGGCCGTGGCTCCATGTTCGCTCCATCCTGATGGAGCGTGGGCTCGTCATCGGCCGATGGCTGCGCAAGGGGTCGCGACGTGAGGAAATCGGCCTCCTACCCATGCGTGCAGGGCTGTCGTCGGTAAACTTCGTCCAGTCCGGCTGGAGACGTCAGCATGCGTCGGGGCCGGCGCCGCAACGCGGGGGGTCACATGGACGAAGCGCGGTTGGCTGACGTACTCAGGACCGTGGGTGCGATCATCGAGCAGGTCCATGGGCACCCGGTAGGCCCCGCGGTCAACTTCTTCGAGGCGGGGCTGACGTCCCTTAAGTTGGTGCAGATCTTCGATCTCGTCTGTGACGAGCTCGGAGTCGTTCTCGAGCCGTCGATCTTGTTCACGTACCCGACATTGGGAAGCTTCGCCGCGTACTTGAGCGACGCCCGAAGCCTTTCGATCGCGAGCGTCACCAGCCCGCGAGCCGAGCAGCGGCGCGGCAGGTCAGCAGGCGCTCGACGAGAGTTTCGCCGAGGTGTCCGGCGTGACGGCTTGACTCGGTGACCAGCGGGCCGGTCGAGCCGATCGAGCCGATTGCCATCGTCGGACTCGCTTGCCGCCTTCCGGGCGCAGGGAACACCGATGACTACTGGTCGATGCTGTGCGGCGGCATCGAGGCCGTCGTGCCGTCGTCAAGAGCCGCGCTGCTCGAGGCCGGTCTACAGACCCACGAGCTCGACCACCCACAGTTCGTCAATGCTGCTGCTCTGGCATCGCACCTGGAGGGGTTCGACGCCGGCCTGTTCGGCATGACGCGTCATGAAGCGAGCCTGCGTGATCCGCAGGTGTGTCTGTTCACGGAGGTAGTGCACGCGGGTATCGAGAACGCAGGTTATGACGTCACCCGGATTCGTGAGGCGACCGGTGTCTTCGGTTCGTGCGGACCGCGGCAGCACCACGAGCTCGTCGACGAGGATCCGCTCCGCAACGCGTCGGACATGCTGGCCGCCCCGGTATCCGAGATTCTCGGACTGCGCGGTCCGACCGTGACAGCCCCGACGGCCGCGCTCAGCTCGCTGACGGCGGGGTCCGGCTCACTGGCAGCCGTGCATCTGGCAACCCAGTCCCTGCTGGTGGGTGAATGCGACATGGCGGTCGCTGGCGGTGTACACGTTCAGCTCCCTCATGGCCTCGGCTACCGGTGGAGGCCCGGTGACATCCGGTCCCCAGACGGTCATTGCCGCCCGTTCGACGCAGCAGCGGCCGGCACGGTTTTCGGCAGCGGCGCGGCATGTGTTGTGCTGAAACGACTCTCGGATGCAGTGGCCGACGGAGACGATGTCCGCGCCCTCATTCTCGGCAGCGCCGTGAGCGGCTACGGACCTCAACGAGACGACAATGTGAGGCAGCCACCGAAAGAGCAGGACAGCAGCGCGATCGTCGACGCGCTGGCGATCGCAGGACGTGCTCCGCACGAGGTCTCCTTCGTTGAGGCGGATGGAACGGGCGTCCCCGATCACGATCGAGCGGCGGTCACAGCGCTACGATCCGCCTTCGAGCACCAGACGGGCCGCGTGTCCAGCGGCTCCGTCGTATTGAGCTCAGTGAAGGCCAACATCGGCCATCTGGCGTGGGCGGCCGGTGTTGCCGCTCTGGTCAAAGTCGTGCTGGCCCTGGACCGGGAGCAGATTCCGCCGAGCATCAACTACAGCGCACAACATCCGACCCTGCGACTCGACGAGTCGCCTTTCGTGGTGGACCGCGCCTCGCGGCCGTGGCGACGCGAGGCGGACGAACCCCGCCGGGCGGTGGTTCACGCCCATGGCCCGTCAGGCGCGAACGGGTGTCTGGTGGTTCAGGAGGGGATACCGCACCCGACGGGCCCGGCCGACGGTCGTCCGCGGATCGTGGTGTGGTCGGGGCGGTCTCCCGAGGCCGTCGATGCCGCCCGAGAGCGCCTCGCCGCCCATTTCGCCACAGTTGAAGACCACGACTTTCAAGACGTCGTTGCAACCCTGCGACAGGGACGAACGGCGCATCCCTACCGCGCCGCAGCGGTCACTCGTGACCCTGCAGAGGCGAGTGCGCAACTCCGCGACGCTTCGCTCGTCGCTATCCGCTCGATGTCGACATCGCCACCCGAGGCAGGCCGCAACACCGTCCTGCTGTTCCCGCACGAACCGCTGCTCGCGACGTCGGCGGGCGCCGGGTTGTACGGGACCGAGCGAGTGTTCACCGAGACGATGGATCTGTGCTTCGAGGCGTCCGAACGACACAACGTGCGACTGTACGACCGGTGGTTGGCGAACGACTTCGATCTGTCCGATGACCCCGCTCACGCGCGGGTGCTGATGATCGCCATCCAGTACGCATTGGCGAAGACGTGGACGAGCTGGGGGATCCGTCCGACGGCGCTCGTAGGCCACGGACTCGGGGAGGTGGCTGCCGCACTCGCCGCTGAGACGATGGACATCGGCGACGCCGTGAGACTCGTGACCGGTGCCAGCGGCCGCCCACCGGGCCGTGCGGCGTCCGAGGTGGCGACACGGCGGCCGCGGGTCCCGGTGTACTCCGGCACCTCGGGATGTCGCCAGCCAGAGGACGCCCTACTGGATCCGAGTGCATGGGCAGCGCGCGCCTCAGAACCAGTCCAGGCGGACCGGGTCATGGCCGCCGTCCAGGCCGCCGGAGGCGACCACGTCATCTCGATGGGCTCCGATGACACGCTGCACTCGGTTAGCGACGGGCCGTCAGGCGGTGTCAGCCTCGCGATCGCGTCGGTGACGGGCCGAACGGCCACCCTGCACGGTGATCAGCTACACCTGCGAACGGCGGCCGCCGCTCTGTGGGTGCACGGCCATGACCTCGATTGGTCCCGGATCGATTCTGACGCTCCCCTGCAACGTGTGTCCGTACCCGGGTATCCGTATCAGCGCGAGCGCTGTTGGACGCTGTCGACGCAGGCGCCGACGGACGTGTCGTCCGCGGACGTCCTGGACGAAAGCGACCGCAACGTCGTAGCGGAGTTGCCTGGAGCCGCGGATCAGGCGCGCCCGCTTGACCGGGTGCAGCGGGCTTTTTGGATCCTGGAGCAGTTGGCACCCGACAGCGGGGTGTCGAACATCGGCATCGCATTCCGCACGGCCCGGCCGCTGCGGTGGTGGCCGCTGCACCAGGCCGTACAGCAGCTCGTGGCTCGTCATCCCCCGCTGCGACTGCGCTTCCCCACGGTCAACGGTGTCCCCGTCCAGCACGTGACCGCCCCCGGAGATGTCGAGGTCACTCTCGACACCAGAGCGACGACTGACGAGGACCTGACGGAGGATCTCCGCAGCTTTCTGCATTCACCATTCGACCTCGAGCGGCAGCTACCGTTTCGTGTCGCGCACTTTTCGCTGGCCAACGGCGCCAGCGTCGTCTGCCTCGGGGCGCATCACATCGCGGTAGACGCAGCATCGATGCAGATACTCGTGGAGGAAGTCGGCCGGCTCTACGACGGTATCGCCGAGCAAGGACAGATCCCCGCTGATCTTGCCAGCGAGGCCGCGAGCCTGAGCACGTCAGAGCCGGCAGCGGAGTCGATGCGGTACTGGCTCGACCGTCTGCGCGACCTGGATCCTGCCCAGATGGCGTTGCCGGGGACACGACCCGCTCCGTCCCAGCCGACCTTTGCCGGACATACCTACAGCGTGCAGCTCTCGCCCGAGGCCATCGCCGCGCTGGCCGACCTGCGCCGAGAACTGCGGGTCACGGACAACATCATCTTGCTCAGCACCTTCCTGCTCACCCTGCTGTGCCACGGCGCCGGCCCCGAGCTGATCGTGGGCATTCCGATCAGTCGACGCACCCCTGCCACCAGGAACGAGGTCGGATACGGCGTCAGCACCATGCCGCTGCGCATCCGCCCGGACCCGGCGGCCGGGTTCCGTGACCTGGTGAGCCGCACGGCGGACGCCTTCCTGGAAGGAGTCGAGCACAGCGACGCGACAGTCGAGGCGATCCTCACCGAGCACGGGCACAGCACGGCCGACTGGCGAGTGCCGCTGTTCCGCCAGATGTTCAACTACCGCCCCTGGACTGACGCCGGCATCCGCATTTGTGGACAGGTTCCGCAGTACATCGAGGACCTGTTCGACCGGAGCAGGCTCGACCTGCAGTGCATCGCGGTGCCTGAGCCGGACCGCTTCACGCTGCGTGCGTGGTACAGCACGGAGATCTACGACCAGCAACAGGTTGCTGCCTTCCTCGCTCGGATGGAGGCGCTGCTCGTCGCAGCGGCGACGCAACCCGAGCGCCCGTTAGACCAGCTGCCCTTCTCCACCGCCGCAGATCGCGCGGTGGTTGCTGCCGTCAACGAGACTGAGCGCAGCTGGGACTCGCCGGCCACGCTCCTCGGCAGTGTGGCGGCGCACATCGCCGCCACACCGGACGCCACCGCGATCGTCGAGCCCGGGAACACAGTCAGTTACGGACTTCTCGGGGCACGGGCCATGGCGGTGAGCGCCGCGCTGCGCACTGCGGGTGTGCAGCCAGGTGACGTCGTCGCCATCGCCCTGAGCCGGGGTGCATGGATGGCGGCCGCGATTCTTGGCGTGTGGACCGCGGGCGCGGCATATGCTCCGCTTGACGTCGAGCACCCGCCGGACCGGCTCGCCTACGCCGTCGAAGACACCGACGCTCGGGTGGTCATCCTCGGCGGCGAGCCTCCTGAATGGACCGACGGTCGTCGGGTCGTCGATGTCGATGCCTGCAGCGCAGGTCCGGCGGACGGCCCGCTCAACGACCGACCGAGCCCCGAGGACGCCGCCTACGTGATCCACACCTCCGGCTCGACCGGGCGGCCGAAGGGGATTGTTGTCACGCACCGCAATCTCCGTAACGTCGTGCAGGACTTCGTGGGCCGGCTCGATCTCGACGCTTCGAAGGCGGTGTCGTGGTCCACGACGACGACATTCGACATCTCGGCGCTGGAACTGCTGCTTCCGCTCTCGTGCGGTGGACGAGTGGTGGTCATCGACCATGCGACTGTGCTTCGGCCGCGTGCCTTCCTCGACGCGGTGCGCAGACACGACGTCTCCGTCGTTCAGGCGACGCCCACGCTGTGGCGATTGGTGGCCGACGAGGTCACCGACGAGCTGGCGGGCCGGCAACTCCTGTGCGGAGGAGAGCCACTGACGGCCTCACTCGCTCGACGGCTGATCGATACCGGCGCGCGCCTGTTCAATGTGTACGGTCCGACGGAGACCACGATCTGGTCGACCGTGGCCGAGCTGCGCTCGCCTCTGGAGGAGCCTGTCTCGATCGGACGGCCGATCTCCAACACACGCGTCTTCGTGGTCGACCAGCACCTGCGGGAGCTGCCGCCAGGAGTCCCCGGAGAGCTGTGTGTCGCCGGTGACGGCGTCAGCGCCGGGTATTGGCGGCGCCCGACGCTGACAGCAGCGAATTTCGGGGAGCATCCTCGCTACGGCCGCTATTACCGCACCGGCGATCGGGCATGTATCCGCGGGGACGGCTCCCTGGAGGTTGCCGGGCGGCTCGACCGGCAGTTGAAGCTGCGGGGCCACCGCGTCGAGCCGGGCGAGGTTGAGGCGGTGCTGGAGGAGCACGAAGGCGTCGTCGTCGCGGCGGTGACCGTCGTAGGCGACACCGAGAGCGACCGCCACCTGTGCGCCGTCGTCCAGCCGCGCGAGCACCCCGCCCCCACCGCATTCGCCGAGCAGGTGTGGCGGCACGCGAGTTCGGTGCTCCCCGGCTACGCGGTCCCCTCCGACATCGTTGTGGTCGAGGCGATGGCGACAACGCCCAACGGGAAGATCGACTACGGGTCGCTCTCAGCACTGGTCGACGTGAACGCGCGGCGGACGGCCGTGGAGCCGGGTCGCCCACCCGCTGTCGACAACGGCAGCCTGGTCGGACAGCTCGTGCAGATATGGCGGGAGACCCTTGGGTGCCCGGAGCTCGATGAGCGGGACAACTTCTTTCTGCACGGCGGGCATTCGTTGTCGGCGGTCCGGATGACCGCGCAGATCGAGCGCATCGCAGGTCGACCGCTGCCGGTCACCACTGTGTTCCACCATCCGACTCCGGCCGACCTGGCGGCCCATCTGCGATCAGCCACCGGTTCCGACCCAGTGTCGGGGGTGGATGGCGATCGCTGACACTGCCGCAACCTGGGCATCTGACTCCTGGTTCGTGCCGCTCCGGGCGGATGCGGAGTCGGCGGTCCGAATGTTCGCCTTTCCGCATGCCGGAGCTGGACCCGGGTCGATGGCCTCGTTGGCTGCTGCGTGCGCGCCCCACGTGGATCTCTGGGCGGCGAACCTGCCTGGCCGCCAAGCGCGGCAGCGGGAGCCGGCCCGGACGGACCTGGAACCCTTGGTCGACGACCTCGCCGACGCGGTCGCCACGCACGCCGGAGAGCGGTTCACGCTGTTCGGCTATTGCAGCGGCGCCCTGCTGGCGTACCTCGTCGCGCGCCGACTGGACACGGCCGGCGTGGTGGCGGCGCGGCTGTTCGTCGGCTCCATGGCCGCGCCGGATGTCGCCGAGATTCCGCGACGCCTGCACCTGCTGCCGTCCGAGCTGTTCTGGCAGCAACTTCCCGCCCAGGGCGGGGCGTCTGCCGAGCTGGCAGCCCGCAGGGACATGCGACCGGTCTTCGAACCCGCCCTTCGTGCCGACTTTGCCCTGGTCGCCGGCTATCGGCACCGCAGCCAACCGCCGATGTCGATCCCCATCACCGTCCTGTACGGCGACGCCGACACACTGCTCAGCCGCGGCGGACTCCTCGGCTGGCGACGGCAGACCAGCGTCGGGGTGGACCTACGGGAGATCGGCGGCTCCCACTGGTTGCTGGACGAGGCAGTGGACCACGTCGCCCGAGCGATCGTCACGGCATCGCTGCGCGACCCGCTCCAGCCTCCTGCAGCCGACGAGCAGCACGCGTCGGAGTGAACCGAGAATGACGCACGACGCGACACGTAAGGGATCATCATGCGACTCGGCTACAGCCTCAGCTACTGGGGAACGGCAGGTCTCAGTCCAGCGGAGCACCTGACACTCGTGCTCGAGGCCGAGCGCCTCGGATACGACTCGGTATGGGCCGCCGAGACCTACGGGACCGACCCGGCGAGCCTGATGGCCTGGCTGGCCGGCAGGACCACGCGGATCGGGCTCGGAACCGGCGTGCTGCAGATGCCCGCGCGCCGTCCCGTCGCAGCCGCGATGACCGCCGCGACGATCGACCAGATTTCCGGTGGCCGCTTTCGCTTGGGACTTGGAACGTCTGGACCGCAGCTGGTCGAGGGCTGGCACGGACTGAGCTTCGACCGGCCGCTGTTACACGCGCGCGATTACGTCGCAGTGACGCGGATGGCGCTGGAAGGGAAACCGGTTCGTCACTCGGGCCCGACCCTGACCGTGCCAAGACCCAACAGCGAGGGGAAAGAGCTGAAGCTCGCCGTCAGTCCCGTACAGGAACGGCTTCCCATCTATCTGGCGGCGATGGGACCCAAGGCGACCTGCCTCGCCGGCGAGATCGCCGACGGCTGGCTGCCGTTGAACTGCCCGCCGGAGTATGTCGCGGCGGGACGGAAACTCCTGACGGAGGGGGCGGCGAGGGCCGGTCGGGCGCTCGATGGGTTCGATGTGGCGCCGATGGTGCTCACGTTGGTAGAGGATGATCTTGAGATTGCCTACGACATGATCCGACCGATGCTTGCTCTCTACCTCGGCGGCATGGGATCGCGTCAGACCAACTTCCATACCCAGTTCGCCGCCAAGCTCGGCTTCGAAGCGGAGGCAGCCGCCATTCAAGAGGCGTTCCTCGCGGGACGGCAGGGTGAAGCGATCGCCGCGCTGTCGACCGAGCTGATCGACCAGCTGGCCATCTGCGGGCCGCGGTCACGGGTGCGGGAACGTCTTGAGGAGTACCGGGTCAGCGGCACCAGCACCCTCGTCGTGGGTCTAGTGCCACCGACGCTCCGGCGACGCCTCGAACAGCTCCGCTGGATCGCCGAACTCGCCGTTCCCTAGCCACCCGGTGCCACATATGTGGGTGCGGACGTTGTCGCCGCATCGGTATCAACCGCCGCGGCGAACGTTCGCACTGAGCGATGTATGAAGATCAGCCGCAGCGGGACCGTCCGACCGAGAGCCGTACCGAGACGCGTGACCATCCTGGCCGCCAGCAGCGAGTGCCCGCCGAGTTCGAAGAAGTCATCGAGCGCGCCGACGTGCCCCACTCCGAGCACGTCGCCCCAGACAGAGGCGACGAGCTGTTCGGACTCGGTCTCTGGCTCGACACTGTTGCGCCCATCGCCATCGGCCCGACGGGGTGTGGGCAGGGCATCGAGATCGACCTTGCCCGTCGAGGTCAGCGGCAGCTTCTCGAGGAACATCACCGCGGTCGGCAGCATGAACTCCGGCAGAGTGCGGGCCAGATACCGGCGGAGCTCGACGGCCTCCAAGGTTCCGTACTCCCGTGGCACGACATAGGCGACCAGCTCTTGGTCGCCACTCTGGTTTCCTCTCACGGCGAGCGCGACGTGGTCGACACCGTCATGTTCGAGCAGCCGCGCCTCGATCTCTCCCAGCTCAATCCGGTGCCCGCGCACTTTGACCTGCCGGTCGGTGCGTCCGAGGAACTCCAGCAGCCCGTCTGTCCGGTAGCGGGCTCGGTCGCCGGTGGCGTACAACCGACTGCCAGCAGCGCCCCCCGGATCGGGAACGAAGCGCTCTGCCGTCAGACCAGGACGGTTCCGGTAACCACGAGCGAGCCCGCCGCCGCCGATGTACACCTCCCCAGGCGCACCGATCGGAACCGGCTCGAGCGCCCCGTCGAGCAGCTGGATCCGAGTGTCCCCCACCGGCTGCCCGATGGTCGGTCGCCGGGCCACCTCTCCACGATCGAGCGTCGCGGCGGACGCGATGATCGTGGCCTCGGTCGGTCCGTAGGTATTGACCAGTCGAACATGCTCGCCGACCGTGCCGTACCAGGTCGCGAGGGCGGTGGCGCGCAGCTCGGAACCGCCTAAGACCACCAGGCGGAGCGAGGCCGGCCAGTGCGCCGGGCCCGGCCCGATCAGGAGCTCCTCCCAATAGGACGTCGGTAGGTCGAGCACAGTCAGCGCCGCACCCTCGGCCGTACGCAGGTAGTCCGGCAGGTGCACGCGAGGAGGTGGGATGACC
>Ga0136615_10001726_pt1 | contig 10693 bp, 9 predicted proteins | sample AntDrymUQ2882206_2_FD_106647 | JGI IMG/M metagenome (GOLD analysis project Ga0136615, IMG submission 106647) | Polar desert sand microbial communities from Dry Valleys, Antarctica - metaG UQ288 (22.06) | ecosystem: Environmental > Terrestrial > Soil > Desert | place: Antarctica: Dry Valley...
CGCAGCTCGCCGATGGCCGACTCCCACAACTGGTCGGAGGTGCGGCCGCGCTCGGTCTCGGCCAGCTCGAAGCCGAGACGCGATGGCTCGGCGTTGGCCTCCTCGGCCGTCATGCGTACGCCACCGACATGCACCAGCCCCTTGGGATTGCCCATAACGAATGGGCGCATCGGCAGCGCGAAGAGCTGGCAGTAGCGCAGCGTCAGGTCGTGCACGCGGGGGATGCGCATGCCGCCTGCCTCGGCATAGAGTCCCGGCGCGAACGAGCGGAGCGTATGGATGCGCCCGCCGACCCGGTTCTGCGCCTCCAGGATGACGACCTCGTGGCCCTGCCGCTTCAGCTCGAAGCCCGCCGCCAGACCCGCCAGTCCGGCCCCGATGATGACCACTCGACGCTTGCGCTGAGTCCCTGCTCCCAGTCCCTCGGTGGGCACAGCCAGTGTCTCCGCCGGCACGGGCGGCGCGTCCTCGGGCGACGGCTGGGGCGAGGCGTCGGGCAGGTCCTGGGGCAGCTCCTGGGGCAGCTCCTGGGGCAGCTCCTGGGTCGACTCGGTCGGGCGGTCGGCGGTCATCGCTCACCTCACCTGGGGACATCGGCAGCGCTTGGTGACTGTACCTCGCCCGCCGCTCAGGCGATCTCACCGCGACGCATCGCGGTGAGGGCATCGGCGTACCCGCGGTAACGCGGCTCGGCCGACCGCAGCTGGTCCAAGCCGATTCATCGGCGACGCGTGCTCCGCTGGCCTGGCAGTGGGTCGAAGATCACGAGGCTGCTCGTCGGCGGACCAGCCCTCGGCGGCGATCCCGCCCACCAGGCTGCGAACGAGTCGGGGTGAGTCGGGGGAGACCGACCGGAAGCTCTCCTCGCGCAGGCGCATCGTGTGGAGCGCCTCTGCCGACCAGAGCGCCACCACGACGTGCGTCTCAGACACAAACGCTCGCGCGATCCCCAAGCGCCGCGCCAGGTCCGGCCCAGGATAGGCACGCTTCCCGTTGTAGGCGCCCGCGAACGCCTGGACGTCCGGGAACCGGGTGCGGTTCTCAAGGTGCAGCAGAGTGCGCTGCTCGCGATGGATCGCTACGAGGTCGGCGCGGCCGGCGAACTGGTAGTGCTGGTACGGCTCATCGAGGCGCACCTCATATCCGAGCCAGCGAAGATGCGCGGCCTCTACCTCGCCCATCGCGGCGTGGACCGGATCCGCGTCCCGGAGGGTGCGGCTGGTGCGCTCTGGCAGCAGCGTGAAGCGCGGCGTCAGCCCGAGGGCCAGCGCAAGCCGCACATAGCCATCGAGTGATGAGATCTCGCCCGCTTCGACGCCGTGGGCGGTCGACATGGAGATTTCGGCGCGCTCGGCAAGGTCGATGAGGCGCCAGCCGCGCCGCAGCCTCTCGTCACGGACCTCTTGCCCGAGTCGCTGGGCCACGCGAGCCACGGCCGCCCGGACTCGGGGAGGAGCCGGCTGGAGGATCCTGCGTGGGCACATTGCGGAATGAGTGAAGCGGAGGCTCTTATCTCCGCGTACCACCTCCTCGACCGCTGCTTGCGCCGCCGGTTTCCGGATAGAGAACCAGTAGAGATCAAGGAACGCCCATGAAGGCAAGCTTCGAGGATTTCGGACGGCCTGCCAAAGCGCGCCCGGACGCTGACGCTTCACTCATTCCGCAAAAGAGGGAACGAGACTCCAACTGAGCGGGCCGGCGGTGCGGCGTCGGCGCCGGCGGGCTGACTGGCAGAGGGCGTTCGGGCGTGGGGTCCGGGCGTCGGCGACGGCGGGCTGGTCGGCGCCACGCTCATCGGCGCATCTCCTGTGGGGCTTCGCCTGCCGCGGCTTCGTCACGACCGACTGCGCCGGCCGCGGTGGCTTCGTCGTTCGCCACAGCATGGGCGAAGAGGGCCCGCCTGGGCAGACCCGTCTCACGCGCCACCTCGCGTGCGGCGGCGGATCGCGACAGGCCCTCACCCGCGAGCGCGGCCACGCGGGCACGTCCTGCCGCCAGACGCTCGAGCGCGCGTCCGGGCGGCTCATCGTCCTGAGCCGCGCTCGAGGAGTCAGCCCCGGCCACGACCAGCGTGACCTCGCCGCGGAGCGACTTCCCGGCCAGGCGTGCGGCGAGCTCCCCGAGCGTGCCGCGCAGCGTCTCCTCATGGAGCTTGGTGAGCTCGCGCGAGACGGCGGCGCGCCGCTCCGCTCCGCAAACGGCTGCCAGGTCAAGCAGCGTGGCCGCGGTGCGGTTAGCCGCCTCGAACAGCACCGTGGCTCGGTCGTCAGCCGCGATCCGCGCGAGACGCTCGCGCCGTTCCGCGCCCCGCCGCGGCAGGAACCCCTCGAAACCCCAGCGAGCCACGGGCAAAGCACTGGCCGCCAGGGCGGCGAGCACGGCCGAGGCGCCCGGGATGGGGATGACCTGACCACCGCGACCGGCCCAGGCTGCCACCAGCCCTTCCCCCGGGTCACTGATCAGTGGCGTGCCCGCGTCCGTGACCAGGGCCAGGTCCTGACCCGAGCTGAGATGCGCCACCAGCTCCTCCAGGCGCGCCGGCGGGCTGTGCGCATGGTAGGAGACGAGCTTCGTGTCGATGCCATGACGGCTCCACAAGCGGCGCGTCAGGCGTGTGTCTTCGGCCGCCACCAGCGGTACCTGGCGGAGCATGTCCAGCGCGCGCAGCGTCACATCGCCCAAGTTCCCGATGGGCGTCGCAACGAGGTAGAGCGTGCCGCCCTGGGTCACTGGCGCACGGAGCCGGGACGGCGCCGCGGATAGAGGTAGTCGACCCCGACCGTACGCCTGCCGAGCTTGGCGATGGGCGGCATCTGGCGCTTGAACTCCGAGCCGGCGACCATCCGCTGCACCCGTTCCACTTCGCCCCGCGCGAAGCCCATGGCCGCCAACTCGACCGTGTCCCGCCGGCGATCGATCATCCAGAAGAGCAGGCGATCGAGCTGGGCGTAGCTCATCCCCAGCTCCTGCTCGTCGGTCTGGCCCGGCCACAGGTCCGCCGACGGGCGCTTCGCCACGATCGACTCAGGGACGCCCATGGCCGACGAGACCTGTCTCACCTGCGACTTGTAGAGGTCGCCGACGGGCACCAGGGCACTGGCGCTGTCGCCGAACAGCGTCGTGTATCCGATGAGGATCTCCGTCTTGTTGCCGGTACCCACGACCAGGCCACCCCATGTGACCGAGTGGTCGTACAGGACCGACATGCGCATGCGGGCCATCAGGTTCCCGCGGCGCAGCGCCGAGGCGTCCGCCCCTTTCGATCCGTCGAAGTAGGCGTCGACCATGCCCGTTATATCGACCAGCTCCGAGGGGCAGCCCAGGCGCCGAACGACCTCCTCTGCGTCCGTCCGCGATCCGTCCGACGAGGTCCGATAGGGCATCAGCACACAGAGCAGCCGTTCAGGGCCGATGGCCTCCGCCGCGAGGTACGCCACCAGCGCCGAATCGATGCCGCCCGAGAGCGCCAGCACCAGCCGCTCGAAGCCGGCCTGGCGCAACTGCTCGCGGATGAAGCCACCGATGATGCGTCGCGCGACGTCCGTGTCGATGGCCAGCTCGGGCACCAGCTCGAAGGAGGCGGCCGAGCCGGTCACGGCTCCTCCTGCGGTGGCCCGACTTCCCCGGCACGTTCGCGGACGATGCGCTCGAGCTGACGCAGCACGATCTCCGGACGCTCATCACGCAGCAGCGGCACGGCGATCCTCTCCCGCCTCACCTCCGCCAGATCGAGGTCGACCAGGAACATCCCCTCGTCGAGGAGAGGCGCCGCGAAGACCGTCGCGCCGTCGGGGGAGATCACCTCCGAGCCACCCCAGAAGGTGAAGGACTCCTCCACGCCCACCCGGTTGACGAAGACCACGAAGGAGGTCGTCAGCTGGGCGTACGTGCGCAGGATGTTGCGCCAGGAGCTGGCCGTTCCCAGACCCACTTCATCGACGGCCGCCACGTCACGGCCCGGCGACGACGAGATATTGATCTGGATCGCGGCCCCGCCGAGGGCCAGCAGGGCCGGCGTGGCCAAGTGCCAGAGGTCCTCGCAGACGCTGATCCCGAGGCGCACGCCCAAGGCGCTCTCGGCCGGTCGAAGGACCGTTCCCGCGGCGAAGAACCGCCGCTCATCGAAGAGCGCGTAGTTGGCCAGGAAGACCTTGCGGTGGATGTGGCGGACGGCGCCACCCTCCAGCAACGCGGCGGAGATGAAGAGCCGGTGATCGTCCGACTCCTCCACGAAGCCCAGCACCACGGATGCCTGCGGGGCCTCTCCAGCCAGAGCGGCCAGGCGCGGGTCGTCACGCCGCACGGCCACCTCGGCGTTCAGGTCCTGGAGCAGGTATCCGGTCAGGCTCAGCTCGGGGAAGACCACCAGGTCCGCGCCACCCTGGCACGCCTCGCGGATGAGCGACCGATGAAGGGCCAGGTTCTCTGCCAGCAGGCCCAGCCGAGGGGCCATCTGGACGAGCCCGATCCGCAAGTTCGACACGGCGCCGAGTCTAACGACTGCCCGGGGCGCGAACGTCCGCCTCAGGCGTGTCGTTCGTCGCCGACTTCGCCGGGGAAGAAGGAGACCTCTTCGTTCGTGTCCCGAGCGGTCGGTGGCGGCTGCCAGGCCTCGCCCGGATCGGTCGCGCTCGCCGAGCTACGGGAGCTGGCGGCCTGCAACAGTGCGCTGCGCCGCTCCAGCGGGACGAGCTCCTCCGCGAAGTGGCAGGCGGCCGCGTGCCCCGGCTTGATGTCGCGCAGCATCGGGTCCTCGGTCGTGCAGCGCTCCGGGTCCCCCAGCTCGCGACGCAACCAGCACCGCGTGTGGAAGCGGCAACCTGACGGTGGATCGATCGGTGAGGGCACGTCGCCGCGCAGGATGATGCGGCGACGCTGGCGCTCCACGGCCGGGTCGGCGATGGGCACGGCGCTGACCAGCGCATGGGTGTAGGGATGGAACGGCTCGCGATACAGCTCGGCCGCGGGCGAGAGCTCGACGATCCGGCCCAGGTACATCACCGCGATGCGATCGCTGATGTGCCGCACGACGGACAGATCGTGAGCGATGAACAGGTAGGTCAGCTCGAACTCGCGCTGAAGGTCTCCCAGCAGGTTGACGATCTGGGCCTGGATGCTCACGTCCAGCGCGGAGACCGGCTCGTCGGCGGCGATGAACTCGGGTCGCACGGCCAGCGCCCGTGCGATGCCCGCCCGTTGTCGCTGCCCGCCGCTGAACTCATGCGGATAACGGTTGATGGCGTTCTTGGGCAGCCCCACGATGTCGATGATGCGGCGCACCTCCGCGCCGGCCTCACGGCGACCCTTGATGCCATGGACCCTGAGTGGCTCCTCGATCATGCTGCCGATGGTCATCCGCGGGTTCAAGCTCGAGTAGGGATCCTGGAAGATCATCTGCATCCGGCGGCGCATCTTCTGAAGGCGGTCCCCGCGCACGTGGGTGACGTCTTCGCCGTCGAAGTGCAGCGAGCCCGCCGTCGGCTCGTAGATGCGCAGGACCGCTCGGGCGAGGGTGGACTTGCCGCAGCCCGATTCGCCCACCAGTCCCACCGTCTCGCCGCGCTTGACCGAGAGCGAGACGTCGTCCACGGCGCGCACGTCGCCCACATGCCGCTCGATGATGAGGCCGTCCCGGATGGGGAAATAGACCTTGACGTCGCGGATCTCCAGCAGCGCTTCACCGGCGCCGCGCACGCGTCCGCCAGGCAGCCCATGGACGGTCGCCACCGCCTCCACAGGGCCGGACCGATCGGTGCGGGCAGGAGCCGTCACGAAGCGAACCCCGAGGGCACCATGCGCTCCCCCTCCGCCGGGTAGTAGCAGGCGATCTTGTGCCCGACCGCGGCGTCAGGTGCCTGCTCCAGGGGCGGCATCGACTGGCGGCAGCGGTCCTGGACGTTGAAGCAGCGGTTGGCGAAGGGGCAGCCCCGGATCTCGCGTGACAGGTCGGGCGGCTGCCCCTCGATGGGCACCAGCTCCACCGGCCGCTCCTCGTCCAGGCGAGGGATGGAGCGCAGCAGGCCCACGGTGTAGGGGTGCCGCGGCCGGCCGAACAGCTCGCCGGTGTCCGCTTCCTCCACGATATGGCCGGCGTACATCACCAGGACCCGGCTGCACATGCCCGCCACCACGCCGAGGTCGTGAGTGATCAGGATGAGCGCTGTTCCCTGCTCCACCACGGCGACCCGCATGAGGTCGAGGATCTGGGCCTGGATGGTCACGTCCAGGGCCGTCGTGGGCTCATCGGCGATGAGTAGCTTCGGTTCGCAGGCGAGCGCCATGGCGATCATCACGCGCTGGCGCATGCCGCCCGAGAACTGGTGGGGATAGTCCTTGATCCGCTCGCGTGCCCTGGGGATGCCCACGGTCTCCAAGAGGGCCACGGCACGATCGACTGCTTCGCGGTGCTTGATCCGGCGGTGGACCTCCAGCACCTCGGTCAACTGGCGCTCGATGGTCAGGACCGGATTGAGCGAGCTCATGGGATCCTGGAAGATCATGGCGATCTCCTCCCCCCGGATGTCGCGCATCTCCCGATCCGAGATGCGCGTCAGATCCCGCCCGTCAAGCTGGATGCTGGTGTCCTCGCCGATCCGTCCCGCAGGCTTCGGGAGAAGGCGCATCAGAGCCAGGGAGGAGACGCTCTTGCCGCAGCCTGACTCACCGACGATGCCCAACGTCTCGCCGGCGGCCACGTCGTAGCTGATCCCGCGCACCGCGTGCACGCTGCGCTGACCGCTGCCGAACGTCACGCTGAGGTCACGGACGCGCAGAAGCGAGCCGGTGTCCTGAGGTTCCGTGGGCATGACCTCCGCCGCCACCCGCGTCGTGGGGCTCACCGACGCAGTCTCGGATCCAGCGACTCGCGCAGACCGTCCCCCAGCAGGTTGAAGCCGAGCACCGCCAGCACGATGGCGACCCCCGGGAATAGGGCGAGATGCACCGCGTCGGTCAGATAGCGATACGTATCGGACAGCATCGCTCCCCATTCTGGCGTGCGCGGGTCCGGCGGACCGAGACCCAGGAAGCCCAGCGCCGCGGCGTCGATGACGGCGGTCGCGAGAGCGAGCGTGGCCTGCACGATGAGTGGCCCCAGCGCATTGGGCAGCATGTGTCGTAACAGGATGGCCGGCCCGCGGACCCCCACCGAGCGCGCCGCTATGACGTAGTCGGCGTCCCGCAGGGCGAGCAGGCTGCCGCGCAGGATCCGGGCGAAGATGGGGATGTTCACGACGGCGATGGCGATGGCGATCTGGACCACGCCTCGTCCCAACCAGGAGACGACGGCGATGGCCAGCAGCAGCCCGGGGATGGACAACATGATGTCCACCGAACGCATGATCACGCCGTCCACGACGCCTCGGAAGTAGCCGGCCAAGGCGCCTAGGATCGATCCCACCACGACGCCGATGGTCACCGACAGGACGGCGATGCCCAAGGTCAAGCGGGTGCCGAAGACGATGCGACTGAAGACGTCCTGGCCCTGCACGTTCGTGCCGAACAAGTGCACGGGGCCAGGCGGCAGGTAGCTCGCCCTCAGGTCGCCGCGGGTCGGGTCGAAGGGTGCGATCTGCTCCGCAAGGATCGCCACGAGGAGAAAGAACCCGATGATGGCACCGCCGATGAGTGCAGCCGGGCTGCGACGCATGCGGCTCAGGGCATCGCGCCAGAGCCCCACGGTGCGTTCCTCGCCGGCCGTGTCGAGGGTTCCGGAGGTCGCGCTCATGGTCCGCTCATGAGTGGCGGATCCGAGGATTGATGAAGGCGTAGGACACGTCCACGATGAGGTTGATGAGCACGAAGATGAGGGCCAGCATCAGCACTCCGCTCTGGATGATCTGGTAGTCGCGGGTGGTCACCGCATCGTAGATCCAGCGGCCCACGCCGCCCCACCCGAAGATCGTCTCGGTGAGGATGGCGCCGCCCAGCAGCAGCCCCGTCTGTAGACCGATGACCGTGACCACCGGCAGCAGCGCATTGCGCAGCACGTGGCGGCCATCCACGATGCCGGAGGGCAGGCCCTTGGCATGGGCCGTGCGGACATAGTCCTCGTTGAGGACGTCGATGACGCTGGCCCGCGTGATGCGCATGACGATGGCCAGCGGGATGGTGCCCAGTGCCAGTCCGGGCAGCACGAGATGCCGCAGTGCGTCAAGGAATGCGTCGAAGTCCTGCGCGATGACCGTGTCCACGACCATGAAGTTCGTGACCCGCGGGATGATGAAGTCGATGAGGTCGATCCGGCCCGAGTCGGGCAGGATGGGAAACTGGATAGCGAAGAGCCACTTGAGCATCAGGCCAAGGAAGAAGATGGGGATGCTGATGCCGATGAGCGATATCACGGTGCCCAACTGGTCGGGCCACCGGCCGCGCCGCTTGGCGGTGTACATGCCCAGCGGGATGCCCAGCGTGATGGCGAAGAACATCGCCGCCAAAGCAAGCTCGATGGTGGCCGGGAAGCGCTGCAGGAAGTCGTCCACGACGTCACGGTTGGTGATGAAGCTGCGCCCCAGATCGCCCTGGAGCAGGCCGCCCATGTAGCGCAGGTACTGATCGAAGAGCGGCAGGTCGAGCCCCAGCGACGCGCGGACCAGGGCCAGGTTCGCCGGAGTCGCCCGCTCACCCAGGATGGTCTGGGCCGGGTCGCCCGGCAGCAGGCGCGTGAAGACGAAGATCAGCAGCGTCAGCCCCAGCAGGATGGGGATGAGCAGCAACAGCCGCCGGAGGATGAACTTCGTCACTGCGTGTCCCGAGCCAGGCTATGTGGGAGAGCCCCGGCCCGTTGGCCGGGGCTCTCCCACCTGAGTCTCTGGTTCCGGGCTGACTATTCGGCCGAGAGCCAGATGTCGACGAAGCTCTCGGAGCCGGTCGGGTTGGCCACGTAACCCTGGACCTGATCGGTCAGGGCGATCGCGGTGTCACCGTGGACCAGCGTCGCGAAGCAGACCTCGCCGTGGACGATCTGCGCGACCTCGCTCCAGGCCGCTCCCCGCTCGGTCTCGTCGAGCGCGGCGTCGGCCTCATTGATGGCTTCCTCAAGGCCCTCCGGATCGCAGTTAAACTGCGCCGCAGGCTCTCCCTGGAGATAGCCGAAGTGGACGCCATACCAGTTGGACGGGTCGTCGAAGTCGCCCGTCCAGCCCAGGAAGTGCAGGTCGTACTCGCCGGCCTGTGCTGCCGGGATGTATTCGGTGCCCCAGACGGCGCTGCCGGGCTCCACCTGGAAGCCGACGTCCTCGAGCATCGTCGTCACCGCCTGGTGCAGACCGCTCGGGTCGGGCATGTAGGGGCGGGTGACCTCGGTGGGATACCAGAAGTTGACGGTGGGCGGGTTGTCCGGACCGTAGCCGGCCTCCTCCAGCAGTGCCCTGGCGGCATCGGGATCGTAGTCATAGACCTCGACACCTTCGCCGACGCTCTCGTTCCAGCCGGAGGTGGGCGGCAGGAAGATATCGGCCGGACTGCCACCACCACCGTAGAACGCCGCGATGAGGCCCTCTCGGTCGATGGCGTGCAAGACCGCCTGACGCACCGCCAGCTCGGCCAGCGGCGAATCCTCCGAGGCGGTGGGATTCACGCCCAGGTAGAGCGTGTTGTAGGACTCGCGATTGATGAGCTGATAGCCCTCGACTCCTTCCACGGCCGCGCGGTCGCCGGGGGCGATCAGGTCGAAGCCCTGGATGGTGCCGCCCTGGAGAGCCTGGAGGCGCGCCGCCGGGTCTGCATACGGGAGGATGATCAGCCGGTCGAGGTAGGCCGGATGCTCACCGTGGTAGGCATCGTTGCGCGTCAGGGTGGCGGACTCGTTGGCGACGTAGTCCTCCAGGATGAAGGGACCCGTGCCGCCCTGCACGACGTCCGTGCCGAACGTGCCGGCCGCGGGATCGTCGGCGTTGGTGGACTCGAGCACGGCCGGGCTGACGATGCTGAAGGGCGTCAGCGCGATGCCGAACAGGAACGTGGGGCTGGGTTCGCGGAGCGTGATGGTGACGGTGTACTCGTCGGTCGCCTCGACGCTATCGATGAGGTTTCCCTCGCCGAAGCCGTCCATGACCGCGCCGTAGTAGTAGGCGTTGGTCTGAAGCTCCGTGACGAAGTTCCGCCAGCGATCGAAGTTGATCTTGACAGCCTCCGCGTTGAAGGGCGTGCCGTCATGGAACATCACGCCCTGCTTGAGCGTGAAGACGTACTCCGTGTCGCCGGGTTCGCCCGTCCAGGACTCGGCCAGGACACCCTCCAGCTCGTCCACGGTGCCGGGGACCAGGTCGACGAGCGGCTCATACACCTGCTGAAGGATGCGGAACGACTCGCCGTCACTCGTGAGCGCCGGGTCCAGGCTGGCCGCGAGGGCGGCACCACCGAAGGCCAGCGTGCCACCCTCCACAGGGTCGCCATCGGCCGGCGGCTCGGATTCCGGCGGCTCGCTGTCGGCGGGCGGCTCGCTGTCGGCGGGCGGCTCGCTGTCGGCGGGCGGCTCGCTATCAGCCGGCGGCTCGCTATCAGCCGGCGGCTCGCTATCAGCCGGCGGCTCGCTGTCGGCGGGCGGATCGGTCTGCGCGGCGGGTGTCCCCGTCCCGACCGGCGCCGGGCTTGATGCCGCTGGCGCGCAGGCAGCGACCATCAGGATGATCACCACCAGCATCACCAGTGATCGGACTCGGATCATGTACTCCTCCTCTTGCCAGCTATCACG
>Ga0136615_10001727_pt1 | contig 10687 bp, 12 predicted proteins | sample AntDrymUQ2882206_2_FD_106647 | JGI IMG/M metagenome (GOLD analysis project Ga0136615, IMG submission 106647) | Polar desert sand microbial communities from Dry Valleys, Antarctica - metaG UQ288 (22.06) | ecosystem: Environmental > Terrestrial > Soil > Desert | place: Antarctica: Dry Valley...
CTTCCTGCAGTGGCTCCGACGTGGTGCTTATCCTGCAGAAAATGCGGGTGCAGTTCCGGGAGCTGCGAATCGAGGTGGCCGGGCAGCGGCGGGACCAGGAGCCCCGCCGCTATACCAGCATCCATTTCGACTACTACCTCGGCGGTGAAGGCCTCGACCGAGCGAAGGTTACCCGGGCGGTGGGCCTTTCAATCGAGAAATATTGCTCGGTACTTCACTCGCTCGCCCCGGACATCGCCATCACGCATGCCGTCACTCTCGGCTAAGCTGCTGGTGTTGGCGGGGGCGTTGACCTTGGCGGCCCCCCTTGCCGGACAGCAGGGCAGAGAACTGGGCCTTCAGGCTGTTGCAACCAGCTCGGATCCTTCGCTCTTTGTCGGAGGACTATATGGGGGAATCCGCACCTCTACCCGAACCCGGCTCTCGGCCTTGGCCGGGATGGGTATCTCATCGGGTGATTTAGCCTTTCGAGGTGAGATACTCGGCCACTTCCTTCTCAGTCCCACCCGGCGGCGTGGCGCCGCCATCTACCTCGCGGGTGGAGTTGCCGCGGTTGGAGGGCCGGTGGACCGGGGCTATCTGGTCCTTGCCGCCGGGCTGGAGGACCGTCCGGCGGCCGGTTCGGGATGGGCGGTGGAGGCAGGTGTCGGAGGAGGGGTCAGGCTGGCGTTGGGGTATCGATGGAGATGGTGACGAAAGGCGCTCAAGCCGCGCCGGACTCCACCGTATCCACCCGGCGGACTGGCTGGCAGTAGCGCTCGCCCAGGAGGCGTAGCTGCGCCTGCTCTGTCTCACTCAGACCCTCGTACCGTTCTGCGATGTAGCCCATCGTATCGTCGAACCAGTCCTTCTGGTGCTCCGGCAGCGCGTCGATGACGCCACAGCGGAGGATGTGACTGAACAGCTCGTCACGAGCCTGGGCAAACGACGCCGCCTCAGGGGCACTGCGGGGCTTCTTCTTCGTCATGCACCATCCTCTGGCAACAATTTGGTATACTCTTGACTGGCCGTAAGATAACCGATTGCACCATTTGGTGCAATCGCGCGGAAGCCCGACTAATTATCTTTATCGGCCGGAATTACACGAACTTGACCGAGGGCAGAATCCAGGCTCTCGAGGTGGCCATGGCTGAGCATGACGAGGTGTACGGTGAGGAGCGAGCCAAGCGGCTCGCCGCCCTGCTGCGAGCGCTGGCGGCGCGCATCCAGGAACTGGACAAGGCGGACCAGCTACTAGGAGGCGGCCCCGAGCTATTGCGGATGATGGGAGACGCCAGGAGCGAATTGTTCCACCACGAGGTCCGCAGCACTTACGACACGCCGGAGGTGGCGGACAGCCGGCGCATCGTGGAGGAGGCGGAACACCAGGATTCCTTCCTACCCGACGAACCGGAGGACGACGAGCCATGGCGGCGACGCAGGCCGGAATGAAGCGCTTCTACACATTGTTCGCTGCGCTGGCTGTCGTGGGACTCGGCGTGCTCGGCTATCTCCTTACCCGTCCCGCTACCGTGAGTATTCCGGCCAATGTCACCGTGCAGGCGTCGGACACCTCCGGGTTCGCGGGCTATGTCAAAGGCTCGCCCACGGCCCCGGTAGAGATCACGGAGTACGCCGACTACCAGTGCCCCTTCTGCCAGACATTCGCCACCCTGCAGATGCCCACCATCGAGGATCGCCTCATCAAGACCGGCCGCCTGCGCTGGCGCTATCGTGACTTCCCTCTGCAGATGCACTCTTTTGCCCGGCTGGCGGCCCACTCGGCCGCGTGCGCCGACGAGCAGGGGAAATACTGGGAGCAGCACGACCGCATTTACGAGGGTCAGTCGGAGTGGGCCGGGGCACGGAACGCGGCGCCGCTATTTCGGAAGTACGCCGAAGCCGCCGGGGTAGACATGGGCCGCTACGACGCCTGCATGCAGGCCGGAAAGTATGCCGGGCGCATTCAGGCCGACTACAACTCGGGGGTCGAGGTCGGCGTGACCTCGACGCCCACCTTGCTGGTGAATTCGCGTTTGTATCGAGGCAGGTTCGACTCCGACGCGATCACAAAACTGGTGGACTCGCTGGCACGAAATCCCGCGAAATGATCCATCGGATGAGCGCGGCACTTTTGAGCCTGGCAGGGCTCTTCATCGCCGCGTACCTGTATCTCTATAAGATCGGCAAGATCGGCAATCTCGCCTGTGGCACCGGCGGATGCGAGACTGTCCAGTGGAGCCCCTGGAGCCAGATTGCGGGCATCGAGGTGGCGCTGGTCGGTGTTCTGGGTTATGCCGGCCTTCTGGCGCTGAGTCTGGCCGCATTGCGGCCGGAGTTGGTTGGCCGGCATTGGCCTGCCGCTCTCCTGACGTCGCTGGCTGGGATCGGGGTTCTCTTTACCGCCTACCTGACGTATCTGGAAATCTTCGTCATTCACGCCATCTGCCGGTGGTGTGTAGCATCCGGCGTAGTCATCCTCGCGATCTTCATCGTTGCCCTTCTGGATCTACGCCGGTTGGCCCGGACCGGGAACCTTTAGGTGACTGCTGACCCCAAGGCTTCGCCCACCGGCCGCGGCCTTGCCGTCCTCGCCCTGGGCGCGCTGGGGGTGGTCTACGGCGATATCGGCACTAGTCCACTTTACGCACTGAAGGAATGCTTTACGGGGCCGCACGGTGTGCCGGTCACCAAGGACAACGTGCTCGGCGTGCTGTCGCTGATCTTCTGGTCGCTCAACTTCGTGGTCACGTTCAAGTATCTCACTGTGGTCATGAAGGCCGACAACCGCGGGGAGGGCGGGATTCTGGCCCTGCTGGCCCTGGTGCGGCCGCAGGGTGAAGGGCGCCCCTCAGGTGCGTACCGATGGCTCATCGCCGCCGGCCTCTTCGGTTCAGCGCTGCTGTATGGTGACGGCATCATCACGCCGGCAATCTCGGTACTCGGCGCGGTCGAAGGCTTGAGCATTGCCACGCCGGCCCTGGAGCAGTGGGTGGTGCCGATTGCCGTGGTCATCATTTCCGGCCTGTTCGCGGTGCAGCGGCGGGGCACCGCCGGTATCGGGAATATCTTCGGGCCGATAACAGGCGTCTGGTTCATCTCCATCGCGGTGCTCGGCGTTATGGGCATCCTTCGACACCCCTCGGTGCTGGTCGCGCTCAACCCATGGTACGCCGCGAACTTCTTTTGGCAGGAGGGCGTCACCGGGCTGATGGTGCTGGCCGCGGTCGTCCTGGTGGTCACCGGGGGCGAGGCGCTGTACGCGGACATGGGCCACTATGGCAAGCGCCCGATCAGAGTGGCCTGGTATGCAGTCGTCCTGCCGGCGCTGGTGCTCAACTATTTCGGCCAGGGCGCCTTACTTCTTGAGTCACCGGCCGCGGCCCGAAACCCGTTCTACGCTCTGGTCCCGGCCTGGGCGCTTTACCCCATGGTGGCGATCGCCACCGGAGCAGCGATCGTCGCGTCGCAGGCTCTTATATCGGGAGCATTCTCGCTTACCCGCCAGGCAGTGCAACTGGGCTACTGCCCGCGAGTTAACATCGTACATACGTCGAGCAGTCATATCGGCCAGATCTACATCCCGCAAGTGAACAACGCCCTCTGGATCGCCTGTGTCGGTCTGGTTCTCGCCTTCCAAACGCCCAGCGCCCTGGCCGCCACGTACGGCGTGGCCGTCACTGGCACGATGACTACCACCACTGTGCTCCTCCTGGTGGTAGCACGAAAGCTGTGGGGATGGAGCCTCTGGAGGGTGGTGCCGCTCGGTGTCCTCTTTCTAGTGGTGGACCTGGCGTTCCTCGCAACCAACCTGTTCAAGATCCCCGACGGCGGGTGGTTCCCGCTGTTGGTCGCCGTGATCGTCTATCTCTTCATGTCCACCTGGAAGAAGGGGCGGGCGCGTCTCTCGGAGATCGTGCTGGAGAACACACTCCCGCTCGACATCTTCCTGGCGGACATCGGCAAGCACAAACCGGTACGGGTGCCCGGCATTGCGGTTTTTCTCACCTCGGTGCGGGGCGGTGCACCTCCGGTTCTGCTGCACCACCTGAAGCACAACAAGGTGTTGCACGAGAAGGTGATTCTGCTGTCGGTGATGGGCCGGGAGATTCCTCAGGTCGACGAGGCCGACCGGGTGCAGTACCGGGAGCTTAGCGAGGGCTTCTGCGAGGTGGTGGCCTACACCGGCTTCATGGAGACGCCTGACGTACCCACGTTACTCCAATCCCTGCAGCTGGAATCGGCAGAGGGCCGTCGGCTCAGGGTCGAGGTCATGACAACCTCGTTCTACCTGGGACGTGAGACGCTCATACCCATATCGCGTCGGCGGCAAGGTGCCGCCGGCACCCGGACGGCGTCGAGCGGCGACCCCAGACCTCGGGAGCCGGTCATGCCCCGGTGGCGCAAGAAGCTGTTCATCTTCATGACCCGCAACGCGCAATCGGCCACCGCATTCTTTGGCCTGCCACCGAATCGGGTGGTCGAGCTGGGAGCGCAGATTCAGTTCTGAGGCGCACGCAGTGCGCCGCTACGATTCCTTATCTTCGTACATCTCCTTCAGCCGGTTCACCACCGCGGGATCGGCCAGCGTGGTGGTGTCTCCCAGCGTCCTCCCCTCCGCGATGTCCTTGAGCAGCCGGCGCATGATCTTCCCACTCCGGGTCTTGGGAAGATCGGCCGAGAAGATGATGTCATCCGGGCGGGCAATCGCTCCGATCTTCTTCACCACATGACTCTTGAGATCGTCCTTCAGGCCGGGGCTCTGGCGATGGCCTTCCTTCAGCGTGACGAAGGCGGCGAGGGCCTGGCCTTTTAGGTCGTGGGTTCGTCCGACAACCGCCGCTTCGGCCACGGCGGGATGGTCCACCAGGGCGCTCTCCACTTCCATGGTTCCTATGCGGTGGCCCGCCACGTTCAACACGTCGTCCACCCGGCCCAGTATCCACCAGTAGCCTTCGTCATCGACCTTGGCGCCGTCTCCCGCGAAGTAGCGGCCGGGGAACCGACTCCAATACGTCTCCCGGTAGCGATCGTCGTCCCCGTAAATGGTGCGCAGCATGCCGGGCCACGGCTGGGTAAGAGTGAGAAATCCGCCGCCCTTCTCGAGTGACTTGCCGGCATTGTCCACCAGCTCGGCGGTGATACCGGGAAACGGAACCGTGGCCGATCCGGGCTTTGTGGTGGTCACCCCAGGCAGCGGTGTAATCATGATTCCGCCGGTTTCGGTCTGCCACCAGGTATCGACGATCGGGCAACGGCCTCCACCGATATGCTCTCGATACCACATCCAGGCTTCGGGATTGATCGGCTCGCCTACCGATCCCAGGAGCCGCAGGGTGGACATGTCGTGCTTTGCCGGGTGCTCGGTCCCCCACTTCATAAAGGCGCGGATGGCGGTCGGGGCGGTATAGAGGATGGTGACGCCGTACCTCTCGACGATACTCCAGAATCGGTCGCGCTCGGGCCAGTCCGGCGCGCCCTCGTACATCACTACCGTGGCGCCGTTGGCGAGAGGTCCATAGACGACGTACGAATGGCCGGTGACCCAGCCCACGTCGGCGGTACACCAGAAGACGTCTTCCTCGCGCAGGTCGAAGACATATCTGGTAGTAGAGGCGACCTGCGTCAGATATCCGCCGGTGGTGTGGACGATACCTTTCGGCTTGCCCGTTGTGCCGGAAGTATAGAGGATGAAGAGCAGGTCTTCGGCGTCCATCGCCTCGGGGTCGCATCTGGATGACGCCCGGTCGAGCAGATGGTGCCACCATTGATCGCGTCCCTCCGCCATGGAAGCGATTGCCTCATCGCCCAGGCGCTGCACGACCACGCAGTGCTTGATGGTGGGACAGCCTGCAATGGCCTCGTCGGTAAAACGCTTGAGTGGAACCACCTGGCCCCGCCGCTTGGATCCGTCAGCGGTTATCACCGCAACGGCCTGAGCGTCGTTGATTCGATCGCGGAGCGATTCGGCGGAGAACCCACCAAACACCACCGAGTGCACCGCGCCGATCCGGGCGCAGGCCAGCATGGCGATGACGGCCTCTGGAATCATCGGGAGGTAGATGGCCACCCGATCGCCGCGCGTGATCCCGAGCTCCTTGAGCGCGTTGGCGCAGCGGCCCACCTCACGGGCCAGATCCCAGTAGGTCAGGACCCGCCGGTCGTGAGGCTCGCCCTCCCAGATAAGCGCGGCCTTATTCCGCCTGGGTCCGGCCAGGTGCCGATCCAGGCAGTTGGCCGATGCGTTGAGCTTCCCGCCGACGAACCAGCGGGCGTGTGGTGGCTGCCAGTCGAGGACGGTGGTCCAGGGCGACATCCAGTCCAGGGCGCGGGCCTGTTCCTCCCAAAATCTCTTCGGGTCGTCACCGGCGGCGTAGAGAGCCTCGGTAGCAGCGGCGCGCGCAACGAATGCAGGAGGGGGAGGAAAGCGACGCGTTTCCGAGAGTAGCGTATCGAGCTGTTCGTTCATGTCGGCCTGGGTGAGAGTCAGTCATAACCTAAGGCGCGAGGCTCGTGGCTGTAAGCGCAATGGAGCGCACCCGCTACTTTGCAGTGGTCTGCCGCGGAGTGCGGCGTAAAGTGGTACTGCAATTGTTAGTAAGAGGACTCGCAACAGATTGAGAATTACCGGCTTGTCGTCGTTGGCACCAGTCTCGCTTTTTCCTGTGGCGAGGCCGCGAGACGTTTGTGGTCAAGCGTCGATCCGCCCGATAAGAGCACACCCGGAGTGATTCGGGGCCGCAAAACTAGAGGTCTCACCTGGTCGATTGCACCACGGTTGAGATAGCTCGGTGCCGAAGGAGGAGAGATGAGGTCCGGACACGATGCAGAACGTGGGATGGCCGCGCCAGAGACCCTGGGGCTCGACACACGGGTCGAGATCCGGAAGACCGCCATCAAGCTACTCGAGGAGATGCCCGAAGGGGTGGGTCGCCTCGTGATCGACCTCGGTCACACCCGGCACGTTGACTCTGCCGGACTCGGCGCCCTCATGCTCATTCAACGGCGCGCGGCAGAGCGGCGCCAGGGCGTCACCCTTCGCAACGCCAGTGACGAGATTCGCTTTCTGCTGGTGCTCACCAAACTGGATGACCTGTTCCAGCTCGAGCCGGCCTACGCGTGACGGGCGGACGGATGGACGGGCGGTCGGTAAAGGCATGTCATCCTGAGCGAAGCGAAGGATCGGCTGGGCTGACGCGCGGCTAGCGAAGCCAAAGGCTATCTGTCCAAAGAGCATTACTGCTGCGACGTCACTTGGGACGATCCTTCGCTGCGCTCAGGATGACAAGTGTGATTCGGTCCGCCCGTCCGCCCGTCCGCCTGTCAATCCGCCCGTCCACCCGCCTACGGTTCCACTTCGGGATGGACGGCTCCCCGCCAATTGGTTAGTGTACCCACCCAAGCCGAGATCCTATTCTGACCCTGATGCCCTGGGGCATGGGCCTGCCGGATGTGAGGAATGACAAAGGGAAAGCGGCGTCGGCGCGTCTTGATCGTCGAGGACGAGCCGGCGCTTCGACTGAGCTATGAGCGGGCCTTCAACCCACGGTACGACCTGGCGTTCGCCTCCACCGGCGCTGAGGCGTTGGAGAAGCTCGAGCAACACAAGCCCGACGTGGCGGTGCTGGATATGCGGCTGCCGGATACCGACGGAGTCGATCTGCTTCGGCGCATCCGTCTGACCCAGCCCGAGCTCCCGGTGATCATCACCACGGCATACATGAGCATCGAGCCGCAGCTCAAGGTTCTCGATCTGCCCCACTCCGGTTACATCGTCAAGCCCTTCCGCCTCGATGAGCTCGGCGCGCGGATCGATGCCGTCCCCGTCTCATGACGGCTCACCCCTGCTCGAAGTTCGTGGACTCCAGCGCTCGTTCGGGCGAGTCCGCATACTCCGGGGCATAGACCTCTCGCTCCAGCCGGGCGAGGCATTAGCGGTGGTGGGCCCGAATGGGGCCGGCAAGACCACATTGCTGAGACTTCTCGCCGGCCTCATGAGACCATCCGCCGGCCAGATCAGGATACTGGGCCGGCCACTGGCGCAAGGCTCCGACCAGGGCCGTCGCGCGATCGGTCTGCTCTCTCATCACTCCCTCCTCTACGACGACCTCACCCTGCTGGAAAATCTCAGTTTCACGGCCCGGCTGTACGGGCTCGAACGGCCGCGCGCGCGCGCGGCTGCGGCGCTCGAGGAGGCCGGGCTGTCCGAACGTGCAGACGAGCTCCCCCGGCGTCTGAGCCGGGGCCTACTTCAGCGCGCAGCGATTGCGAGAGCAATGCTGCACGGTCCCAGGCTGCTGCTGCTGGATGAGCCATTTACGGCCCTCGATGCTCCCGCCTCGGATCGATTGCGAGCCGATCTCCGCGGGCGGCTGAGTCAGGGTCTTGGAGTAGTGCTGGTGACTCATCATCTCGCGGAGGTATGGGCGCTGGCTTCACGGGTCGCGGTGCTGGTAGACGGACGCTGGGCCGCCAACGAACCGCGCGAAGGCTCGGTCGATTCCTTTCTGCCCCGCTACTACGAGCTGATCGGTGCCTGACTCGCTTCGGCTTGCCCTCGTCATTGCGGCCAAGGATATCCGCGCCGAGCTCCGCAGCAGGACCGCTCTCCAGTCGGCGCTCGTCTTCGCGGCCCTGGTGCTGGTGGTTTTCAATTTCGCCCGCGATCCCACCGCGCTCGCGGCCACCGACCTGGCACCCAGCGCCCTATGGGTGACGTTCGCGCTGGCGGCCATGGTGGCGCTGAACCGCGCCTTCAACGTCGAACGGGAGAATGCCGCCCTGGATGGACTGCTCCTGGCGCCGGTGCCTCGTGAGGCGCTGTTTCTAGGCAAGCTGCTGGCCAACCTGGCGTTCGTAGGCACGGTAGAGCTGGTGACGCTGCCGCTGTTCATGCTCTTCTTCAACGTGAGCCTGGGGCACGCACTTCCGGGCCTCATCGGCGTGGCGGCCCTCGCAACCGTTGGGTTCGTCGCCGTCGGCACTATCTTCAGCGCTATGGCGGTGCGCACCCGGTTTGCCGAGTTGATGTTGCCGGTGCTGCTGTTGCCTTTCATGGTCCCGCCGCTGATTGCCGCGGTGCAAGTGACCTCCCGCCTGCTGGCCGACCGTCCCTTGAGCGAAATGTGGGGCTGGCTCAGGCTACTGGCCCTCTATGATATCGTGTTCGTGACGCTGTGCATGATGACTTTCCCCGCGGTGGTGGACGAGTGAGTGCTCAACTGAGGGAGGCCGCCGGCCTCGTGCGCCGGGGACTCGCGCTGAGCGCCGCAGGTTTGCTCGGGGTGGGAGGAGTTTATGTGCTGGCCATTGGCTTTACGCCAGTGGAAGCGCGCCAGGGCCTGGCCCAGAAGATCTTCTACCTGCACGTGCCAGCGGCCTGGTGCGCGTTGCTGGCCTTTTCCATCGTAGGGATTGCCAGCGCGCTCTATCTCTGGCTCAAGGACCCGAGGCTGGACCGCTTCGCGGCGGCATCGGCCGAGGTCGGCGTGGCGTTCAGCGCAGTCATGCTTACCACTGGGCCTATCTGGGCCAAGCCGATCTGGGGCACCTGGTGGACCTGGGATGCGCGGCTCACCCTCACACTCTTCGTCTTTTTTCTTTTTATAGGATATCTGGCGCTACGCGCCGCCTTGCACGATCCGGCCGAACGAGCCCGGTTCAGCGCGGTGGTGGGAATTCTGGGAATGCTGCTGGTGCCCTTCGTCCACCTGAGCGTGTATCTCTTCCGGACCCTCCACCCTCAGCCAATTGTACTCAAGCCCAGCGCTCCGTCACTCCCCCCGGAGATGCTCACGACCCTGCTGGTTTCTACCCTGGTCTTCACCGTGCTCTACCTGGGTTTTGTCACTGCCAGCTACGGTCTCGCCTTGGCGGACGAAGCCCGGGAGGAGGCTCGCGATGCTGGCTGAGCCGCCCCAGAACGGGGGCTATCTCGTCGCCGCTTACATCGTCACCGCGGTGATTCTGGTGGGATACTTCTTGTCGCTCATGAGAAGGGCGAAGAAAAGCGTGAGCGGGGAAGAAAAGACGTGAGCTTACGCTTTCTTCTTCCCGCTCACGCGTTTTCCTAGTCCGTCCGTCTTCTTTTCGGGACCGGGGTCTTCGGCAACAAGACGTATTGCCACAGCAGCGCGGCCAGAACCGCTCCTAGAATCGGCCCCACCCAGTAGACCACATGCCCCAGCCACTCTCCCTGCACCAGTGCGGGACCGAATGCACGCGCTGGATTCATGGCGGCGCCAGTCAGCGGGCCGCCGACCAGAATATCGAACAGGAGCACCAGGCCGATCCCGAACCCGGCAACCCGCGGGGCATCAGGAGACACAGCCGTGCCGAAGACGGCGGACACCAGGAAGAAGGTCAGGACTGCCTCGATCCCGATGGCCTGGCCCAGGGTCACGTTGCTGGCAATTACCGGAACGCCAAGCATGGCTGAGCGGATGGCGGCTGGCGGCAGCAGCAGCTTCACCAGGAACGCTCCGGCGCAGGCAGCCGCCAGTTGGGCCACGATGTACGCCCCCGCAGAAATGGGATCGATCCGGCGGGTGGCCAGCAGCGCGATCGTGACAGCCGGGTTAAGGTGTCCGCCCGAGATCGTCATTGTGGCCGAGATCATGACTGAGAGCACCACCGCGTGGGCCAGAGCGATTCCCAGAAGCCCGATACCAGAATTGGGAAAACCGCCATTCACGACCACCACGGCGGC
>Ga0136615_10001728_pt1 | contig 10684 bp, 8 predicted proteins | sample AntDrymUQ2882206_2_FD_106647 | JGI IMG/M metagenome (GOLD analysis project Ga0136615, IMG submission 106647) | Polar desert sand microbial communities from Dry Valleys, Antarctica - metaG UQ288 (22.06) | ecosystem: Environmental > Terrestrial > Soil > Desert | place: Antarctica: Dry Valley...
AGGCTGCCGGTGAAGCCGGCGACCGGCAGCCCGCTGACCACCCGGCGGAGCTGAGGGTTGGCCGGCGCCGCGGCGACCCGCAGCGTGTCTGCGATCGTCTCCAGCGTGAGCCCGTTGTCACGGGAGAGCCCACTGCCGTCGAAGAGGCGGGAGCGTCGCAGATCGACGCCGAGCGCTGTCAGGGTCTCCCGCACCGCGTTCACGCCACCGGTGAAGCTGGCCGGTCGTCCTGTCGCCAGGCCGGTGTGGCGCAGCAAGGCCTCTGCCCCCTCGTTGTCGCTGGTCGCGAGCACGTGTTCGACGATCACCTGCAGCGGCGGCGACGAGACGGTGGCCACCGGCTCGGCAGCCCTTCCCGCCCTCGTGGGCGTCGGCCGGCCGGTCAGCCGGATGCCGTCCCGCTCGAGCAGCCGAGCGAACGACGTGGCCGCCGCCAGGGTCGGGTCGTCGTGCCGCAGGGTGGAGTTGGGCCGAACCCGGCCCTCGTCGATCCAGAGCGCGGTGATCGGGGACACGATGTCCTCGGCGATGTAGGAGCGCTTCCAGTGCGGGCTCGCGGCCCAGCCGGTGAAGAGCGTCGCGTCGTAGCCCAGCCGCACCCGTCGGACCCCGTCGTCGCGAAGCGCCGCAGCGGTCCGCTCCGCCAGCTCGGCCAGGGTTGCCGGTTGCCGCAGCGAGCGCTCTGACCGGGTCGGCGTCCCCGTGGTGAGCAGCGGGTCCCCGCCCCCGACGAGGACGATGCCGGCTTCGTTACCCGTGATGTCGGTGGTCCGGACCACCTCGGTGCTGAAGCGGTGCCGCGGCCCCATCACCTGCAGCGCCGCGGTCGTGGTCAGGAGCTTCGTCGTGGACGCGGGGATGAAGCGGTCGGCGCCGCCGACGCGGAACAGGTCGCGGTCGGTGGACAGCGGCTCGACGAGTACGCCGACGTGGTCGCCCAAGTCGTCGTCGGAGAGCACACCGGCCAGCTGCCGACCCAGCGCCGCCGGGCGTGGCGGCGTACCCCTGGCCGGGGACAGGACCGCCGCCGGCGGTGCAGCGTCGGGGAAGTCGAGACTGGCAGGAGGGGGAACGGTGACGGCGGGTGCAAGGATGCCCCGGTCGCTGGAGCCTCGATCGGTGGCCGCGCTGCCGCCGGCCAGCAGGGTGACCCCGAGCGAGAGCCCGACCAACGAGGCGACGAGCCGGCGACGGCCTGCACCACCTGCGTCCACGCGCACCCCTCCGGACAGATCTTCCGTCACCCTTGTAAGCGAGACTAGCGGCGCCAGCCGACACCAGCCGTCGTGGAAGGGCATGCATCGTGGAGTTCGACGTCACCATCGAGATCCCCAAGGGGCAGCGCAACAAGTACGAGGTCGACCACACGACCGGACGGATCCGACTCGACCGGACCCTTTTCACCTCCACGCAATATCCCGCCGACTACGGCTTCATCGAGGGGACGCTCGGTCAGGACAGCGACCCGCTCGACGCGCTCGTCGTGCTGCAGGAGCCGACCTTTCCGGGCTGCCTGATCCGCTGCCGGGCGATCGGTATGTTCCGGATGAGCGACGAGGCCGGCCCTGACGACAAGGTGATCTGCGTCCCCGCGACCGACCCGCGGCTGGAGCACCTGCGCGACATCCATCACATGTCTGAGTTCGATCGGCTGGAGATCCAGCACTTCTTCGAGGTCTACAAGGATCTCGAGCCGGGAAAGTCGGTCGAGGGCGCGACGTGGGCCGGTCGGGTCGAGGCGCAGGCAGAGATCCGCGCGTCGTACGAGCGGCACCACCAGGCCAAGCCCCACTGACCCCCTCTCGGGCGTGAGCGGTGCGCTACGACCCCTCTCGGGCGCGAGCGGTGCGCTACGACCCCTCATGGGCGCGAGCGGTGCGCTACGACCCCCCTTCGGGTCAGACCCGGCCGAAGAAGTCCGGTGACTCCCAGTACCAGATGTTCTCGATCTTTACGACGGTGCTGCTGTTGGGCGCATGGATCATCTGGTCGTTGCCGATGTACAGACCGACGTGGAAAATCGTCTCAGGGTTGCTCGGGTCGGACGCCCAGAAGATCAGGTCACCCGGTTGGAGGTCGGCGTACGACACCCGCTCGGTCGCGTAGTACTGCGCCACGCTGTAGTGCGGCAGCGATTGACCGGCGGCTGCCCAGGCACCCATGGTGAGGCCCGAACAGTCCCAGGCATCCGGTCCCGCGGCGGCCCAGACATAGGGATCGCCAAGCTGGTCCTCGGCGAAGTCGATGGCCGCCGCGCCGCCGCCGCTGGGCAGCGGCGCCACCGGGGGAACAGGCGGTGGAGTCGGCTCCGGTGCCGGCGCTGGATCTGGCTGGGGGACAAAGGGTGGCTGCGCATCCTGCGCATCCTGCGCTTCCCGGCGAACCTCCCGCCGTGCCTCACGCTGAGCCTCTCGCTGAGCCTCCTGCCGGGTTTCCTGCAGAGCCAGTTTGCGAGCCTCCTGCCGGGCTAGCTGGCGCGACGCTTGCCGAGCCGCGCGCTCGGCTTCGCGCTCCGCAGCCAGCTGTGCCGCCACCTCGGCCTGCCGCTGAGCCTCCTGCTCCGCCGCGCGCTCCGCCGCACGCTGCGCTGCACGCTCTTGCGCACGCTGTGCGGCAAGTGCAAGCTCCGCCTGGTGTTCGGCCTCTTGCCGAGCTTCGCGCGCCGCTGCTCGCGCCGCTTCCGCCTCCGCCTGTCGCTCGGCTGCCGCCTCGGCGTGTCGATGGGCCGCCCGCTTGGCCATCAGCGCTGCTGCTTCAGCCGTCCGCTGAGCCTTCGCATCGGCCTTCCGCTGAGCTCTCGCCTCGGCCTGCCGCTGCGCCTCCGCCTCAACCGCCCGCTGGACCTCTGCATCGGCGAGTCGCTGAGCCTTCGCGTCGGCCTTCCGCTGAGCCTTCGCCTCGGCCTGCCGCTGCGCCTCGCGCTGGGCGGCGCGCTCCGTTGCCCGCTGGACTTCCGCCGCCTTCCGGGCATCCTGCGCAGCTGCGCGCGCCGCTTCCGCCGCCTCCTGTCGCTCGGCTACCGCCTCCGCCTCCTGCTCGGCTGCCAGCTCTGCCTGCCGCTGCGCCGCCGCCTTGGCCGCCTCCTGTGCCTCCCGCTGGGCTTCCCGCTCCACTGCGGCCGCAGCCCGCTCGGCCTCCGCCCCGGCCTCTCGCTCGGCTGCCGCCTCCGCCTCCTGCTCGGCTGCCAGCTCCGCCTGCCGCTGTGCCGCCGCCTCGGCTGCCGCCTCAGCCGCCTGCTGTGCCTCCAGCTGGGCCTCCCGCTGGGCATCCCGCTGGGCGGCGCGCTCGGCTGTCTGCAGGGCCTCCCGCTGAGCTGCGCGCTCGGCTGCCAGCTCCGCCTGCCGCTGCGCCTCCGCCTCGGCCTCCCTCTGCGCTGCTCGTTGGGCCGCCCGCTGGGCTCGCCGTTGCTCGATTCGCTCCAGCGCCTCCTGGCGCTGCCGCGCCAAGCCAACCGAGATGTCCTGGGCTTCGGCGAGCTCCCGGATCAGCTCGTCCCGGGCGTCCTCCATCGAGGCGACAGCGTCCTGCTGCGCCTCGAACGTGTCGGCGGCTGCCTGCCTGGCCCCGGCGGCCGCAGCCTCCGCGTCGTCTGCGTCCTGCACGGCCCGGGCGGCCTCGTCGCTGAACACATTCGCCAGGGCATCGGAGGCACTGAACCGATCGAGGTCGGACTGCATGGAGTCGGATGCGTCGCTGAACGCCGTGTAGCGCTCGATCAACGCACTCGGATCGTCGGAGGTCAGATAGGCACCGACTTGCGTCAACGAGCCGCCCGACTGGTAGTTCTCGGCGACCAGGCTGCCGACGTCGTCGCGTAGCCGCGCGACCTCGGCCGCAGCCCGCTCAGCCTTTCGGCGTGCGTCACGCGAAGCCACCCTGGCTTGTTGCAGCCGCCACCGCGCGCCGTTGTAGGCCTCCGCCGCCTGAGCGGCCTGCACTACCAGGTCGTCAAGCCGCACGCCCGCGGCGGAAAGGTCGGCTCGGATCGTCGCCACGTCGCGGGCAGCGTCCTCCACCCGGTCCTCGGCCGCCGCCACCTCGTCCTGCGAGGGATAGCCCTCATCGGCCAGCGCCGACGGTACGCCGGCAAGCAGCACCAGACCGATGGTGGTCAACGCCAGACCACTGCGCCGAGTTCCACATGAGGGCAGCCGCACGTCGGTTCCTCTCGCCGGTCCGCGACCCCTGTCGACAGGTGCGCGGACGCTCCTGAGGGAACCGTAGTCACCTCCAGTCACAAAGGGAACACCTTTCACATGATTAACTTGCGCCCCACGGCGTGGCCGCTTGACGAACTACATCTGTGTAACTCTTCGCCGCCACCGCCGAACCGCGCGGCGGGCATAGTCTGCCGCGCATGGTCGAGGTCAAGAACTGGCGCCAGATGATCGACTCGTCCGCCGATCTCCTCGCCCGTCGGACCGGCGTCGACCTGCCGACATGGAATGCCCGAGTGCTCGACAGCGACATCGCCGACGAGCCAGCTCTGCGGCGGTGGCTCAGCGACCAGGGCGTCGACGGCTATGCGCAGATGATCGTGGTGATGGAGCGCTTCGGCTATCCCGACTTCATGCTCGCCGACGCTGACGAGCTCATCGATGCGCAGTACGCCGACCGTGTCCACCTGCGACCGATCCTCGACCGACTGCTCCTCGCCGCCCAGGACGTCGGGTCCGTGACCGCGCAGGCACGCAAGAGCTACGTCGGTCTGCTGACTTCCCGGCGGCAGTTCGCCGTGATCAAGGCGAGCACACGCGCCCGGGTCGACCTCGGTCTGCGTCTGGACGCGATCGAGCCGCACGGGCGACTCCAGCCGGCAAGGCGGCTGGCGAACGACACGATCAACCTGCGCATCGAACTCACCACAGCCGATGAAGTCGACAACGATGTCGTCGGGTGGCTGAGCCAGGCCTACGACGGCAGCTGCTGACCCGGTCCGCGCAACAGCTGCACGTGCTGCGTGTCGAGCTGATCGAGGGCGGTGACCCCGAGCAGCTGCATGGTCCGGCGTACGTCGTCGTACAAGAGAACACAAAGCCGGTCCACGCCCGCCTCACCGCCGGCCATCAGCGCATAGAGGTAGGCGCGACCGAGCAGCACCGCGCGCGCTCCGAGCGCTACGGCGGCGACGGCGTCGCCCCCCGAGCGCACACCACCATCGAGTAGCACCTCGACGTCTCCACCCACAGCGTCCACGACCTCGGGCAACAGCTCGAGCGGGGTCACCCCACGGTCGAGCTGACGCCCGCCGTGGTTGGAGACCACCACCGCGTCGACACCGATCCCGGCGAGGCGGCGAGCATCGTCGGCGTTCTGGACCCCCTTGACCACCAGTGACGCGGTCCATATCTCCCGCATCCAGGCCACGTCGTCGAACGTCACCGACGGGTCGAACAACGAGGAGATCAGGTCCATCACCCCTTGCGGGGATCCCGGCGCCAGTGAGGCGAACGCCAGCGGCTCGGTGCTCAGCTTGTCGAACCACCACGAGGGGAATCGGGCCATGCCCGCGAGCGTGCGCGGTGAGAGGCGTGGCGGCACGGTGAGGCCGTTGCGGACGTCGCGAAGCCGCGCACCGTGCACGGGTACGTCGACAGTCAGGACCAGTGTGGAGAAGCCGGCCGCCGCGGCGCGCTCGATGAGGTCACGGCTGAGGGCACGGTCTCGCCAGACGTACAGCTGGAACCAGCGGTCGAGTCCCGGTGCGGCGCTCGCCAGGTCCTCGATCGACGTCGTGCCCATCGTGGACAGCGCGTAGGGAATGCCCGCGCGCGCCGCGGCCCAGGCGACCGCCGACTCCCCGGCGCCATGCATCATCCGGGTGAACCCGGTCGGGCCAAGGGCGATCGGAAGCGCGACGGGCCGGCCCAGGAGGGTGGTCGAAGGATCGGCGTCGGAGACGTCGCGCAGCACCCGCGGCCGGAACTCAACCCGTTCGAACGCTGCCCTGGCGCGGCGCATCGCCACCTCGTCGCCCGCGCCACCGTCAACGTAGTCGAACACCGCGCGCGGGGTACGGCGGCGTGCGATCCGTCGCAGGTCGCCCACATCGGCAGCCCGGGAGACGCGCGCCCGATCTCCGAGCCTCGGCCACTCGAGCTGCAGCAGGGGCCGCAGCTCGCGCCAATGCGGGAGGCGCCGATCAGTGCTCATAGGCCCGCACGGTAGCGCCTCCCGAAGTGGCTCAGTGCGGGCTCAGCTGTCGGCCGCGCCGGACTGCTCGCTCGGCTTGATCACCGCGAACACCTCGCCTTGGGGACCACCGAGCACAGCCAGCCGGCCGTACTCGCTGTCGTGTGGCGGGACCTGGATCGATGCACCGCCCGTGACGGCCGCGGCCACGGTCGCGTCGGTGTCGTCCACGGCGAAGTAGCTCAACCAGGAGGGTGGTGCGTCGGCAGGAGTGTCGGCTGCGGGGGCTCCGAGCCCACCGACCGTGTTGCCGCCGAGGTTGAGCAGCGAGTAGTGGAAGCTCTGACCGTCACCGACCTCCTGCAGGTCGTAACCGAAAACCCCGGCGTAGAACCGCTTTGCCGCCTCGTAGTCGCGCGTCGTGCACTCGTTCCAGATGGGGCTCCCTGCTTCGTTCACCCGCCCGGCACCGATGTGCTGCTGGGCCTGCCACATGCCGAACACGGCGCCGGTGGGGTCGGCGGCGACCGCGACGCGTCCCTGGTCCATGACGTCCATGGGGCCCATCGTGATCGTGCCCCCGTGTTCGGTGACCCGCGTTGCCGTCGCGTCCAGGTCGTCGACCGCGATGTAGGTCGTCCAGACCGACGGCATGTGGGCACCGGGCGGCACCGATCCGATGCCGGCGACCGCGCGGCCGCCGAGCATCGCAATCCGGTAACCGCCGGTCTCCGGGGAGCCTGCCTCACTCTCCCAGCCGAACAGGTCACCGTAGAAGCGAGCGGCTGCCTCCGCGTCGTCCACCATCAGATCGACCCAGGATGGGGTGCCCTGCGGCCACGGTTCGTCACGTGTCGCCATCTCGTACTCCTTCCTCTTCCCAGGTTGCGCGGGCGCCGACCGCGCTCGCCACTCAGAGCAAAGCACCAGCGACCGACAACCGCCACCGCCGGGCGCGCGGCTCGGGCCATGACCATCGGGCCAGACCTATCTGGCCAGGACAAGCGGCAATGCCCCGAGAAGCAGACCCGCGACCAGCAAAACCGTGTCGGCGCCGGTCCACGGCGCAGGCTCGGCCCAGGTACGGCGAGATGCGCCGGCGAACCCGCGGACGTCCATCGCCAGCGACATCCGCCCCGACATCCGCATTGTCGACACCAACAGCGCCAGCGACATCGCAGCCGTGGCACGTACCCGGTTCAACGGCCCCCCGTCGGCCCCGAGCCCGCGGGCGCGGCGCGCCCGTTCGATCTGGCGCCACTCCTGCCCGATCGCGTCGATGCGTTGCAGCGCCGCGACGGATGCGACCACAACCCGCGGGGGCAGCCGCAGCCGCTGGGCCAGGTGGTCCCCCAGCGCGCTGGGATCGAGGTACGGCGTGAGCACGGCGCCCGGGAGCACCAGGAACAGGATTCGCATCGATGCGCCGACCGCGATGTCGAGATCGCGTCCGCCGTACAACCACGTCGACACCCCGATCGACACCGTGGCGACCAGCCCGAGGGCCAGCCGCAGCAACGTCGAGCGTAGGTCGCGCACCACCAGGGCGGCCGCCGCCATGACCACGCCGACCGACACGACACCGGTGCGCGCGTCATCGATCGCGGCCGCGCCGATGATCGGTGCCAATGACGCGCCCAGCAGGGACAATGGGCCGCAGCGGCTCAACGGCGAGGCGTTCACGCAACTCTCCCGGCACTCAACACGAGCCTGTCGTCGGCGAGCGCACCCGCGGCGGCGAGGTCGTGCGTGGCGAGCGCGCAGGCCGAACCGGCGTCGCGGGCAGCGGCGCAGGCGCCGAGTACGGCCGCCCAGGTGTTGCGGTCCTGTCCGACGGTGGGCTCGTCGAGCAGCACGGCGTACGGCCCGTGCACGAGTGCCGCGGCCAGCATCAGGCGACGCTGCTCACCACCGGACAGGTGGTAAGGACTGGTCTGCGCCAGCCGGTCCAGGCCGAGCAGGTCGAGCAGCCCCCGCGCCCGGTTCGCCGCCCAGGTCTCGTCCCGACCGGTGGCCCGGGCGGCCGCCAGCAGCTCACCGAGCACCGTGCCGGTGACGATGCCGTGCTCGGGCTGCTGCGGCACCCAGGACAACCGCGCGGCCAGCGCCGGTGAGCGCCACGCCCAAGGCACCCGGCCCTGCCGAGTCGCGAGCGCGGGTGCCGACAGCACCTCGCCCGAGTCTGGGCGGGCCAGCCCCGCCAGCAGCGCCACCAGCGTCGACTTGCCCGCACCGCTGGGGCCGGTGACCGCGAGCGCACGGCCGCTGACCAGATCAGTGCTCACGTCGTCGAGGGCGAGCGTCGTGGCGCCGCGTCGCCCGGCTCGTCGACCAACGTGGCGTACGACGACCTCGCGGGCGGAGACGAGCGCCTGGCCGCGCTCGACGGTGGCCGACGTCGCCGGCTCGACCAGCGCCGCCGGGAACTCGAGCGGCTTCGGCAGCGACACCCCCGGCAGCCAGACGCCGACCTCGAGCAGGGCCTCGCGGTGCTCCTCGAGCACGCGGCGCGGCTCGCCGTCCGCGATGATCGCACCGGTGGCGTCCATCACCAGGAGCCGGTCGACCTCGTCCAGCCACGGCTCCAGTCGGTGCTCGACGATCACCAGGGTCGACCCTCGCGCCGAGACCACATCCAGGACCGCCCGGCGTACCTCGGCCGCGGCGGCAGGGTCGAGCATCGAGGTTGGCTCGTCGAGCAGGAGCAGACCCGGCTCCATCGCCAACGCCCCGGCCAACGCCAGCCGCTGCATCTCCCCGCCCGAGAGCGCCACGGTGGGGTGCTGCTCGCCGTACGGGAAGCCGACCGCCACCAGCGCAGTGCGCACGCGGACCCATGTCTCGGCCCGCGGCAGCTGCAGGTTCTCCAGCCCGAAGGCGACGTCGCGCCCCACCCGCTCGGCGACAACCGCGGCGCTGGGGTCCTGCAGCAGCAACCCGACCCGTCCCGGAACCCGGTGCGGCTCGTGACCGTCGATGCGCACGTCACCGGACAGGTCACCCACGTCGGCGGTCAGCAGGACCCCGGCGAGAGCCCGCAGCAGCGTGGACTTGCCAGCACCGCTGGGGCCGGCCACCAGGACCCGCTCGCCGGGGGCGATCCGCAGCGCGAGGTCGCTGAGCACCGGCTCCAGCCGGGCAGCCGGACGCCACGTCAACCCGCGGACCTCGACCGAGGATCCGCCCTCGACGAGCAAGCGGGACCGGGTCAGACCGGGCGGCGCTGGTGCGCCTCCCGGCCGGGCGGCATCGCGTTCAGGGCGCCGGTCCGGGCGAGCGCCCGGGTCAGCAGGGTGCCCCCGATGCCGGCGATCACCGCGCCGGAGAGCATGAAGGCGCCGAGGTAGGTCAGCTTCCAGGTCACGTCGAAGCCGCTCCAGTAGTAGTTCCACTCGTAGAACATCTCGAACACCGCCGCCATGGCGCCGGCGAGCATCGCGACCACGATGGTGAACCTGCGGTAGCGGAACAGGGCGAAGACCAGCTCGGCCCCGAGGCCCTGCAGCAGCCCGGAGACCAGCACCAGCCAGCCCCACTGGTTGCCCAGCAGCGCCGACACCGTCGCGGCCAGCACCTCGGCGAAGAGCGCCGCGCCAGGTCGGCGCACGATCAGTCCGCCGAGTACGCCGGCGAGCAGCCAGGTGCCTCCGAACAGGCCCACCAGCGGTGCGAAGCCGGCGGTGAACGGTGCGGACATGACCTCGTAGGCGATGTTCCAGCCCCAGAAGACGACTCCCATGGTGACGCCGACGAGGGCGGCGGTGATGAGATCGATGGTGCGCCAGGCCAGCAGTGGCCGGCTGGCGATGCCGGTGCGGGTGGACGCACCGATGCGCTCGGTAACAGAACGCGACATGACAAAACCTCCCGTGGTTACAGGAGGGGAAACCGCGTCGCCGCGGTCCGAGTCTCGACTCCCTTCGCCGGTGCTAACCGGATCAGGTTCGAGGGTCTGCGGTCTTCGCCGCACTCTCAGCGCCGTACTGGCGCTCCCCTGTCGTTGCCTCCAGGTTACACGCAGCCCGATGAGCGGGTCGGGGCGGTCGCAGCCGGGTGCGTCACGCTACGCACCGGTCGTGCGAAGGTAGCCGGACGCGACTGTTGCGTAGCGTCGTACCGGTCGGCGGGGTCAGACGCCGACGGTCGCTCTCTCGACCGGAGTCTCCGCGGGCGCAGGCTCCACCTCATCCGGGCCGAACGCTTGACCACGGTGGTTGCCGCGCATGCTGTGCCCGGTGACGATCGCGCCTAGCCACACCGAGGCGCCCCCGATGGCGAGGCCAGCGATGTCGTCGGCGATGTAGTGCCAGCCGAAGTACATCGTCGCCACCATGGTCATGGCGAGATAGGCCCACATGCTCCAGCGCACCCAAACACTCTTGACCGTCAGGTGCGTGATGAGCGCGGCGGCGAAGATGACCGACACGTGCAACGACGCGAACCCGGCGATGCTCTGGACCCCGTTAGTGGCGGCGGGGTTGCTGATGACGTCATGGCGAGATCCCAGCAGCGCCGCCTGGAGTGCCCACGTCTCGGTCGACGGCAAACCGTA
>Ga0136615_10001730_pt1 | contig 10675 bp, 13 predicted proteins | sample AntDrymUQ2882206_2_FD_106647 | JGI IMG/M metagenome (GOLD analysis project Ga0136615, IMG submission 106647) | Polar desert sand microbial communities from Dry Valleys, Antarctica - metaG UQ288 (22.06) | ecosystem: Environmental > Terrestrial > Soil > Desert | place: Antarctica: Dry Valley...
TGCCACGACTGCAACACCTTCTGCCACAAGCTCGGACCCGGAGGACCCTGCCCCCACTGCGACGAACCCCTCACCCTCGAAGAACTCCTCAACAGCTGGGCTTGACACAGGGCTACTCATCCGGTCAGCACGCTGCGGACCTCGTTCACCACGTAGTCCCGCGACCCGGTGGCGCGGATGGTGGCCAGGTCCCCGGCCGCCGAGGACCCCCAGCCGCTGAACCTCCACGTCCCGTCCCAGACCGCTTGGACGTAGAGGCGGTACGCCGCCTTGGTCTCATAGGTCCAGCGCGCGGCCGGTGCCTCGGCGCTGCCCGGCGCCGTGGAGGCCAGCAGGTGGCCGGGACGCTGGTCGCCGGTCTCCCACAGGAAGGTGGTGGGGCGCATCGTGGCGACGACCTCGTAGCCCCGCACGTTCGTGCTGACCGACACCTCCTCCTGGCCCTGGTACCAGAACCAGGTCTCCAGGCCGGTCAGCCCGTCGCCCAAAGGACTGACGCCCACGGCCGGCGCGATCACCGCCCCCTGCGCCAGCGCGCTGATCTCGGCCATGGTGGGCGGCGCGGGCGGCGGCGGGGGCGCCGGCGGGGGGGCCGTCTCGGGCGGGAAGCAGGTGGTCTCCACCACCTCGATGACCGGCGGCTCGACGGTGCGGTCGTGACGCACCATCTCGTAGAGGTTGTTCTCGATCACGGGACCGCCGGGCAGCTCCGCGCCCAGGCCACCGCAGCCGTTGCCGGGTAGCGGTCCCCGCCAGTAGTAGGTGACGAGGTTGGCCTGCGCGGTGCGGCCGGTGGTGCGGTTGGTCCCCGGGCCGCCGCCGGGGTGGCCGGGCAGGGAGTCCCCCACGGTGACGCCGACGGTGACCTCGCCGCCACCCGTGCCGTTGCCGCCGGTGGCGCCGCCGCCGCTGCCCTCGCCGGGCGGCGTCTGCGCCGACGCAGGAGCGGCGAGCAGGACAAGCAGAGCGATCACGGCCAGGCCCAGGACCGCCGGGGCCGGGGTGCGCAGGGGACGGATCACGGCGTGGCTCCCGGTGTCGAGCCCTGCTCCGAGAGCGCGCGCACCCGCCAGGGGGCGGAGGCGTCCTCTCGGACCAGGACGATGTCGATGACGATGGGGTCGCGGGCGGGGACGGTCTGGTGCACGGCGCCGCCGGCGTCGACGAGCTGCGCCTCGCCCCGACGGGCGTAGGTCGCGCGCAGGACGACGAGGTCGGGGGCGGCGGCGTCGCGCACCTCGACCGCAGTGAGCTCAGGCCTCGCGCCCGTCCACCACCGCTCCTGGGCGGTCAGCCCCGCCAGCTGCTCGCGTTCGTCGGCCAGACAAGGGCACTCCGGCGCGTACAGCAGGTCCAGCCCCGCCGGGTCCGGGTGGCGGTACAGCCACGTATGGCGGGCGGTGAGCTCGCGCCACGCCTGTTCGGGCGCGCTGCCCGGCGCGGCGAGCGCCGGCGCGGGCTCATCGTCGGGCGCCAGTGGTGCGGGCGCTGCGGTCGCGACGCCCGACTGCCGTGCCGCGCCCGCGCCGGGCGAGCCGGCGCCATCCACGACCGCCGCCGCGTCTGACGCCGGTGACACCGCCGCGCCCGCCTCCGCTTCGGCGTCTCCGCCGCTGCCGGCGCCGGCCTCGGCGGACCACCATGCGGCCACGTCGGCCCTGTCCGTCTCGGCGCCGCCGCAGGCCGCGGCGAGCACCAGACCCGCCGCCGCCAGCGCGCGCCGCCAGGCGGAGGTCGCCGCCGCAGCGTCGGGGGCGCCGTGGTCGAGCGGCGCCGACGGCGCCTGCGCGGCGAGCGGCCCGGGCGGGACGGGGGTGGTCATGGGGGGTCCAACGTGGGGGTGCTAGCCGCGCTGGCGAGAATGCGGGCGTCGGCGAGATCCGGGAGGAGGACACGCATGAGGGTGAAGGGCACGTCGCGGGAGGCCGTGACGGTGATGGCAGAGCCGTCGGCGGCGATCGTCACCGCCGGCGAGGAGACCGGCTCACCCTGGGCGGCGAGGCTGGCGAACGCCCGCGCGCGGGCCTCGGCGGGGTCGAGGACGACGGTGTTCGTGGCGCGGTAGGTCGCGTCGTCGATGCCGGAGGCGCCGGCGATCGCGGCGGCGTCGACGATGCCCGCCACCGCCCGGCGCTCGGAGAAGGCGCGCCACAGGTCCAGGCTGATGCCGCCGAGGAACAGCACCATCATCACGACCATGAGCATCCACAGCAGCATCGTCCCGCCCTCGCCTTGGATGTCGACGCGCGCGGTCACGGGAAGCTCCGGTACTGGTCGACGGCCTCGGCGGCGGTGAAGGACAGGTCGAAGCCGGGGGCCTGCGTGACGAACGGCACGGCGAGCGCCGGCACCTGCACGGTCACGGTGGCGGTGACGGTCGCACCCCTCGTGAGCGCCCCGTCCAGGTCGAGGTCGAGGTCGGCGGGGTCGATGTCGTGGTTCAAGGCGAGCTGGGTGGTGACCGCCTGCGCCCGCGCCGCCCCGGCAGACCAGGAGTCGGCCAGCACCACCTCGCGCGCGGCCTCCTGCGCGGCCAGTCGTCCCAGCGACTGGCGCTCCACCCAGGTGGGCAACGAGACGACGAGGATGGTGATCGGGAACAGCCACAGGCAGACCGTGAGCACGAGCTCCATGACGACGATGCCCGCGTCGTCGCGTCCCGGCCTCACGCCTCCTCCTTGACCGCGGCCGCGCCGACGTCGAAGACGAAGTCCGGAACCCCGGGCAGCCAGCCGGCGAAGGTCACCTGCGCGCCGGCCACCATGCGCCCGTCGACCACCGCGCAGCCCTGGAACGCCACACCGTCGCCCATCTCGCCACCGAGCAGCTGGCCAAGCGCCTGCTCGACGCGCTGGTCGCACTGGGCGGCGCTGTCCCCGGCCCGGGAGCCGGTGCGCACGCCCTCGTCGAGCGCCGCTCGTACCACGCCGCGGCCGTACATGGCGATGATGACGTTGGCCATCATCACGAACAGCAGCAGCGACATGGCGATGGCAACGGTGTAGGGCAGGACGACGTCGCCGTCGTCGGCGGACAGGGCAGCGCCGCGGCGGGCGCGAGCGCGGGGAGCGCTCGCACCCGCCGCGGGCGACCCGCCCGCGGGTGGTCTCGAAGGGGTGGCCAACGCGGTCGTCACACGCCGGCGCGGATCTGCTCCTCGAGGAAGCCGACCACGGAGATGCCCATCGCCTGGAGGGCGACGAAGATCGCCGCGGCGGCGACGATCGCAAAGGCTGCGATGGCCATGCCGGAGGCGATCTCGAAGCCACCTCGCTCGCCGTCCAGACGGACCTTGAGTGCGGTGAGCAGCGTGCTGATCAGGAACATGCTGGTGCCTTTCTGCGGTTGGGTGCGGGTTGGAACGCTCAGCGCAGCTGTCCGAACAGCTGCGCGGGGATGGGGGCGCCGATCAGCAGGATCAGCGGCGGGACCAGCAGGAACACCATCGGCGCGATCATGGTCGCGCGGCGCTTCGTGGCCAGGCGCTCGAGGGCGTCGCGGCGTGCGGAGCGCACGTCGCGCGACAGGTGGCGCAGGGCGTCGCCCACCTCCGCGCCGGTCTCGGCGGCCTTGGCCAGCGACTTGTAGGTGCGGGCGGCGTGCGGCTCGGGGGTCAGCTCGGCGATGCGCAGCAGGGCCGCATGCAGGGGCATGCCGGCCCGCCGCCAGGTCAGCGCCTCGGCCAACTCCTCCACCACCGGCCCCCGGCTGCGCGCCACCACCCGCGACAGCGCGTCGTCGACGCTGCTGCCCGTCTCGGAGTAGTTCGCCAGGTGCTCGTTGATGGTGTTGAGGTCGACACGCATCTGCTCGGAGCGCGTCGCGATCGCCGCGTCGAGCCGCCCGCGCGGGTAGGACACGCCGAACACCGCCCCGCAGACCAGGCCCAGCAGCATGAACCCCGACCTGCCCAGCAGCAGCCCGGGGACCGTGAACCCGGCCACCGAGGCGAGCGCCAGACCGAGGCGCCGGGTGCGGTAGGCGCCCAGCCGGTCGCGCTCGGGCAGGTCGGCGAACATCCCCGCCCGCCGCAGGCGCAGCAGCAAGGCGTCGTCGCTCTCGCGGTCGACCAACCGCCCGAGCTGGGCCGCCGCCGCTTCCACGATCGGCCCGAACAGGTCGGCCAGGGCGCGGCCGGACAGCGGCGCTGCGGCGCGGGCCGCGGCGCCGACGTCCGCGCGCTGACCCAGGCGCACGCGGTTCGCGCTGTTGTAGGGACGCAGCCGCGGCGCGAGGCGCGGCAGGGGTCGCACGACGACGGTCAGCAGGGCCACCCCGGCCCCGGCGATGCACAGGGCCGGCAAGATCGACCCGCCGTCCACGGGGAACGCCTCACCCATCCTTGGGCTCCTCTCCGACGAAGACGCGGCCCTCGACGGGGTCGCGCGACAGGACACGGACCCAGGCGACGCCGGCGAATGTGAAGGCGGCGGAGACCGCCACCACCACGACCCCGCCGCCGCCCGCGTAGAAGGCCCGGTGCGCGCTGTCCTCACCGAGACAGATGACGATGAGCACGAGCCACGGCAGCGACGCGGTGACCCGGGTGTTGATCTTCGGTTCGAGCCGCGCGGTCTCGATCTCGGCGTTCGCGCGCAGGTCGGCGGTGGTGGAGGTGGCGAGCTCGTCGAGGATCCGTCCGAGATGGCGGGCGCCGCGCTCCTTGGCCAGGATCAGCACCTCCAGCACCCGGTCGCTGGTCGGATCGGCAAGCTCGGACTTGATGTGCTCGAGCGCGGGCACCATGCCGCTCACCCGCGCATTGGCTTCATAGCCGGCGAAGGCCCTGCGCAGCGGCGCCGGACCGGAGCGTGCGAGGGAGACGACCGCGCCGTGCAGCGCCTGGCCCGCGTTCACGCTGGCGGCCAGGTCGCGCAGCCCGTCGGGCCATGCCTGCACCACCTGCGCGAGTCGCTCGCGCCGCTGGTGGGCGTAGTAGGTCTGCGGGATCAGCGCGCAGAGCAGGCCGGGCACGATCGCAACGGTCCAGGCGTCGATGAGCACGGCCAGCACAGAGAAGGCGCCGATGCCCGCCGCGGCGCTGGACACGTAGAACTGCTCGGCCGTGACCCTGGCCCCGGCCTGCTGCAGCCACTGCTGGCGCCGCTGGGTGCGGCTGGGGCCGCGCGAACGGCTGCGCTCCAGCCGCACCGGGCGACCCAGCAGCGTCCCGGCCGCGCAGAATCCCAGGAAGCCGGCACACAGCGCCGCGAGGAGCCTCACGCCGCCAGCCCCGGGTGCGTGCGCCCGTCGAGCAGCGCGGTGAGCGTGATGCCGGGCGGCAGGGCGCGCTCGATGCGCGCGGTGGTGGTCGGGTCGGGGGACGCGCCGGTCCAGCGTAGCGGCTGGCCCAGCGCCTCGCGCCGGAAGATCGGCTCGTACACCACCGTGCCGCCCACCAGCTGCGGCGACACCCAGGAGATCTCGGTGACCTGCCGGCGCTTGTTGCCCTCGGTGCCCTCCAACGGCTCGTCGGCGTCGCAGAAGACCACGAAGTCGATGGCGGCGGCGAACAGGCGGCGCAGGGTGGCGTCGCCGATCTTCTCCCCGGCGTGGGTCGCGGCGGTGGCGAGCGCGTCGATGGTGTCGCCGGCCTGGTTGCTGTGCACGGTGGTGAGCAGGCCGACGCCGGCGTTCAGGGGCCGCAGCAGCTCGAAGGCCTCGCCGCCGCGCACCTCGCCGACCACCAGAATGTCAGGCCGGAACCGGAGGTCTAATTTGATCAAGTCGCGCAGGGTCTGGCCGGGTCGATCGCTGGCCATCGCGTAGCCGCCGAGCATGAGGTCTGCGTACAGCTCGCGGTCCTCCTCGTTCACCCGCACCACACGGGTCTGCGGGATGGCGGCGAGCAGCGCGTTCGTCATGGTGGTCTTGCCCGCCGTCGGCGCGCCGGCCACGACCACCCGCGAGCGGATCTGCATGAGCGCGTGGAGCAGCGAGGCTGCGGACGGGTTCAGCGACCCGCCCTCCACCAGCCGGGCCAGCGTCGGGTTGCGCAGCACCACCTTGCGCAGCGAGACGGTCAGCTCGTCGACGATCGGGGGGATCTTCACCGACAGCCGCGCGAAGCCCTTCAGCCCGACGGTCAGCGACGGGTTCGCGGCGCTGAGCTGGCGGTCCGAGGTCGCGGCGGTGGTGAGCAGGCGCTCGACGTAGGAGCGGTTCTCCTCCTCGGAGGTCGGCAGCGCGTGGCGCACCCAGCGCCCGGCGGTGAGGTAGGCCACCCGCGCGCCCTGGATCTGGATCTCCTCGATGTCGCGGCGCTCCAGCAGCGGGGTCAGCGGCCCGTAGTCGCAGACCGCGAGCAGCAGCCGGTCCACCATCCCCTCGGGGTTCGTGAGCGCGGCGAGGTCGTCGTCGAGATGGGCGCGGTCCTGGTACTCGCGCACGACGGTGGCGAGGGCGGCGCGGACCACCGCGCGGTTGCCCTGCGGGTCGATCTCGCCGGCCTGCACGCGGCGCATGGCGTCCGCGCGCAGCAGGCGGTAGGCGGTGGGGGCGCTCACCGGCGCCGCCGGGTCCGGGCCCTTTGCCCCGGCATGCGCGGGGTGGCACGCAGCGCGAGCTCGTGCACCGCCTTGGTGAACGGTCCGCTGCGCACCAACTGCGCCGCCCAGCGCGCGCGGCCGACACGCGGGTCCTCGGGCAGGTGGGAGACCCCGCCGGGCGAGAAGGATCGGCGCGTCTCGCGCTCCACCTGCTCGGACAGCTCGCGGGCCCGCGAACGGTTGAAGGCGACGTGGACCCGGCCGAGGTCGTTGAGCTCCGACACGTCCGCGGCCCAGCGGCACAGCCCCTGGATGCCGATGGCGGCGGGCTCGGCCGCCACCACGATGCGGTCCGCGGAGGCCACGAGCCGGCGCGCGACCGCGTGGCGGGTCGCCGCGGCGCCCGGCAGATCCTCCAGCGACGAGCCGATGTTCACCACCACGTGGCGGCGGATGAGCCGCAGGCGATCGAGCACGTCGGCCACCTCGCCGGGGTGCAGGTCCGCCCAGTGCTTGGGGTGTTCCAGCCCGACCAGCAGGTCGAACCCGCCCTCCTCCACCAGCACGAGGGCCTGCGCGATGGTCCCGCTGCGCCGGCCGACCACGTCGATGGCGGTGTTCAGGTTGGGGGTCTGCGGCGCCCGCAGCCGCTGCGCGAGGCACGGGCGCACGAGGTCGGCGTCCACCAGCACCGCGGTCTCCCCCAGCCGCCGCAGCGCTGCGGTCAGCTCCACCGCGATCTCGCTCGCGCCGACGCCCTCGATCGGACCGGTCACCACGGTCAGGCAGGAGGGCAGGACCGGCGGGAGGTCGTCGAGAGGGTCGACCTGCTCCGGTTCGGGGTCGCCGAAGGGGTCCAGGCCGCTGACCAGGGCGTCGAACTCGCGGCGGCTGGCGACGTCGAGGACGGCGCGGAGCACGACGTCCGGCGGTGCGCCGGCGTCGACGACCGCGTCCACGCCGAGCTGCTCCATGCGGCGCGCGGTCGCCGGGCGCTCCGGGTCGCTGACGCCGATGACGAAGCGCCCGCGCTCCTGCAGCTCTGCGACCAGGCCCGGCTCCAGCAGGGTGGACTCGGCGTCGCCCACCAGGCAGTCGTAGTCCTGCTCGCGGGCGTCGTCGCGGCTGTAGAGGTAGGAGTCGCGCAAGCGGGCGGGCCCACCGTGATCAGTGATCCACTCGGTCAGGCGCTCGGCCCACTCCGCGTTCGTCGCGGCCAGCGCGATCGCGACCTCGGCCACGCTCAGCCCCCCGCCGTCCCGCGCGCCGGGCTGGGGCTGGGCGCCGGGGCGGGGCTGGGCGCCGGGGCGGGGGCGGGGTCGGCGGTTGGCGCCGCGGCGCGGGCCGTTGCCGAGGCCGACGGCAGGTCGACCACCTGCGCGCCGGTCGAGCGCAGCACGTCCAGCTCGCCGCCGCTGAGCGCCTGGGCCAGTGCCAGCCCCTGCTCGGGATTCACGGCCACGATGAGCGCTGAGGCTGTGGTGGCCTGCAGCGCGCCGCCGTCGCCCGGGGCGGTCACGCCGATGACCTCCAGGTCGACCGCCATGTAGGAGGGCAGTCCGCCGACCGTGGCGATGACGTCGACGCGGTCGCCGATCTCCAACTCGCCCGCCACTGCCCGCGCCGGCTCGACCGGCAGGCTCATGGCGCGCAGGTCCGAGGGCGCGGCCGGCGCCCGCAGGTCGCCGGGGGCCACCAACTCGCCCGCCGCCAGGCTGTTGGCCGCCACCCAGCCCTCGAAATCCGGGAGTCGATCGGCGGTCACAAGACTGTCGAGCACCGTGTCATCGACCTTGACGTCGACGATGGCGAACGTGCCGCGGCCGAGGACCGTCCCGGGGCGCACGTCCGTGGCCGCCGCGGCCACCCGGTAGGTCGTCTCGCGATCACGCAGCAACAGGTAGGTGGCGACGAACAGCAGCAACCCGGCCAAGACCATGGCCACCGTCGCGTTCGCCGGGCCGCGACGTCGCGGGGGCGGCTGCGGGACCGGGGGCGGCAGTTGTGGCTGCGCGGCGGGTACCGCCTCGACCGTCGCCACACCACACCACCCCCACCTGAGTACGCCCGGATACCTAGGCGGCGCGCACGCACGCCTCGATCCGACAGCGCAGAGTGAAGCACCGTGACGGACACGGGCACAACGGGAGCAAGAGCCCCTCAGGCCCGAGTCCGACACGGGCGGATGAGGCCTGGAAAGAACCGAAGGGCTACGAGGGGCCTCGGAGGACTGACGCGCCGTGCGATCCTGCTCACCGACGGCGCGGTGAAATGCCGGGCGCGGTCGCCGCTCCTGTGCGTCCGGTCCTTGTCGGGGTGGACAATGTCCCGCCTTGGATTCGCGCGGAGATGGCTGCTCGGCGGCGTTCCTGCTGGCTCCGGGCACTTGTCCGGTTCCAAACCGATGCGCCATGATCCGCCGGTGATGCGGCCCGGAGACTTGGAGCGCGAACTCGCGGACCTGTCCGCCAGGGTCCGTGCGGAGCACCGCGCCGAGCGCCGGGCGCAGGAGTTGGAGGCGGTCCGCGAGCGCTGGCGATCCCGCAGCTTCGTCGAGGCGGTGCACGAGGCGATGCGGCGCGGCGACGAGATGCGCGTCTCGCTGCCGGCCGGGCGCCGTGTCGAGGGCCTAGTGGTGGACGCGGGTGCGGACTTCGCCACGCTGGAGACCAGCGGCGGGCGCGTGAGCGTCCACCTTGCCGCCGGCGTGCGCAGCGACTTCGGTGAGCCCTACCAGCCGCCCCTGGTCATGGTGACCATCCGCAGCCGGTCACGCTCCGGCGGCACGAACGCCTCGCGCCGCACCCCCAGCTTCCAGGCGCTGCTGCACCAGTACGACTTCGAGCAGCGCTACCTGCGCCCCGCCCAGCTCGTGGTGGTCGGCACGGCCCTCGACCCCCAGCCGATCATCGGCCGCATCGAGGTCCACGCCTGGGACCACCTCTACCTGCGCACCCGAGAGGGCGCCGAGGTCTTCATCCCGGTCGCCGCCATCACCACCATCGCCTGGGCCGACCCCGACTGAACGCCGCAAAGGCTGCGGCGTCAGCCGGTGGTGTCGCCGGCCGGGGCGGAGGTAGCGTCGCCGAGGACCGGGTCCTTGGGCTGGGAGCGGATGAAGGCGAGCAGTTCGTCCTTGAGGATGTAGAACTGCTTGCTGTTGGGCAGCCGGTGGGCCGGGAGGCCGCCGCTCTTCACGTAGCGCCTGGCGGTGTCGACGTGGACGCCGAGCACCGCGGCCACATCCGCAAGCGTGAGCATGGGGCCGAACGCGTCGAGGTTCGCGGGCCGGCGTGCCACGCACGTCTCCTCGGTCGGGTCCGCCGGGGATGCCGGTGCACGTGCAGCGGCAAGAGCGGACGGGAAGGTAGGCGTCCAGCATGCCACACCCTTTGCGGGCGTTGCTGGAGGGTTTCCGGCAATGCGTCATGCCCGCCGGTAGCGGGACAGCACGAAGGTTGCGGTGACCTCCGTGCGCTCCGGGAGCCGGGCGACAGCCTGCGCCAGCGCGTCGGGCCGCGTGTGCCAGGCGCTTGGGCCCATCGCGACCAGGGCGGCGACTTCGGCACGGGTCAGCCGCAACGGGAGGCTGATCCCGTTGCGCCGCGCGAGGGTGAAGCGCTCGGCGAGTCCTGCGTCGAGACGCTCGGTCTTGCCCGGTTCCACCGCCAGCAGCCCAAGAGCGCCCACCAGCTCTGCGAGGTGCCCGGGGCCGGGCGCGACCACCACCAGCGCGCCGCCCGGCGCCAGGACCCGCGTGAACTCGGCGGGGTTGCGCGGGGCGAAGACGTCGAGCACGAGCGCGACCGCGCCGGTGCGCACCGGCAGGCCGCGCCAGACGTCGGCGACCACCGCGCCGATCCGCGGGTGCGCCCGGGCCGCGCTGCGGACCGCGGGCGCCGAGGCGTCCAGCGCGACGCCCACGGCGCCGTCGAGCCGGTCCAGCACCGCGCGCAGGTGGTGGCCGGGTCCCGCGCCCACGTCGAGCACCGCGTCAGCCCCTGGCACGAGCTCGGCGCAGGCCTCGGCGACGGCGGCGGTCAGCGCACCGTAGTGGCCCGCAGCGAGGAAGCCCGCCCGCGCCGCGACCATCGCCGCGGTGTCCCCCACCGCGGCCGGTCGGCCCGACGCCAGGTGCACGTAACCCTGGCGCGCGATGTCGAACGCGTGGCCCGCAGCGCAGCGCA
>Ga0136615_10001731_pt1 | contig 10673 bp, 8 predicted proteins | sample AntDrymUQ2882206_2_FD_106647 | JGI IMG/M metagenome (GOLD analysis project Ga0136615, IMG submission 106647) | Polar desert sand microbial communities from Dry Valleys, Antarctica - metaG UQ288 (22.06) | ecosystem: Environmental > Terrestrial > Soil > Desert | place: Antarctica: Dry Valley...
CCTCCTCGGGAGTCTCGGTCTTGGGGTCAGATGAGGCGTCGTGCGCCGAGCGCGAGCCGTGAGAGGGCGCGGGGCAGCGGCCGCGCGTACTTCTGTCGCAGGTAGTCGTCGGCCGCGCGAGCCAGCGCCTCGGCCATCGTCGGATAGGCGTGGACGGTGGTCGACACCGCGATCGATCTTGTCGCCGTGCTTCACGTCGGCGACGATGTCTTCGAGTCCGCGGCGCGCCTCGGCCGGCGAGCTGGCCTCGTCGAATGCCTTCCACCACCTTGTCTTGATCTCGCGGTGGTGGCGCTCGGGGAGTTTCGCGGTGACGTTTCGCAGCGCGTGAACGGTGCAGCGCTGCTCGTCGGCCGTCGGCCATAGCTCCCTCGTCGCCTTCCAGATCCCGGGCGCGCCGTCGGCGACGATCAGTGCCGGCGCGTTGATCCCGCGGGCGACGAGATCGCGGCCGAACGAGAGCCACGAGTCGTAGCTCTCACGGCTTCCAAGTTGCAGCCCGAGCAGGACTTTACTGCCCTCCAGGGTGACGCCCCAGGCGACCAGCACACCCTCGGCTGGCGTGTCGTCGGGGTGCAGCTTCAGGTAGATCGCATCGAGGAACAGGTAGACCACGTCGTGCTCCTCGAGCCGGCGTGCGCACCAGCGCCGGTAGCGCTCCCTGGTGTCCTCGCAGATCCGCGACACCGTCGAGCGTGACGCGAGCGGCTCGTCGAAGGTCTCCTCGAGCACCGCCTCGACATCCCTGGTCGACAGGCCCCTCAAAAACGAGCCGATCACCAGCGACTCGAGCGCGTAGGTGCGCGCCACACCCTTGCCGAGCAGCCGCGACTCAAACCCCAGCTTCGACGCGTCACGCACCCGCGGACGCTCCAGCTCGACGGTGCCCGACGTCGTCGCGACCTTCCGCCGCTCATAGCCGTTGCGATGCGACACCGGCTCCCCAGCGCGCTCATAGCGCCGTCGACCGAGGAACTCCGCCACCTCGTCCTCAAGCGCCTGCTGCAAAATCAACCGCGCTCCCAACCGGCCGATCGCCTCGACCGGATCCTGCTCCCGGCCGAGACCGGCCAACACATCATCAAGCTCTGAGCGAAACCGCTCACTCGGGGCTACCTTCTTCATGCGGGCGTACCTCCATCAGCTTCGCCTGTCAGGACAAAGCGGAGGCTACGCCCGCCACTCCAAACCCCCCGGACCCTAAGACGCGACCCCGACGGGCGCCCTACGACTCGGCCTCTGGGCAGGACTACAAAAAACAACGCGCCTCGCGGCAGCGGGTCGGTAGGACTGCAACTTTGGGTAAAGGGAGCAGTGCCGTAGCGGGGTCGCGCCATCATCGGTGCGACCCCAACCCAACGGATGCGACGGCCGCTCGGGCAACAGCGACTCGATCCGCTCCCACAACCAGTCCGGCATCCGCCACCCATCATCCCTACAAACGAGCCCCACAGCCGACCTCCCTCAATCCCAAACGACGGTCGCCGACCAGATTCGACAAGGACTACATAACTCCTACCGGCATAGGCCGATCTGCCACACCCGCCAACAAGGCCATGCCCGCCCGCGAGGACACAACTGGTGCCGTTCGTGCGAACTTCTACCTTCTCAACCCTGGAACGTCCCATCACCTTCAAGGTGAACCTCCTGAGCGAGGAGATCGGCGTCTCGCAACCTCGACCCTTCCCCGCTCAGACGGACGTTTCCGGCTCGCTCAACCCCCAAAACCAGCCGCTACCGACGAACCGAGACTAGGCGGCGACCGCGCACAGCGCGAACGCCTTCACCGACCAGGAGGCGCTGGTCGGCTCCTCCTCGTACGCCTGCACATTGACGGAGCCAGGGATCACTGCAGGGGAACTGGGGGTGATATTATCGAGCACGATGTCGGTCAGGGAGTTCGGCGAGGAGCCGGTCTTGCCACCGCTGATGTCCGCGCCGGTGCCGATCACGAGCTTGCCCGCCGGGCAAACGGCCGTCGCGGACTTGCCTGAGCTGGAGTTGGTGCTGCTCAGCGCGGAGACCAGCTCGAGACCACTGATGCCGGACGGGCCCTGGGAGCCTTGCGGCCCGGCTGGCCCCGTGTCGCCGTTGGATCCTGTGGCACCCGTCGCTCCTGGGTCGCCCTGGGGGCCTTGCGGCCCGGGCGGCAGCTGTCCGCCCCTAAAGTCCACGGCGAACAGCGATCGGTTCCTGATGTCCCTGCCACTCACACTGCCGTTCCTGATGTCCCTGCCACGCACGCTATCGTTCCTGATGTCCTTGCCACGCACCCTGTTGTTCGTGATGTCTTTGCTGCGCACGCTGTTGTTGTTGATGTCCCTGCTGCGCACACTGTTGTTCCTGATGTCTTTGCTGCGCACGCTGCCGTCACGGATCTGGAGGCTCCCGACCTGCGTGACGGCATAAGAGGAGCCGCCGAGCGCAATAAACAGGGCCAAGTAGGCGACCACGGTAGCGTGGCTCGGTGGGTGGTGGCGAGGTACGCCCATCATGCCACCCTCTCTGGGTGTGTACTCGGCGACGCGACCTTGAGGTTGTATGCGGAACCGTTGGTGATTGCGGCGGTGGAGTAGAGCTTGACGGCCGCTGGTAGCGAGCCCGAGTAGGTCACCCGCACGCAGCCGGTGGTGTCTTCGCCGGATTTCTTGTTCGAGGCGTTGTAGAGCGACGTCGATTCGGCATGCTGGTCGATCTTCACCGTCCCCGAGCTGATTTGGTTGCCGGAGTTCGTTGTGGTGGCGGTGAGCGCGGCGAAGGTCCCCAACGCGGCCAACACTGCCACGGCCCCCGTGACCGCAAGCGAGACGAAGACCGTGCGGCGCACACCCGGCTCCTGCGCAGGGGCTGTCGATCGAACCGGGTCCATTGCGGACCCTGTCGACCGTCGGGGGAGGGGGCTTGAGCGGGCTCGACACCACTCGGCCGCGACCGGACAGATGTTCGACCCCTAACGCTGACGCCGCTCAGCGCCGGGGGCCGCGGTTGTGGAAGACCGGCTGGCTATGCCCAGAGCCCGCTGACCGGCATGGCGTGGAGGCGGTCTCCGAGCGGGAGCGTCTGTCGGCCGGCGTGGACGATGACCCCGGCACGGAATCGGCGGCCGGCTCTGTCGCGGAGCTTCGCGAGTGCTCGCCAGTCACGAGCATCGAGACTCGCGCTCGCCTTGACCTCGATCGCGGCGATCTCGCCGGCCCGGCTTTCGAGCACGATGTCGACCTCGCCGCGCCCGTCCCGGTAGTGATGGACACGCGCGTCGGTCTGTGCCCATTCGGCGTGCTTGATGACCTCCATCGCAACGAAGCTCTCGACCAGCCGGCCGGTGACCTGGTCGTCGTCTGCGATGCGTGTGGGATCGGCGGCCAGGAGGTGTGCGAGCAGGCCGCTATCGACGACATGAAGCTTGGGAGCGTGCACCTCACGTGGGCCCAGGCCCGGCCGCCAGGCGGGGATGGGCGCGGTCAGGAAGACGGTCTCGAGCAGCTGGGCGTAGCTCTTCATGGTGGCCGGATGGAGCTGCAGGCGGTCGGCGACCGACTTGTAGTGCAGTAGTCCCGCCGACTGGGCGGCCAACAGCCGCAGCAGCCGCGGCATCTCATGGAGGCGCAGCACGTCGGATACGTCGCGCAGGTCGCGGTCTAGCGTCGTTTCGACGTAGTCGCGAAACCAACGGTCGCGGCGGCGGCCGGCGCGCGAGCGCGCCTCCGGGTAGCCGCCCGCCGCGACGACGTCGACGAATGCCGCACGCCCGACGGTCGCGTCGTCGATGGATGGGGGAGACCCGGCGAACAGCGCGTCGACGAAGTTGTTCGTGCTGCCGTGGATCTCGGCCTGCGAGAGCGGCCAGAGGCGCACGATCTCCATGCGACCCGTGAGCGCGTCCTTGACCTTGCGGTTGCTCAGGACATTGGCCGACCCGGTGAGCAGGAACCGCCCGGCGCGCTGGTCGCGATCGACCACCTCCTTGATCGCGAGCAGGAGGTCTGGGGCTCGCTGAACCTCGTCGATCACCACCGCCGACTGCAGGCCCGCGACGAAACCGGCTGGGTCGGTGGCCGCGGCTTCCCGCGTGTTGCGATCGTCGAGCGTCAGCAGCCGGGCCGGATGGTCCTCGGTTGCAACGAGAGCTGTGAGCGTGCTCTTGCCAACCTGGCGAGCACCCATCACGAAGACGACTCGCGTGTCCCGAAGCGCCTCGACGATCTGCGGCCGGGCACTGCGATCGATCAGGGGAGCTGACATCTGCGCAGGATTACAGAGCTGACTGCGCGGATTGTCAATGCTGGATGCGCAGGATTTCAATCATCCCGTAGGATGCGTGGTCCCGCCCGTCGAGGTCCTCACGCCGGAGGGCAGGGTCTGGGGGGGGCGAGGTGGAGATGGTCTCCACCCAAGTGCGGCTCGGAGAACCCTGAGTCGGGCGACCACGAAAGCTTTGCCCAGGGCGAGGGCTACCTGCAGGTCGACCGCCGGGGGCTCGAGCGAGCGCGACTGCCGCGCCCCCGGTTCTGGCCGGACACTCGATTAGACCGAGGAGGTCTGCACGTCGAGAGTCATGGAGGGTTGGATGGTGGATGGCGGGGAGGGTCGCTCCGGCGCGCGTAGCGACGAGCCGGAGGCGAGGAGCGAAGTGCGCTGGAGCGCGCGCCGCAAGGAGGGGGTCGTCATGCGGCTGTTGCGCGGCGAGTCGCTGGATCTGTTGGCCCGCGAGACCGGCCAGCCGGCGGGCAGGATCAGTGGCTGGCGTGAGGAGTTCCTGGCCGCCGGGCGCGAGGGCCTGAAGTCGCGGCCGGTCGCGGTCGAGGACGTCGCGTTGCGTGACGCGCAGCGCAAGGTCGGTGAGCTGTCGATGCAGGTCGACATCCTCCAGGCGCTGGTGGAGCGCAAGGGGGGCCCTCCGTCACCGAGGCGCTGCAGGTGAGCGAGCAGCTGCCCGCACCGCTGCAAGTGGTGTGCCGGGTGGCAGGCGTGTCCAGGTCGGCGGCGTGTGAGCAGCGTCGCCGACGGGGCACCTCGGAGCCGCCGCGGCGGCGAGCGGGCCCCGTCGGGGCGATGGGCGACACACAGGGGTCGCGCCATCATCCGCGCGAGATCCAACGATTAGTGTTTGTCGCCACTGACGCCGAGTGGTGGCGTCGGGACGCCTCGCCCGCTGTCCTGGTCGGCGCGGCGTAGCGGTCGCCGGCCCGATCGCCAGCGCGCCAAACGCCACGAAGAACGCGCCGATGGCCACGGCGACGACGGCGACTTGGAGGGTCTGAGAGACGAAGAGGACCAGGCCGACGTTCGTGCGCTGGCGTCGGGTCAGGCGAGGCTCGGCGGCCACCTGCTCTTCGAGGCGGATGACCTCGCGGGGCAGTCGCACGGCGACGAAACCCGCGGCGACGGCGGCGAGCAGCGCCATTACCGCCGTCAGCGTCGGGTCGTCGATGCCGGAGAACACCTGCCACATCTCCGTGTTGACGAAGAGGACCATGCTGAACAGCAGCAGCAACGGGATGGCTCGGGCGAGCAACCCGACGGCGACGGCAAGCTGCTTGCGCAGGCGTCGCACAGTGAAGCCCAGGATCGACGCGATGCCGAAGGCGATCACGAGGTAGAGGACGGCGAGCGCCGCGAGGTTCGCGCCGGCCACGAAGGCCGCGCTTGCGGGCTGCCCGCCGAGGAGCTGCAACGCGCTGCCGGCGGCGACGAAGGCGCTGAGCTCGATAGGGCCGAAGGTCGTCGGGTAGCGCGAGTGCCCGGCGTCCGCGCAGGCGGTTGACCAGGGCCACCCGCCCAGGAGCGCCAGCACGCCCGCCGCCAGCGACAGCGCGTTCAACCACCACGGCCAGTTGAGGTTGCCGGCGAGCAGCAGCTCGACGACGAGGACGAGCGCGAGCGCCGGCGCGGCGCGTGTCCAGACGTTCTCGCGCGCCGTCGCTCCTTCGATCAGCGTCGGAAGCCCGGCGCGCCGGAACTCCTGTTCGTAGGAGGACAGCTCACTGGTGGAAACGGTACGTCACCGTCCCGAGTTCGTCGTGGAGGCGCCGTTCCAGAACGACGTCAGCACGAAGCTCGGTGTCTGGTCGCGCGAGAGGTCGCCGTCGCTCTCGCGGGCCAGCGCGGCGAGGAGGAGCGCAAAGAGGCAGTCGGCCAGCCACCAGGCCGGAAGTGCCGTCGCGAGCTCACCGGTCGCCTGGCCCCTTGCGGCGAGGGCGATGATCGGTTCGAGTGCCTCTTCGTAGCCGGCGACGAGGACGGGCTCGTTGAGGTCGACCGCCGGGCCGTTGGCCAGGATCATGTACTCGTCGGCGATCCGAAGGACGGCGTCGACAACGCGTTGGAAAGCGGCGGGGACGGGGCCCTGGGCGAGCCGCGCCTCGCGGACCGCGCCCGAGACGGCGGTCATCGCCTCGGCGTAGACGGCGCTGACGAGGGCCTCGCGGTTGGGGAAGTGGCGATAGACGGTCGTGCGCGTCACGCCGGCGGAGCGAGCGATGTCGTCCAGAGCTGCGTCCGGCCGGCGTGCAAGTGCACTCAACGCCGCGTCGAGGATGGCCTGGCGGTTGCGCTCGGCGTCGGAACGGCGCTCGCGGGCACCAGGCGAGGGGTCGGCGTCGGAAGGCATGCGTTACACGACTGTACCTGCTACGGTCCGCGCCGCAATCGGTACAGCCGTGTAACAAGTCACCGCGAGAGGACCCTGAGGGACGATGCAGAGCGAGCAGCAGCCAGCGGCGCACCTGACGGTCCCTACCCGCTCGGCTCGGGCGAGCCGGTGGATCGTCAAGCACCCGTGGCGGGTGCTCGTCGCGTGGGCCGTGGTCGCGGGAGCTCTGCTGTCGGTCGGTCCCAGCCTGTCGCAGTTCACCAACGCCGACCAGACGCAGTTCCTCCCGGATCGCTACGAGTCGGTGCAGGGCGTCAAGGCACTCGAGCGGGCGTTCCCCAGTTCGGGCGACGCCACCGGTGCGCTGCTGGTCGTCACCCCGGCCGACGGCGGGCAACTGGAGCCCGCCGACCGGCCGGCGCTCGAGCGGCTCGTCGGCGGGTTGCGCCAGGCCGGCATCGAGGGCCTGACGAAGGTCGAGTCTGGCCCAGACGACACCGCACCCGACGGCAGCGCCCAGCTCGTCGACCTGGGTCTGCGCGGCGAGGGAGTCGATGAGACGCTCGATGCAGTGCGCGACCGCCTGCCCGGTCTGCTGGCCGGCAGCGGTCTGCGGGCCGGGATTACGGGTGACGCGGCGATCGCGGCCGACGTCGATCAGGCGCTCGACGACGCGGAGGCGATCATCACGGTCGCGACGATCGGGCTGATCGTGCTGCTGCTCGGGGTGATCTTCCGCAGCCCGCTCGCCGCTCTGCTGCCGGTCGTGTCGGTTGGGCTGGTCTTTGCGGTGGCCACGAAGCTGATCGCGCTGCTCGCCGACGCGGTGAACTTCGAGGTCTCGCCGTCGCTGAACTCGATCCTGCTCGTGGTCCTGTTCGGGGTGGGAACCGACTACGTGCTGTTCCTGCTGTTCCGGGTCCGCGCGCGCCTGCGCGAAGGCGCCGAAGCCTCAGACGCGGTCGCTCCCGGCCTCGAGCGCGTCAGCGAAGCGATCGCGTCATCGGCGCTGGTCGTCGCGGCAGCGTTCGCCGCGCTGCTGCTCGCCGCGCTGCAGGACCTGCGCGCACTGGGCCCGGGCATCGTCATCTCGGTCGCGGTCATGCTGCTGGCCGCCCTCACCCTGGTGCCGGCGCTCATGTCGCTGCTTGGCACCCGGGTCTTCTGGCCGTCGAAGTCCTGGCAGCGCGAGCCAGCCGGGCCGATCTCCGCGCGGGCCGCCGCGCTGGTCGGCGGACGTCCGCGGCCGGTGGCCGTCGCGACAGCGCTGCTCCTGCTCGTCGCAGGCGCCGGCGCGCTGGCCTTCCAACCGAGCTTCGACGCGCAGGCCAACCTGCCCGACAACGCGCCGTCCAAGCGCGCCTACGTCGAGCTGCAGCGCGCGTTCCCCGCCGGCTACCTGTCGCCCACGATCGTCGTCGTCGACGGCGCCGACCTCGCCGACCCAACGATCGAGCGGAGCGTCGAGGGACTGGCCGCCGAGCTCGGATCCCAGCCCGGGGTCGCGACCGTCCTCGAACCTGCCGTATCGCGCGACGGACGGACGCTGCAGCTGCCCGTCGTGCTCGACGCCGATCCGACCTCCGTGCGCGCGCTCGACCTCGCCGGCGGCGCCCTGCGCGAGACCACCCGCGGAGTCGTGCCCGGTGCCCGCACCTTCGTGACCGGCGAGAGCGCGGCTTACGCCGACGTGCGTTCGGCGATCAACCGCGACTACGCGGTCGTCTTCCCGGTGGCCGCCGGTCTGATCCTGCTCATCCTCGCCCTGCTGCTGCGCAGCGCAGTCGCCCCGTGGATCCTGGTCGGCGCCGTCGGCGCCGGGTTCGCCGCGACCCTCGGCGCCGCCGTGCTGCTCGTCGACGAGCTCGGCGGCACCACGCTGTGCTTCGACCTACCGATCACCCTCTACCTGTTCGTCGTCGCGATCGGCACCGACTACAACATCCTGGTTGTCGCGCGGCTGCGCGAGGAGCTGCGCGAGGGCCGCACCCCCGCCGAGGCGGCCGCGGTCGCGGTACGACGCAGCGCCGCGACGGTCGCCGCGGCCGCCGCCGTCCTCGCCGGCACCTTCGCCTCGCTCGCCCTGACGGGCGTCGGGTCGCTCGTCTCGCTCGGCCTGGCGGTAGCGATCGGGATCCTCATCGCCGCCTTCCCGATGGCCTGCCTACTCGTCCCCGCGACCCTCACCGTCCTGGGACGCCGGGCATGGTGGCCGCGCGACCCCCGCGCGACCCCCGAACCGCGGGAGGAGCGATGACGGCGACCGCCGCCGCGTCGGCCGCGCCCGCGAGCGGCGGACCGCTGCGCGACCCGCTGTTCCGGCGACTGTGGGCCGGCGAGGTTCTCGCGTCCGCGGCCGAGGCGCTGTTCGTCGTCTGCCTGGTCCTGCTCGTCGTCGACGTCGCCGGGGCAGGCGGGACGCTCGGCCTAGTCCTAGCGGTCGCCGCGATCCCCCGCGCGGTGCTGCTCCCCTTCGGCGGGCTGCTGGCCGATCGCGTCGCGCCCGACCGCATCGTCGTGGCCGCGACCTTCGCGCGCGCCGCCCTGCTCGCGCTGCTCGCCGTCCTCGTCGCGACCGGTCCGCCGTCGATCGCGGTCATCGCGACCCTGGCCGGCGTCCTCGGTGCGCTCGACGCCGCCTACTACCCGGCGGCGTTGACCCTGCTGCCGAAGGTCGTCAACGCGTCCCGCCTGCCTGCGGCTAACGCGCTGGTGCAGGGCGCCGAGTCGGCCGGCGACCTGCTCGGGCCGGCGCTGGCGGCGGCCGCCGTCACCGTCGCCGGGCTCGGCGGCGCGCTCGGGGCCGTCTCGGTGCTCTACCTGCTCGCAGCGATCGCGCTGGCGACCGTCGCGCGACGCCTGGGCCGCACACGTGCCGCCCGACCACCCTCGGCCAACACCGCATCGGAGCCCCAGGGCTTGGCGGCGCTGCGCGAAGGCTTACGCTACGGCTGGCACGAGCCGGTCGTGCGCATCGTGCTGATCGTCCTCGCCGTACTCAACCTAGCGATCATCGGCCCCGTCCTCGTTGGCGGCGCCGTCCTCGCCGAGCTGCGTTTCGGCGGAGCCGAGAACCTCGGCGTGCTCTTCATCGGCTTCGGGATCGGGGCGCTCATCGGCTTCTCCGCGGCCGGATCCCGTCCGCCGCAACAACGCGGAGTCGTTCTCATTGCCGGCGTCGCGGTCCTCGGTGTGAGCACCGCCGCGCTCGGCTTCGCGCGGTCGCTCGACGCAGCGGTCGCGATCGCCGCCGTCATGGGCCTCGGCCAGGCCTACCTCGGCGTCGTGCTCGTCGCCTGGCTACAAGAGCGCGTCCCCGAAGCGCTGCGCGGGCGCGTGATGAGCCTCGTCGCGTTCAGCGCCGTCGCGCTCGACCCGCTCTCCTACGCCCTGGTCGGCGCCCTGCTCCCAGCGGGCCTGGGGGTCCTGTTCGGCGTCTGCGGCGCGCTCGTCCTTGCCTGCGCGGCCACGATCCTCGCCACCCCGAGCGTCCGGAGCCTGCGATGAGCCGACCGCTTCCTCAACCCCGTCGACCGCCACGCCGCCGACGGGGCGCATCGACCTGCTCGACGTCCTGAGCGGCGTCGCGATCCTCGGCACGCTCGGCACGAACATCTGGTTCTTCGCGATCAACGCCACCCAGCGCGACTTCGACACCGGCAGCGACGGCGTCGTGCAAGCGATCTCCGACGCGATCACCAACGGCAAGTTCCTCGGCATGCTCACGATCCTCTTCGGCGTCGGGCTCGCCATCCAACACGCATCGGCGATGCGCCGCCGATCACGCTGGCCCTGCTCATCATGCCTACTGAGACCCGCTGCCCGCGGAACGGTTCTTGCCAGCCCGTAGACGCCGGCTACGTTGAGCAGGCCGATCACGCCAAGCGCGACCGCGTACGTGGTGGCGTCTTCGAGCGTGTCGGGGGCGCGCGGCGCGAAGGCCAGCACGAGGCCGCCCGCGGCCACCGTGGCGGCGAAGCCGACCTCGCTGACCAGAAATCCGCGACGCCTCAGCAGCGCGGCGGCGATGCCCGCGATGCCCGCCCCCCGCGAGATAGGCGCCGGCCGGATCGATGTCCAC
>Ga0136615_10001732_pt1 | contig 10665 bp, 9 predicted proteins | sample AntDrymUQ2882206_2_FD_106647 | JGI IMG/M metagenome (GOLD analysis project Ga0136615, IMG submission 106647) | Polar desert sand microbial communities from Dry Valleys, Antarctica - metaG UQ288 (22.06) | ecosystem: Environmental > Terrestrial > Soil > Desert | place: Antarctica: Dry Valley...
CGGCCACGTAGTCAGCCCAGTTGTAGAAGTTGAGCGCCTTCTCCCCCGGGCCGCCCCCGCCGCCCCCGCTCTGCGCGCTCGTGTTCGGCTGGCAGGCCAGCACAGAAAGGGTCGAGCCGGCAACACCGGCCGCGCCCATCGTCCTCAGGAACCTGCCACGCGAGATCCTCTTCATCGTCAACCTCCTAGTACCAGACAGTTTTGCGCGTCCCACGACACGGAGACCCCGTCCCCCTCCGAGGGTCCCGCCGCGTCGAAGGCGTTCTGCTGGTAGAGCACCAGCTTCCCGCCCCCCTCCAACTCCACGATGTACTGCGTGCTCGCGCCCAGGTAGACGACCTGCTTTACCTCGGCCGCGCATACATTGTCCCCCGATTCTCCGAACCGGACCTTCTCTGGCCTGACCGCCGCGTCTACCTCCTCGCCCTCCTTCGGAACACCCTGTTCGCGCGCCACGGCCTCGACCCTCAAACCTTCCCGCGTCCGTAGCGTGACCTTATCGCCGTCGGCCACTTCGACCGTGCCGGAGAAGACGTTCGTCTGGCCGATAAACCCGGCGACGAATCGGTTGGCGGGCGTCTCGTAGAGGGTGGTGGGGCCGGCGAGTTGCTGGACCTTTCCCTCGTTCATCACCGCGATCCTGTCGCTCATCGTGAGTGCCTCTTCCTGGTCGTGGGTGACGTAGACGAAGGTGATGCCGACCTCTTCTTGCAGGCTCTTGAGCTCCAACTGCATCTCTTTGCGGAGCTTGAGGTCCAGCGCCCCGAGCGGCTCGTCGAGGAGCAGCACCTTCGGGCGGTTGACGAGGGCCCGGGCGAGCGCGACCCGCTGCTGCTGGCCGCCGGAGAGCATGCCAGGCCGGCGTTTCTCGAAGCCGGTTAGCTGCACCATCTCGCAGGCGTCGGCGACCCTGCTCGCGACCTCGTCCTTGGGGACCTTCGCCCGGCGGAGGCCGAAGGCGACGTTGTCGAAGACGTTGAGGTGGGGGAAGATGGCGTAGGACTGGAAGACGGTGTTGACGGGACGGCGGTACGGCGGGACGCCCTGGACCTCCTCGCCGGCAACGGATATTTCGCCCTGCGTCGGTTCCTCGAAGCCCGCGATCATGCGCAGCGTCGTCGTCTTTCCGCACCCTGAAGGTCCCAGCAGCGAGAAAAACTCGCCCTCGTAGATGTCCAGGTTCAGGTCGTCCACCGCCACGAACTCCCCGAACCGCTTGGTGATCCCCGCCAGCCGCACGGCGACGCCCCTCCCGGCATCTTCCTCTGCCCGCGGCGGACGTTCCCTGATCTGTCTGTCTTCCACTCTTATCCTCCTGTGCCCGTGGCCCCTGCTCGGGACCTTCCCTGTGAGAGATCTTCCCCGGACGAAGCCGTCCGATGGTAACCCGCGCCGCTGGTGGAGAGCATCGAGAGCACCTCCCGCGCCGCCCGATGACCGGATTCTACGGCGCCGTCCATGTACCCGTTCCACCTCGTTGCCGTCTCCGTCCCCGCCCAGTGCACGCGGCCCACCGGCTCCCGCAGCACCGGCCCATGGTCCAGGAAAAAGCCCGGCGTGGGCACGCCCGCGTAGCCGCCGCGCGCGTAGGGTTCAGTGCCCCAGTCGCACTCCGCGTAGCCGCGAGGATGGAGGGCCCCCTGCCCGAAGTACCGGGCAAAACATTCGAGGACCGCCCGTTTGCGTTCCCCGGCGGGTCTCTGTCCCCACCGGCGGGCGTCGGAGCCCAGTATGAAGCCGGTCAGGACGCCGGCATCTTCGCCGGGGGTCGAGTCGTCGCAGGTAACCTTGCAGGGTCCAGTGTCGCTCTCGGCCCGGCCGTTCATGCCCAACGCGCGCCAGAAGGGCGCGTCGTAGACGGCGTGGCACTTGATCACGGCCCCCATCGGCATCCGTTGGGACAGCCCATCGTGCACCGCAGGCAGCGCCGGAACGTACTCGATACGCCCGCGCAGGACGGGCGGCACCGCCACGACCACAGCCCCCGCCCTGACGGAGACGACGTCGGACTCGACGAGCGCCCCGTCGTCGTCCTGCAAGATACGGCGCACCAGAGAAGAGAGGACCACGCGCCCTCCCAACTCTTGCGCCATCCGGTCCGACAACTCTTGCGCGCCGCCGACGAGCCTGTGCTCTTCCGCCGAAGCCTCTATCTCGAAGAGCCCCCCGAAGCCGCCGGACGAGGCGACGTCCGAGAGCACGCCGAGCAGCGAGACGTCGCGCGGCTCGCAGGCGTACAGCGACTCCACCGCCAGGTCGAAGTAGAACCGCGCGCCCTTGCTCCGCGCGTGCCCGAGTTTCCACGACTCCAGCGTCTGCCCGTCCCACTCCTGCGCCTTCTCCGCCGTCCACGGTGCGTCGGTGGGGACCTCTCCGGCGAGCCGGCTCAATGCCTGGAAGGCCTCCCAGACTTCGGAAGACGCGCCCGGATCTCCGAAAGGGACGTCCCCGTCTTCCTCGTACTCCGAGCGGCGTCCGCCTTCGTGGAAGACGGTTCGTCCGGGGACCTCGGTGGGGAAGATCTCGACGCCGAGCTCCCCGGCCAGGGCGTTTATGCGCCGTTGCCCAGGCCCGATCCACTGCCCGCCCATCTCGACGGCTACCCCGCCGACGTGCCGGGTCATCGTCCGGCCGCCGACCCTGTCGTTCGCCTCTACGACCAGCACGGACGCCCCCGCGGCCTCCAGCTCCCTGGCCGCCGTGAGCCCGGCCAGACCCGCGCCAACGACCACCGCGTCCACCGTCTCGTTCCCCCGCGCCGGACCGTTCGTCATCCGCCCGTCCCCCCGGCTCCGGGCTTCGAGAGGCGCGCGGAAGCTTCCGTCTCCGCTGTCGCTGGTCTCTTGACGATTCTTCTCTTCACCCGTCTCCTCTTGCTCTGGGCTTCTCCCGCATTCCGGCCCCCTAGTGCTTGCCGAGCCGTTCGGCCAGGGTTTTGCCGGTCGGGGGCTCTCCGGTCCTTTCGGCGCGGTCGTCCGCCCGCATCAGGCCCCGCTGCACGTAGCGGGCGCCGAGCCAGCGCAGCGGCTCGGGCTCCCAGAGGCGCGGTTTGTGGTTCACGGTGGGCAGATGGGTTACGTCCGTGTCGCGGCCAAGGATAAGGTCGGCCAGCGTCCTGCCGGAGAGGTTCGCGGTCGCCACGCCCTGCCCGGTGTAACCGCGCGCGGTCGCGATACCTTCGGCCGGGTCGTAGGACATCGTCGGCATCCAGTCGCGGGGCATGGCAAGCGGGCCGCCCCAGGCGTGGGTGAACCGCGCGTTTTCGAGCGCCGGGAACCACTCCCGCGCCGTGCGGCGGAGCATCTCGTGGGTGGGCTCGTGCAAGTCGTACTCGTCTTCGACGCGCGAGCCGTAGTGGTAGGGCGCCCCGCGACCCCCGAAGAGTATGCGCCCGTCGGCGGTGCGCGAGAGGTAGTCCACCGTGTAGCGGCTGGACGCCACGCACTCGCGGCCCTCCCACCCGATCCCGGCCCACTGCTCTTCCGAGAGGGGCTCGGTCAGCACGATCAGGGAGTAGATGGGCAGCACCTGCCGGCGCAGCTTGCGCAACCGTGCCAGGTAGGCCTCCCCGGCGAGCACGACCGTCCGCGCCCGCACGTCGCCGCTGTCCGTTACGAGCCGCGGATTGGAGCCGGTCTCGAAGTCCGTGACGGGGGTGCCCTCGAAGATCTCGCCGCCGAGGCGCTCCACGGCCCGGGCGAGCCCGCGCGCGAGCCTGGCCGGGTGGATGGTCGCGCAGTGCGGGCTGAACAACGCGCCCTCTGCGCCCGTGATCCTGACGCGCCGCGCGGTCTCCGCTTCGTCGAGTAACTCGAGACCCTCGTCCAGGCCGAGGGCCCTGAGGGACTCGTAGGAACCTTCTATGCCCGGTAATTGGGCCGGTCCCCTGGCGACCCGGAGCTGCCCGCCGCGGAAGAACTGGGCGTCGATGCCCTCCGCGTCGGCGACCCGTCCGACCTCATCGACCGCGCCGCGCATCTCGAGCAGGAGGTCCCTCGCGGCCTCCGCGCCGAAGCGCCGCGCGAGCTCGCCTGGGGTCACCGGAAAGGCCGCGTTGCACCAGGCGCCGTTGCGGCCCGAGGCCCCGAAGCCAGCGGTCTCCGCCTCCAGCACCACCACCCGTAATGAAGGATCGCCCTTGAGCAGGTAGTACGCCGTCCAGAGGCCGGTGAACCCGGCGCCCAGGATCGCCACGTCCGCCTCGGCCGGGCCTCCGAGCGGCGGGCGGGGGACGATCTCCTCGCCCGCCGTCTCCAGCCAGAAGCTGAACGAACGGTAGTCCTTCTGGCTGGCGGGGGCGCTACTCCGCGTACCGGCGGTACGGGTCAAGCCCTCGCCCTCCACCTGCCGCGGGTCCCCGCATCCCCCACGCTAACCCCTGTAGCCCAGCTCTTTTTCGAGCTCCGTGAGGGCGTCGTCGGTGATCTCCGCTATACGGCTGAGGACCTCCCGATCAGAGACCAGCGCCGGGGAGAACTGGATGACGGGCTCGTCCTTGTCGTCGAAGCGGCAGATCAGGCCGCCCTCCATGAGCTTCCTCGAGAGCACGCCCTTGAAGTACTTCTGGTACTCGTCTCCTTCGAGCGGCGTCCCGTCGGCCTTCTCCGGGTTGATCTCGACGGCCCAGAAGAAGCCCATCCCCCTGACCTCCTTGACGACCGGGTGGTCCGCCGCCATGCGCCGGAGCTCGTCCCCGAAGTGCCCTTCGAGGTCGTGGACGTTCTGGAGCAGGTTCTCGCGCTCCATGATCGCGATGTTCTCCAGCGCCACCGCCGAGGAGACCGGGTGCCCCCCGAAGGTCGAGCCGTGCATGAACATCGAAGCCCCGTCTTTGAGGGTGTGGGCTATCTTGTCGTTGACGACCACGCCGCCCATGGGGAGGTAGCCGGATGTCACGCCCTTGGCAAAGCTCGTCATGTCGGGGACGACGTCGAAGCGCTCGATGCCGAACCACTCTCCGAGGCGTCCGAAGGCGCAGATCACGGCGTCCGAGACGAGCAGCACGCCGTGACGGTCGCAGATCTCACGCACCCGCCTCCAGTAGTCCGGCGGCGGGACTAGGCACCCGCCCGCGTTCTGCACGGGCTCCAGGATGACGGCGGCGACGAGCTCGGGGCCCTCGGCCTCGATCATCTGCTCTATCGCGTCCGCGGCCCCCTCGGGGTCCTGCTGGGTGTTCTTGACGTGGAAGAAGCCGGAGGGCAGCGGCTCGAACGGGGCCTTGAAAGAGGACAGGCCCGTCACGGAGAGCGCGCCCATCGTGGTCCCGTGGTACGCGACGTCCCTGGAGATGATCTTGTACCGCCCCGGCTCCCCGTTGACCTTGTGGTACTGACGGGCGATCTTGATGACGGTCTCCACCGCTTCCGAACCGGACGAGACGAAGAAGGTGCTGTTGAGGTCCCCGGGCGCTATCTCGGAGATCTTGGCCGCAAGCTCCAAACTCCTCGGGTGCTGGAAGCTCCAGTTGGGGAAGAACCCGAGCTCCTTCATCTGCTTCGCGGCGACCTCGGCGAGCTCCGCCCTGCCGTGCCCTACCTGCGTCGTGAAGAGCCCCGCCAACCCGTCTATGTATCTGCGGCCCCGATCGTCGGTTACGTAACACCCCTCGCCCGAAACTATGACCGGCAGCTTCGACCAGTCCTCGGAGTACGGTGTGAAGTGCAACATAAGGTTCTCCACACCCGCAAGCGGTGTGCTCTCCCCGTGTTCCCCGAGACCCCTCATCACGTCCATGCGATAACCTCCTCCAGCCTGAACCGGCCGGTTTCTTGTCCTTCACGAATACTACACAGTTACTGTAAGCCGATCAAGACGGTGCGCAGTATAGGGGGACGGGGCAGATGTGCCGTCGTACCGCGGGCCGGATTTGCGGGGGAAGTTTTTGTACGAGGGGCCAGCGCGGGCGTTGCGGTTGCCTTGCGGTTGTTACCGAAGTGTTATCCAAGCGTGACCGAAGCGTTACCCAGATGTCGCCGGGACGTTACGCGGCGCCTTTAAAGTTCAAATTACAGCAACCGGAGAGACCGGGGGCAAGGACGAAGGGAGCGGGCATGGGGCGGATGGTTCGGGTTATGGCGGCGGTGGCTACGATGGTGGTCTTCTCGACGGGCGTGGCCTTCGCGGCGACGCTGGACGGCACCGGGGGCGTGGACAAGCTCACGGGCGGGGCCGGGGACGACACGATCCAGGGCCTCGGCGGCAACGACTCCTGGCTGAACGGCGGCTTCGGGAACGACACCATCCTCGGCGGCGCGGGCGACGACGACATCCGCGGCTCGGCTCCCAAGCGCGGCCACGACAACGGCGACACCGGCCGCGACACCCTCTCCGGCGGCGCGGGCGACGACTACATCCTGGGCGGCCTGGGTGCCGACAAGATCCGGGGCGGAGACGGGGACGATACCCTCTTCGACGGCGCCGGCGAGTACGGGACCGACACGTCGGTGGACCGCATCTACGGCGGCGCGGGCAACGACACCATCCTGGCGGCGGGCGGCGGCTCGGCGCGGGACATCATCTCCTGCGGCGCCGGCCGCGACACCGTCGAAGCCGACAAGGGCGATGAGGTCGCCGACGACTGCGAGAAGGTGTACCGCCGGTAACGGTAGACCAGCCCCTTCACCCCAGGCCGGCGTCCTTCGGGGCGTCGGTTTTTTGTAGGTTTCAGGCTACAGGTTTCAGGCATCGGGTTTCGGTCTTTGTTGTCCGTCTTGCAAGGCATGTGGATGGCTAGCGTTCGTAGAACGTCCGGGTTCCAGCCAGGGAGAGACGACCGTGCCGTTGGTTCTTCCTGCTTTTCCTGAAGCCTGAAGCCTGAAACCTGATGCCTCAACCGATGCCTCAACCGAACGCGGCCTCGAAAAAATCTGCCAGCCTGGGATAGAGAACCTTCAGGTTCCAGGGGCGGGAGATGCCGTGGCCTTCGTCCTCGAAGGTGAGTAGGTCGTAGGGGATGCCCTCGCGGCCGAGCGCCCTCACGACGACGTCCACGTTCTCCGGGGTGACGTTCGGGTCCTGCATGCCCTGGACGATCAAGAGCTTGCCCCGGATGTCCGCCACGGAGTTTATGGGGGAGCGTTCGTGGTAGCGGTCAGGGACCCTTTCTGGAGTTCCGCCCATCATCTCCTCGCTGTAGGGGCGGAGGTCCGGGCGGGTGGCGTGGTAATCGACGATGAGGTCGGTCATGCCGCAGACGGGGGCGGAGGCTGCGACGAGCTCGGGGGGGTAGTGCGTGATCCCCCACCACGCCGAGTACCCGCCGTAAGAGGTCCCGGTAACGCCGACGCGGCCAGACGTCGCGACGCCGGCCTCGATCAGCGCTTCTATCCCGGTCTTTATGTCCTCCTGCTCCCGTCCGCCCCAGCCGTCCTCTTTTATGGACTCCTGAAACGGGAGCCCGAACCCCGTGCTCCCGCGGTAGTTGGGCGCGAGCACGTGAAAGCCCCGCGCGACGAAGTACTGGACCTGGGCGTTGAAACGGTCCTCGGCGTGGCTCGCCGGCCCGCCGTGGACGAGGACGACCGTCCCGGTGCCCCCACCCGCGGCCCGGTACAGCCATCCCTGTATCTCGAGCCCGTCCACCGAGCGCCACCGGAAGTCCTCGGCCGCCGCGAGCCGTGATGGGTCCAGGGCCGTCCTCTCCGGGAGGCCGGTGATGCTGGCAGGCTCCCCGTCCTCCCCAAGCCGGACGAGGTCCACAGGGTGGCTGGCGTCGTAGCGTTTGCAGACCCAGGTGTCCCCGGCGGGGGCCAGCGGCACCAGGTTGCCGGGGAGGTCGGGCGGCGCGGACTCCACGCCAGACGCCGCGTCCAGCAGGGAGGCTTTGATCCCCGCCCCCTCGACCTCGACGACGACCACGGGACCCCCGTTCGGCGGAACAAAGGCCTCTTCGACGTGGCGTCCGGGGTCGTCCAGTAGCCAGCGCACGTCCTTGTCGTCCAGGCTCCAGAGACCGAGCCGCCGGTACGGGCCGGCCTCCGCGAGAAAGAGGACGCGGCGCCCGTCCGGGAACCACGAGGCCGAGACCTTTACCGCGTCCCCGAAGTTCAGGATCTCACGGTCCTCCCGCCCCTCGACATCCACGAGCCACACCTGTTGCCCCGCCGGGTCCAGTTCGTTGCGCGTGTACAGGACGTGGGTCCCCGGACGGTTCAGCTCGGGCCACGGGATGCTGCCCTTCTCGGGCCGGGCCAACGCCAGGAGCTCGCCGCTCTCCAGATCGTGCCGGTAGAGCCTGTCTACTTCGGTCTCCTCCCCGCTCTCCGCGTCGAGGTTCGCCGAGTAGATGAGCCAGCGGCCGTTCGGGTGCAACTGCCCGCCGCCCAGGTAGTAGTTCGGGTCCGGCCCTGTCAACGGCTCCATCACGCCCGGTTCGTCCAGCCGCACCCGGTAGAGCCGCGCCCGCTCGTCCCCGTCCGTGTCCTGCGTAACCAGGACCGCCTCCCCGTCCGGCGCCCAGGATGCCACCACCGTGTCGCCCTCCGCCGTCTGCGTAAGACGAACCGGCGGCGAGGACCCGTCCGTCGGGGCGGCGAACGCGTCCGCCGCCGGCCCGACCCGCGACCAACTCCACGCCACCCAATTTCCGTCCGGGGAGACCTGTGGCCCGGACAGGACCGGCACCGAGAGCACTGCATCGAGGTAACGGTCGGCGTCCATGATCCTCCAAAAAGCTATCAGACTCCGTAGACGACACCCATGCTATCATTTGTGACATCAATAACGTCATCAGTGCTGGAGTGAACGGTGGAAAAAAAGGTTCGTACGACCGTAGCATTACCGGAGGAGTTGCTGAAAGGTATGGATCGGGCGGTCCGCGAGGGTAGGGCTCGCAGTCGCAACGAGTTGTTGAGCATTGCCCTTCGGCGAGAGATCTCCGCGATGGAGCGTGCCCGGATCGACGAGGCTTTTGGACCCATGGCCGAGGACCCGGCGTACCGGGATGAGGCTGAGACGGTTGCCGAAGAATTCGATGTCGCCTCCTGGGAAGCGCTGCGGTCCGTGGAGGATTAGGCGTGCCGGTCAGGCGCGGCGAAGTCTACGATGCCGTCCTGGACCCCACGAGGGACTCCGAACAGGCCGGGACCCGTCCGGTCATCGTCGTGAGCCGGGACGCCATCAACGCGGCGAGCAACGTGGTGATCGCGGTTCCCTGCACCTCCTACCGGGAGGGCCGCCGCGTCTATCCGAGCCAGGTGCTCTTGAGGACGCCCGAGGGTGGTTTAAGGACGGATTCTATAGCCCTGGGCGAGCAGGTACGGGCCATCTCCAGGAAACGTCTGGGCCGCAGGCGAGGCTCGCTCTCGCGGGAAGCCGCGTCGAGGTTGGACCAGGCGTTGCTGATCGCCCTCGACCTTCCGATCTAGAACGTCGGCGGGGTGTTGACGTAGACCGCCTCGACGGGCTCCCTGTCGGCCCACCAGCGATGGGGGGTGGTGGAGGGGAAGTAGAGGGTGTCGCCTGGGGCGAGCCGGAACTCTCCCTGGTCCTTGAGCTCGACGAGCAGGTGGCCGGAGATCACGTAAATGAACTCCTCGCCCGTGTGCGAGTAGAAGCCCTCGCTCCCCGCGCCGGGCGGGACCCGGATGTACGAAGGGTCCATGACCTTCTCCCCCGAGGCCATCTCCTCGAAGCGTACGCCGTTGTCCCACTGCATCGTCGGCCGGTCGCCGCCGCGGACGAGCGGCGTCGCCTGCTCCAGGTCCGCCCCGAAGAGCTTTCGCATGGTCACCCCGTAGGCCCCGGCCAAACTCCGCAGCGAAGCCACCGACGCCCCCGACCCGCCGCGTTCGAGCGCCGAGATGAAGCTTATGGAGAGGCCCGTTGCCTCGGAGACCTCCTTGAGCGTCTTGTGCGCCTTGACCCGCAGCCGCCGCAGCCGCTCGCCCGGCGCCTCCGCCGGCCTCCCCGAAGGAACCCCGTTCGCCTCCCCGTTCTCCGGCGCGTCGCCGAGCTGCTTGCGGATGGCGGCGAAGTTCAACCCCTCGACCTTCCTGAGGTGCTTGATCTCCCGCAGCCGCCTCACGTCGGGCTCCGTGTAGACCCGGTACCCACGGTCCGTCCTCCGCGGCCTGACCAGGCGCTCCCTCTCCCACAATCGCAAGGTCTGCGGCGCCAACCCTACCGCCTGCGAAACCTCCCCTATGGAGAACCCAACAGAACCACCGCTAGACGCCAATCCGCCTCCCGTCGAAAATCCGGCCCATCCCGGTATCGTTGAATAATTATTGTAATCGTTCCTCAGAAAAGCAAGCCGCCGCCGGAGCCGCTAACAGCAACATTGCATGTTTATAGTAACGTTGTTATAAGGTAGGAAAGTCGAGAGTTACCCGGAGGAAAGGAGTCGGCATGGCGACGGTGGTGGGGGTACCGAAGGAGATCAAGGACATGGAAGGCCGCGTCTCCATGCAGCCGGACGGGGTCTTCGAGCTCGTCCACCACGGGCATGAGGTCGTGGTGCAGTCCGGGGCCGGTGGCGGGGCGGGCTTTACTGACGAGGAGTACGAGGCGGCGGGGGGGCGCCTGGTGGAAGGGCCCGAGGAGGTCTTTGCTTCGGCGGACCTTATAGTGAAGGTCAAGGAGCCCGTCCCGGAGGAGTACGACCGTTTCCGGGAGGGGCAGCAGCTCTTCACCTACCTGCACCTAGCGGCGGACAAGGGGCTC
>Ga0136615_10001733_pt1 | contig 10664 bp, 7 predicted proteins | sample AntDrymUQ2882206_2_FD_106647 | JGI IMG/M metagenome (GOLD analysis project Ga0136615, IMG submission 106647) | Polar desert sand microbial communities from Dry Valleys, Antarctica - metaG UQ288 (22.06) | ecosystem: Environmental > Terrestrial > Soil > Desert | place: Antarctica: Dry Valley...
TCACCATAGATGCCGCGCAGCATGGCGGGCCACGGTGCGTTCAAGACCAAATAGCCACCGGCACCGAGCTCGACCGGCTCGCCCTTCTCATCGACGATATCGGCGTCGACGCCGGGGAACGGTTTGGTGGCGGAGCCGGGTTTCAGGGTCGTCATCGCCGGCAGCGGGCTCAGCATGATCATGCCGGTCTCCGTTTGCCACCAGGTATCGACGACCGGGCACCGTCCACCGCCAATATGCTGGTGGTACCAGATCCACGCCTCCGGGTTGATCGGCTCGCCAACGCTACCGAGGAGCCGCAGCGACGAGAGATCGTGCTTTTGGGCGTGGCCGCGGCCCCACTTCATGTGCGCCCGGATCGCCGTCGGCGCCGCGTAGAGGATCGTCACTCCGTAGCGTTCGATGATGTCCCACCACCGGGCCGGATCGGGATAGTCGGGGGTTCCCTCGTACATCACGCTGGTGGCGCCGTTGGCGAGCGGACCGTAGACGATATAGGAGTGGCCGGTCACCCAGCCGATGTCGGCGGCGCACCAGAAGATGTCGTCCTCCTTGAGATCGAAGACGTAGCGATGGGTTGTCGAGACGCCGACGAGATAGCCAGCGGTGGTGTGAAGGATTCCCTTCGGTTTGGCGGTTGTGCCCGAGGTGTAGAGCAGATAGAGCATGTCTTCGCTCTCCATCCGCTCCGGCTCGCAGGCTGCCTCCTGGCGATCGACCAGATCCGACCACCAGACATCGCGGCCCTCGGTCATCGTCACCTCTTGGTCGGTCCGCCGCGCGACGAGGACATGTTCCACGCTCGGTGTCTCAGTAAGTGCCGCGTCGACATTCTCCTTGAGGCCGACCGCCTTGCCTCGCCGATAACCGCCATCGGCGGTTATCACCAGCTTTGCCTCGGAATCGTTGATCCGGTCGCGCAGCGACTCGCTGGAAAACCCACCGAAGACGACCGTGTGCGGGGCGCCGACGCGGGCACAGGCGAGCATCGCGATTGGCAATTCGAGGATCATCGGCATGTAGATCGCCACGCGGTCGCCTCGTTGAATGCCGAGCGCCTTGAGCGCGTTGGCACATTGCTGAACCTCGGTCAGCAACTCCGCGTAGGTGATTGCCCGCCGGTCCCCCTGCTCGCCTTCCCAGTAATAGGCAACGCGGTCGCCGCGACCCGCCGCGACATGCCGATCGAGACAGTTGTAGGCGACGTTGATCTGCCCGCCCTCGAACCACCTGGCGAACGGCGGTTGCCAATCGAGCACACGATCCCAGCGCTTGTACCAGTCAAGATGCTCGGCCTCCGCCGCCCAGAACCCTTCGAGATCGGCGGCGGCGCGCTCATAGATCGAAGGATCCTGAATCGTGGCGTTCTTGACGAAGTCCGGCGGTGGCGGGAAGGTCCGGTCCTCCGCTAGCAGCGCTTCGATCGCGATGTCGCGCTTACTCTCCGCGCCGTTGCCGTCACTCATCACGAGGTGGCCTCCTTTTCCCGAACCGGTCAGACTGGGGTGAGCCGGGCGAGCAGGGAAAATGCTCGCTCGCGGCCGCTGATCCCCTCGCGCGAGTATACAAGCGCGATCGCGAGCGAGAGACACGGAGTGACGCCGATGCGTTGCTCTGGCGGAGTCCCGCCGAGGATTAGCGTGTGCGCAGTGCGCGCTCGACCGCACTGGCATGGGCCGTCAGCTCGTGGCTGTCGTCCAACCTGGGCAGGTCGACCTCGCCGTGCCGTCGCCTGAGCGCGGCGGTTAGCAACCAATCGGCGAGCTGAGGATTCTTCGGCAGGAGCGCGCCATGCAGATAGCAGCCGACGGCGTTGTGGCAGCGGGCGCCTTCCGTCCCATCGCGGCCGTTGTTGCCACGTCCGACGCGGACCGTGCCGAGCGGTTGGAGATCGGGACCGAGCGTGGTCAACCCGCTGTGGTTTTCGAAACCGACCAGCTCACCGAATGGACTGTCAACGACGACGTTGCCGATGAATCGTTCCGGCCCGGCCTCGGTGGCGAGATTGAAGAAACCGATGCCGGGGAGGAACGGTCCCTCGTGCGGCCGATAGCCGTGACCAAGCAGTTGATAGCCACCGCAGACGGCGAGCATCGCCGCTCCCTCTTCGAGGGCCGCCTTGAGGGTTTCGCCTTTGGTCCCTTGCAGGTCGTTGGAGACCGCGATCTGCTCTTGGTCTTGACCACCGCCGAAGAAGAAGAGATCGACCTCGGCTGGGATTGGCTGACCGAGGCCAATCTCCACCGTCGTCGCCGGGATGCCCCGCCACCGCGCCCGCTGCTCCAGCGTCAGGATGTTGCCGCGATCGCCGTAGATGTTCATTTTGGTGCCGTAGAGCCAGCCGATCGTGAGGTGCATGGGCGTCTCCGTCAGTCGCTCGCGCGCGATCGTGTCACGGTTCCGCTACTGTCGCCAGAATGTCTCAACCGCGCCGAGGTCGGCAAGGGTACGGCGCAAACCGAGCATCGCGGTGTAGGTCGGCAAGACGTAGGCGGTTTGACCCGCCGGTACCGTCTCGATGAAGGCATCGAGCGCGTTCGCGAGAGCCGGCGAGAGGGGGTGCAAACGGTCGGCCGCGACGCCCGCGTATTTGAGCCGGTTCGCCATGTCGGCGCCGCGTAGACCGGTGGTGAAGAGGGGAGCCGCACCCTGAGCAAGCAGCTCAAAATCGACATCCCACAGCCAGGAGACATCCCGTCCATCGGCATCGAGATCGTTGATCGCGATCAGAGTCGGCACCGTCAGACCACCCGTCTCGATCGTCAGCATGCGCAGCGTCTCGTTGAAGCCGACCGGGTTCTTGACCAGGGCGACAATCAGCGTCCGGCCGCGAAAGTTGACGCTTTCCAGCCGGCCAAAGGCGGCCCGGAATGCGGCCAGCGCGGCGGCGATCGTCTGATCGTCAAGGCCGATCGCTTTTGCCGCCGCCACCGCCGCCACCACGTTGTAGACGTTGTAGAGACCCGGCACATTGAGCGCGAGATGGAGGTGGTGCTCTGGTGCGGGCTGAAGCGACGATGTGTCACGGTCGGGGTGAGAGGCATTCAGCCGATCGTCATAGTCGACGGTCACGCGCAGCGCATCGACTCCGTCGAGATGAATATCGGTGCCACGGAGCGCGAGGTGGGGGCGAGCCCGGTCACAGCGCGGGCAAAACCAATCGCCGAGATGTGATGCGTAGAGGACGTGGTAGGAGAGGTCGGCACCGCAGGCGCGGCACGTCGCGGCATCGGCCGCGTGCGGCAACGCCGGCAGGTGAAACAGGCGATTCTGATCGGCGAGGCCAAAGGCGATGCGGCGGGTGGCGAGCGGCTCGGTGATTGCCGAGAGGGTAGGGTCGTCGCCATTGTAGACAATAGTGATGTGGTCGGGCAGCGTCGCCAAGGCGGCGCTCCAGCGGGTGGCGATCGTGTTGAGCTCCCCATAGCGATCGAGCTGATCACGGAACAGATTGTTGAGGAGGATGACGCGGGGCTGGACCCGTCGCACGATCTCTGGAAAAGCGGCTTCGTCCGACTCGATGACGCCGATATCGGCGCGAGGATTGCCCGTCAGGGAGCTGCGAGCCGCGAGAGCGGCCGCGACGCCGCGCACGAGATTTGACCCAGACCGGTTATGGGCGACCCGCCAACCGTGGGCTTCGAGCATGTCCGCCAGCATGCGTGAGATGGTGGTCTTGCCGTTGGTCCCAGCGACGACAATCGCGCCTCGCGGCAGCCGGTCGGCAACCTTTGTCAGCAGATTGGGGTCGATCCGATCGGCGACCACACCCGGTGCCGCGGTGCCGCCGCCACGACCGAGCTGGCGGATCGCGACGCCGGTGAGCTTCGCCGCCGCGAGCGCCGCGCTCAGCCGGGGATCTGGACGGGCGAGACGTTTAATCCTCATCGGTCAAGACGACGGAGACGACCTGCAACTCTTCAAACGCGACGAGGGGAATCACCGGTACCGTTTGCAAGTCACCTTGCCGGTTTTGCTCGACCTCGGATCCGACCCGGCCGATGATGAGACCGCCGGGCACGCGCGCGGTGCGGAGGGCCGCGTTCTCCGTCGTGAGCACGAGCTCGTTCGGGGCCGGCTCGGCATCGCGTTCCAGATAGCGCATCTCGAGCCGGCCGCCATTTTGCCACATGCCAAAGATGACGCCGTCGGCACCGCCATCGAGCCGGGCACCGACCGTCTGCGAGGCATCGACCACGAGCATGACGCGGGAGGAAGTCTCTTCAACCTCGGTCACCTGCCCGACATAGTTCGGTCCCTGGGCGACGACCGCCATGCCGACGGTGATGCCGTCCTGACTCCCCTTGTCGATCACCATGAACTTTTGTTGGGTGGTGGGATCGGCTCCACGCACGCGGGCCTGGATCATCCGCCAGGTTGGGCGATCTTGCTGCAATTTCGCTTGCTTGCGGAGGTCATCGACCTCCCGCACCTCAGCCCGAAGCTGGGCGTTCTCGGCGGCGAGTTGGTCGCGTTCCACCTTGGTCGCGGTCAGTGCCCGCTCCAGCGCCGACTCCTCGCCGGGGTCCGGGCTGTTGGCGGGCATGAGGCCACTGACGGTGTCGACCACCGGCGTCACAATCGTGTAGAGACCATCTTTGATCGGATCGAGGGCGCGTCGGTTATCAAGCTGAATAAAGGCCAGGCTGGTCACGACAAAGAGGACGACCAGGGCGAAGGTCTGCCGTGTGCTGAGCGTCGTCACGTGCGAACCTCAACCGGGCGGCAGGCGAAATAGGGTTGATAGCGCCGCGGGAAGCCTAGCATAGCACGACAGGAATATGCCGCGATCGCGTGGACGCGTGGCCGCGCCTGCCGGCGGTGCGCGATGCGGTGGCGATCCGCTGATGAGCGCCACCGATCCGCGGTGCCGGAGCGATTACCCGGACCGGCGAAGCTCCGAGCCGCTGGCCAACGCTCGTTCATACAAATGAAGCGCCTCCGCCACCCGTCCGGTGCCGCGAGCAACGCAGGTCAACGGATCTTCGGCGCGGTAGACCGGCATCTTCAGCTCGGTCTGGAGGCGCCGATCGATCCCGAGGAGCAGGGCGCCGCCGCCAGCGAGCGTGATCCCTTGCTCCATGATGTCGGCGACGAGCTCGGGCGGTGTCTCCTCGATGGAGGTCTTCACCAGCTCGACGATGGTGTTCACCGGTTGTGAGATCGCGTCTCGCAGCTCGACCGACGACACTTCCACCGATTTCGGCAGACCGGTCAGGAGATCGCGGCCGCGCAGCGTAACCCGAATCTCTTCTTCCAAGGGGTAGGCTGAGCCAGCGGCAATCTTGGCGTTCTCGGCGGTGCGCTCGCCAATCACGAGATTATGATCGCGCCGCGCATATTGGATGATCGCGTCGTCGATCTCATCTCCGGCGACGCGAATCGAGTGGTTGACGACGATGCCGCCAAGCGAGATCACGGCGACCTCCGTGGTGCCGCCGCCAATGTCGACGATCATGCTGCCGACCGGCTCGTTGATCGGGAGACCGGCGCCGATCGCCGCCGCCATCGGCTCCTCGATCGTGTACGCCTCCCGGGCACCGGCCGAGAGCGCGGCGTCTTTCGCCGCTCGCTTCTCAACTTCGGTGACGCCGCTTGGGATGCCGATCACGACGCGCGGATGCGGCGCCATCAGCCGCTGGAGGTGGACTTTGCGAATGAAATAATGGAGCATCATCTCGACGGTATCGAAATCGGCGATCACCCCATCTTTGAGCGGGCGGACGGCGATGATGCTTTCGGGGGTCTTGCCGACCATCGCCTTCGCTTCCACCCCGACGCCAAAGGCGCGACGCGTTTTCGTATCGATGGCGACCACACTTGGCTCGGAAATAACGATCCCTTTGCCGCGCACATAAACCAAGGTGTTCGCGGTTCCGAGATCGATTCCGAGGTCGCGGCTAAAGAGACCGTAGAGCATTGACAGTGGGCGGATCACGCCTGGAGGACCTCCGGGCTGGCTCGCGGGACGGCGGCGCGTGCTATCGATCCTAACGAGGACCGCACGTCAAGTCGGAGAGTGTCCTGTTAAGGACAACGAACGAAGCTGTTTAGGAAGATGACCGACGCGGCGAGTATAGCACGCGCGTCAGGCAGCCGGCGGTGTACCGTGGCCGCGCCCGGGAACCCAACCGGGCGCGGCGATCGCGACGGTAGTATTTGGTGCAGGCAACACGTCTGGGACGGCAGCGAGCGAGCCACGACAGAGCTGCTGGCGCGAGCTGAGCCGACCTATACTTGACCGTGCCACCGGCGCTCGCCGGGTCGCCCGGTGCGCGGGCTGATGGTGATGGGACCGCATAGGCGACGCGAAGGAGTGGTATGGATCCGCGAGCGGGCACGGACCACGACGATGCGGGGAGCCAGCCAGGCTTGCCGGAAACACCGCATGAGCTGCACTACGATCGGGCGCGGATCGATGGCTTGATGACCCGGGTCCGTGACGGCGCGCGGATCGACTTGCGGGAGGCGTTGCTAGACGCGGTCGATTGGAGTGATTTTCGGAGTGAGTCGGGCCAACCCGTGTCCCCCTTGGAGCAAGCGCAGCTGGCGGATTACTACCGGCGAAAGTTTGCCGATGTCGGACCGCTCTATCTGGCCGAGCTCCTTTCGACCGAGTTTATGACTGAGCAGCGGGCGCGCGGCGATGTTGTCTTTTCCGACAGGTTGCTGGATCTTGGACGCACCGAGCCGGAGCTATGGGCCGAGATTCGGCGATTCTTTCAGCGGAAAGAGATGGTGACGGCGCTGCTCGCCGCCGCGCACCAGCCGGGAACCGGAGATTCAGACGACGCGGAACCAGCGGCCAAGGTGGCAGACCACGGAGCCGAGTAGGTGCGCCGCGATCGTTTCTTCCGATCCCCTCCGGCAGCGTCGTTATTCTCGACCAAAGGCCAGGAGAACGGGGGGCCGCTTGGCGGCACTCCGCTCTCCAATTCGGAAGCAAACGTTCCACGCTCAATGCGTCGCGAACGAGATGGGCGCTTGGCCCTATGCCGGTGTCGTTGAGTGCAGCTGAATCGTGCCGCTGACATCGGCCCGGCGTGGGATCGCAATGACGAAGAGCGCGCCACCACCGGCAGCGTCGTGCAGCGTCAGGTCGCCGCCATGGGCGCGCGCGATCAGCCGGCTGATGTAGAGCCCCAGCCCGAGGCCATCACCTTCGGATTGAATATCGCCGTTGGCGCGGACATAGCGCTCAAAGAGGTTCGACTTGTCCGCGTTCCGAATTCCTGGGCCATGATCGCGCACCAAGATCCGCACCAGGTCGCCGGACGCTTCTTCCAGTGTCACAACGACATCCCCACCTGGCGTGTACTTGACGGCGTTGCCAACGAGGTTGGTCAGCACTTGTTCGATGCGGATGGCGTCCCATGTAACCAGAACCGACTCTGGGGCGTCGCCGCGAATGCGATGTGCGGTGGAGAGCCCGCGCGCACCATCGACCACGCGCCGCACGATGGCCGCGGCATCGGCGTTATCAATCTCCAAGTCCAACCGGCCGAGCTCGGCACGTGAGACATCGAGCAGGCGTCCTACCAGTTGGGCCAAACGGTCGCTTTGGGAGATGATCGCTTCCAGGCGCGTCGCGTCTTCCGCTCGCCCTGGATCTTTTTGGACATGTCGTAGCAGCAATTGCAGATTCCCATGGAGCGACGTCAAGGGATTACGGAGCTCGTGTGCGGCGACCGAGAGAAACTCATCCTTGGCACGATCGAGGGCACGCAGTTGAGCAATATTCTGCAAGACGCTGACTGCACCCATGATCCGGCCAGCCGCATCGACGACCGGGGCATGGTTGGCGAGCACGGTCACGCGTGACCCATCAGCCCGGGTGAGCATCAGCGTCTCACCGATGCGGCCTTGGCCGCTGCTCATCGTGAGGTTGAGCGGATTCTCGTCTCGAGCAAAGAGTGTCCCTTTGCCGTCGGCCAGACCGAGTGCATTCGCCCCGGCTTCAGGCAGGGGAGCGCCCCACAGCTCCTCGGCGGCGCGGTTGGCGAGAATCAAGTGACCATTGGGAGCATCAACGATGACCACACCTTGGGGCAGTTGATCGACCACCGCCAGCAGACGACGATGCGCAGATTCCAGCCGCTCGGTGTGCGTGGCGTCGATCGCTTGCATGCGAGCGCAGTCGAGCGCGACCGCGGCCTGGCTTGCCATCCCTTGGGCCAGGCTGAGTTGGGCCGCGGAGAGGGCGAGCGTGTTTCCAAGCTGATCGCCGACGATCGCGCCGAGTGTCCGTTTGCCGGAGCGCAGCGGCGTCACAAAGACCTTTGCGCCCCGCTTCACCTTGCGCGGCGGGTCGGGGGTGAACGCCTCGTTGACGTCGAGCAAGGCTGGGCCGGTCGCGGTGGCGGCGTGGGCCAGCGCGGGTGCCTCAGACGTGGCGGCCGCTTCGGGGATCTCCGAAATCGCCGGACCGAACGCGGCAACGCGGGTCGCGCGCTCGCCTGCTGGTGCAAACTCCCAGATCGCAACGCGCCGAAGGTCGAGGGCGGTTGCCATCCGATCGGCCAACAGCGAGAGAAACTCTTCCTTCGGCAGGTCGCTCGCCGCGCCATGAATGATCTCGAACAGCAATGAGAGCCGCTCCGCCAGTTCGACCCGCTCCTCGGACGCGAGATCGAGCAGCGCCGGCGTGGCATCGGGGTTCGGCTCGCGCCGCCGATACTTCAGCGGTGCGCGTTCCCGCATCGGCCGCCAGGCGCGCAAATCGTCGGCACTGATCAGGGCCATTCGACCGAGACGCCTGGCGGGCAATTTGCCTCGACGCACGGCACGGGAAACGGTATGGTAGGAGACGCCCTTGAGCCGAGCTGCCTCGGCCATCGTATAGACATTGCCTGCTGACGTCTCATCCGGCGGCTGACCTGACGACGCTTGAGATTTCTTCGAGACAGCCAAAGATGAACGCGACATGGCGCACTCCGCAACTTCAATACGCAAAAATAGCCTGTATCCGTATCCTACCACGCGCCGAAGGGTGGCGAAAACGATTCCAGCGGCAAATTGTGTGATACGACACAATTGCGCAGACCATCGGCACCGAGCCGACCACGCCTCATCAGAAGCGGGCGCGCAGATCGGCGTCTTTGGCGCGGACGCTATCGGCAAGACCCGCCTGAAAGCGCTCCATCGCTGCTCGCACAGCGGGATCGGCGACGGCGAGGATGCGCAGGGCCAGCAACCCCGCGTTGCGGCCACCCCCAATCGCGACCGTCGCCACCGGCACTCCCCCCGGCATCTGGACGATCGAGAGGAGCGCGTCGAGTCCGACCAGGGGCGTTGCGGCCACCGGAACGCCAATCACGGGGAGCGGCGTCGCGGCGGCGACCATCCCTGGCAGATGGGCGGCGCCACCCGCACCCGCGATGATCACCTGCAGGCCACGTCCCGCCGCCTCTCGCGCAAAACGGAGCATCTCATCGGGAGTGCGGTGAGCGGAGAGGACGCGAACCTCGATTGGGACGGAAAACTCCCCCAAAACCTCGAGCGCGGCGCGCATCACGTCGAGATCAGAATCGCTGCCCATAATGACACCGACGCGCGGTGAAGTCGCTGCTGCTTCGGTCATGGTCGACTCTCCACGAATGTTGGCGTGCCAAGGCGCAACGCCGCCTCGCGGGCGCGCGTGCGCGCTTCCGTCACCGACGCTGCCCGCACCGTCACGTGTCCCAGTTTGCGACCGGGCCGGGAGGCTTTGCCATAGAGATGGACGTGAACGCCGGGGTCGGCGAACGCGGCTGGCAGCAGCTCGACTGGGTTGTCTCCTGCCGTGTTGCCAAGAATGTTGACCATCACCGTGGCGTTGCTCGCTAAATCGGTCGCCCCGAGCGGCCAATCGAGAATGGCCCGCAGATGCTGCTCAAACTGTGAGGTTTCGCAGCCTTCGATCGTGAGATGTCCAGAATTATGGGGCCGTGCCGCGATCTCGTTGATCGATAATCGCTCTCCCGCGAGAAAGAGCTCGAGCGCCATCACGCCGACCGCGTCAACCGCTTCCGCGACCGCGTGGGCCAACGCTTGGGCCGCCGCGGCAACGTCCGGTGCGATCTCCGCCGGCGCAATCACCTCCCGGCAGATCCCGTCGTGCTGAATCGTCTCGACCACGGGATAGGCGATCGTGGCGCCGGATGGCCGTCGCGCGACGACGACGGCGAGCTCGCGATCGATCGCCACCCAGGTCTCCGCCAGGAGATCGGTTCCGGCGGCGATCAGCGATGGCACAATCGACCTCGCCTCGGCCGCGTCATTGAGCAGCCAGACGCCACGACCGTCATAACCGCCGCGTCGCGACTTCGCCACGACCGGCCACCCGTGATGATCGGCGAAGGCCAGCAGATCAGCGAGACCGCTGACGGTCTGAAACGCCGGCATTGGGAAACCGTGGCGAGCGAACAGATCACGTTGGTGGTGCTTGTCCTGCGCCAATGCGACGGTTCGGGCCGAGGGGAGGACGAGGTGGCCGCGGGCTTCGAGCTTGCATAACGCTTCAGCGTTGACGAGCTCATGATCGAAGGTGACCACATCGCATGCGCGGGCGAACGCGACCAGAGCTTCCTCCGAATCAGGATCACCGATCGTCAGGTGCGATCCGATTTGGGCGGCCGCGTCAGTCTCACGCTTGGCCAGCAGGCGAATCTCGACGCCAAGCGGGA